>Ga0208685_1000590_pt1 | contig 12548 bp, 9 predicted proteins | sample EasRivMeERMLT890_FD_187533 | JGI IMG/M metagenome (GOLD analysis project Ga0208685, IMG submission 187533) | Soil microbial communities from meander-bound floodplain in the East River, Colorado, USA - East River MetaG ERMLT890 (SPAdes) (version 2) | ecosystem: Environmental > Terrestrial > Soil >...
TGCGATCGGTCGGTGACGGGCGCTGGGCGGATGCAGGGGTCATGGGTTCGAACTCCGGGTCTTGGATGCGGGCGAGAGCGGGTCTCGCCTCGGGAATGAGCAACCAACGAGTTGCACGTTACCGGAGCTCGGAATGAAGGCAACCGATAAGTTGCATGAAATCGGGGCAGCCGGGCGGGAGCGGCTCCGAAGGGGTGCCGTGCTCCGACGGATCCCTGCGGCGGCGCGTCAGCCCTTCACCTTGAGCTCGACCACCTGCTCGTCCTGGACGTCTTTCACCTCGAAGTCGAGCTCCGGGGTGGGCGTGCGGCGGTCGCGGCGGCGCGCCTCGTCGGGGGAGGCGTTGGGGTCGGGCGGGCGGCCGAACGTGATGCGGGCGCGGTAGCGGCCGAACGAGGGGACGACGAGCGTCGCCTCGCCGTCGCGAATTGGGGCGGACGAGGCGGCGCCGACGGCGGCGATGGAGTCGTCGCGCGGGACCGCGCTCACGCGCAGGGCGACGAGGTCGGGGAACTTCGAAAGCGAGCCCGAAATGCGCAGCCGCAGCGGATACCCGCGGTAGAGCAGGACGTCGATCGGCGCGTCGTAGGCCCGCACCGTCTGCGCGAGGAAACCGGGAACGACGACCTGCAGCGGCACCGGCACGGTGAGGCAGGGGACGAGCGCGCGCCCCTCCTTGAGCGGGATCGAGAGCGTGCCGCGCTTCCCGTCGGTGAACGTGGCGGCGCGCCCGATCGCGCCGCCCGCCGCGAGCTCGCCGCCCGGCACGCGCACGGCGACCTCGACGAGGTGGACGAGCGACGCGAGGTCGAGCTCCTGCAGCCGCGGATCCTGCGTCTGCTCGGCGCGGTGGACGGCGACCTGGTGGAAGAGGACCTGCCGCTCCGCGGCGTCGGCCTCCTTGCCGAGCAGCAGCTCGAAGTCCCACAGCTCCGGCTGCACCATCCCGAACTCGAAGCCGCCGTCGGAACGGAGGCGCTGGACCACCGACGTGCGGCCTCTGTTCGACGCGAGGCGAAGGCGCGCGTGCAGCAGCTCGAACGCGAAGCCCTCGGGCAGCCGCACAGAGCCCTCGACGCCGCCGCCCATGCGCAGCTGCAGCGTGACGTCCGGTGCGCCGGCGTCGAACGCGACCGGCTTCGCGCCGAGAAAGCCGCCGCGCGACGCGACGACCTGGAGGCGACCGGGCGGGACCTCGCCGCGGATCTCGAAGCGTCCGTCGGCCGCGCTGCGCGTGCCGGTCAGGTGGACGATGCGGTAGAGCTCCTTCACGGGCTTGTCGATCTGCACGCGGACGCTCGCCGCCTCGACCGGCAGCCCGTCGTCGTCGACGACGCTGCCGCCGACGATCAACGGCGGCGGCGCGAGCTTCACGACCCCGACGTCGACCTCGCCGCTCTCCGGCACCACGACGTCGAAACGCGCCTCGATCGGCTGCGCGAGCGGCTCGTCGGCGTCGCGCGTCGCGCGCAGCCAGAGCTGGTTCGAGTAGCGGCTGCTGCTCGGGGTGGCTCCGCGGCTGTAGTCGAGCCGGAACGCGCCGTCGCTCTCGGCCTTCGTCCGCCTCCGGACGCTGCCGACCTCCATGCCGTCGCGCGCGCGATCGAACGCGTCGAGCGAGGCGTCGAGCTCGAAGCCGCCGAGCGCCGCCCCGTTCTCGTCGACGAGTCGCCCGACGACGACCGGCCCGACCTCCCCGGCGGGAAGCGCGACCTCGACCGTCTCGCCAGCGCGCGTCGGCCCGACGAAGGGCGCCGGCCCGCACGGGCGCTCGGCGATGACGGGCTTCGCTTGACCGGCGAGCCCGAGCCCGAGGCACGGGAGCGTGCCGCGGCCCCGCTCGTCGAGCTTCACCTCGCTCCCCTCCGACTTGGGGAAGACGACCATCACCGTCCCGAGCGCGGCGAGCGGCTCTCCGCGGCCGTCCACGACCTGGAACGCGACGGCCCCCGTCGCCGGCAGCCGCAGCTCGAGCGGCTCCTTCGGGAGCGCGTCGAGGTCGACGGCGACCCGCACCGGCGCGGGGAGCGGCATCGGGAAGCCGACCTCGAACGGCTGCGACTTCGGCGCCTTCCAGGCGGCGCGCGTCAGCGAGTACTGGAGATCGAGGTCGGCGATCCGCGCGAGGCCGTTCGGCCCCGTCGTCGCGTGCCACGTGCTCGCGCGCAGCGGCTCGTCCTTTCGGGCGAGCGCCACCTCGATTCCGCGGCCCGGCGCGCCCGTCTCGTCGACGACCTTCACGTCGAGCCATTGCCGCGGCTGGAGCTCGAGCCGCTGCGCCGCGAACGTGGTCGCGTCCACCCCGATGCAGCCGCGCGCGTCCTCGGAAAAGCCGAACACCCAGGCGCTTCCCGTGGGCCGCGCCACGCGCACGACGCCCTGCTCGTCGGCGCGCAGGCGGGCCGACGCGCGCGCGCGCAGCTCGATCGGATCGGCGGCGAGCTTCGGTATCTCCTCGAGCGTCAATTTGCCCGCGTCGACGACGACCACCTGCGCGCCGGCGACGAGCGAGCCGTCCTTCCGCCGCACGACCTGGACGGTGATGCCGTACTTGGCGGCCGCCGCGAGCGCGGCCTCCTTGCGAGCGTCGGCGGCGTCCGACGCCTCGGGGTCGACTTCGCGCGACGGCCCACGCGTCTCCTCCGGCTCCGTCTTCGCCGACTCGGCCGCGACTCGTGCCGCGTCGTGCCGTGCTCCCGGCGTCGCAGCCGCGGGACCCTCCGCCCGCCCGCTCCCGTCCCGGAGGAAGTGCCAGACCGCGCCGCCCGCCGCGGCCAGCACCAAGAGGACGGCCGCGACGACGAGCGTCGGCACGAACTTCACGGTGGCGCGTGGCCGGTCGATCGACATCGCAACTTTCTCGGGGACGTCACGGCATGATGCCACGCCGATGGGAGGCCCGGATCAGCTGGTCGAAGCTGTACCCCCGCACCGCCGCGTCACGCTCCTCCTCTCCCTTCTCCTGATCCTGGTATGCGGGCTCGCCGTCGCCGAGTACGGGCGGGCGCTCGCCTACCCGTTCAGCCGCGACGACCTCGCCCACTTCGCGATGAAGGAGCGCTGGAAGCGGCCTCCCGCGCAGGTCCTCGACCACTTCCGCGAGGATTTCTGGGGCGGTGAGCCGGAGCGCGGCCTCTACCGGCCGCTCACCTGCGCGACGATCCAGGCGACGGCGTGGGCGCGCGGGATCTCGCCGCGGGCGCTGCGCGCGGGGAACCTCCTGCTGCTCGCGCTCACCGGGCTCGCGGCGGCGGCGCTCGCGCGGCGCGGCGGCATCTCGCGCGCCGGATCGGCGCTGCTCGCGCTCGCGCTCGTCGCCCATCCGCTGCTGTCGGAGGGCGTGATGGAGGTCGTGAGCCGCGGCGAGCTGCAGGCGACGGCGTTCGCGCTGGCCGCGGCGGCGCTGCTCCTCGGCGGCAGCCACGCGCTGCTCCGCGCGCTCGGAGCGGCGGTCGCCTTCCTGGTCGCGCTGCTCTCGAAGGAGGGGGCCTTCGCGGTGCTGCCGGCGCTGCTGCTCCTGCTCCTGCCGGTGCGGCGGCACGGCTTCGTGGCGCCGGCGCTGCTGCTGTTCGCCGCGCTCGGCGTCGCGCTCTGGATGCGCGTGCGCGTGCTGGGCGGCGCCGTCGGCCTCGACCCGCGCGTCGTCTCGACGCTCGACAACTGCCTGATCGACCAGCCGCTCGCCGTGCGCGTGCTGACCGGCGTCGCGAACCTCGGCCGCTTCGTCGGGCTGCTGGTCTGGCCGGGGCAGCTCTCGGCCGACTACTCGTTCGCGGCGATCCGGCCGCTGACGCAGATGGGCGATCCGCGCTTCGCGACCGGCGCGGCGGCGCTCGTGTTCGGTGCGGTGTGGCTGGCCGGCGCGCTGCGGCGGCGGCGGACGCTCGAGGCGTTCGGGCTGCTGCTCGCCGGCGCGTCGTGGTTCCTCGTCTCGAGCATCGCGACGCCGATCGGGACGATCTTCTCGGAGCGGATCCTCTGCCTGCCGGCGTGCGGCGTCCTGATCGCGCTCGTCGCGGCGGCCGACCGGATGGCCGGCGCGCGCACGCTCACCCTGCGGCGCGCCGCCGCCGCGACCGCGCTCGTGGGGGTCGTCGCGCTCGGCGCGCGGACCTTCGTGCGCGCCGGCGACTGGCGCGATGAGGAGACGCTCTACACGGCGGCGCTCTCGATCGCGCCCGACAGCGCGCGCGTGCAGTGCACGGTCGCGCAGTGGCTGCACGAGAAGAAGGACCGGCTCGGCGCCGGCGCCCGCGCCCGGCGCGCCCTCGAGATCAAGCCCGACTACCGCCGCCCGATGTCGGTGGTGGCGCGCCTCGCCTTCGAGACGTTCCGCACGCAAAAGCAGCCCGCCTTCCTCGTGCAGGCCGACGTCTGGTTCTGGCTCGCGGCGAACGCCCCCGGCTCCGACATCGACGACGCGCGCAACCTCGAGCAGATCGAGCTGGCGGTCCGCGACGCGGGCCTCCCGCGCGAGGACCTCGAGCGTGCCGCGACCGCGATCGCCGACGCGCATCCGGGGCAGCCTTTGTATGAGAAGCTGCGCGCGGCGTTCGCGACGGCACAGCACTGAACGGAGAGAGAGCGATGGGCAAGCGCAAGAAGGCGGTGCGGCGAACCGAAGAGTCGCGCATGGTCGGCGCCGACGCGGTGCTGGAGAACGTGCCGGCCGAGGCGAAGGCGGCCGCCGAGCGCGTGAAGGAGGACGGCGGCACCGTGCTCGTCGCCTACCGCGAGCCGTTCGGCGGGAACGGCGTCGTGTTCGCGATGCTGCCGATCGAGAAGGTGGCGCCGACGCCCTATCAACGCGACCTCAGCAAGCCGCACGTCGACCGCCTCGCGAACGTGATCGACAAGCTCGGCCGCTTCCTCGATCCGGTCGTCGCGGTGCGCGGCAAGGACGGCATCTACTACACGCCCAACGGCAACCACCGCCTCCACGCGCTGAAGAAGTTGAAGGCGCGCGCCGTCACGGCGCTCGTCGTGCCGGAGGAGGAGGTCGCCTTCCAGATCCTCGCGCTCAACACCGAGCGCGCCCACAACCTGAAGGAGAAGAGCCTCGAGGTGATCCGCATGGCGCGCGCGCTCGCCGAGGACGGCAAGCACGAGAGCGCCCACGCCTTCGAGTTCGAGGAGCCGATGTATCTCACCCTCGGCTGTGCCTACGAGAAGAAGGCGCGCTTCGCCGGCTCGAGCTACACGCCCGTGATCCGCCGCCTCGACTCCTTTGCCGAAGAGAAGCTCTCGAAGTCGTTGAAGAGCCGCGAGGAGATCGCCGCGCTGCTGCTCGAGCTCGACGAGGCCGTGAACGCCGTCGTCGCGACCCTGAAGGAGCGCGCCTTCACCTCGCCCTACCTGAAGCCCTTCGTCGTCGCGCGCATCAACCCCATCCGCTTCCAGAAGGTCCCGACCGGCGACCTGAAGAGCGTCCTCCAGAAGATGATCGCAAGCGCCAAGAAGTTCGACGCCGGCAAGGTGAAGACGACCGACGTCCAGTCGATGGGGGGGCCGCCGCCGAGCGACGACTGAACGCGCCGCTCGCCGAGCGTCAGCGCGGCGCGGGATTCATGACGAGCCGCGCCCGATCGGCGAGACGCAGCGCGATTGCATCACGAGTGCCGTCATCACTTCGAGTCCGCTCCCGGCGCGATCATCCGCTCGAGTTCGTCGATGATCACTTGCGGCAATTCGTCGACCCCGAACTCCCGACCATGGACGGAAGCGTCGTCGCGGATGCCGGCGTAGGTGAACAGGTTCGATTCGCGGATCGAGACCACGAAGCCGACGCCGGGAGCGGGATGCCAAGAGAGGGCGACGCCTCCGCGCGGGTCGGCTTCGACTTCTGGCGCCGGGAATCGCGATGGAAGTCGGAGGAGGATCTGCCGTGCGCGTTCGTAGCTCCGACGGTCGAGCGCGACGCCTTCGTATCCGTCCCATCCGTCGTGGTCCGCCTCTTGGGCGGCGAGGTCGAGTTCGTTCAGCGAGGAGAGCTGACTCGGGTTAGCCATGGGCGTCCGGATCGTTCCGAGCTGCATGATGGGAGCGACGAATCGCGGCGCGAATGGTAACGGCGTGAAGCCTGCCGAGCGCGGTTCGCCGCCGCCCTGAACCCGATCCGCGTCGGCCGGCACCAACCGGGCGGAGATCGGAGTTCCCATCGTGGATCGACCGTCCGACCTGCGTGAGCTCGACGAGGGCGACCTCGCGTCGCATGCGCTCTTCCTGCGAAGACTCGCGAAGCGGCTCGTGCGGGACGAGGCGAGCGCGGACGACGTCGCGCAGGAGACGTGGCGGGCGGCGCTCGCGCGACCGCCGCGCGAAACCGTGACGTGGCGCGCGTGGCTCACGACGGCCGCGCGCAACGTGGCGCGCCAGATGGCGCGCAGTGGTGCGCGGCGAGCGAAGCAGGAGCCGGCCGGGGCGGCGCGCGAGGGTTTGCCATCGACCGACGAAGTGGCGGCGCGCCTCGAAGCGGAGCGGCGCCTCATCGACGCAGTTGCCGTCCTGCCCGACGACGACCGCGCCCTGATCCTGCTGCGCCACTTCGACGGCCTGCCGCCGCGCGCGATCGCGCGCCGCATGCAGGCGCCCGTCGAGACGGTGAAGACGCGGCTCAAGCGCGCGCTCGAACGGCTGCGCGAGCGGCTCGTCGAACGCGGCGGCGATCCGCGCGGCTGTACTCCGGTCTCCTGCTCGTCGCGAACGGACTGGTGGGAAAGGTCGGCGCGGCGGGCGGGGTCCTGGCCGGAGGGGTTGCCATGTCGCTGAAGGGGAAGGTGGCGGCCGCGGCTGCGGCCTTGGTCCTCGCAGCGGTCGCGATCCGCGTCGCGGTGGATTCGCGAGGCGCGCGCGCTCCGTCGTCTGCGCCTGCAGTCCGCGTCGAAAACCCGGAGACCGCGTCAACCGCCGGCGTCGATGAAGCAGCGCGCGACCGCGTTCCCGACGTGGTGAGCTCCTCGGACGCGACCGCTGCGGCGTCCACAACGGACGCGATCGCGTTCGAGCCTGATCCCGACGGAACGGCCGTCGTCGGCCGCTTCGTCGGCAAGGATGGAGCTCCACTCGAAGGCGTCGAGGTCAGCACGTTGGGCTACGGTCGCGACGGTCCGCCGCGGATCGCGCATCCCGGAATGCCGACGACACGAAGCGGCGCCGACGGCCGCTTCACCTGGGCCAAACCGTCCCCGAGATCGGCGAATGGCGCTGGCGATGCGTGGGGGTCGTCGTGCGGGAACGACGGCTGGGCGGACGCGCTGGTCGTCCGTCTGGTCGCGTGGCGGCCGGGGGTCGTGGTTCGGGACTTCCAGCTGACGGGTGCCCTCGGCCGCGTGATGGACGCCGGCGACCTCGTCCTCGAACGCGAGGCACGCATTGCCGGGCGCGTCGTCATTCCGAGCGGCATCGATCCGGCTGCGGTCACCGTCCTCCTCGAATCGACGAACGACGGCGCTGCGCGACCGACGCTGGCGTCGCTGCGCGACTTCGTCCGCCGCGTCCACGTCGACGCGGGAGGGCACTTCGAATTCGTGGGTCTCGGAAGGTGCCTCGTGCGCGCGTGGGCGTTTGCGCCCGGGATTCCACGCGTCCCGTCGCCGCTCGTGGAACTGCGCGCCGGAGAGGCGCGCGAAGACCTCTTCCTCACGCTCGTTCCGCGCGAATCAAGCGGGCCGCCGCTCTCGATCGACGTCGAGGATCCGGACGGCGCGCCGCTCCCCGAAGCCCATGTCTCGATCGCACTCCGGGAGTGGGGCCGGCGGGTTGAGACCTATCTCGACTTCGTCGCGGATGCGGACGGCCACATCGAAATCGAGACGTACGGCGACAAGGTCGTCGCGGCGTGGGCCTGGTCCAAAGACCCCCGCTGGCTTCCCGCAGAGCGGCTCTTCCCGGACGGCGACGAGCGCGCTTGCGTTCTTCGTCTCTCCGAGCTCCTGAAGCTCGAGATCGACGTGAGGTCGTCGGACGGCTCGCCGCTGAACGTGCTACGCGCGAATGCGCGCGAGGTCGAGGAGCGCTTCCACTCCGGTTTTGGCTGGTCGCTCGATTCACGCATCGTCGATGGAGGAGCGCCCGAAGCCCGCCGACTCGAACTGCAGGTGCCTGATGCGCCGGTGCTGATCGAGGTGACGGCCGACGGTTGCGCCGATCAAAAGCTCGGCCCGTTGCGCGCTCGCTCGCTGTCCGGGCCGCTCGCCGTCACGATGGAGGCGCGGCCAGCCCTGACGGGACGAGTCACCTCCGCCGGCTTGCCCGTGGCCGGCGCATCGATCGCGGTCCTTCGCGCGTGGGACGACGGTCACTTGTCCGTCGTGAACGGCGTGCTGTCGCGCGCGTACGTCTGCAATTCGACGGTGAGTCGGACCGATGGCGAAGGACGCTTCCGCATCGTCGATCACGACGGCGGCCCTCTCTGCGTCCGCGCGCACGCGCCAGGATTCGCGTCCGGCACGATCGGCCTGTTTGAATCGACGCGTGACACCGCGCGATCGGACCTCGACATCGAGCTCACGCACGGTGGCTCGCTGACCGGTCAGGTCGTGGCGGGGGCCGACGGATCGCGAGCGCCGTTCGTGGTGATCTCGAACGGCGACGGCGTTCCACGCTCCTGGCCAGTCTCCGCTGACGGCACCTTTTCGATCGATCACCTCGTCGCCGGCGCTTGGAACGTGCGCACGAGCGAAATGGCGATTTCGATGGGCTACACCGTGCTCGAGATCGTCCAGGAGTCGCGCGGCGACCTGCCCACGAACTGCGTCATCCGCGAGGGCGAGACGACGACGCTCGTTCTCTCCTCCGACGACACGCTCGCGTGCATTTTGCGCGGCAAGGTGGTCGGACGCGACGGCGGTTCGGCGATGTGGGGCGCATGGGTCGGTGCCGGCGACGTACCGATCCCGACCGTCTGGAACGGAAGCACGAAACCCTCGCCGGTGCTCATCGGACGCGAGGGCGAGTTCGAGTGCCGTGACGACGTGCCGGGACGCGCTCAGCTCGTCGTCTTCGCGCGATACCCCGAACCCGAGCACGCCTCGTACAGCGTCTTCTCGCGACCGCTCGAGCTGACGCAGGGCATCGCGCGCATGACCGTGACGCTCGACCTCGGTGGCATCGAAGGTGACGTCGGCCAGCGCGTCGAAGGCCGGCCGCTCGCCGTGGAAGCGGACGCGACGACCGCGGACGGCTTTCGCTTCCACGCGAAGGTCCGGCTCCTCGACGACGGACGCTTCACGCTTCCGATCGCACCGGCCGGCGAGGTCCGACTCCACGTCGGCGAGCTCGGACTCGAACGGACCGTAACGGTCGCGACCGGCGCGACAACGAACGTCACGCTGCGCTGAGGCGCCTCGCCGCTTCCCGATCTCCGCGGCCGACGCTGCGTGCCATCACTCCCGCTGGTACAAGCCGAGCACGTTCCCGTCGGGGTCCTTCATCCACGCCATCGCGTGCGGACCCATTTGGGCGACGCCGTGCACCGTCTTCACGCCCGGCAGGTCGTACTCCTCGAAGCGCACGCCGCGCTTGCGCAGCGTCGCCATCTCGCGCGCGAGGTCGGCGACCTCGAACGTCGCTCCCGTGTCGTCCGACTTCGGGGCGTCCGACTCGAAGAGCAGGATCTCCGTCTTCTTGCCGGCCAGGTAGGAGAGGAAGCCCTCCTTGGGCGAGCCGGCCACTCGTTTCAGGCCGAGCTTTTTCGCATAGAAGCCGTCGACCGCCTTCAGGTTCTTGCGCCGGCACTGCAGCGTGGCGGCGACGGGTGACTTCGAGAGCATCGGGAGCTTCCTTCGAGGGGGGCGGCGGAGCGCAGGAGCGCGCGCGCCGGAGTGCGAGCACGTTCGGGACGGGAAACGCCGGCGCCGCGCTTCCGAATCTCGTCGTGCGGCGCGTTCCGCCCCGGATCTTCACGGAGCGGATCGGCGGCAGGCGCCGCCCGCTCACTCGCCCTCGTCGACCTCGTCGGGGTCCCACACCGCCTCGAAGTAGCCGATCATCATCTCCTCGTACGTCTGCAGCCCGAACCACACGGTCTGCGTCGGATCGGGGTTGGCGGGGTTGTCCTTGCTGTTGTCGAAGTGCGCGACGGCCTCGAGCACGGTGCCGGCCGGCAGGCGCCGCGGCTCCGCCAGCATGTACTCGTGCTGCCAGTTGAAGTCGTAGTGGGGGACGAAGAGGAGCTTCTCTTCGACGCTGGGCGTCCCGTCCTTGGCGGGCGGCAGCTTCGCGACGAAGGTGAAGTCCTTGCCGCGCACGTGCATGTGGGGCTGCAGCGAGCGCAGCGTCGCCGCGGCGGGCAGGCGCCAGCGGGCGCGCACCTCGAAGTTCGGGTCGCCCGGCGGGATCTTGAACGCGGCCGTCGAGACGCCGCGCGTGTCGAGCGGCTTCGTGATCTCGGCGTCGGGCGGCGCGAACCAGAGCGCGATCGACGTCGCGGAGTCGGCCGCCTTGCCGTTCGGCTGGTAGTGGATCTGCGTGACGAGCGTCGCTCCGGCGGACAGGAACTTGCCCTCGTCGGGCGCGAAGGTGACCGCGCCGCCGCCGGAGAGTCCCGACAGGAAGTAGCCGTTGAGCCCGCCGGAATCGCCGTAGCGGAGGTCGCGGGCGATGATCTTCTGGAGGCGCTGGACGTATTGCGGCCGCTCGTTGGGCTTCGCGCCCTGCAGGAGCTGGAACGGGTCGAACGTCGGGCGCCACGGCGGCTCGATCGTCTCCGCGCCCGCGACCGTGCTTGCGCCCGTGCGCGTGCGCGCCGCGTCGCCACGGAAGATCAGCACGTGGTGGACGACCTGCGGGTTCGTCGTCCGGACCTCGGCCGCGCGCACCCAGCGCGACGTCGCGAGCCCGGTCGGCAGGCGCGGATACTCGTAGAGCAGCGTCCCTTCCGCCGGGACGTGGAAGGTCGGCGTCGTGAGCACGAGGTCAGGCGGCTCCGCGAGCGACCACTCCTTCGGAAACGTCTGCCGCGGCGGCGCGTGCGCCGGATCGCCTTCCGGCCGGCCGCCGTCGATCCAGCGCACGAGCGTCTCGATCGTCGCGGCGGGCAGCGAACAATCATTGCGGAACTTCCCGATCGACGGATCGGCGCCCCACGGCGGCATCCGGCGCGTCGAGACGACCTCGCGGATCTGCGGCGCCCAGCCGACCACGTCGCCGAAGGACTCGAGCGAGAAGGGCCCGCTGCCGCCTTCGCGATGGCACTCGACGCAGTGCTTCTGGAGCAGCGGCTCGACCGTCTCGTGGAACGTGGGCGGAGGCGCCTGCGCGAGCGCCGGTTCCGCGAGGACGGCGACGACGAACGCTGCGGTGCGACGCGGCCGCATCATTCGTCCACGCGCCAGTCGGCGAGCACGCCGTCCTTGTGGTCCTGCTTCGCGTGCTCGCCCGACGTCCACGCCTTCCACTCCTTGATCCCGAGGAAGCGCTCGCCGATCCACGCCGCGGCATAGGCCAGGACGAAGTCCCGCTTGCCGGGCGTCGTCATGTAATGGTCCATGCCCGCGACGATGACGAGCCCGCGCGGCTTCTTCATGCCGTCGTAGAGCGCGGTCAGCGTCTTGTCGTCCGGCGAGCCGATCAGCAGCGTCGGCGTCGCGTACTTCGGCGGCAGCTCGCGCAGCGCCGCTCCGACGGTGACGCAGCCGGCCCAGCTCTTCGCGTCGACCGCCGCGCGGATCGCCGCCGCGCCGCCGCGCGAGTGGCCCGCCGCGACGAACCGCTTCCCGTCGAGCTTGCCGAAGAGGAAGGAGTCCTTGCTCCCGTTCTGCTTCTCGAGCCAGCCCCGCGCGGCGTCGAACTGCGGCGCGCGCTTCTCCGCGGTCCGGTCGCCGAACGCGACGACGAGCGTCGCCATGCCCCACGACGCGAAGCGCGTCGCGAAGTCCTCGTATCCGTGCCACCTCGACGCCGGGCCGCCGGGCGAGAAGACGCAGATCGGCCACGGTCCGCCCACCGCCGGCTCCGCGTCCTCCTTGTTCTTCGTCGCCGGATAGAAGATCGCGGCGTCGAGCGTCGCGCCTGGCGCGTCGTCGGCGACCTTCACCTTGCGCCAGCCGACCGGATGGGGGCCGTCCCTGGACGGGCTCTGCCCGTACTTCGCGACCCGCGCGAGCGGCGCGAATGCAACGATCGCCGCGAGGCCGAGCGCGAGCCGGGGCGGTGCGACGTGGATCACGGGGACGGCCTCCTCACGGTCTGCTCGCGAGCTCCGCGAACTTCTTGTTCAGCACCGGATACTCCTTCCACGCCTCGAAGTCGTAGTGCCACCACTCGTTCTCGTAGACGGTGAAGCCTTCCGACTCCATGGCGCGGCGTAGCGTGTCGCGCAGCCAGCGCTGCTCGCTCGTGCCGCCGGGGTACCAGGGGTTGGCGCGGTCGCTGAACTCGTCGTAGCCCGACGGCATGCGCAGGGGCGCGCCGCTCTGCGGGTCGCACAGCGTCAGGTCGACGGCGCAGCCGCGGTTGTGGCGCGAGCCCTTCGAGGGGTCGGCGACCATGTCGTGGTGCTCGGCCGGCGTCCCGTCCCAGAACATCCGCGTCACGAACCACGGCCGGTA
>Ga0208685_1000592_pt1 | contig 12486 bp, 13 predicted proteins | sample EasRivMeERMLT890_FD_187533 | JGI IMG/M metagenome (GOLD analysis project Ga0208685, IMG submission 187533) | Soil microbial communities from meander-bound floodplain in the East River, Colorado, USA - East River MetaG ERMLT890 (SPAdes) (version 2) | ecosystem: Environmental > Terrestrial > Soil...
AATACGTGATCCAAGGTCTTGCCATAGGTGAGCGAATGGGCGCCGGCGGAATTGTTGCCAATCATGCCGCCGATGGTCGCTCGGTTCGACGTCGAGGTGTCCGGGCCAAATTGCAACGCCATGGGCCTGACGTAGGCGTTGAGCTCGTCCTGAACCAAACCCGGCTGCACGCGGCACCAAAGTTCTTCCCTATTTACTTCGAGCACGCTCTGCATGTACTTCGAAAAATCCAAGACGATGGCATGTCCTACCGTCTGTCCGGCCAGCGACGTGCCGCCACCGCGGGGAAGTAGCGGAACGTTGAATTGGTTGGCGATTTCTATCACGGCTTGTACGTCGCCCTTGTGCCGGGGCACCACCACGCCGATGGGCTCGATCTGGTAAATCGACGCATCTGTGGAGTATAGCAGGCGCGAATAATGATCGAAGTGAATATCTCCTTCAACCCGCTTTTTAAGTTCCGTCTCAATCTCTTGATAATTACTGCTTGGATTCGAACTCATAACGACTCCTGTGTTTCGGCTAGTTCATCGATCCGTGCTGCTCTCCCAAAGTCTAGTCATGTGCCTCCGGCAGAGCTGGAGGCTTGCTTTGTGATCAGCCTGAGGCTGACTGGCCGGCTACGCCGGCTCTGATCGTCACGACTTCTATCCCCTTCAGGGTCACCCGCGCAAGAAAAAACTGATGTTTGGTAGCGTTGGTTCAAGATGGCTAGATTGGGTCGAACCTGGTTTTCCCCCAAACAGAGTCACCCAGCGCCCCCGGTCTATCGCAACAATTGCCTGGCGTGGTCAAATACGGCGTGAAACATCGGCACCGTCAGTTTTCCAGTGAAGGTGTTTTGCTGGCTGGGGTGATAGGAGGAAATCAACGTCAGTTCATCAGACAGGACGACGGATAGGCCGTGGCCGAACCGCGGCCGAGGCTGGGGTATGGCATCGCCGTTTTCTCGACGAGCCGCCAGAAAAGCGTCGAAAGCGATTTTTCCCAACGCGATCACGACACGGATGTTTGCGAACAGCTTGAGCTCTTGAACCAGGTATCGCCCGCAGCGCTCGAATTCGATCCTGCTCGGTTTGTTGTCGGGCGGCGCGCAATGCACTGCCGCGGTAATGTAGCAATCCTTTAGCTCGAGTCCGTCGTTCAGATGATCCGAGTTCGGCTGATTCGCGAACCCGGTCGCGTAAAGCGCTCCGTAAAGCCAGTCGCCGCTGCGATCCCCGGTAAACATTCTGCCGGTGCGATTGCCGCCATGAGCCGCCGGCGCCAGGCCGACAATCAAGAGGCGCGCAGGGAAATCGCCGAAGCCCGCCAAGGGCCTGGCCCAATAGCTTTGGCCCTGGTAGCGGCGCGGCGGTTCTTTGGCCACCGCTTCGCGCCAGCGCACGAGCCGCGGGCATCTGCGGCACGCGGTTATCGTTTTGTTAAGTTGTCGAATACCGTCCATGCGCTTTGGGTTAGCACAAGCTGAGCCCCGGCCACATCGCCTTTGGGTGTATGCAACCTCCAACTCTGCTGTATGCATACCCCAACTTTTCGGCTTCAGCCAGACTTGATGCCCCTTACAAAAAAAAACTTTTTACGGTGGCTTATTGCCATCGAAATATGGCGCCCCGGTCGAGAGAATTACCGGGGCGATGGATCTGTCGGCAAGGAACCTTTCAAAACGTTTTTAACCGACACAAGCGTAACTGGAACACCGATTGCGTTGCTGACGCTGCAATTCTGACTGAGGCCAAACACGTGTTTCCCGGCGTTCCAAGGCGCGGCCCAGAGCGCCAGAGGCTCGCCCGGCCAGGTTATAGCAGCGAAGGGGTGGCATGACTACTAGACCCAACCGTTTTCACAACTTCTTCCGAGCTGGCTTACTGTTTTTTGGAATTTTGGGCTGCCACAATGAGACCACTGCCGGCTCCCTTAGCTTGGCTTGGAGCGATAGTGCCCAGAACGCCGATGGTTTCGAGATCCAGCGCCGGTCCGGCAATAGCGATGTGTTCTTATCCATCGCGATCGTTCCTCCGCATGAAACGTGGTACACCGACGATCATTTGACTGATAACACCACATACTGTTATCGCATACGCGCCTATAACAGCGACGGGGACTCGCCCTACTCTGACGAATTGTGCGCAACCAGTTCGACTTCAGGCTCAACTATCAACACGATCTCCACTAATATCACCGATGGGGCGGTATTGGCCGGGCCTGCCGTGATTTGGACGGCGGTTCCGTCCGGGATTCCCCTTCGCGTTGAGTTTTTCATTAACGGCAACTTCTCGGGAGCGGAATTGATCCGACCCTACCAGTTCAATGGAGATCCCTCGGGAACCCTGGATACAAGCATACTTGCGAACGGCTCGCATCAGTTAAGAATCCGCGCAGTTTATGCCGACAGTTCGATCGCCGAACTGACGATTGCCGTGACGGTTTCAAACCAGTCGAAGCCGACACGGATCCGCCGGAACGGGCTGCGAGCGTAGGACTGAAGAGCCGTCTACCCTTCTCCGTAGTGAACGCTGAAACTCGCTGCGCAAAGGCATACGCCACGCCGGCGACTGACGCACACTCGGCCGCAGCATTCTGAGCCACCTAATAACCAAACTTTTTGCTGAGCCACCTTTTATGTGATAGAGGAAAAGATTGTTGAAACCGACGACGAGCCGCAAGGCCATCGCCGTCCTGCGGTCACGGTTCCAGCCGTACGGACGGGATCCAGCAATGAACGCCACCTTCCCGAAATCTTGCCCAAAATCGAAACGATGTTGACCGCCCCTCGACTATCAGACACAGTAGTCTTAATAATGGACGAGGAGGATTGACAGTGCCTCAATACGATATCTATGCGCTGTGCACCGAATGCGGAGCCGTGCATCCCATGCGGATTCGTATTCATCTGGATGAAGGTCCGGTTGAAAAGCAGAGCATGAGCGAGATTTATCGGGGCAAGACACGGCCGCCGCAGCTTCAGGCCCTAGACGGCCACAAAGTCCTGTGTTTGAAGACCGGACGGATGTTTGTGCAGGAAAGCCATGAACAAGTCTTTCTAGTCCCTAGTTACAGTTCCCAACGCGGTCTTTAGATCTGGCTCCGAATCGTCGCTTCACCGTCGACAAGGGAAGATGCAAGAATGAATGCTCAGATCATCCGGTTATCCTATGGGCTTTTCCTCGGCGTCGTGTTGGCTGCCGGCCAAGTTTACGCCGCTGATCCGCGAATCGTAGAAGGGGCGAAGAACGAGGGAAAACTGGTGAACACCATCGGGAACTACCCCGCCAATCCGAGTGTGGAGTCCGATTTAAGAAAGAAGACCGCCGGCTACCGATTGCATCCCGTGAACCCCACCAGGATGTCCAAATTCGACGAAATCAATAAACAGTTCATGGCCATCTTCTGGAAGAATCAGCAATAGCTTGGCCTCGCAATCGCTAAATGGGAGCTGAATATGGCTGAGGAAGCCTACCGCATTGAGAGGGATTCCATGGGCGAGATCAGGGTCCCTCAAAAAGCCTACTACGGGGCACAAACGCAGCGGGCGGTTGAGAATTTCCCTGTTAGCGGCATCGGCTTCCCGCCGTCGTTCATTCATGCCCTCGCCATGGTCAAGTACGCCGCCGCCGCCGTCAACGAAGAACTCGGACTGTTAGAGTCCCGGATCGCCGAGGCAATCCGTAACGCGGCGGCAGAGGTAATGCAGGGAGGACTCGACGAGCAATTCGTCGTCGACATTTTTCAAACGGGCTCCGGCACATCGACAAACATGAATGCCAACGAGGTCATTGCCAACCGCGCCCTGGAGGCTTTGAACAAGCCCCGGGGGAGCAAGGAGATCCATCCCAATGATCACGTGAACATGGGCCAATCGAGCAACGATGTGATCCCAACAGCGATGCATATCGCCGCCCTGCAAGCGATTCACCAGAAGCTCTTGCCGGCACTTGAGCGGTTACGTGCGGCCCTGACACGCAAAGCAGAGGAATTCGACCCCATTGTAAAGATCGGCCGCACACACTTGGCCGACGCCACGCCGATTCGTTTGGGCCAGGAGTTTAGCGGCTATGCAAGACAGATCGAGCTCAGCATCGAGCGCATTAAGGCAGCCTCCGGCGGTCTGGAAGAGCTTGCCCTGGGCGGCACGGCTGTTGGGACGGGGATTAATACTCACCCTGAATTTCCTTCTCGAACCATTAAGAAGATTTCTCAAATGACCGAGCTGCCTTTCCGTGAAGCGGCAAACCATTTCGAAGCCCAAGCAGCCAAGGACGCTGTGGTGCAAGTGAGCGGCAGCTTAAAGACGTTGGCAGTGAGCCTGACGAAGATAGCCAATGATATCCGCTGGCTCTCATCCGGTCCGCGATGCGGGATTGGCGAGACCGGCCTGCCGGACACCCAGCCAGGCTCCTCCATCATGCCGGGGAAAGTAAACCCCGTGATGTGTGAGTCTGTGCTTCAAGTGGCTGCCCATGTGATCGGCTGCGACGCGACGATTACCATCTGCGGCCAAACCGGAAACTTCGAGTTGAACGTCATGATGCCCGTTATGGCGCTTCGGCTCCTCGAGGAGATCACGTTCAGCGCCAGTGTAGTGAAGGCGTTTACCGAGAAATGCGTCGTCGGCATCGAAGCGAACAAAGAACGGTGCGAGGAGATGATCGAAAAAAGCCTCGCTATGGTTACGGCCCTCGTGCCGGTGATCGGGTACGATGCCGCCGCCAAGATCGCCAAAGAAGCATTCACGACGGGTAAAACCGTTCGAGAAGTAGCGCTCGCGCACAAGGTTCTGCCGCCAGAGAAACTTGCCAAGGTCCTCGATCCTTGGCGAATGACCGAGCCCGGAATTCCTGAAAGGGACTAAGCCAGATCAGGAGGCAACTGCCGCGGGCCGAATAACTTTCTAGCCTCAGTTTTATTGCCCTCGTCGCACGGTCCTGAGTCGGTCCTGACGGCGGTGCGTGCAAATCGTTTTTTGATATGCTATTAAGGTAAAAATATTTGGTGGGAAAACGAAAAATGATCAAGCGAGACCAGCCCTATATCAGACAAATCCACGTCTGCATCAACAACCGCAATGGGGAAAGTCCATCATGCGGCTACAGCGGTTCTGAGGAGATCGTCGAAGAGCTGCGAAAAGTCTGCAAGGAACGTAACTATAAAGGAAAGGTTCGCGTGGCACGGAGCGGTTGTCTGGACGTTTGTGCCTTCGGTCCCAATATGATGATCTGGCCGGAAGGAATCTGGTATATGAAGGTGACCAAGGAGGATGTGCCGCAGATCGTTGACACTTATCTTACGCTGGAAGCAGCAGACAAAAAGCCGGAAGACAGCACCGCTGCTCCTGCTGGGAAATAGTCCAAAGCCAGATTCTCATTCGCCGGATTCGTAGTTAACACCCACGATGTTCACGCACGACATTATCCTTGTAGGTGGAGGCGGTGCGGGTCTGCGCGCCGCGATTGCGGCGGCGGAAGTGTCGAGCAAGCTGTCGATCGCGTTGGTCTCCAAAGTCTATCCGATGAGAAGCCACACGGTTTCTGCTGAAGGAGGAACCGCGGCAGTTCTTCGCGAGTTCGATAGCCTCGATCTCCATGCGAAGGACACCATTTTTGGAGCCGACTTTTTAACGGACCAAGACGCAGTCGAGGCTTTTGTCAAGGAGGCTCCCGGAGAACTCATCCAACTTGAGCACTGGGGATGTCCCTGGAGTCGCGACCCGGACGGCCGCGTGAGCGTCAGATCTTTCGGCGGGATGAGCGTCGATCGGACCCTTTTTGCCGCCGACAAGACGGGATTCCATCTTCTTCACACGCTTTTCCAGACCTCCTTGAAGTACGACAATATCATCCGCTACGACGAGTGTTTTCTCACCTCATTGTTGGTCGACGATGGGAAGGTGTGCGGGGTCACATCAATCAACCTTTATACCGGTCGAGTAGAAGTTATCGTCGGCAAAGCGGTTATCCTATGCACCGGAGGCGGCGGCCGCATCTTCCCTTTCACCACCAACGCCGCTATCAACACCGGCGATGGAATGGCGGTGGCCTATCGAGCGGGAGTCGCGCTGAAAGATATGGAGTTTGTTCAGTACCATCCCACGGGCTTGCCGGGAACCGGCATATTGATTACGGAAGCCTCGCGGGGTGAAGGCGGATGGCTAAAGAACAAGGACGGCTACCGCTACCTCCAGGACTACGGCCTTGGACCGCCGACGGACAAGCCCACGCATCGCAAGATGGAGTTAGGCCCGCGTGACATTCTTTCGCGTTGCCATATGCAGGAGCTAGCCAAAGGCCGCACGTTTGACGGTCCTTACGGCCACTACGTACATCTCGATCTCCGCCACCTCGGCGAGGAAGTGATCAACAAAAAACTACCCTTTGTCCGAGAGCTGGCAAGCAAGTACGTCGGGATAGACCCCGTTTATGAGCCGATTCCGGTACGGCCCGTAGTGCACTACATGATGGGAGGGGTCTCTACAGATATTAACGCTAAAACGAGCTTGGCGGGACTTTACGCCGCCGGGGAAACCGCGTGCGTTTCAATCAATGGCGCCAACCGGTTGGGTTCCAACTCCCTGACCGAGCTATTGGTTTTCGGGAATCGGGCAGGTCGCGCAGCCGCCGCCTATGCCACGACCGTTTCGGCTCCGGCTTCGCCGGCGATCGAGGCACTGGCTGCGGACGAACAACGGCGTCTTGATCGCCAGTTTTTGCGGAAGGATGGCGGAAAGGAAAGAATCGCAACCATTCGCCAAGAGATGCAGAAAGCAATGGAGGAAGGCGCGGGCATCTATCGTGACGAACAAAAGATGGAGAAGGCTTGCAATACCCTGAGAACTCTTAGAGAACGGTTCAAGGATATCATCATTGAAGATCGAGGCAGCACCTTCAACACAGAAGTCATGACCGCACTTGAGCTTGATTTCATGCTGGACGTGGCAGAGACGGTCGCCAATTCTGCGCTAAGGCGAAGGGAATCGCGTGGATCCCATACACGGACGGACTTCCCCAAACGCGACGATGAGAATTTCCTAAAGCATACCCTCGCTCACCGAACACCGGATGGACCAAAGATCGAATACCTGCCAGTGACAATTACTCGCTGGCCACCGGAGGAGAGAAAGTATTGAACGCTGTTTCGGGTTCCGGGTTTCGAGTTTCAAGTTCCAACTCGAAACGCGAGACTCGAAACCGTCGCAACGAGGAGACAATGGCTGAACCGACCATTACCTTGAACGTCACCCGCTATCGGCCTGGGCAAGACCAGGCCCCGACAACGCAAACCTACGCCGTCCCTTACAAGGAGGATTGGGTCGTTCTCGATGCTCTCAACCACATCAAGGACCAAATTGACGGCACTCTGAGCTATCGCTGGTCTTGCCGCATGGGGGTATGCGGCAGCTGCGGCATGATGGTGAACGGCACCCCCAAGCTCACCTGTGCCGCATTCCTGCGAGACTATTACCCGCGGGAGATTCGCGTGGAGCCTCTGGTTAACTTTCCGATTATCCGCGACCTAGTCATCGATATGAGCGATTTCTTAGACAAACTGAAGAGCGTGAAACCCTGGATCATCCGCAAGGAGGAAAAAACTATCGCTCAAGGCGAATATCTGCAGACCCCGGCGGAGCTCGAGGCGTTTCACCAGTTCACCCAATGCATAAACTGTATGCTCTGCTACGCCGCTTGCCCGGTCTACGGGCTCGAGCCGAAATTTTTGGGTCCAGCCGCCATCGCTCTTGGCTACCGCTACAACATGGATTCCCGCGATCAGGGCAAAGAGCAACGCGCCGTGATCGGCAACCACGACGGGATCTGGGACTGCACCTTTGTCGGAGAATGCAGCGTGGTATGCCCTAAAGACGTTGATCCGGCCGCTGCCATTCAGCGCTCGAAAGTCGACACCACCAAAAACTGGTTTCAGTCAATCCTGATGCCTTGGGGACAACGATGACCCATTCGACGCGGCGCAGTCTCCAGTTCCCAGTCTCGAGTCTCGAGTTGAAAACCCGAGACCCGGAACCCGAGACACGAGACCCATGAGGAGGATCGAAGGATGACCGGAACGCGGCCTGATCCATCCAAGCTCTATCAGCGCAAGATGCCCGCCACCTGGTGGCTGCAGAAGCAGAGTTACTTTCTTTTCATGCTGCGCGAGCTTTCGAGCGTCTTTATCGCGCTCTTCCTCCTCGTTTACCTCTACCAGATCTACCAGTTGACCCAGGGGCCCGAGGCCTACGTCGCTTTCACTCGAAGACTGAGTTCGCCAGGGTGGATTTTTTTTAATTTGATAGCTCTCTTGTTCGCCGTGTATCACAGCGTTACATGGTTTCAATCCACGGCCGTAGTGTTGCCTTTACGGTTAGGAGAACGGTTGGTCCCGCGCCAGATTGTCACCGCACTGCACATCGGCGCCTGGATAGTCGTATCACTGGGAGTTTTAATTTTGTTTCTCGCACTTAAAGGCTAATCCATGACTACGGAAAAAACCACAGAACCCTTTTGGTGGGGACTCTTCTCAGCGGGAGGCGTAGTGGCCGCATTTTTGGTACCCGTTCACATCATCCTCGTTGGCTTTGCCCTACCGCTTGGCTGGATTACCGACACCGGGGCGCTCTATCGGAACTGGTGGGTGAAACTGTATCTCTTTGTTCTGATCGTCCTGCCTCTCTACCACTGGGCGCATCGTTTCTACTTTACTCTGAACGACATGGGGCTAAAACCCATAAGTAAAACTCTGGCCGTCCTGTGCTACGGCGGAGCGATCATCGGAACCGCCCTTACAGCATGGATTCTGTTAAAGATATGACTTCAAGCGAGCCATCGTTTGGTCTAATAAAACCCCGCTAGAGAAATTTTTCGAGCCTACTTCAACCCCTACTTTTACCACCACTGGATCTTTGCAGGTACAACTGCACCCAGAACTCGTACAAACTTCCCGCGGAGACTTCTTCCTGGCTCGTCTCTCCTGTTACCGTGTCATACTCAATGACAAGAGATTCGCCGTATCTGGAGATTTTCACGAGTCGCGCCCGCTTTTCTTCGACGTAGGCACCGATGGTACGGAGCAGCTGCGAGAGACTGGCCACATCGGGTACGCCGGCGGTACTTTGTCGTTTGGCTTTGCCGTCCTGCTCCAACCGATCCATATCTTTTGGCGTGTAGCGCAAATCGATCTGGGCCGGCCATGTGGACATGGCGAATTCGATCTCGGCCTCTGACGCTGGGGCACCGGGAAGAGCTTCCCATACGAATCTACGAACCCGTTCTCGGATGGCCCGCGCCTCTGCTTGTTCGGTGGATGTGTCAACGGTGCCGCGCACGACAAAGCCTCCGCCGGCAACCTCCATTTCAAAGGTGCCGAAATTGAGGACTTCCAATGCCTGGCCGATGGCTCGCAAAAGTTGCGCGTGCTCCCTGGGTCGGTTCACGGGGTTTCTTCCATCAGGATGGGGTTCGTTTTTACGCACGGGCTACCAATGGCACTCGGTTTTAAGTTCTCCGCAGCCGGAAAGCGGCGTTGGAATTCAATCCGTCCGGCTTCTCAAATTCCTGTCCGGTACCGTTCGAAGACTTCTGCAGTTGATCGGTCTCATCGTCCCCACCTAGGCCGGCAAGCTTGATTTTCAATCGAAGATTGTTGGCGCTATCGGCGTTAATGAGGACCTGGTCAAAACTGATTTGTCCTTCTTTGTATAGCATGAAAAGTGCTTGATCAAAGGTCTGGCAGCCCTCCTGTACTCCCTGCTCCATCGCTTCTTTCAAAATATCCACATCTCCCTTTCTGATGAGATCCCTGATGCGCGGCGTATCCATCAAGATCTCCAGCGCGGCCACGCGTTTACCGTCCAATGAAGGGATGAGCCGCTGCGAGATAATCGATCGGAGGTTCAAGGAAAGCTGGAGATAAATTTGCGCGTGCCGTCCCAGCGGAAAAAAATTCATAATCCGCTCGATGGCTTGGTTGGCGTTGTTGGAGTGCAAGGTGCCGAGACAAAGATGACCGGTCTCGGCAAACGTCACCGCGGCTTCCATCGTTTCCGTATCACGGATCTCGCCGATCAAAATCACGTCGGGAGCTTGCCGCAACGTGTTTTTAAGCGCGGCCTGAAACGAATGGGTATCAAATCCCACTTCCCTCTGAGTCACAATGGATTGCTTGTGCCGGTGAACGAATTCGATGGGATCTTCAATCGTAATGATGTGCCCGGATTCGGTGGCATTGCGATGGTCCACCATGGCGGCCAGAGTAGTCGACTTACCGGATCCCGTGGCACCGACGACCAGCACCAACCCACGCTTCGACATCGTGATTTCTTTCAGTATATCGGGCAAGCCGAGTTCCGCCAGCGACGATACTTCCGCCTTGACCCGGCGCACCACCATCCCAGCTGAACCCCGCTGGCGAAAAATATTTACCCGAAAGCGGCTCACCCCGGGAAGAGACATGGCCATATTCATTTCCATGTTCTCACCATAGTCTCGAAGCTGGGATTCATTCATGACGGACTTGACCAGAGTTTCGAGTTCCTGTGGCGTAAAGGAATGATCGCCAACCGGCTGTATTTTCCCGTCAATGCGATACATGGGCGGTCGTGCAACCGTCAAATAGAGATCGGAAGCCTCCTTATCGACCATCCCTTTGAGTAGTTCCTGCATCTCCATGGGTTTCATCCCCGGCGTCAGCGGCCTTGGCCGCCGGCGGCGGCAACTCCCAAACCGCCGCCGAACAGATTCGGATTCATGCTCTTCGACTGCGCTTCTTCTTTACTGACAAGGCCGCGTGAGACCAGATTTTGCAGCGCCATGTCCATGGTCTGCATGCCGTCTTTTTGGCTGACCTGCATCGTTCCTGGAATCTGATGAATCTTACCCTCCCGAACCAGGTTCCGCACCGCCGTCGTCCCAGTCATGATCTCCAGTGCCGCCACCCGGCCGCCGCCCTTCTTCTTGAGTAACGTTTGTGTGATCACCGCTTCGATGGACTCGGCGAATTGCGCCCGAATCTGAGCTTGCTGACTAGGCGGAAAAACGTCGATGATACGATCCACCGTCTTGGGAGCGCTGGATGTGTGCAATGTGCCAAAGACGATATGCCCGGTCTCCGCAGCCGTGAGCGCCAACTGAATCGTTTCCAGATCGCGCATTTCACCGACGAGAATAATATCCGGATCTTCACGCAAAGCGGCGCGCAGCGCGTTGGCAAACGAATTGGTGTGGGGTCCCAACTCACGTTGGTTAACCAGACACTTCTTGGACTGATGAACGAACTCAATAGGGTCTTCGACGGTGAGAATATGCCCTTCGAAACTTTCATTTAGGTAATCGACCATGCCGGCTAGCGTAGTCGATTTGCCTGAGCCCGTCGGACCGGTAACCAGGATCAATCCTTTCTCCTTCTCGCAGAGTTGCTTCAATATCGGCGGCATCTCCAACTGCTCCAGGGTCAGGATCTTGGTTGGAATCGTCCGAAAGACCGCTCCCTCACCTTTGCGTTGTAAAAAAACGTTGACCCGAAAGCGCGCCACTGCGCCCATCTCAAACGAAAAATCACATTCGTGAGTTTCTTCGAATGCTTTACGTTGGGAATCGTTCATGATGTCATAGACCAGTTCGTGAGCTTCCTCCCTCGTGAGGGGGGGATGGTCTAACTTCTTGAGATCACCGTTGATCCGAATCATGGGCGGTTCGCCCGCGCTCAAATGACAATCGGAAGCACCGTGCTCGACACCAAAAGCCAACAGTTGGGTAATATCCATAGGCGGTTAAACCCCTGTTCTCAAAGTTTACTCAAATATTTGCTAGTCACCGAAGGAGATTGTGAAGACGTTGCTGTGATACATCTTGAAGATCCTATCGGCCTGATCGCGACAAACTGGAGCAATAATAATACCATTTGAGATTGTTGAATTTCTTTGGCCATATTCCAAAACTCTCGCGCCGCACGTTATTGCCTTTTCCCGTGAAAGTAGCTACTTATGCTTATATTTCTAATAGGTTTCTTGGAATAATGCTGCAGGATAAAGTAGCCCTGGTCACCGGCGGTGGCACAGGAATCGGCAAGGCCATCGGTCTGAAAATGGCCAAAAATCGCGCAAAAGTCGCCATCGCTTCCCGTAATCGTTCCCACCTCGCGGAGGCCGCAGCCGCGTTTGGGGCTCTCGGACTACCGGTACTGCCAATCTCGATGGATGTGCGAAACAAGCAAGGCATCCAGCGAGCAATCGAAGCAGTGATCTCGCAATGGGGGGCCATTAATATTCTCGTAAACAACGCGGGGATCTCGGGTCTGAGCCTGATCGACGATGCGGATGATTCGAGATGGTTTGATATCTTGGACACTAATCTGAATGGCATGTACCTGGTCACTAAGGCGGTTTTGCAACAGATGCCGGACGATTGTGAGGGGCGGGTTATCAATATTTCTTCGGTGCTGGGTAAATTTGGCGTTCCCGGCTACACAGCCTATTGCACGACCAAACATGGCATGATC
>Ga0208685_1000596_pt1 | contig 12458 bp, 11 predicted proteins | sample EasRivMeERMLT890_FD_187533 | JGI IMG/M metagenome (GOLD analysis project Ga0208685, IMG submission 187533) | Soil microbial communities from meander-bound floodplain in the East River, Colorado, USA - East River MetaG ERMLT890 (SPAdes) (version 2) | ecosystem: Environmental > Terrestrial > Soil...
CGGCGCTGGCGGGCACGCGACCCTGGAGGGCGCCAGCGTCACCGTCGTCGCTGGCGAGGGCGAAGGCGAGGCTCGCCGAATTAACGAGGCATTCTTCAAGCACCGCACCACCGGCCTCCCCTTCGTCATCGCCAAGTACGCGATGTCGTTGGACGGTCGCATCGCCGCCGCCTCCGGCGACTCCCGCTGGGTCTCCGGCCCCGAGACCCGCGCCTGGGCCCACCGCATGCGCCCACGCATCGACGCCATCCTTGTCGGCTCAGAGACAGTCGTCATCGACGACCCGCAACTAACCGCTCGCCCCGAAGGCGTCGCCAACCCCCGCCAACCCCTCCGCGTCGTCGTCGACAGCCGCGGCCGCATCCCCCCAATGTCCCAGGTCCTAGCCGGCGACTCCCCCACCCTCGTCGCCACCACCGACCAGGCCCCCGCCAACTGGCGCGCCTCCATCGAAGCCACCGGGGCCGAGGTCCTGGCCCTGCCGTCCTCCGATGGCCACGTTGACCTGCGCGCCCTCTGCCAGGAACTCGGCAAGCGGAACATCCTCACCCTTCTCGTCGAGGGCGGCGGCGTAATCCTCGGCGGCTACTTCGACGCCAACCTCGTCGACAAAATACACGCCATCATCGCCCCCATCATCGTCGGCGCCGCCGACGCCCCCACCCCCGTCGCCGGCCACGGCGCCGACCGCATGGCCGAAGCACTCCACCTACACGACATAACCGTCGAACGCCTTGGCGAAGACATCCTGGTCACCGGCTACCTCCTGGCGGACTGACTCTATAATCCCCACATGCCGCGTCTAAAGCCGGGCATGCCTGAAGAAGGCTGGTACCTCGCCCTCACTGAAGGCGAGGCTGCTGTCCGCTCGTTCCGCAGGATGGTCCGCAAGGTTCCATCGAATCCGCGCTGCAAGCTGTGTTACGTGCCGTTCGGCGGCGTTGGCGGCAGGTTCAACCGGCTCCGCGGCAATGGACCATCGCGAAAGAACCCTTCGTTCTGCCGAGGCTGCTTCGAAGCAGCGCCGCTCGGCGGGGCGGAAGTGGACGTCGGCATCCTCTTCGCGGACGTGCGCGGATACACGTCCATATCGGAGACCGAGGGCCCCACCGGTACCGCCGAGCTAATGAACCGGTTCTACGATCTAGCTACCGAGGTCCTCAGCAAGCATGACGGGGTCATCGACAAGCTGGTCGGCGACCAGGTGATGGCGTTGTTCGTTCCCGGGTTTGTCGGGCCTGAATATGTCGAACAGACAGTCGCCGCGGCGGAAGATTTGCTCCATGGCGTCGGCTACGGTCCCGGGGAGTCACCCTGGCTTCATGTCGGGGTGGGAATAGATGCAGGGATTGCATACGTCGGCAATGTAGGCTCGGGAGAAGTAAAGGACTTCACTGCCATCGGAGATCCGGTTAACGTCGCCGCCCGTCTCCAGGCTCTCGCAGCACCCGGAGAGATCCTGATGACGGAACGCGTCCATGACTTAGTGTCAGACCTCCTGCCGGCCGCACGGGAACTAACAGTCATCCTCAAAGGTAAGACCGAGCCAACCTCAGCACGAGCGGTGGACATAAGCGCAACTTGATTCCGGAATGATCAGGTAAGCGAAAAACACGAATCTCCAAAACGAACTTCGCCTGCTAACACGAAAACGCATGCCCGTGTAACCTAGCCACCATGCAGAAGACCACCGTACCCCTCGCCAAAGTCCTCCCCACAACGGCCGAAATCACCACTGACGGTCATCTCGCTATCGGCGGCTGCGACCTCGTCGATCTCGCGCGAGACTTCGGCACTCCCCTCTACGTCTTTGACGAAGACACCCTGCGCGGCCAGTGTCGCGCCTTCCTCGAGTCCTTCCGCTCCCGCTACCCCGAGACCGCCGTCGCCTACGCCGCCAAGGCCTACCTGGGCCGCGCCCTCGCCGCCATCGTCGCCGAGGAGGGCCTCGACCTCGATGTCGTCTCCGGCGGCGAGCTGGCCATCGCGCGCTCCGTTAACTTCCCGCCGGACCGCATCCACTTCCACGGCAACAACAAGTCCGAGGAAGAACTCCGCGAAGCCCTGGACTACGGGATCGCCCGCGTTATCGTCGACAACTTCCACGAGATGCACCTCCTGGACGGCCTTGCCCGCGGCCGGGGCGCGAAGCAACGCATCCTCCTCCGCCTCTCCCCCGGCGTCGACCCCCACACCCACCTCAAGACCACGACGGGCATCACCGACAGCAAGTTCGGCATCGCGATGGTCACCGGCCAGGCCGAGCACGCCCTCCGCCAGGCGATGGAGATGCCCAACCTCGACCTCGTCGGCCTCCACGTCCACCTCGGCTCCCCCATCTTCGAGACCGAACCGTTCGCCGAGGCCGTCGACACCGTCTTCGAGTTCGCCGCGCAAATGCGCGAGAAACTCGGTTTCGAGATGCAGGAGTTCTCCCCGGGCGGCGGCTTCGCCGTCAACTACATCGAGGATCACGACGCCCCCGACGCCGACGCCTACGCCGAGGTCGTCGTCAATGGCATCCGCGCCGCCTGCCAGCGCCACAACCTGCCCGAACCCCGTATCTTCATCGAGCCGGGACGCTCGATCGTCGCCCGCGCCGGCATCGCCCTCTATACCGTCGGCGCCTCCAAGGACATCCCCGGCGTCCGGCGTTACGTCTCCGTCGACGGCGGCATGGCCGACAACGTCCGCCCCGCGATGTACGACTCTCCGTACACCGCCCTCGTCGCCAACCGCCCCCTCGACGACCGTCGCGAGACGGTCACGATAGCGGGCAAGTACTGCGAATCAGGCGACATTCTCATCCGCGACGCCGAACTGCCGCCCCTCGAAGCCGGCGACATCCTAGTCACCCCGGCCTCGGGCGCGTACGCGCTCGCCATGGCCAGCAACTACAACGCCGCCCTCCGCCCGGCCGTAGTTCTCGCCGCAAACGGCGAAGCGAAGCTAATGCGCCGCCGCGAAACCTACGACGACCTCATGGGCGCCGACGTCTGGCCGCTGGAATAGATCATCCGCGTTGCCGCGCCCTTCATTCCGTCACGATCTGCTCAGGCTGACCTCCGCACTCCCTCTGGGCATCGAACGCCAGGTTAATTACGAGGTCGATCTCGGGCTCCATTGTGACGGCCTTCGTACCGTCATCCAGGAAAAGCCAGACCTCTAACGAGTGCGCCTGCGAGACCTGCCTCACTCTGCAATCCTGCAGCAGCCGCACCGCATCGTCCCAGGTGACTTCGATCTCCCTAGGCGTAGCGGAAGGCGTGATCGTCGGAGAGTTCCTTGGCGTAGCCTCCTCGTCGTCGCATCCGGCAATCACAGCCAGAAGGACGAACCCGACCAGGATGGCAAGCCCCTTCATACTCGCCAGACGTGCCAGGGAGCCGGGGGTTCCCTGATCCTATCTGTGGCAATCTGTGGACTAGTCAGCGCGGCGCAGCCAGTACTCTCCCGCCTTCGCCACCGCGCGCGCCGCAGCCTGGAAGCTCGTGAACGTCGCCACTCCTCGCCCCAGCAGCCGGCCGCGGATCTCCGCCATCGTGTCCTCCACGTGCGAGGGATGGGCGATCGCGAGGAACGGCTTCGCCGACTTCTCGCGCTGCCTGGCGAGAACATCCACCATCGAGTCCATCATCTGCGGGAACGCCTTCATGCGGCGAGCGATGAACGTGCCGCTGATCTCCAGCGCCACCGCGTCCACGTTGGCGTCCTCCTCCAGGATGTCGAATAGTTTCTCGAGGTTGCCCGGCACGAACCCCATCCCGATCGTCCCGCCCGCGTCTAGCGGGTTCCGGTACGAGCCGCCGATGATGTTGAAGAACTCGCCGAGCTTCTCGTACGAGGTGTCCGTCAGCAGCGGCACATCCAGACCCTCGCGCTCGAACGCGTCGGTGATCACTACCGACTGCCCACCGGTCATCGCGATCAGCCCCATCCGCTTCCCGGTCGCCGGCTTGATGTGCACCAGCGCTTTCACGACGTCGATCGTCTCGTCGAGATTCGCCGTCTGGATTGCCCCCGCCTGCTTCATCGCCGCGTCCCAGACGGCCTGGTCCGAGGCCAGCGACGCCGTGTGCGAGTACACGGCCCGGGACCCCGCCGCTGTCGTCCCGCCCTTCCACACCACCACCGGTTTGACCTTCGTCGCGGCCTTGATCGAGTCCATCAGCCGCCGTCCGTCCTTCGCGCCCTCGATGTACAGGGCGATCACTTCGGTCTCCGCGTCCTGAGCGAAATAATCGATGTAGTCCGGGGCGTCGAGGATCACGGCGTTCCCGAAGCTCACGGTCTTCGAGCACTTGATCCCGTGTACGGCGCCGACCAGCGAGAAGTTGATCGTGTGCGTGCCGCTCTGCCCGATGAATCCCACGTTTCCCGGCGTCCCCGCCTCCTGGTCGCCGCTGTGGCGCACTCCCAGCCGCCGGTTGTAGATCCCCATGCAGTTCGGCCCGATCAACAGCAGGTCGCCGTCTCGCGCAATCTGCGTCACCTGCTCCTGCGCCGCGATCCCGTCCTCGGTCTCGGTCTCCGCGAAGCCGGACGTGAACAGTGCCACCCCTCCCACCTTCGCTGCTGCGCAATCCGCCACGATCCGTGCCGCCACCGGCCGCGGTACCGCGCACAGCACGTAGTCGATCGGCTCCGGCACTTCGGCAAGGCTCTTCAGGTTCGTCACGCCCAGTTCCTCGATGCCCGGAATCTCGTTCGGGTCGATCTGGACGGAGTAGAGCTTCCCGCCGAACGTCTTCATCGCGTTCAGCCACATGTAGCCCATCGCCTTCTTGTCCCCCACGACCACGACGGTCTCGGGATTCAAGGCGCGGTCCAGCCGCTTGATCAGCTCAGGTGATGCCATGGCTCGTGTGGCGTACGGCGTACGCCCTATTCGTCTCCGCTCACAACAATCCGCGCGTCCACCGCCAGCGCACCGTCTTTGTAGGCGAACACCGGGTTCAAGTCCAGCTCCGCCACCTGCGGGTTCGCCTCAACGAACGCCGATAGCTTCAGCAGCAACTCCTCCAGCGCCCCCAGGTCCGCGGGCTCCCCGCCGCGTACCCCCTGCAGCACCGGGAACGCCTTGATCTCCTCGATCATCTCCCGCGCGTCCCGCCGCTCGATCGGCACGATCCGGAACGACACGTCCTTGAGCACTTCCACCAGCACCCCGCCCAGCCCGAACATCAGAACCGGCCCGAACTGCGGGTCCTTGCTCATCCCGACGATCACCTCCGTGCCCTGCGGCGCCATCTTCTGCACCGCCACACCGCTGATCGTCGCCGACGCCTGCGCCTTCCGCGCCGCGTCTGTGATCTCTTTGAACGCCGCGCGCACCTCGTCCGCCGACCCGATCCCCACCTTCACGCCGCCCACGTCGGACTTATGCGTGATATCCGGCGATACGATCTTCATCACCACCGGGTAACCGGCCTTGTCCGCGATCTCTACCGAATCCTCCGCAGTCGTCGCCAACTCCGTCTCGACGACGGGAATCCCCGCCTCGGCCAGCACCCGCTTGGACTCGATCTCCGTGAGTGCAGTACGGCCCTCGGTACGGGCCTGGTCGATCGCCTTTGTAAGTGTGCTCATCGGCAAAGTGGCGCCATCATACGGGGAATTTCGGGCATAAGAAAAGGGGCGGGATCAACCCCGCCCCCTGGTGCCATGAATTGGTTGGTCCTTAGACCGACATCTTCTGGGCTGCGCTCGGCTGCGGCTTAACGCTCCGTGTGAGCACCTTGCGCTGACTGTAGTTCAGGAACGCCCTCGTCTTGCCGCACTTCTTGCAACGAGCCCCGCTCGATTCCCCGTTCGGGGTGTCGATCATCCAGTGGTGGGGGCAATCGTCAATTTCATCGTCGGCGTGAGCCGGGGCGAAGTCAGCCAACTGTTCTGCCAATGAGACCTCCTCTGGGACTAATCCTGGCCGGGGGCGGCTTGGAAGCGTTCTATTGGGTTGAGCGACGGTTCGTGAGTGTTGGGCCACGTCACCAACCGACACTACAACTATAACGTAAACGTCAGCTTGCGTCACCCCATGTAAACTGGCTGCCCGGACGCCCTCTCATCCAGCGTTAATATTCCCCTCGTATCGTCGTCTTAACCGCGCCAATTAGGACGATTGGAGACGACAAGTATGACCGTAATCCGCTGGGCCGGCCGGACGCTCGTCAGATCGCCACTCCGCACCATTTTGCTGGTGGGAGTGCTATCCGTGAGCATTGGCCTCGCCCTCATCATGATCACCGTAAACGGCGCCTTCGAGGACCGCGTCGACGAGATCCGCGCCCAGGTGGGCACGGACATCACCGTCCGGCCCGCCGGTACGTTTGGCGGGGGCTTCGCCATCCGTCTCGACGGCGGAACCGGAGGCGGTTCCGTCGAAACCTCTTCCCCGGACCAGCAGACCCAGCAGGTGCTTACCGACGAGGACATCGAACCGATCTCTGACGTCGAGCACGTGGTCGGCTATACGCGCCGCATTTCCGCCCAGTACTCCGGCGACGCGCTGCAATCCGCGATCGAGCCGCCGGCAGGTGTGCAAGTCCCGGAAGGATTCACCGGCCCGCCAGTGCTGGTCGCGGGCACCGAGGATGCGTCATCCCTCACCGCCTTCGGTGAGGAAGCCGAAATCGTCGAAGGCCGCACCTTCGAATCGGACGAAGGTGAGGCTGAGGTCGCCGTGATTGGACAGTCGCTTGCGGAAGCAAACGGCCTCTCAGTAGGCGACACCGTTGACCTCGAAGGTACGAGCGTCGAAGTCATCGGAGTCTTCACCACCGGCACCCAGTTTGGCGACAACCAGTTGGTCTTGCCGCTCGAAGTCGCGCGAGACATTTTCGATCGCGGCACGGAGATCGATGAAGTGACGGTCCGCGTAGACTCGGCCGAGAACGTCGCTGCGGTTACGGAGACTCTGCGCGAGACCATCGGCGAGGACAAGGCAGACGTGACCTCCCAGGAGACAGCGTTCGACGCCATCAGCGCCCCTGTCTCGGACGCTGCGTCCAGCAGCCAGGTCGCGATGTATGCCGCGCTCATCGCCAGCGCCGTCATCATCCTCTTCTCGGTCGGCATCGTGGTCCGCCAGCGCATCAAGGAGATCGGCATCCTCAAGGCCGTTGGCGCTTCCGGGTGGCACGTCACCGGCCAGATGACCCTCGAGACACTATTCATCGCGGTGGTGGCCGCTGCTATCGGCGCCCTCGCTACCTTCCCGCTGGCGCAGGGCGTTGCCGATGGCCTCGTGTCCGATCCGGCAACGGCTACAGGTCCCCAGTTCATCGGCGGCGGCGGCCCCGGTATCGCTGAACTGCCGGACGGGCCCGGCGCGATAGTCCGCCAGGCGGCGGACACGGCGGGAGGTGGAGTGCTCGGCGGCGTGGAAGTCGCCGTTTCACCAGAGGTGTTCGTCTATGCCCTGGTCATCGCAATCGGACTCGCCATCATCGCCACGATTATCCCCGCCTGGTACGTCGGGCGGGTCAAGCCTGCGGAGGTTCTGCGCTATGAGTAATCCCGAAACCAGCGGCTGCACCGCCGTCGCCGAGAACGTCGTCAAGCACTTCAACACCGGCGCCACGACTGTCCGCGCCGTCGACGACGTCAGCTTCCAATTGCCCCACGGCAGAATGATCGCCCTGCGCGGGCCAAGCGGCTGCGGCAAGAGCACTCTCCTCAATCTTCTCGGTGCGCTAGACCGGCCAGATTCCGGGCGCATCACCGTCGGAGGCCAGGATATCGGTGCTGCTCGCGGCAGCCGCGAGGTTGCCTACCGGCGCCGCAGCGTCGGCTTCGTCTTCCAGATGTTCAACCTGCTCCCCCACCTGACCGCGCTGGAGAACGTCGCACTCCCGATGGAACTGGCGGGTGGACTCAGCGGAGACGCTCGCCGCCGCAAGGCCGGCGTCCTGCTCGAGCGCGTCGGTCTCGCCCCCGAGAAGCACCTGCGCCGCCCCTCCCGACTCTCCGGCGGGGAGCAGCAGCGCGTCGCCATCGCCCGCGCTCTCGCCAACGACCCCACCCTCATCCTCGCCGACGAACCCACTGCCAACCTTGACTCCACCACCGGCGCCGCCATCATCGCCCTCCTCCGCGGCCTCGCCGAAGGCGACCGCACCGTAGTCATCGCGACCCACGACAACGCCGTGGCCCAGAAAGCAGACCTCGTCATCTCCATGCGAGACGGCAAACTCCTCGGCAAGTGGGTGGAGGAGGAAGCAACGACTGGCGCCTGAGCCCTGCGGGTGTCGTCAGTCGATCGGTGGGCCTGGCAGGCACATCAACTGCGCACCGCCCGTCGCTACCAACCGACCGTCCCGCGTCCAAATACTCGACGTCGTCCCCACCAGTCCGCCCATTGCTATCTCGGACCGATGCTCCGAGAGCAGCCACTCCGAGTCCGCAGCCGGTTGATGAAACCACGCCACAACGTCCAGGTTCGGCGCCATGTACTCCCTCGACACGTGCGGCATCGCCGCCGCCGGCCAGGATAGCGTGTCGATCATTACGAGCGATCGGCAGGCGTCCGCCCACGGATCGGAAAACGTCGCCGTCGGCCGAAAGCGGTGCCACTCAAGCAGAGGAGGGTCCTGGGGCTCCGTTCGTTCCTTCTGCACCTTATCCGGATCCATCGGCTTGCCTTCGATGTTCTCCCAGAACACGAACGGAGGCTCCTCGTCTGCGAAGATCTCGTGATAGCTCGGCAACTCCTCCGGTTCTGGCACCTCGGGCATCGGCGCGTAGTTATGCTCCACCCCATCCGCCTCGACGGCGGAGCGGACAATCGCCTGCAACACCGCCCGCTCGTCCTGCCGGACCGTCACGTGAAACGACTCCGCTCGCTTCCCGCGCTGCACTGCCTCCACCTCGATATCGGCTCTCTCGAACTTCGCCATCGCCAGGAAGTGGCAGGAGATCGACGCTGGACGATGGATCCGCGCCTCCATCCCCGCCGCTCGCAGCGCGATAGCGGCCATGTAACCCCCGTTCGGCCCCCAGATCTTCCACTCCGGCGAAATCTCGATCGTATAGCGCCCGTCGGCCCCGACCGGCGTCGTGTCGTGCTCTAAATCACCCATGCAGGCGACGATACCACGGCCCCCGTGCCACCGGAATGTCAGGATGTCGTAGTCAGCTCAGGCTGGTTTGATGTTCCGGTTCGTCTTGAACAGGTTGCCCGGGTCGTACTTCCGCTTCAGCTCCGCCAGCCGTGCGTGCTTCTCTGGCCCATAGGCCTCCAGTGTCCGATCGTCGCCCTCGTCCTCCGTCAGGAAGTTGACGTAGACGGTCTTCGTCGAGTGAGCGCGCATCGCCGACCAGGTGTCCTTGGCCCAGGTCTTACAGGCGTCGATCTTCCCCGGGTCGATGCATGATGCGGCAATGTTGTTGATGTAAGGTGCGGAGCGGTTCGCCGCAGCCGACATGCCGTCATCCATCCGCGCTGCTTCGCCGCCAAGCTGGAAGACGATAAACGCCGACTCTGGAGAGGGGAGTTCGCTCGTAACATCCTGGATCGTCGTCTGAGCGGCGTCAGAGACTCCCGGCAGAAAGTCCGACTTCCAGTAGTAGTAGCGGCCCGGCGGTTGGGTCCCGTCCAGGGCAGCCTGGTGCACCGTGAACGGCTTGGGAACAATCGTGTCGGCCACGGGTGAACCGAACTCCTTCAACGGCCGAAGCGCCTTCTCGCCGTCCTCGACGGAGCCTGAGTAGCAGGCCGCCACCGCCGCAATCGGCTTGCCGTGGATCTCCGTCGGCAGGAACGGCGCCGGTGGCGCAATCCGCAGCAGCAGCACCACACACAACTCATCCGGCGCGTTCTCGCTAAAGTCACGGTAGAACTTGATCACCTCCGTCGCGTCCGCCATCGGGTGAGCCACCATCCCCGCCACCACCTGCGGCCCCATCTTCTGCATCTTGAACTCGTACGAAGCAACGATCCCGAAGTTGCCGCCGCCACCCCGGATACCCCAGAACAGGTCCTCGTTCTCCTTCTCGCTTGCCCGCACCAGGTCGCCCGTCGCCGTGACGACATCCGCCGAGAAAAGGTGGTCCGACGTCAACCCCCACCGCCGTGTCAGCCAGCCGAACCCGCCGCCCAGTGTCAGCCCGGACATCCCTGTTTGCGAAATGAACCCGGAGGGCACAACCCGCCCGAAGGCCTGCGTCTCCCGGTCGATGTCCCCAAGCAGTACTCCCGGCTGAATGCGGACCCGCTCGTTCTCCAGGTCGACGTGAACACCCTTCAACTGCGATACATCAATGACGATGCCGTCGCAGAGGGCCGTCCCGCCGATGTTGTGCCCGCCCGCGCGCACCGAGAACGGCGCTCCCGCATCGCGAGCCACCTTCAGCGCCTCGATGATGTCCGCTGTCCCCGAGCATCTGGCCACCGCCGCCGGCCGCTTGTCGATCATCGCATTCCAGATACTTCGCGCCTCGTCGTATCCTGCATCCGCCGCCGTAATCACCGGCCCGCGCATCTTCGCCCTGAGCGCCTCCGCAACCTCAGTGGTCGCGGGCGAGTCCACTGTCTGTGTCATAGCAAACCTCCCCGGTCAAACATGTGTTTTCGGGCGCCAGAATAACACCGCCCTCAAGGATTGCAAGTGACCTCAGTCACATCCCGGCGCTAGACCACCGCCGCTACCTGGTACGCCCCGAATCACCTGAGGTAACTGTCAGTCCATGCACTGATCCATTTGGCGTAATCTTGATGGAGGGATCGAGCAACAGCCTCATGACATCGAGTGCATTGGGCCAGCGTAACCCGCCATTCGAGCAATGATCGCATGGGCGTGACCAATCAGTAGGCGCTCTGCCTCAATTGGGGTCCACTCCGATGGCAACCTCCCTTGATGGACCAGTTCATTGCGCAACTTAACAACATCGACGACATTCGTTTTCGGGAGACCGTAATCGTGAAGTATCCATTCAAGCCGGGTCCGGAATGACCGGACTCCTGAATGTTGTGAGTTGCTCGCATGGTAGCTGGAGGCGCCGTCTATCAGGGTTGCGAGCATCAACAATTCGGCTTCGATGCCAACTTCATTTGAAAGGGACTCGATGAGGAAGTCGATTAGCCCCCGAACGTAGTCGCTACCATTCTCCCGCCATCCCGTCACTGCCGCGATGGTGTCCAGTTGCCATTTGTTCTCGGCGATTGCTGACCTAAATCCAGCGTTGGTGAGATGCTGGGCTATCCATATGGGCGCGTCGCCGCCGAATTCTAGCCAACCCACCTTCGTACCTGTCGCCAAACTAAGAGCAACACACACATCCTTCACGATTCTTTCGGCCTCATTTGGCTTCGCTTTGCCGTTGACTGGGCGAAGGGTGCAAATAGCTGTAGGCTCGACGCCGCCGAAGTAGACTAGTCTGAACGAAGTGGAGTCATAACTCTCGAGAGGCTCCAAAGTTATGCCCCATCCCGGCATCACGAAATCTATTGGCCGATCCCATTCTCCAATGTTGAAGTTCACAATCAAAAAGTCGAAGCTCTCAGAAAGCGCCGACCAACCCCTCGGGACGAGTATTACCCGACGCGCTCCGAACGCGAACGGAGTTATTCCGGGATTGGCTGGTTCTTGCATAACGGGGAGCATCCCCTGTACGACTACCCAGTGGTTCGCTGGATCGGATACGTAACCAACCATTGATATGTTGAGCCAGTCCTCAAGTTCAAGATCGATCACAGTGCGGCTCAGAGTGCCCACGACCAGTTCGCCACGTGTCAACTGGCGAATGTCGAACGAGACGGGATATGTCACGCGGCTGCCACGCAACTGTAGCTCCCCTAACCCAGTCAAACGGGTTCTAAATGCTCCGTAGTGGTCGAGAATACTTACTGATTGAAGTGGGTCGTAATCAGCCAGTCGACAACCTCGCTCTAAACCACCGCAGCTTCCGTGTACGCCCCGAACACCTCGCGCATCACGTCGCAGCACTCCTGCAGCGTCGCGTCCGCCCGCACCGCGTCCAGCAGCGGTGGCATCACGTTCGTCCCGTCGCGCAGCGCCGACTCCAGCGCGCGCAGCGTCCGCGACGTCTCCCGGTTGTCGCGCGACCGGCGCAGCTCATTGAGACGGTCCACCTGCCGGCCGTAGCCTTCCGGGTCCATGTCCAGGATCGGGATCTCCAGCGGCTCGTCCATCACGTAGTCGTTCACCCCCACGATCGTCCGCTGGTGGTCGTCGATCTCGCGCTGATAGCGGAACGCCGCGTCCGCGATCTCGCGCTGGAAGAACCCGTCCTCGATCGCCGGCAGCACCCCGCCCAGGTCCTCGATCTTCCGGAAGTAACCGTATGCCTCGGCCTCTGTCTCGTCCGTCAGTTTTTCGACGAACCAGCTCCCGCCGAGCGGGTCGATCGTGTTCGCCGCCCCGGATTCGTGCGCGATCACCTGCTGCGTCCGCAGCGCCAGCCGCGCCGCCTTCTCGCTCGGCAGCGCCAGCGCCTCG
>Ga0208685_1000599_pt1 | contig 12424 bp, 10 predicted proteins | sample EasRivMeERMLT890_FD_187533 | JGI IMG/M metagenome (GOLD analysis project Ga0208685, IMG submission 187533) | Soil microbial communities from meander-bound floodplain in the East River, Colorado, USA - East River MetaG ERMLT890 (SPAdes) (version 2) | ecosystem: Environmental > Terrestrial > Soil...
TGGGAACCGCGCAGTACCGTGAAATGCGTCGAGCCGGAGTCGAACCATACGTCGAGCGTGTCTTTGACCTTCTCGTAACTCGCTGCGTCGGTGCCGAGTAGTTCCTCCGCGTCCAGTGACTGCCAGGCCTCGATGCCCCCCTGCTCCACACGAATCGCGACCTGCTCCAGGAGATCGAGCGCGCGCGGGTGGAGCTCGCCGGTCTCCTTGTGGATGAAGAACGGCATCGGCACGCCCCACTGGCGCTGGCGCGACAACGTCCAGTCGGGACGATTCGCGATCATTCCATGCAGCCGCGCCTTGCCCCACGCGGGATAGAACTGCGTCGCCTCGATACCGCGCAGCGCGGTCGCGCGCAGCGTCTCCCTCGGCTTCGCCCCATTGAAGCCGGGCACTTCATCCATGCCGGCGAACCACTGGGTCGTCGCGCGCAGGATCACCGGTGTCTTGTGCCGCCAGCAGTGCATGTAGCTGTGGACGTGATTCCGGTCCTGCGCAAAGAGCATCCCGCGTTCTTCCAGCGTCTTGACGATCTTCGGGTTCGCCTTCCAGATCATCTCGCCGCCGTAGAGCGGCAGCGTGGAGACGTACTTGCCGTCGCCCATCACCGGCGTGAGGATCTCCTCGTCCTTCATGCCGTAGCGGCGGCACGAGTTGAAATCCTCCACGCCGTACGCCGGTGCCGAGTGCACGATACCGGTGCCGGTGTCGAGCGTCACGTACTCGCCGAGGTAGACAGGGGCCAGGCGGTCGTAGAACGGGTGCCGGAACTTGACACGCTCGAGCGCAGCGCCTTTGCATACGCCGAGGACCTTGCGCTGCTTGAGCCCGTAGCGGTCGAGGCAAGCCTCGCGCAGATCGGCGGCCAGGATCAGCAACCCGCGCTCGGTGTCCACCAGGCTGTAGACAAACTCGGGATGCACGTTGAGCGCCTGGTTGCCCGGGAGCGTCCACGGGGTCGTAGTCCAGATAACCGCGTAAATCGGTCCCTTGGGTAGATCGTTCAGCGCAAAAGCTTTTTTCAATTTTTCCCGATCTTTCTCGAAGATCGGGAATCCGACGTCGATCGCCACGTCCTTGCGGTCCTCGTATTCAACCTCGGCTTCGGCCAGCGCCGATCCGCAATCGAAGCACCAGTTGACAGGCTTGAGTCCGCGGAAGACATAGCCCTTTTTCAACACCACGCCGAGCGCGCGGATCTCGTCGGCCTCGCTCTGGTAGGCCATGGTAAGGTAAGGCCGGTCCCAGTCGCCCAGCACGCCGAGGCGGATGAAGTCTTGCTTCTGCCGCAGGACCTGCTCGGTCGCGTAGGCGCGGCACAGCCGCTGGGTCTCCCTCGCCGGCAGGTTCTTGCCGTGCTCCTTCTCGATCTGCATCTCGATCGGCATGCCGTGGCAGTCCCAGCCCGGCACGTACGGTGCGTCGAATCCCGACAGCGTCTTCAGCTTGACGATGACGTCCTTGAGGATCTTGTTGAGCGCGTGCCCGAGGTGGATGTCGCCGTTGGCGTACGGCGGCCCGTCGTGCAGGATGAAACGCGGTGCGCCGCGGCGCGCGGCACGGATGCGCTCGTAGAACTTGCGCTCCTGCCACTCCTTCAGCATCAGCGGCTCGCGTTTGGCGAGGTCACCGCGCATCGGAAACTTCGTGTCGGGCAGGTTGAGGGTCTTCTTGTAATCAGCCATGAAGCGGTAAGCAGGCAAATGGTAAGCGGTCGGGCAGCAGCAAGCTTTCTACCCGGCCTTTCTTGGCGCCTTGGCGCCTTCGCGGCCAAAGAAAGCTCTTGTGTTTTCGACATCGAGCGAGATCTGTCTCGTCAGCGTGGCGAGGTCGGCGTACTTCTCCTCGTCCCGGAACTTGTGCAGGAACTCCACCCGCACGTGGCGGCGGTAGACATCGCCGCTGAAATCGAGCACATGCACCTCCAGCACCGGCGCACCGCCCTGCTTCACCGTCGGCCGCACGCCGAGGCTCGCCACGCCGGACAGCGGTCCGCGCGCCGCGCCATGCAGGCGCACCGCGAAGATTCCTGTGAGCGGCGGCCGGTTGTGCTTCATCTGCACGTTGGCGGTGGGGAAGCCGAGTTTGCGGCCGAGCCCGTCGCCGCGCGTTACACGGCCGCTGATCGAGTAGGCGCGGCCGAGCAGTCGGGCCGCGCGATCGAGGTCTCCGCCGCCAAGCGCCTCGCGCACTGCGGTGCTCGAGACGCGCTCGCTCTCCAGGGTAAAGCTCGCCAGCGCCGCAACTTCGAAGCCAAGGCGGGGCGCGGCCTGTTTCAGCATGACGACGTCTCCGGCGCGGCGCGCGCCGAAGCGGAAATCGTCCCCCACCAGCACCCAGCGCGCGCCGAGCCCGCGCGCGACGACGTCGCCGATGAAGTCCTCCGCGGCAATCTGGGCAAAACGGAAGTTGAAGCGGCAGATATGGACCCGGTCCACGCCGCATTGCGCGAGCCACTCCAGCTTTTCCCGCGGCGCCGTGAGCCGCACCGGGGCCTTGTCGGGCGCAAAGAACTCGCGCGGATGCGGCTCGAAGGTGAGCACACAGGCGGGCAATCCCAGGCGACCTGCCGCGCGCTTCAACTCGGCAAGCATGGCTTGGTGGCCGAGGTGAACGCCGTCGAAGTTGCCGATGGTGAGCGCGACCGGGGCGGCCGCAGCGGCGGGAATGCCGCGGGTAACGCGCATACAACCAAGCCTAAAAGCTTGAATTGTAGCGTGTTTCGCGAGATTGGGTCTAGCGGATGGCAGCTCCGCGGCTAGGCGTGGGCGGAGTGCAGAACAGCGTCCCGCTCCTCGGATGCCGACTGAGCGGCGGCGAGCGCACGCCCCAGCAGGATGACGGCAGGCCCGGAAACACCGTAATGCGCGATCTCGGGCAGCTCCCCCAACGTCAGGGCAATGCGGCGGGATTCCGGAAGGGACGCACTCTCCACCACGAGCACCGGCAGGTCCCGCGACAGCCCCGCAGCGATGAGTGCGGCAGAAATGGCCTGGGCGTGTCCCGCTCCCATGTAGATGACGGCGGTATCGGCAGCGGCCACACACTTCACCCACTCGCTTGGCGCTTCTCCCGCAGCCACGCGGGGTGTGACGAACGCGACGCTGCGGGCTACACCTCGTTGCGTTAGCGACGCGTGCGCCTCGGCCGCGGCCGCAAGGGCGGAAGTGACGCCAGGCACGACTTCGCAGGGCACGCCGGCAGCCTGCAGCGCGGTGATTTCTTCCTGGGCACGACCGAACAGCATGGGATCGCCGCCCTTGAGGCGCACTACGATCTCGTGCTTGCGCGCGGCATCCACGAGCCGCTTGTTGATGAAATGCTGCGCCGTCGCGAATCTGCCGCAGCGCTTGCCGACGGCGACCTTCTCGGCGCGCACGGCCAGCGCTAGCACCTCGGGGTGCACGAGCGCGTCGTGAAAAACGATGTCCGCGCGCTTGAGGACCTCCGCGCCGCGCAGCGTGATGAGGTCCGGCGCGCCGGGGCCGGCGCCCACGAGAAAAACCTTGCCGGTGCCCCGAATCATGGCTTCACGCAAGCCGGCGCCGGCGGAACAGCGGCTGCGGTTGCTCGACGGTAGCCTGGTAGGTATCGCTGAAGTCACGGAACGCGCCCAGAGCATCCTGCAGGTCCTCGCCATCGCGCAGCGCGAAGGAATTGAAGCCACAACTGGCGAGATGGAAGAGCTGGTCGCGGAATACGTCGCCGACCGCGCGCAATTCGCCCTTCCAGCCGTAGCGCTCGCGCAGCAGCCGCGCGGTGGAATAGCCGCGGCCGTCGGTGAACTTCGGAAAATTGACCGCCACGACTCCGAACAGCTTCAGGTCCTCGGCGATTACCGCTGGCTCCTCGTGGCTGTCGAGGCAAATCCCCAGCCTGCTGGGCCGGGCCGCCAGCGGCTCGCGCCGCTGCTGCCACAGCGCCAACGGCACGATCACGTCGCCTGCCGGCGGGATCTCGGGCAGGCTGCGGTCGGCGTTCAGCTCAAGCCGCAGCCAGGGATCGGTTACGATGTTCCTGTCTTTGATGATGAGTGCCATAGACACGTTTCTTGAAGGGGTCGATGCCGGTGCGCCACACGACGTCGATGAAGCGTTCTGCCTCGCTTTCCCGCTGCTCGAGGTACAGCCCGATCAGCTTCTCGATGACGTCGGGAATCTGATCGCGCGCGAACGAGGGGCCGATCACCTTGCCGACCGCCGCCGGCGCGCCGGGACGCGTCAGCCCCTGGTTGCCGCCGATGGAAATCTGGTACCACTCCTCGCCGTTCTTGTCGACGCCGAGGATGCCGATGTGGCCGACGTGGTGATGGCCGCATGAATTCATGCAGCCGGAAATGTTCAGGTCCAGCTCGCCAATGTCGTAGACGTAGTCGAGGCGGTCGAAGCGCTCCTGGATCGCCTGCGCCACCGGGATGGACTTGGCGTTGGCGAGCGAGCAGAAATCGCCGCCGGGGCAGGCAATGATGTTGGTGATGAGCCCGATGTTGGGCGTGGCGAGCCCCAGCGCCTTCGCTTCCTGCCACAGCGCGTGCAGTTGCGACTGGCGCACGTCGGCGAGGATCAGGTTCTGCTCGTGGGATACGCGCAGTTCGCCTCCGCTGTAGCGGTCGGCAAGTTCGGCAACAGCATCCATCTGGTCGGACGTCGCGTCACCGGGTGGCACTCCAGTCTTCTTGAGCGAGAGCGTCACCGCGGCATACCCCGGGATCTTGTGGGGTTGGACGTTGCGCCTGGCCCACGCGGCGAAGGCCGGCTCCGCCGCGAGACGGGCGAGATGCCCGGCGTCGTCGCCCGCCAGTTGCTCGTGCTGCGGCCGCGTGAAGCGGCCTTCGACGCGCTGCACTTCTTCGACGGTGAGCGTGGCGGAACCGTCCTTCCGGTGGGCCCATTCCGCCTCAACTTCCTCGCGGAACTTCTCCGGCGTGCGCTCCTTCACCAGGATCTTGATGCGCGCCTTGTACAGGTTGTCGCGCCGGCCGTAGCGGTTGTAGACGTGGAGGATCGCTTCCACGTAGGTGAGCAGGTGCTGCCACGGCAGGAACTCGCGGATCACGTGGCCGACGATGGGAGTGCGCCCCATGCCGCCGCCGACGATGACGCGGAATCCCACTTCTCCGGCGGAATCGCGCACGGCCTGCAGCCCGATGTCATGGAGGAAGATGGCGGCGCGATCGGCCTCCGCGCCGTTTACCGCGATCTTGAATTTGCGCGGCAGATAATTGAACTCGGGGTGGAAAGTGGACCACTGGCGCAACAGCTCGCACCAGACGAAGGAATCCACGATCTCGTCGCGGGCGACCCCGGCGAAATGATCGGTGGTGATATTGCGCACGCAATTGCCGCTGGTCTGGATTGCATGCATCTCGACCGTTGCCAGCTCAGCCAGGATGTCGGGAACGTCTTCCAGCCTGGGCCAGTTGTACTGGATATTCTGGCGCGTGCTGAAGTGGCCGTAGCCGCGGTCCCACTTGCGGGCGATGTGCGCGAGCGTGCGCAACTGGCGCGACGACAGCAGCCCGTAGGGGATCGCCACGCGCAACATCGGGGCGAAGCGCTGGATGTAGAGGCCGTTCCTCAGCCGCAGCGGCCGGAAATCGTCCTCCGACAGCTTGCCGGTCAGAAAACGCTGCGTCTGGTCCCGGAACTGGGCCACCCGCTCGTCCACCAGGCGCTGGTCGATTTCGTCGTACCGGTACACGGTGTTTTCCCAATGAAATCCGAGGTGCGCATCGTAGCAGCCGGTTCTTATACATCAAAAGAATATTGTGATAGACTTTAATAACTAAATAGTATTTACTGTAACTATATGAAATTACAGCAATTACGGTACCTGCAGGCGGTCGTCAGGCACGGCCTGAACCTATCCGAGGCCGCCGCAGCCCTCCATACCTCGCAACCCGGCATCAGCAAGCAGATTCGCCAGTTGGAGGACGAACTGGGCGTGGACATCCTGGTGCGCAACGGCAAGCGGGTGGTGGATGTCACCACGCCCGGCCATGTCGTCGTGGACATCGTGGAACGCGTGCTGCAGGACATCGAGAACCTGAAGCAGGTCGGGCGCGAATTTCGGGACCAGGCTGCGGGCACGCTCACAATCGCCACTACGCATACCCAGGCGCGCTACTCGCTGCCCAGAGTGGTGAGCGCGTTCAAGCAACAATACCCGAATGTGCGCCTGACGCTCAAGCAGGGCAGCCCGCCGCAGCTCGCCGAGATGGTGATGGCGGGTGAAGCGGACATCGCGATCGCCACCGAGGCGCTCGATCAGTACCCCAAGCTGCTGGCGCTGGCCGGCTATCAATGGCGGCATTGCGTGGTCGTGCCGGAACTCCATCCCCTGCTGAAGGAGAAACGCATCACGCTGGAAATGCTCGCGCGTTATCCGATCATCACTTACGACACCGCCTTCGCCGGGCGCAGCCACATTGACGAGGCATTCCGGGCGCAGGGACTTGCCCCCGACATCGTGCTCTCGGCGGTCGACTCCGACGTGATAAAGACCTACGTCGAACTGGGCCTCGGCATCGGCATCATCGCCGTGGTGGCCTTCGAGGAGAATCGCGACCGGCTTCTGCGCGCGATTGAGGTCGGGCACTTGTTCGGGACCATGACCACGCGCATCGCCGTGCGGCGCGGCACGACGCTGCGCGGGTACGGCTACGTCTTCATCGAACTGTTCTCGCCGCTGCTGAAGCGCGCGGTAATTGATGCCGCCCTGAAGGGCAAGGGATCCAGCTATGAACTGTGAGTGATTGAGTGATTGAGTAATTAGGTGACTAAGTATCTGCGTGACCGAGACCGATCCGCGCACACGTCAATCACTAAATCGCTAAATCACTTTGTCACTGGCAGGAGTTCGGCGATGCGGCTGACCACCTGCTCGTGGTCCCATTTGATCTCGCCCAACAGGCTGTAACGAATGCGGCCGTCGGGACCTGCGACGAAACTCGCCGGCAGGATGCGGGCTTCCCATGCCTTGGCTGCTTTTTTCTCGGGGTCGAGCAGGATGGTGAAATCCAACTTCATCTGCGACAGGAATTTCCTGATGCGCGATTCCGGCTCGTCGAGGTTGACCGCCAGCACCACGAACGGTTTGCCCTCCAGTTTTTCCCTTAGTCCCTGGATCGAGGGCATTTCGTCGCGGCATGGCGCGCACCACGTCGCCCAGAAGTTGATCAGGACCACCTTTCCGCGATAATCGGACAACTGGTGCAAACGGCCATCGAGATCCTTCAGCGCGAGCGCAGGCGGTGGACCACCGCCCGGCCACGGCTTCAGGTCGGCGGCGACGGATGCGGCCGCTGCCGGGCAAAGCATCAAGAAAGCCACGCACCGCAGTATTGAATTCATCGGGGGGAAAACAGTGGCGCATCCGTGGATGCACCACCATTGGGAGGTTTACGCGCTTTTCAACTCGCGCGCCGTGATCGTTACCTCGAATACGCGCCATTGGCCGGGAATGTTTGCCGCAGACAAGCCCGGAAGCCCGGCCAAAGCCGACGCGGCCGGGACCAGTGCGCTGCTCTTGAGAAAAGCTCGTCTATCCATTGCTGTCTCCTTGATGCGTTTGATCATATCACCGTTTCAGGCGTCTCGCGCCAGGCGCAGGCCGCTGAATTGCCAGCGCGCTTCCGTCGGGAAGAAATTGCGATAGGTGTCCCGAATGTGCGCAACCGGCGTCGCGCACGAGCCCCCGCGCAGCACGTACTGGTTGCACATGAATTTTCCGTTGTATTCGCTCACCGCGCCTCCGGCGGGCTGGAAACCGGGATAGGGAGAATACGCGCTCTGCGTCCATTCCCACACATCCCCGAACAACTGCGCGAGGCCGGGCGCCGGTGGCTCATCCCGCAACGCGAGCGGATGCAATGCGCGGCTTTCCAGGAAATTCCCTTCGACCGCGGCTTGCGATGCCACGACTTCCCACTCCGCTTCGGTCGGCAGCCGCGCGTGCGCCCAGCGCGCATAGGCGTCGGCCTCGTAGTAGCTCACGTGGCAGATCGGCGTATGCGGATCGATCTTCGCCATGCCGTGCAGCGTGAACGTGCGCCAGCCGTCCCCATGGCGCGAGCCATCCTCATCGCGTTCCCAGTACAGCGGAGCGCGCCAGCCCTGCGCCTGCACGGCATCCCAGCCCAGGGACAGCCAGAGCTCGGGACGTTGGTAGCCGCGGTCCTCGACGAAGGCAAGAAAGTCGCCGTGCGTGACCGGATGCGAAGCGATCTCGAACGGCCGCATCACCACGGAATGGCGCGGGCCTTCATTGTCGAAGGCGAACCCGTCGCCCTGGCGCCCGATCTCGGCGAGACCGCCGTCGAATCCGATCCAGCGCGACTTGCGCCCGCGGATCGGCGTCAGCGGCCACCGTTCGACATAGGCGGGTCTTTGCGGGTTCCTCCAGAGCAGGTGTTTGACATCGGTCAGGATCAATTCCTGGTGCTGCTCTTCGTGATTGACTCCCAGCTCGACCAGGCTCGATATTTCCAGGTTGCCGGGGGAGGATTTCTCGAGCAGGTCCGCCACGCGGGCATCGACATGCTTTCGATAGGACAAGACGTCCGGCAGGCCGGGACGCGATATCAGCCCGCGCTCCGGGCGCGGGTGATTGTCACCGACGGCGTTGTAGTACGAGTTGAACAACGTGCGGTACGTGGGATGAAACGGCCGGTAGTCCGCGACGAACCGTTCCAGTACGAAAGTTTCGAAAAACCAGCTGGTGTGAGCGAGATGCCATTTGGCCGGGCTCGCATCCGGCATGGATTGGAGCGCGCAATCTTCCGGCGAAAGTGGCTCCACCAGCCGCTCGGTTGCCCGCCGCACGGCGGCATACCGCGCGGCCAGCAATGGCGGGGACAACGGAATAGCGTGATCGGCAGCGGTCTTCGGGGGTTGCGCGTTCCTGCGTTGCATCTTGCGCATGGCTGTCCTCCGGAAAGGGGAACGGGACCGCATTCGGGATGCGGCTCGGTCAGTCTCAAGGCGTGGACCTGTTTAGCCTAACAGTCCCGTCCACCCCCCGTCCACCCTGCAAAATCCGCGCGGGGCGCGGGGTCATTCGCAGCGTGCGGAGCCGCTACCCCGCGGAACGGCGGGAGAAATCCGCGAGCCGGAATCCCAGCAGCCACAGTACCATGAAGTAACTGGCCGCCCCCAGCAGCACCACGCCGGTCAGGTTGACCGCGCGCGTCGCGGCACCCATGGCAAGCCACGACGCGTCGGATCCGGAAGCGAGCCACAGCATCGCCCCCATGATGTAGACGGCGATCGCGAGCTTCAGCAGGAATACCGGCCAGCCCGGTAGCGGCCTGTAAATATCGCGGCGCAGCAGGCCGCGCAGCAATAATGCAGCATTGATGCAGGCGCCGAGACCGATGGCGAGCGCCAGCCCGGCGTGCTGCAACGGCCAGATGAAAGCGAAGTTCATGACCTGGGTCAGCGCAAGTGTCACGATCGCTATCTTGACCGGCGTGCGTATGTCCTGGCGCGCGTAGAACCCCGGGGCAAGCACCTTCACCATGACGAGCCCGATCAAGCCCAGGCTGTAGGCGAGCACCGCGCGGCGCGTCGCGAAAACGTCCGCGGCGCCAAACGCGCCGTAGTGGAACAGGGTGGCCACCAGCGGAACGGCCAGCAGAGCGAGCGCCGCCGCCGCCGGCGCGGCGAGCAACAACGTCAATCGCAGCCCCCAGTCGAGCAGTCCGGAATACTCCTGCGGCGAGCGGTCCGCGTAATGCCGCGACAGGCTCGGCAGCAGGATGGTTCCGAGAGCCACACCCAGCAGGCCGATGGGAAACTCCATCAGGCGGTCGGCATAATAGAGCCAGGACACGCTGCCGGTGACGAGAAACGACGCGAAGATCATGTTGATGACCAGGCTCACCTGGCCGATGGAAACGCCGAATACCGCGGGCCCCATCTGCCGCAGGATGCGCCGGACGCCCTCGTCCCGGAAGTCGAGCCTGAAACGCGGCAGCAGGCCCAGTCGGGCGAGGAACGGCACCTGCAGCGCGAGTTGCGCGACGCCGCCCACGAACACCGCCCAGGCCAGTGCCGTTACCGGCGGGTCGAAGTACGGCGCGCCCCACAGCGCGAAGCCGATAAACGACAGATTGAGCAATACCGGCGTGATGGCCGGCACCGAGAACCGGCTGTAGGTATTGAGGATGCCGCCGGCGAGCGCGGTCAGCGAAATGAAGAAGATGTAAGGAAACGTGATGCGCAGCAGGTCGACCGTGAGGCCGAACTTGTCGGGCGTCGCCGCGAACCCCGGCGCGGTCACGTAAATAATGAGCGGCGCGGCCAGCACGCCGATCAGCGCCACGACGAAAAGTGCGAGAGCCAGCACCGCGGCGACGCGGTCCACGAGCAGGCGGGCCTCCTGCTCGCCGCGGCGGTTCTTGTATTCGGCGAAAATCGGCACGAACGCCTGGGAAAACGCACCCTCCGCGAACAGCCGCCGCAGCAGGTTCGGCAGTTTGAAAGCGACGAAGAATGCGTCGGTCGCGAAACCGGCGCCGAAGGCGCGGGCAATCACGAGATCGCGGACGAAGCCGAGGATGCGCGAGATGAACGTCATGCTGCTCACCGTCGCCAGGGCCCTGAGCAGGCTCATGCCGACACCCCTCGAGAGGCCCCCGCTCCAACGTTGCAATAACCTTCAAACATCAGTAAGATGGCGCCCTTTTTCCGACTCATTTTCGATTCAGCACCGGAGTTTACCGCACATGGCGAACATCGCATCAGCCAGGAAGCGCGCGCGGCAGGCCGAAAAGCGCCGCCAGCACAACGCCGCCTTGCGCTCGGAACTGCGCAGCGCGATCCGCAACGTCAGGAAATCGATCGAGGCCGGCGACAAGAAGGCGGCGCGGACGGTGCTCCAGCGCGCGTCGGGGGTAATCGACTCCATCGCCGACAAGAGAATCATCCACAAGAATGCGGCGGCTCGCCACAAGAGCCGCCTCTCAGCCCGCGTCAAGGCCATGGCTTAAGGCGGCCTCCGCATAAGGCAGCCTCCGACAGGCCGGTTGCAAGCAATCAGCGTTGGCGCGTCGGCTGCCTTAAATCAGCAATATTCGAATCTCCGCCGGCCCCCGTTAGTAGTTCCATTTAGGAAGTCGCTGGTCCACCAGCGACTTCCTTAGTTGTCCCGGGCGAATCCCGGTAAGAAACGGAAAATCCCGCTTGCGCCCAATGGGTTGATGGGATAACAATATTGAATGCACCGCACGGCGGCTTACGGCCGCCGTGCTTGCTTTTGGGGCTGAGTATGACGCACGTAATGAACACTTATGCCAGGCTGCCCGTCGCATTCGAGCGCGGGGAAGGCTGCTGGCTGTGGGACGCGAGCGGCAAGCGTTATCTCGACGCCGTGGCCGGTGTCGCCGTGTGCGGGCTCGGCCACAGCCATCCCAAGTACGTCGCCGCCCTGCGCGAGCAGGTGGGCAATCTCGTCCACACCTCCAATCTCTACCAGATCACGCTGCAGGAAAAGCTCGCCGACCGGCTCGCCGCCATCTCCGGCATGGACAACGTGTTCTTCTGCAACTCCGGCTGCGAGGCCAACGAGGCGGCGATCAAGCTCGCGCGGCTCTACGGCCACAAGAAGAACATCGAGGCGCCGGCCATCGTGGTGCTGGAAAACGCCTTTCACGGCCGCACCATCGCCACGCTTTCCGCCACCGGCAGCCGCAAGGTGCAGGCCGGTTTCGAGCCGCTGCTCGGGGGCTTCGTGCGCGTGCCGTTCGACGACCTCGACGCGGTACGGCGCGTCGCGGAAGGCAACCGCAACGTGGTAGCGGTGCTGGTGGAACTCCTGCAGGGCGAGGGCGGCGTCAACGTCTGCCGCGACGGCTATCTCCGCGGCCTGCGCGAGATCTGCGACGCACAGGGCTGGCTCCTCATGCTGGATGAAGTGCAGAGCGGCATGGGACGCACCGGCAAGTGGTTCGCGTTCCAGCATTCCGACGTGAAGCCCGACGTGATGCCGCTGGCCAAGGGGCTGGGCAACGGCCTGCCGATCGGCGCCTGTCTCGCCAGCGGCACGGCGGCACAGCTGTTCAAGCCCGGCAACCATGGCTCGACGTTCGGCGGCAACCCTCTCGCCTGCGCCGCCGCGCTCGCCACCCTCGATATTATCGAGGAAGAACGGCTGATGGAAAACGCCGTCAGGACCGGCGACTTCATCCGCGGCGAACTCGCGAGGCAGATCGGCAACATCAAGGGCGTCAGGGAGATACGCGGCAAGGGGCTGATGATCGGCATCGAACTCGAATACCCCTGCGGCGAGCTGGTGCGGGAGGCGCTCGAACTCGGTTTTCTCATCAACGTCACGGTGGACAACGTGGTCCGGCTGCTGCCGCCGCTCATTTTCAGGACCGAGGAAGCCGGGTTGCTGCTGGCGACGCTGGTCCCGCTCATCACCC
>Ga0208685_1000600_pt1 | contig 12405 bp, 11 predicted proteins | sample EasRivMeERMLT890_FD_187533 | JGI IMG/M metagenome (GOLD analysis project Ga0208685, IMG submission 187533) | Soil microbial communities from meander-bound floodplain in the East River, Colorado, USA - East River MetaG ERMLT890 (SPAdes) (version 2) | ecosystem: Environmental > Terrestrial > Soil...
TTTTCTCGGCTCGACCATTTCAGGCTATGGCTGCGCCGGCGTGAACCACGTCTGCTACGGACTGGTGGCGCGCGAAGTGGAGCGCGTGGACAGCAGCTATCGTTCCGCGCTGTCCGTGCAGTCGAGCCTGGTCATGCACCCGATCCACGAATTCGGCTCCGAAGCACACCGCAAGAAGTATCTGCCGAAACTCGCCACCGGCGAATGGCTGGGCTGTTTCGGACTCACCGAGCCCAATTCCGGGTCCGATCCCGCGAGCATGGTTACCCGAGCGAAAAAGACCGGCGACGGCTACCTGGTCAGCGGCGCCAAGATGTGGATCAGCAACGCGCCGGTCGCCGACGTGTTCCTGATCTGGGCGAAAGACGACAGCGGCGAGATCCGCGGTTTCCTGCTCGAGAAAGGCATGAAGGGGCTGTCGGCGCCGAAGATCGAAGGCAAGCTGAGCCTGCGCGCGTCGGTCACCGGTGAAGTCGTGATGGACCAGGTGCATATCCCCGCGGCGAACCTGCTGCCCGGCGTGTCGGGGCTCGGGGGCCCGTTCAGCTGCCTCAACAAGGCGCGCTACGGCATCGCGTGGGGCGCGCTGGGCGCCGCGGAGTTCTGCTGGCACGCGGCGCGCAACTACGTGATGGAGCGCAAGCAGTTCGGGCGGCCGCTCGCCGCCAACCAGCTCGTGCAGCTGAAGCTCGCCAACATGCAGACCGAGATCGCACTTGGATTGCAGGCGGTGCTGCGGCTCGGACGTCTGATGGACGAAGGGCGCGCCACCCCCGAGATGATCTCGCTGCTCAAGCGCAATTCGTGCGGCAAATCGCTCGACATCGCGCGCAGCGCCCGCGACATGCACGGCGGCAACGGCATTTCCGACGAGTTCCACGTCATCCGCCACATGATCAACCTGGAAACGGTCAACACCTACGAGGGCACGCACGACATCCATGCGCTGATCCTTGGACGCGCCCAGACCGGCATCCAGGCATTCAGCTGAGCCGCGCCATGCGCACGGTCGCAGGCGCCTTACTGCTGTTGACCTCTGCCTGCCTCGCTTGGCCGCCGGCGCAAGCGCAGCTCTACAAGTGGACCGACGAGCACGGCAGGATCCACTATTCCGACAAGGCGCCGGACAAGGATAAGGCAAAGGCTGCTGTGATCAGGATCGAGTCCTATTCCGGCCCGGCGGTCGTTTCAATCCTGGAAAAATCTGCCCCCACGGCCCAGGCCAATCAGCCGGCCGCCGCCAAGGGCCGCGTCAAGCTGCTGACCACGAGCTGGTGCGGTTACTGCAGGCAGGCCCGCGCCTACCTGAACAGCCGGGGCATTCCGTTCGAGGACCTCGACGTGGAAAAATCGGCGCAAGGCAAGCAGGAATACCGGGACCTCCAGGGCCGCGGCGTGCCGATCATACTGGTAGGCGACCAGCGCATGAACGGCTACAGCCAAGCCAAGCTCGACGGCATGCTGCGGGCCGCAGGACACTGATCAACTGAAAAAGTCACCATCCACCATGTTGAGCATACAACGCTCCACCGCTCCGCTCGCCACCGAGATCCGCGGCGTCGACCTGTCGCGCGACCTCGACGCTGCGACGTTCCGCGAGATCGTCGACCTGTTCCACGAGCACGAGGTGGTTTACTTCCGCAACCAGAAGCTCACGCCCGACCAGCACGTGGCGTTCAGCCGCCGCCTCGGCGAGCTGGAGATCCACGTCAGGCAGGACTGCTGCCGGCCGGGATACCCGGAGCTCTTCGTCGTCTCGAACGTCATGGAGAACGGCAAGCCGATCGGCAGCCAGGACGCGGGCCTGTTCTGGCATTCCGACCTCTGTTACCTGAAGGAGCCGAGCCGCGGTTCGGTGTTCTATGCAAGGGAGGTGCCGCGTGACAAGCGCGGCGAGCCCCTCGGCGACACCCTGTTCGCGAGCGGCGTCGCCGCCTACGACGCGCTGCCCGAGGCGATGAAGCGCCGGATCGCGGGCCTGAAGGCGGTCAATTCCTACGCCCAGGGCTACTACCGCGATCGCAACAGCGGGCCGCGCAAGCCGCTGACCGAGGAACAGAAGACGAAGACGCCGGACGTCGAGCACCCGGTGGTGCGGACCCACCCCTACACCGGCAGGAAATGCCTGTTCATCAACGAAGGCTACACGTCGCGCATCGTCGGCCTGCCTGAGAAAGAAGGCGCAGCACTGCTGGCGGAGCTCCTCGCCCACTCCACCCAGCCGCGTTTTGTCTACCGCCACCGCTGGCAGGTGGGCGACCTGTTGATCTGGGATAACTGCTCCACCCAGCACCGTGCCGTTCCCGACTACAAGCTGCCGCAACGCCGCCTGATGGAGCGCACCACGGTGCGCGGTTCGGCGCCGTTCTAGGACGGCGGCCCGGGGCGACCGCTGCTATCCCCGCTTATTTCTTCGCAGCCTCCTGCGACAGTGGCTTGCGCAGGTGCACCGGCTGCTGCCGCCGCGCCCGCACACGGATGTTGAGCATCTCCACGGCCACCGAGAATGCCATGGCGAAGTAGATGTAGCCCTTCGGGATATGCAGGTCCCAGCCTTCACCGATGAGGGCTACCCCCACCAGGATCAGGAAGGACAGCGCGAGCATCTTGATCGTCGGATGGCGGTCCACGAACTCGCCGATCGGCCCCGCCGCGAACAGCATGACGCCAACGGCGACCACGATGGCGATGATCATGATCGACACCTGGTCCACCATGCCGACGGCAGTGATCACCGAGTCCAGCGAGAAAACGATGTCGATGATCGCGATCTGGGCTATCACCGAGCCGAAGCTGGCCACCGCGGCCCCGGCGCCTGCGGCGCCCTCCTCGCCCTCGAGCGAATTGTGAATTTCGTGCACGCTCTTCCACAGCAGGAACAGCCCGCCGCCGATCAGGATGAGGTCGCGCCCGGAGACCGGCTTGCCCAGCACGGGAAGCTCGAAGAGCGGAGCCGTGGCCGTCATCATCCACGCCAGCGACAGCAGCAGGCCGATTCGCGTCAGCATGGCGAAGGCGAGGCCCAGCGTGCGTGCCCGGGCGCGCTGATGCTCGGGCAGCCGCCCGCACAGGATCGAGATGAAGATGATGTTGTCCACGCCGAGCACAATTTCGAGCGCGGTCAGCGTCGCCAGTGCGAGCCAGGCTTGCGGGTCGAGGAGCCATTCCATGCGGCACTCTCCTGTGGTCTGTTATCGGTCGCTATCGCAGCGGTTGCAGGAACGATGATGACACAAGCCATCAACGGGCACTTTGCACCGGCGCGCACGCCGCGGGATATCGTGGTCCGCTTGCATGCCGAAACGGTCAAGGTGCTCGCGGACGGGGTGGTCAGGCAACGGCTGGCGGTCCAGGGCTTCGATCGGGGAGGCACGACGCCAGAGCAGTTTGCCGGGATAATCCGCCGCGACCTCGCACGCCGGAAGAAAGTCATCGCCAGCGCCAGTATCCGGGCAGAATAAGTCTTTGTCCTGAATCAGCTTGTTGCGGTCCAGCCTGGCGCATTCCTTCCTGCCCCATCGCAATCGGCCCTGCACCTTTGCGCTGCTGTGCACAAAAAGTTGGCGGTGTTTTTCAATAAAGGCTATACAAAACGGCTACTTAGGCGTAAAATCTTCAGCACACTTTCGTTCGCGGGCGTGTCGTCGGAAGAGCGCCCCGGCCGTAAAAAGTAAAGGCAGTGCCAAAGGAATTGGATGAAGCCCACCGACATTGGTGCACCCGACTACTTTCATAAAGTCGTTGATTGTCAGTGGGCTTGCCCGGCCCACACCCCCGTACCCGAATACATCCGGTTGATCGCAGCAGGCCGCTACGGCGACGCCTACATGGTCAACTGGGAATCGAACGTCTTTCCCGGCATCCTCGGCCGCACCTGCGACCGCCCCTGCGAGCCAGCCTGCCGCCGCGGGCGCGTCGAGGAGCGCAACGCCGAGAAGCCGGAACCGGTAGCGATCTGCCGCCTTAAGCGCGTCGCCGCGGACAACAAGGAAGATATCCGCGACCGCCTGCCCAAGCCGCCGAAGCAGAAAAACGGCAAGCGCGTCGCCTGTATCGGCGCCGGCCCCTCGTCCCTCACGGTCGCCCGCGATCTTACCCCGCTCGGCTATTCGGTAACGGTATTTGACCAGGACCCGCGCGCAGGCGGCATGATCTGGTCGCAGATCCCGCGCTTCCGCCTGCCGATGGAGGTCATCGACGAGGAAACCGGCTACATCCTCAATCTCGGCGTCGAATTCAAGGGTGGGGTGAAGATCGACAGCCTGAAGAATCTGCTCCACGAAGGCTACGACGCGATTTTTGTCGGCAGCGGCGCACCGCGCGGCCGCAACCTCGTCATCCCCGGCCGCAAGGAAGCCGCCGCCAACATCCACATCGGTATCGACTGGCTGTCCAGCGTGTCCTTCGAGCACGTCAGCAAGATCGGCAAGCGCGTGATCGTGCTCGGGGGCGGCAACACGGCGATGGACTGCTGCCGTACCTCGCGACGCCTGGGCGGCGAGGACGTGAAGGTCATCGTGCGCTCGGGGTACGAGGAGATGAAGGCCTCGCCCTGGGAAAAGGAAGACGCCGTGCACGAGGGCATCCCCATCCTCAATTACCTGGTGCCCAGGGCCTTCGTCCATGACAACGGCAAACTCACCGGGATGACCTTCGAGAAAGTGAAGGCCGTCTACGACGCCCGGGGCCGGCGCGAACTGGTGCCGACGGGCGAGCCCGACCAGCATTTCGAGTGCGACGACGTCCTGATCGCGGTTGGGCAGGAAAACGCCTTTCCCTGGATCGAGCGCGACATCGGCATCGAGTTCGACAAAGGCGGCATGCCGGTGGTGGACAAGGTCACCATGCAGTCCACGCTGCGCCACGTCCTCTTCGGCGGCGATGCGGCGTTCGGTCCGAAGAACATCATCTGGGCGGTCGCCCACGGGCACGACGCGGCGATTTCAATCGACAAGCTGTGCCACGACGAAGACACGAAAGAGCGCCCCTCGCCGCTCGTCAACCTCATGTCGCAGAAGATGGGCATCCACGAGTGGAGCTACGACAACGACATCTCGCTCGCCAACCGCTACAAGGTGCCTTGGCGCGACAAGAAGGTGACGCTGAAGGACATCAAGGTCGAAGTCGAGATGGGCTTTGATCCGAAGACCGGCTTCGCGGAGGCGCAGCGCTGCCTGAACTGCGACGTGCAGACGGTTTTTACCGACAAGCTCTGTATCGAGTGCGACGCCTGCGTGGACATCTGCCCGATGGACTGCATCACCTTCACTGACAACGGTGAAGAGGGTGACCTGCGCGGGCGCCTCAACGCGCCGGCGAAGACTGCCGGGCAGGATCTCTACGTTTCCGGACCGCTCAAGACCGGGCGCATCATGGCCAAGGACGAGGACGTGTGCCTGCACTGCGGCCTGTGCGCCGAGCGCTGCCCGACCGGCGCCTGGGACATGCAGAAATTCCTGCTCGAAATGGCCCCGGCCGGGCCGGCATGCCGCAGCCCCAGGCGCAAGGCGGCCTAGACCATGAAGAAGATCGAGTCGGTCAACGACTGCGTCGTAAAGTTCGCCAACGTCAACGGTTCGGGCTCGGCCTCCGCCAACGAGCTGTTCGCCCGCGCCATCCTGCGCATGGGCGTGCCGGTTTCTCCGCGCAACATCTTTCCCTCCAATATCCAGGGCCTGCCGACCTGGTACGAGGTCCGGGTCAACGAGACGGGCTACCTGGGACGCCGCGGCGGGGTCGACCTCATGGTCGCGATGAATCCGCAGACGTGGGATGGCGACCTGAAGGAAATCGAGTCCGGCGGCTACCTGTTCTACGACAATTCCAAGCCGCTGCCGAAATCGAAGTTTCGCGACGACATCAATCTCATCGGCATGCCGCTGACGGAGATCTGCAACACGGCCTATTCCGACCCGCGCCAGCGGCAGCTGTTCAAGAACATCGTCTACGTCGGCGCGTTGTCGGCGCTCCTCGAAATCGACCCGGCGGAAATCGAAAAGCTGTTCTCCGAGCAGTACAAGGGCAAGGAGGCGCTGCTGCAGTCCAACGTCAAGGCGCTGCGCCTCGGCCGCGATTACGCGCAGCAACACCTGGGCTGCCCGCTCGGCATCCGCATCCGCCGCGCCAACAAGGTCGGCAACAAGATCTTCGTGGACGGCAACAGCGCGGCGGCGCTCGGCGCGATCTACGGCGGCGCCACCGTGTGCGCGTGGTATCCGATCACTCCGTCCTCCTCGCTCGCCGAAGCGTTCATCAAGCATTGCCAGAAACTGCGTGTGGAACCGGCAACCGGCAGGAGCCGCTACGCCATCATCCAGGGCGAGGACGAGCTCGCTTCCGTCGGCATCGCCATCGGCGCGGGCTGGAACGGCGCGCGCGCGTTCACCGCGACCTCCGGCCCCGGCATTTCGCTGATGACCGAGTTCATCGGGCTCGCCTACTTCGCGGAAATCCCGGTGGTCCTCATCGACGTCCAGCGCGGCGGCCCGTCGACCGGCATGCCGACGCGTACCCAGCAGTCCGACCTGTTGAGCTGCGCCTATGCCTCGCATGGGGACACCAAGCACGTGCTGCTGTTCCCGGAAGATCCGACCGAGTGCTTTCACTTTACGGCCCAGGCCTTCGATCTCGCCGAACGGCTGCAGGCACCCGTGTTCGTCATGACGGACCTCGATATCGGCATGAATACCCGTCTGTGCGCGCCGTTCCAGTGGGACGACACCAAGGCTTACGACCGCGGCAAGGTGATGAGCCACGACGACCTCGAGTCAGGCGCGGACTTCGGGCGCTACCTGGACGTGGACGGCGATGGCGTCCCCTACCGCACTTATCCCGGCACCCATGCCACCAGGGGCGCCTACTTCACCCGCGGCACCACCAAGGACCGCTACGCGCGCTACAGCGAAACCGGGCCGGATTACGTCTACAACATGGAGCGGCTGCTGCGGAAGTTCGATACCGCCAAGAAGCTGGTGCCGAAACCGCTGCTCACGCCGGCGGAGAAGCCCGCACGCTTTGGAGCGATCTTCTACGGCTCGACCGCTCCGGCCATGTACGAGGCGCTCGACGAGCTCGCCGCGCGCGGCATCCACGTCAATGCCCTGCGGGTGCGCAGCTTTCCGTTCGGCGACGAACTCGCCGACTTCGTGGCCTCGCACCCGTGGGTGTTCGTGGTAGAGCAGAACCGCGATGCGCAGCTGAAGACGCTGCTCGTCAACGAGGCCAAATGCAACCCGACGCGGCTGCTGTCGGTGCTTCACTACGACGGCACGCCGGTCACCGCGCGTTTCATCGTCGACCAGATTTCACAGCACGCCGCGGCGCGCACCGTGTTGCCGCTGAAGAGGGTGGGTTCATGACTTATATCGCGAAACCGAAGCTGCATCATCCAACGCTCGCCAGGAACCAGGTCGGATACACGCGTCGCGATTACGAGGGAAAGATCTCGACGCTGTGCGCCGGCTGCGGGCACGACTCGATCTCCGCCGCGATCATCCAGGCATGCTGGGAACTCGACATCCAGCCGCACCGCGTCGCCAAGCTGTCGGGGATCGGCTGCTCGTCCAAGACGCCCGATTACTTTCTCGGCAACTCCCACGGTTTCAACAGCGTGCACGGGCGCATGCCGTCGGTTGCGACCGGCGCCAATCTCGCCAACCGCGACCTCATCTATATGGGCGTATCGGGCGACGGCGACTCGGCCTCGATCGGCATCGGCCAGTTCGCGCATTGCATGCGGCGCGGCGTCAACCTCGTCTACATCGTCGAGAACAACGGCGTCTACGGGCTCACCAAGGGCCAGTTCTCGGCCACCGCCGACAAGGGCTCGAAGTCCAAGCGCGGCGTCGCCAACACCGACGAGCCGCTGGACATGATCGGCATGGCGCTGCTGCTCGGCGCGAGTTTCGTCGCCCGCAGCTTCTCCGGCGACAAGAAACAACTGGTGCCGCTGATCAAGGCCGCCATCGAGCACAAGGGAGCCGCCTTCATCGACGTGATATCGCCGTGCGTGGCCTTCAACAACCACGCCGGCTCGACCAAGAGCTATGAGTACGTGCGCCAGCACAACGAGGCGGTCAACCGGCTCGACTTCATCGAGGGCCGGGAAGAGATCACCGCCGACTATGCTGCGGGCACGGTGCTGGAAGTGGCGCAGCACGACGGCTCTCTGGTACGCCTGCACAAGCTCGCGCCGGATTACGATCCGACCAACCGCATCAAGGCGATGACTTACCTGCAGGAACGCGCCGCCGCGGGTGAGGTGGTCACGGGACTGCTCTACGTGCAACCCGACTCAGTGGATCTTCACCAGCATCTCAATACCGTGGAGACCCCGCTCAACCAGCTCGGCGAACGCGAATTGTGCCCGGGCAACGTCGCGCTGGAACGCATCAACGCCGCATTGCGGTGACACTGATTTCCTGAAAAGTGGCGCTGGTATATTTCCCGCGCGTTGAACGGCGGCTTCCCGTCCGTTCCAACGCGCGGAGGTAAACGGCCGCTGCGCGTGTCGATCTACCTGATCTTGATCGCCAGTCCGGAGCAGAAATATCCCCCCTCGCCCTTGTTCTCGCTGACGCAATGGACGTTGGTGACGCCGTCGGCTTCGAGATCGGCCGCCTTCTCGGTCAACGCGCCGAGCGCCGCGGGCATGTCGTCGTAGGTGGATACCCAGAACGACGCGCTCCAGGTCTCGGCCCACAACCGCTTGACCACGGTATAGCCCTGCAGCGTCAGTTCGGTCGCGTCATAAACCCTGACTGCCGGGGCCACAGGGTCCTGGGCCGTTGCACATGCGCCCAATAAAGAGAGCAGCGTGGCCGCGATGAGACGGCGCGTCGGTTTGCGCATTTTCATGATGTACCAAGGCTCCATCGGTCGACACCCCGATTATAACCAACCCTGGAGTCGAAAGATAAAACCGTAAGCCATTGAAATAATTGCACTTCAGGTTTATAGTCCCACCAGTTTGGTAGATGCCATCATGCCCACAGTCAACGCCGCCAAGCCCCCGGCCGACCACCGGCTCCAACTGTCGGAGGTACTCGCCGACATGGTCGTGGACGGCCTTGTTGCCAAGGAAATCGCCGACCAGCTGGTCAGCAACCGGCGGTTTGCACGCGGCAACACGCACCCGCTGGTGGTGATCGCCGACCAGAAGTGGAAGGACCCGCGCCAGCCCAAGAAGCTGCTGCATGTCGAAGCCCTCACCCAGTGGCTGGCCGACAAGGTGGAACTGCCGTACTTGCACATCGACCCGTTCAAGATCGATTTTGCGGTGGTGACCAAGACGATGTCGGCCGCCTACGCCGAGCGCTTTCACATCCTCCCGGTGGCGATCAATACGCGCGAAGTCACCATCGCCACCGCGGAACCGCATGTCCGCGACTGGGAGGCCCAGATCAAGCAGGTCCTGCGCCTGGAAATCAAGCGCGTCATTGCGAACCCCGTCGACATCCAGTCGTACCTCGTCGAGTTCTACAACCTGGCGAAATCGGTCAAGGGCGCAACCAGCAAGGACAAGGGCGCCGTCGCCGATATCGCAAACTTCGAGCAGCTGGTGCAGCTCGGGCGCAGCGGCAAGCTCGACGCCAACGACCAGCACATCGTCCATATCTGCGACTGGCTGTTCAATTACGCGTTCCAGGAACGCGCGAGCGATATCCACCTCGAGCCGCGCCGTGAAGTGAGCAACGTGCGCTTCCGCATCGACGGCGCGCTGCACCAGGTGTACCAGATCCCGACACCGGTCATGGCGGCGATGACCAGCCGCATCAAGGTGCTGGGGCGCATGGACGTCGTCGAGAAGCGCCGCCCCCAGGACGGGCGCCTGAAGACCGTGACGCCGGACGGGGACGAGGTCGAGCTGCGCCTCTCCACCATGCCGACCGCCTTCGGCGAGAAGCTGGTCATGCGGATCTTCAATCCCGAAAACCTGGTCAAGGATTTCCGGGAACTCGGCTTCGCCGAGGAAGACGAGCGCAAGTGGGCCCAGATGATCAACCATCCGCACGGCATCATTTTGGTTACCGGCCCTACCGGCTCCGGCAAGACCACCACCCTCTACTCGACCTTGAAGCAACTGGCCCAGCCCGACGTCAACGTGTGCACGGTGGAAGACCCGATCGAGATGGTCGAGCCGGCCTTCAATCAGATGCAGGTGCAGCAATCCATCGGCGTGGACTTCGCGGGCGGCATCCGCACGCTGATGCGCCAGGACCCGGACATCATCATGGTCGGCGAGATCCGCGATCTCGCCACCGCCGAAATGGCGATCCAGGCCGCGCTTACCGGGCACCTGGTGCTGTCCACGCTGCACACCAACGACGCTCCCTCGGCAATCACCCGTCTGCTCGACCTGGAGGTGCCGTCATACCTGCTGCAGTCCACGATCTTGGGCGTCATGGCGCAGCGCCTGCTGCGCACGCTGTGCCCGCACTGCAAGGAGCAGCACGCTCTCGAGGATTCCGCATGGGAGCACCTGGTGTATCCGTGGAAGGCGCCTACGCCCAAGGGTGCGACCTACATTGCCAAGGGCTGTCTCGAGTGCCGCATGACCGGCTACATGGGCCGCGTCGGCATCTACGAGACGATGGTGATGACGCCGGAACTGCGCAAGGTCGTTACGGCCGAAACCGACCTGGCGGTGCTGCAGGAGCGGGCTTTCAAGGAAGGCATGAAACCGCTGCGTCTCGGCGGCGCGCTCAAAGTCGCTGCCGGCATCACCACCATCGACGAAGTGCTGCAGACGGCACCGCCTCCCGCCGGCGACCGGCGGCAGCAGCCCCGCTAGAGGCGGTAAACAGCGATCAGTTAACGGTAAACGGTCTCGAGATTTTACTGTTCACCGTTCACGGTTCACCGTTCGCTAACTAAGCAAGAAACGGGTGGCGGCCGCCGGGAACCAGACGTATTCTTGGCACCATGATTGCCACGGCCTCCGAACCTACCCCCGCGATTGGCGGCGCATTCAGCGCGCGTGAATACGAGCGTATCGCGCGCGCGATCGAATACCTGCGGCGACACGCAGCGGAGCAGCCCGAGCTTGCCGCGGTGGCCGGCCACGTGCATCTTTCCGGGCACCATTTCCAGCGGCTGTTCACGCGCTGGGCCGGGGTCAGCCCCAAGCGGTTTCTCCAGTACTTGACGGTCGAGCATGCGAAGTCGCGAATCGCTGCATCGCAAAACGTGCTTGACCTCGCAGGAGAGGTCGGCCTGTCCGGACCGGGACGGCTGCACGACCTGTTCGTGACGCTGGAAGCCATGTCGCCCGGCGAATACAAGACGGGCGGAGCGGGCCTCGCCATCCGCTACGGCACGCACAACTCGCCGTTCGGGCCGGCCTTGATCGCGACTTCGCTCCGCGGCATTTGCAGCCTGCACTTCCTGAATGGCGTGGACGACGCAGCAGCCCTGGTCCGCGCGGATTGGCCGCGTGCCGAACTGCGCCACGATCCCGCCAGCACGGCCGCGCTGGCCGAACGCATCTTCCGGCCGCTCGCGTCGCAGCCGGTAGCGCCGCTCGCCCTGCTGGTCAAAGGCAGCAATTTCCAGGTCAAGGTGTGGCGCGCCCTCATCGCGCTGCCTTTCGGGGCCGTCGCCAGCTACCGTCATGTTGCGGAAAGCATCGGCGAGCCCGGTGCAGCGCGCGCGGTCGGCAACGCCGTCGGCGCCAACCCGATCGGCTGGCTCATACCGTGCCACCGAGTTATCCGTGAGTCAGGAGAATTGAGCCGTTACCGCTGGGGGCTAACGCGGAAAGCGGCGATGCTCGGGTGGGAGGCCGCCCGTGCCAGTGCACTGGCACGGTGAGCGGTGAACGGTGAACTGTAGAATACGAGGATTGTGGATCGCAAATCCAGGCGGACAAGGCCCACGATCACTCTGCCTTAACCGTTCACGGTTCACTGTTAACTGTTCACCATGAAAGACACCCTCAAGGCCGGCCTTACGTACCAGTTCAGGTTCAAGGTTCCGGACAGTAAGACCGTCCCCGCGCTCTACCCCGAATCCGAAGCATTCCAGCAGATGCCGCAGGTCCTGGCCACGGGTTACATGGTTGGCCTGATGGAATGGGCATGCATCGAAGCCCTGCGCCCTCATCTCGACTGGCCGCGCGAGCAGTCGCTCGGCACGCATGTCGATTTTTCGCACCTGGCCGCAACACCGCCGGGAATGACGGTCACGGTGGACGTGCGGCTGGACAAGGTCGAGGGGCGCAAGCTGACGTTCTCGGTGTCCGCGCACGACGACGTGGACAAGATCACCGAAGGCCGCCACGAGCGTTACATCATCGACGCCGCACGCTTCAACGCCAAAGTCGCGGAAAAGACGCGCCAAACCGGATCGGGCCAGTGAGACTCGGGGCGAGCCCGGAAAACCTGGTTGCGGCCGCGCTTAATGTCA
>Ga0208685_1000602_pt1 | contig 12387 bp, 12 predicted proteins | sample EasRivMeERMLT890_FD_187533 | JGI IMG/M metagenome (GOLD analysis project Ga0208685, IMG submission 187533) | Soil microbial communities from meander-bound floodplain in the East River, Colorado, USA - East River MetaG ERMLT890 (SPAdes) (version 2) | ecosystem: Environmental > Terrestrial > Soil...
CCCGGTGCGGATCGCCTGCAGGTAGTTGACCTTGAAGACGCGGGTCTGCATCGTGACCGGCAGCACCGTAATGCGGTTGCCCTGCACCAGGTATTCATAACCGTAGAGGTCGCGCAGGGTATCGAGCGCCTGCATCACGGTCACGTCCTTGAGGTTCACCGACAGGGGATCGCGCACGTCGGGGTGCACGATCATGCTGTAGCGCGTGCCGGAGACGATCGCCATGAATACCTGGCTTGCCGGCGCATTGTTGACTGTCATGTCGAAGCGCTGGTCGAGCGGCTGCCCTCCAGCCCTTGGCATCTCGACCACCAGCGGCGGCAGCAACGCCTGGCTCACCCCGTTGGCCGCCCTGGCGCGTTCGTTGACCGCCTTGTCCATCTCGGCGGAGATGCGGTCGTACGTGCCGTCGCGATGCGGCGGCTGGTCGGCGCAACCACCCGCCGCCGCCAGCGCAACCACCATCATCCATGCCCGTCGATTCATGTTCTTCATCCTACCGTGATGAAGCGCCGCCGGCGGCTCCGGCGTCCGGCCCCTTGCCGCCCCGCGGTATCGCCGCCACCGCGCCCTGCCCGGCCTCGCGCTTGTCCACGAGCGGATACAGCTTCAGCACGCGGTTCACGCCGCCGCTCCTGAGCACCACCTCGTTCTCTGCCACGCGAGTGAGGACGGCATCGCCGTACTTCTCCCCGAGCTTCACCAGCGCGCCGTTGATGATCGCCGTCTTCTGCGTCGGGGAAATCATTACCGACTGCAGCCTCAACCCGTCGCCGGCCTCCCCAGGGTCGGCGCCCGCATCGGCCCCGGTCCCCATGTATCCCGCCGGGGGACGCGTGGGATCGATCGTTATTCTTTGCGCGGACACCGCAACCGGAAGCAAGAGCACCGCTGCGATCAGCGCAGCGCGCTTCGCCACGGAACTCCGGTTGCGCCTCCCGCCCTCGTGCCTCATCCCTCATCCCTCAAACAATCAGCCACGCCCTGCTGAGACTCAGCGTCTGCACGGTCAGCGTCACCCGCAGTCTGGGATACTGCTCGGTATTGACGCTGACGCGCCCCCAGAACATCCGCCACGGCAGCTTCTCGAGCTGCGCGAGGTAGTCGTGCAGATCGAAGTACGAGCCCTGCAGCGTGATCTCGAAACTGTGCTGGTACACGGTGCGCTCCGGATCCGTCGGCGCCGGCTTCGCGGTCTTGTCACCCGCCTTGCCGGCGGACGCGGCGCCCGGGGTCTCGAAGCGCCGCACCGGCAGGGTGCGTAGCGAGAGCAGCCGCAATCCGCGGCTGCGTGAGAGCATTTCTTCCAGCAGTTTGGCCATGTGCTCGGGCGGCACCAGCCCACGCTGCACTCCCTGCATGCTCTGGTCGATACCGGCAAGCTGCTCGCGGAGCGCGTCGCGGTACGACCGCCTGACGTCGGCAGGATCCCCCATCGGGGATTGCGCCGCCAGCACGGCGTCCGCGAGCTTGACGCTGGTGCGCGATTCAGTGAGCTGCCGTTCCAGTCGCTTCTTGCGCGCCTCGAGCGGCTGCAGCGCCAGCGCGTCGTACAGAAGCGCGGTGCCGATAATCACGGCAAACAGGATCAGCAGCCGCTCTCTCAACACCCGGGCGTCGAACTGCGCGGAAAGCTTGCGCCACTGCTCCCTCATGGCGTCTTCTCCGTCCCCGGACCGTCCATGGCAATCAGGCTGAATTCAAGGTAGCGCGGCACGAGCGGGGCCTTGCCTGCCGCCTTGTCCTTGTCCGCCACGGGCTCCGGCTTGGGCCGGCTCATTTCCAGACGCGCAAAGCTGCGGCCCGCGAGCACTTCTTCCCGGTTGAGCCGCTGGATATAGCTCGGCAGGAGATCGGGGCTCAATACCCGTCCCCGGATCTCCAGCTCGCCGCCGCCGGCGATGCTGAAACCGGTGAGCCACAGGCCGCTCAGGGACTGCCGCGAGAAGGCCCGCAGGTATTCGGCATAGCCCTGCTGGTTGCCGAACGCGCCGCCCTTCAGCGCCGCCATCGCTTCGCGCGCGACCTTCAGCTCGTTCTCCAGCCGCGCGACATCGGCATCCAGTTGAACGTCCAGCTTGAGCGCAGCGGTTCTGCCCTTCAGATTATCGACGTAGCCCTTCTGTGAGCGGACCATTCCCTCCGCGACTTGCAGCTCGGCGGCAAGACCGCTCACCTGCAGCTCAAGGTAGATGTGATAGCCGAGCAGCGCCGCCAGGGTGACGCCCAGGCATTGCGCTACCGTGCCCAGCGTCAGCACCCGCCGCTGCTTGCGGAAAGCCGGGGTAAAGAGGTTGATGTTCTGGCTCATGCGACGGCCTCCTCGCGCAGCGCCGCGCCGATCATCTGCAGGCATTGCGCCTGCCGCGCGTGCTCATGCAGCTCGGGAATGCCGGGGAAGTCGATTACCTCGGACAAGTACAACAGCGCCACCGGCACTTCGAGGTTGGCGGCCAGATATTCCTGCATGTCCTCCGCATCGGGCACCGGCGTAATCAACACCTTGGCCACCGTGACGTGGCGAAACTGGCGGTCGAAGTGATCGAGCGAGCGCTGCAGCTCGAGCACCAGGCGTTCGTAGTGGCCGGTGCGCTGCTCCGGGGTGGCGCCGTCGAAGCTGGCGAGCGAGAGCTCGATGCGGCGGTGCTGGAACAGTTCGCCGCCGCAGGTAAAAGTCAGAAGCGCTCCGTCCGCGTCAATGGCGAGCAGTCCCAGGCCGCGGCCTTCCGGTTCGAGCCGGCTGGCAAGATTGCGCTGAGCCAGTTCGGGGATGTCGATGACCTCGAGCGGAATATCGGCGTCATTGAACGGCTTGACGGTGGCCGCGATCACGTCGTTTCTGGCGGCCACCGCGAACATCTGCGGCACGCGGCCCGCGGCACGCCCGGCGTCCGGGATGAACAGCGCGTCCACGGTCGCGGATTCCAGGGGATAATCGATCATTTCCCGGATGCGCCAGCGCACCGCGCTCCGCGCTTCCTGTTTCGGCACGTTGGGAGCCTCCACCTGCACCAACTGGTAGTTGCCGCTTTTCATCAGCGTGGTGCAGCGAAAACGATCGAGCCTCAATTCCCGCCGCAGGCGCTTCAGCGTCGCGACATCGCCGCCCTCGGTGCGATAGGACTCGCACATCAGGACCTCCGGCCGCGCCGTGCCGGCCGCCACGACGTGCGACACGTCCACGCGATCCGGCCACAGATTGATGCACAACCAGCCCGGCGTGCGCGGGGCGGCACCCAGGAATCTCAGGTGATGCAGGGACGCTGCCGAGGGAAGCTTCAACATCCGCGTCCACCCGGTGAAGGAGTGACGTTGGACCTTATTTCAGTCGGGCTGAGCGCTACTGCGGGCAGATGTGCACCCGGCACCGTCATCCCCCGGACGCCTGCGCCCGAAGCGCTGATCTGCGCTGCGCGATCCGCGTGTGCAGAGTTCCCACGCGGCGTAATTCCTCACTCTGAGATTTTCGCATCCGGGTACGCTGCCTGTTGGAGCCCTGTAGGTGCTACACCGCCCGGCGGTTAATCGGTTATCGCCGCCCCAGCATGTAGTGCTCCCCTACCGGGACGACACTATATCTGGTAGAAGTACCCAGAGCCTAAGATAGTCGAATTCGGCAGAAAACACAAGATAATCAGGGCGAAATCTGCCCACCTTCCCCATAGGGAAGGGCTGGCGCAAGATTGCCTGGCGCCGTTATACGGGTCGGTTCGGATCAGCTGGCCTCTCCGTCCGGTTTACTGCCGTCGCGATGGCGCCCAAGCGGGCGGTTGGGGGGATTTCCTAGAAGTTCTCGCGGATGTAGATGACTTCATCGGCGCCCTTGAACTGGCCGAATGAAGCACGGCCGGTCGGGTCCTGGGTAAACAGGCCTCCGGTCCAGTTGCCCTGCAGGTACGCGCGGTTGGCGCCAATCGTTGCCTGCGGCGGAGGCGACCCGGGGGAGACGCAGGAGTTCGAACCGAACGCTCCGCTGCCGAGCTGGACGGTCAGGTCCACGCTGCCGCCGTTGCCGCTTCCGGGGGCGGTGAGTTGCAGGTTGCCGCGGCCGGCGGCGAACGTGACGTTGGCGTTGATGTTGGTCTTGCAGGAGGCGAGCGGCCCGAGGTTGCCCTGGAAATTGCCCATCGTAATATTAGTGCCGACGAGCGTCGTGCAGCTATCGGCGGCATTGGTGATGAACGCGTTGGATGGCGGGCCGCTCCAGTACTGGGTCTCCAGGCGGACCAGCAGCGGCACGAGCTGCGAGCCGTTGGCGTTGCCGATACGCAGCCTGCCGTAGCGGAATTGCGCTCCCGAGTCGAAGGCGATGCCGCTGCCACCGCCATTGAATACCAGTGACGACGGCGTGTTGATCGTGCCGTTCCCGCTCGCCGCAGAATCCGTCGCGTCGCTTGCGGTTACCGTCAGGGAAATGGCCGAGTTGAACAACCCTACGGGGGTAGTGGTGCTTCTCGAATAGGACAGTTGGCCGCTCAAGGATGCCAGGTAGGTTCCCGTGCCCGATCCCGATGTCACCGTGGGCGTGCCGATCGAAGTCGTAACGAGCGGCGCGGCCGCCGGCGCGGTGCCGTCCGCATAGATCTCGCTGATCGCCGGTTTCGACGAAGCTACGTCCAGCGTGTAGTTGCTCGTCACCGTTCCCGCGGCATTGACCGCGTTGAGGGTGGCCGCAGGCCGCCCGCCGGCGACGTACCAGAACGGTTGGCCGATGTAAGTGAACGAACGCGAGCTGCAGATTCCGTCATTGAACGTGAGCAGCGTGGGCGTGCCGGGACTGGTGAACTCGAAGCGTTCCGGGACGAAGCGCCCGATCTGGACCGTTCCGGTGGAAGGCACGGTCCGCGTTGCCGCAGGCGTGCCGTCCACGGCATCCACGCTGGCATAGGTGGAATCCTCCAGCTGAAGATTGAAGGTGCCCGCCTCGGAATAATTGGCGGTGGCATTGTCGCGTACCCCGCCGCCGGCGCTCGTCCACGATCCGGCGGTGAAATTCAATCCTCCAGCGGTCGTGCACAGGGCACCGCAGGTGGGAAAGCCGCTGACCGTCGTGGGGCTGCCATCGTAGTTGGTCGCACTGGCAGGCACGGGGGTCGCGCGCAGCGTGAATGGGCGCGGCGTCGTCGCGCTGATTTCAGAAGCCTTGTGCACGTTGCCGCCGGTCGCGCCGATATTGTTGAGCGCACGCGCGGTGCCCGCTGTCTCCCAGTTCGCGTCAAGCGCGGAGATCGTGAGGCTCTGCGGCCGGATCGAGAAACGGTCCGTCGAGCACCCGATTTGGGTGTACGGCCCGCCCACTGGCGAGCGTATCTGAAAGCGCACGTCCCGGAACGAATTGTTCACGGTCACCGCGGGGAGGGTGCCCCGGCCAGATGCCGGGATGGCGAAATTCGGTTGCGCCTGTATCAGCGGCCAGGCTGCATTGCACCCATTGACGTCGAGAGCGCCGCCACCGCTGCTGTCGAGCAGGCGCACCTCGACCGTAATCGCGCCCGCCAGCACCCCGGTCTTGGTGGCGTTCACGTGCACGACGTCAAGGGTAAACCCGACTCCGGCAGCCTTGGTTTGTATCATCCCCAGGATACCGGCGGGCGTCGCGGTCTCGAACACGTTGTAGCGGCCGGGCACGGCGGTAAAGCCGGAGATCGGCTCCCCGATGGCGAACTCGTTGGTGGCACCGGTGATGTCTATGTTCTGGGCTCGCGTGCTGGTGGCGCCTGCGGCCGCCAGCGTCGTCGGGAACCAGGCCACGCCATTCCAGTCCTCGACGATGAAGTTGGCGGTGTTCGCGGGGCCGTCCTTGTCGCCGGCGACGAACTTGAAGGTGGCGTCCACCGGTACCGCGGTCGTGTTGATGGTGGACGTGGCCATCGACCAGTAGCGGTTCACGCTCCTCCCCGCGTCTATGCCGCCGGTCGGCACAGGGGGCGTCGTTACCTGCGGATGCTCGGTCGCGGTCACGCACACCGTCACGTTGCCGGCGGTGCTGGTCGTGCCGGCGGTGATCTCGATCGGGGAGTAGTTCGACGCATCGCCCACCGGGAATTCGTCCTGGCCCGCTACCGCTCGGAAATTGAGCGTTGCAGCCGCGGCGAAGAGCTTGCGCAGCGCGCCTTGCACGTAGCTCGAGCTGCTGCCGCCGGTAATGGTCCCGGCCGCCGCGACGATGACCGGCACCTGCGCGGAGCACGCGGCCGAGCACGCCGGGCTGCTGCCGGAGGTGATGATGCGCCCGCTCGTCAGCGCGAGCGTCGTGTTGACCGTCGGCGACGGCGTTCCGCAGGCGACCGTCACGTGGTTGGACGCCTTGTTGACGGTCAGGCTGGTGATGGTCGTGGCGTTCGCGCCGCCAAGCGTTTGCGCATTGGAACCGGTGAAGGTAACGATGCCTGTGCCGGACGTGAACGTCCCGCTCTGGGTAAAGTTCCCCGACAGGTTCAGCGCCCCGCCGTTGCCGGTGTAGGTGCCGCTGATGGCCAGGATTCCGTCGACCCTCAGTGCGGCGGAGTTGCTGCTGCTGTACGTGCCCGCCACCGTCATGTTGCCAGTGACGTTCAGGGTCGGGTCATTGGTGTTGGCGTTGAACGTGACACCGGCATTGATGGTGAGATTGCCCAGGACATCGTAGGTGCCGGCCGAAGGCGTCTTGGTGCCGCCGGTGGAGAGCGTGAGGTGATAGTAGTCTCCCCCCGACGGCAGCTTCACCGTCTGCGCCGCGTTGACGTTGTAGTGCACCGTATTCGCATTTGCCGACGCGTTGAGCGTGCCCGTCGCGAGCAATGCCGCCGTCACGGTCAGCGTCGAGTTAGCGGCGTTCGTCCACACCGAGTTGGCGGCGCTGGCGCCGACGATGCTGCCCGCCGTGACGGTGCCGTTGTTCGTGAACGTCGCAGGATTGGCGAGGTTGATCACCTTCGATGTACCGCAGGCGGCTCCGCTGAAGGTGAGCGTCCCGTTGTTGATTACGTCGTCATTCGCCGTCACGTCCAGCCGGCATTCGGCGCCGGCAAAGGTGAGGTTCGCTGTCGCGGCTATCGTGGTGTCGGCGGTGATGGTGACATCGTTGAGGTTGTTGAACGTCCCTGTGCCTGCAAGGTCTCCCGTGCTGTTCTTGATCACCCGGCTCGCGGCATTGCCGTTGCCCTGGATCGTGCCGCTCACCGTCAGCACCCCCGTGCCGGCGGCGATGGTGATATTGTTGCTGCCGGTCGTCAGCGTGCCCCCCGCATTGACGGTCAGGCTCAATGCATTGCGGTTGTTGCCATTCAGGTTGATGTTGTGGCCGTTGTTGATGGTGACGTCGTCACCTGCTCCGGGCGACGCCCCGCAGCTCCAGTTGCCCCCGGTGTTCCAGTTGCCGGTGTTGAGCGAGTTGCAGGTGGCGGCATGTGCAGTAGCGGCGGCTGCCGCGACCGCAATCGCGGCGGCTGACAGAACGGCGGTTAAGGGACGCATCGCGATCATTGCGGGTCTATCCACATGCGCAGCGCGGCGCCGCCGCGGTGGAGTCCTTGCACTTGCTGAGGACGGCCGTGATGCGGCGGTCGGCGTAGCCCGCCACCGGCGTGCCGGTGTTCGGGCAGCTGGCGCCTGTCGGCTGGTTACAGGCGGTTGACACCAGTTCGTAAACCCAGATGTCACGATTGCCTTCCGTCGCGACCGTCCGCGTGCATCCGATGGTGACGGTAAACGCCGAGAGCGAGCCGGCGAGCGTGCCGGACGGCAGGTTGGTGGTGCCGCCTCCGGGACAGGCCGGCATCGCGGGCGTTGCGCAACTCGCCGCGTTCTGCGTGTTGTTCGGATCGAGCACCTGGAACGCCCCCCATTCCATGCCGGCCCGCGCGGCCTGATACGCGCGCACGCCCTGCAGGTCGAGCGCCTGGCTCGAGAGCTGCAGTCCCGTTACCGATACGATAAAGGCGCCGAGCAGCCCCAGGACCACCAGCAGGAAAATCGCCGTAACGATACCGAAGCCGCGCTGCGCCGGCGCGGCGTGATTCGTGATTCGTGATTCGTGATTCGTGCTAGGGAACATTGTTCACGTGCGCCTGCTGGAACAGTCTCACGGATTCGCCGGATTGGGAGATCTCCAGCGTCACCGCCGCAACACCGGTGCGCGCGGTTCCGCCCGCCGTCGCATAGGAGAACCTGCACGTGGCGTCATTCACATTGGTCGCCAGAACCGCGTTGTTGCCGCCGGCCGGCGGCACTGGCTGCGCCGGCGCAATCGCATAGCCCCAATAGCGGCGCAGGACGCCGGCTTCGCAGGCGTAGGTGACCGGGTACTGCACGACCTGGAAGCGCTTGCCAGGAGACGCGAACGGAAACTGCTTGGCGGCAATCGTCACCGTTGGGCCCGCTGCGCCTGCAAATGCGGCTCGATTCCCTCCCGTGTAGGCGTCGGTGCTGCCGGTCCCCGGGCCCAGGTTGTAGATCACGATCTGGTCGCCGATTACGAGAGGAGACGGCATCGGACCGATCACGTCGAACTGGGCGTCCGGAGCGCTGAAAACGAGCGGCTCGCCGAGTCCCCCGCCGTCCACTTCCGCGCGGTAACGCCCGCCGCCGCTGGTCTGCAGGTACTCGATATATTTCCCCGTGGCATCGACGCGGACGCTGTTCGGCAGCGCGGTGCGCAGGTCGCGCGTGATGCGGCGCAGCGCGGTGTCGGCGATATCGCTCAACTCCGCCCGCCGCGCGGCGTCGATGTAGCCCTCGATCGGCCGCCGGATGAAGATCGCCACGGCAACGCCGATGATGCCGATGATCACGATTACCACGATCATCTCGAGCAGCGTGAAGCCGCGCGCGCGCCGAGCACCGTGAATAGTGAATAGTGAATGGTGAATCGAATCGTTTCGCATCGCGGTTTCGCGTCAGGGCAATGCGTTGGGCGCGTAGCGGACGCGGTAACCGTGCAGGACGAGTCCTGGATTCAGGCTCGGATGGGTGACGGTGACCGTGACCAGCAACGATTCGCCCGCCGCGATGCCACTCAGCGCCTGGCCCGCGACCGCGACCGTTGCCGTGTACGCGGCCAGCTCCGGCAGCGGGACCGGGTTGCCGGCGATATCGACGACGCCGCCCGCCATGACGAAACCGTTGTAGTCGTTGACGTTGTCGAACGGTGTGGTTGCGCTCAATCGCGTCTCGGGCCCGTAGGGCGGCGTCGCTTCCGCGCCGGGATTCTCGATTGAAGCGGCCGCGGTGCAGCCGTTCGCACCCACCGCTGAACTCAGCGCGGTTGCGGCCTGGGGATCGTCCGGATCGCAATAAGTGAACGGCATGAGTTGTATTTCCTCCAGGACCGCCTCCGCGATGGCCAGCGCCTGCTTCTGGATCATCGGGTCCACGCTGGCGCGCGTCGCGTAGCTGATCGCGCCCAGCACGCCCGTCACCGCGGCGCCGACCACGACGATGAACATGATCAGCTCGATCAGCGTGGCGCCGCGCGGGCGGCGCGCTTCACGCCGGGGAAACATAGCCGGTCTCGGCCTGGATGGTGATCTGCCGGGTGCGGTCGCCGCTTTCGCTGCCGCTTATCGTGATTGTCGCCGCGGCGCTTGGCCGCCCCAGGCCGTCGAAGGTCACGGTCGCGGCGCTGGACGTGATGGGCGCGACGCTGGCGGGCCGGCCCGCGCACAGCCACGCCGTGTCGTTCTGGCAGTTGGCGAGAGCCGTGCTGCTCGCGCGGTTAAGTCCCGAAGTGACGGTCACCCGGTCGGCCGCCGCGCAGGCCGCAACGTAGCACACCGCGATGCGATCCGCCGTGATCACCACGAATATGTCGCGCCGCTGGGCGATCGCGATTTTCTGCGCCTGCCGCACAACCGCGATCGCTTCGTCGAAGTAGCCGCGCGACTCGAACGCGCCCTTGCCGAGGAAACGCGCCATGGCGACCCCGGCCAGTATGGCGGTGATCACGATGACGACGATCAACTCGACCGTCGTGAATCCATTGCGGGCGCGTGGCCCGCGGCGATGCGCGTGCATTGCAGCTGGCCCAAGAAAAAGCGGGCGGGGCGACATTCTCACGATGTTCGCCCGCCCGCCGATTGCAGGCCAGGGATTCGAAAACCCTGGCAATACGGCCTACTAGCAGTTTGCCGCTATAGCGGCCGTGTCGACGACCACGCCAGTAGTAGGCTCATAAGTAACGATGCAGGCCGGAGGTCCGCCAACCGGTGTGCAGCTCATGGGAGCCGTGCCTGTGCACGTATAATCTGTAGTGGAAATACCGGCCGCGCGCAGTATCCCGTTCGTGGTCGCGAGCGGCACACCGGACGCGGTAGCCGGGAGAACAGCAACGTCAACAGTGGTGCCGTCGGCCAGATCCACAGTGGTATCGGTGCTTGAACCGGCCACAAGCCATTTTCCTCTAATCAGTTCAACTGAAGCGCGCATACTGCCAGCCATTCCTTTCATCGAAGCGGCCCTAGCATCACTCTGCAGATTCACAAACCGTGGCAGCGCGGTCGCGGCGAGGATGCCGAGAATGACGATCACCACGATCAACTCGATCAGCGTGAAACCCCGTTGCTGCTTGCTCATGTCGCTCGCCTCCGTATCAAAGATTGTCGAATCTATCCAGTTACAGCCGCCGTTGCCGTGAAGCATTTCACCCCTGCACGACCTCCTGTCGCCCGCCCGCGGCCGCTCAGCAGCCCGTCGTCGTAAGTATGCTGTACACTGGCGCCTGGTTCGGGCCAATCGGCGCGGAATAGGTATAGCTGCAGTCGGCGGGGACGTTGCCGATGACCATGAGCCGCAGCACGCTGCCCTCCGCCGCCCCGCCCCCTTGCACGTCGTAGCCATCGGGAGAACTGGGACCCACGCTGATCCCGGCCGCCGCGACGATTCCCGCCGCGTCCGCGGTCGGGTAGGTGTTCACCATCGTGACGTTCAGCCCCTCCATGTTTATGACGCCGGTGCCCGGTTGCGCCGTGCACTGCGGAGTGGAGGCAAGGCACGCCGCGTGCGCCAGCGCCGCCGCGCCCTTCATCGCGCCCAGGGCTCCATTCAGTTTTGCGATGCGCGCTTGAACCTGCAGGTTGGCGAAGCGCGGCAGCGCCGTTGCCGCGAGTATGCTGAGAATGATGATTACCACGATCAGCTCGATCAGCGTGAAGCCGGCATTCCGGCTCAGCCCCGGTCGAACATGAACTTTTTCACAAAGTATCACATGCATGCCATTGATACCTAGGCAAAACCTGTGCCAGCAGTATACCCCCGTAAAAAAATTACCGCCAGTAATAGGGGCTCACGGGTACTTATCGCCAGTAATAGGGGTTAACGGGTACCAGCGCGACACCGCTCACGCTGGCAACGACTGCTCCGCCCAGTTGCAGGCGGTCCTGCAACAGCCGTACACGAAAGCGGATCTGCTTGGGGCCGGACTGGACGCCGACCTGCAGACGGTCTCCGGTGTTTACGACGTAGACCAGTTGGCGCTCCGGCGCATCGAAGTACCACGTGCCTCGCTGCAGCGGCTCGCCATAAGTACCGCCGTAATTGGCCGGTCTTGCGTCCAGCCACTGCGTCGGGTCGTCAGCCTCGAGCGCCGCTGCCTGTGCCTGCCGATTGCCGATGATCAGCTCCGCCAGGCGGATCTGCAGCCCGGTCTTGATGATCCTCACCATGGATTCCATCGCGGCTTTCTCGGCCATTTCCTTGTAATAAGCCAAGCGGCCGAGCAGTACTGCCGCCAGCACGGCGATGATGCTGATGGCCACTGCCAGCTCCACCAGCGTGAATCCGCGCTTGCGCCACTTCGAGTCCCGGGTTCCGGGATGCATCGGGGTAAAAGTGCTCGTGATCCTTCAACTCGAAACTCGAAACACGGAACTTATTTTTTGCCCAGCGCTGCGCTGCCGAGGTCCCAGATCGGGAGGAACACGCCGAGCGCGAGCACCAGCACAAACCCGCCGAGCGCGATCACCAGTATCGGCTCGATCTGGGAAGTGAGCGACTTGAGGTCGTACTCGACCTCGCGCTGGTACATGTCGGCGATCTCGGTCATCAAGTCGTCGAGCGCCCCGGTCTCCTCCCCCACCGCCACCATTTGCAGCACGATGGGAGTGAAGATCCGGGTTTGCACCGCGGTGCGCAGCACCGATTCGCCGCGCTCCACGCCTTCGCGCATCGCCTCGATCTTGCGCGCCACGTGCACGTTGTCCACGGTATTCGCGACCATGGTGAGCGCCTGCACCGCCGGCACCCCGCTTCTGATCGCGAGCGCGAAGCTGCGCGCGAAGCGCGCCAGCGTCGCCTTGAGCATGATCGTGCCCGCGATGGGAATCCTCAGCTTGAACTCGTCCCACGCATGCCGTCCCTGCGCGGTCCCGACAAAAGCGCGGGCCGCGAACACCAGCGCGACCAGCGCCGCCA
>Ga0208685_1000603_pt1 | contig 12382 bp, 14 predicted proteins | sample EasRivMeERMLT890_FD_187533 | JGI IMG/M metagenome (GOLD analysis project Ga0208685, IMG submission 187533) | Soil microbial communities from meander-bound floodplain in the East River, Colorado, USA - East River MetaG ERMLT890 (SPAdes) (version 2) | ecosystem: Environmental > Terrestrial > Soil...
GTGTTGACCGTGATGCGCACGAGCTCCGAGCCGGCGCGCGCGAGCGCCTCGACCTGGCGCGCGGTCGCGCCGGCGTCTTCGGTGTCGGTGTTGGTCATCGACTGCACCACGATCGGCGCGCCGCCGCCGATGCGCACGCCGCCGACGGCGACCTGCCGCGAAGTTCGTCGTTCCCTCGGGTGCAAGGCGAATCTCTTACGGAACGGTCAGGCGCGCCACGTCCTGCCGGGTGTGCGGCGCGAGGTCCACCGGCTTGTTGTCGTAGGTGATGCTCACCTGGGAGGCGTTGCCGATGACCAGGCTGTACGGAGGCTTGCCGCGCACGACGCGCTCGCTACCTGCGGGATTCAGCGAGGATATGAGCATGCGGTCGGCGGAATCCCGGATCTCGATCCAGGCTTCACCCTCGGTGCGCACCACCAGGCGATTGGCGCCGGTCCCGGATACGCTCGCCGGCGCGGCGGCGAGGGGCGCTTTTTCGATGGTCTTCAGGGGCTTTTCCGCCGTCTTCGGAGTCTTTTCGGTCGCTGCCGGCGCCGGTGCCGTGGCCTGCTGCACTGGCACCGGGGCAACCGGCGCCGCGCGCGGCTGGGCCTCACGGGGCGCGGGCGTTGCCTTGGCGACGCTCGTCGCCCCGGGAGTGGTACTGCGCGCCGCCGCGGTGCGCTCCTGGTGCCACTCGTAGGCGACGGCGCCGACGAGCACCAGCACGCCCAGCGACATCGCGAGATAGACGAAAGTCGAGCGCCGCGCGCCGTCGGAGAACGGCACCGGCTGGTGGTAGCGCGCCGCGAGCCGGTTCGAGTCCGGAACCTCGAAGCGCCCGGCGATGCGCTGCACCAAGGGCTCGGGGTCGAGCTTGAGCAGGCGCGCGTAGCTGCGCACCATGCCGCGCGCGAAGGTCGCGCCCGGCAGCTCGTTGAGGTGCTCCTGCTCGAGCGCCTCGAGCTGGCGCGGCGCAAACTTGAGCTGCTGCGCGACGTCGGCGAGCGCGAGCCCGCGCGCTTCCCGCGCCGCGGCGAGTTCCTGGCCTACGCCCGTTGCGACAGCTTCAGTCATAGCGCCCGCGCTGCAGAGACTGGTTTTCCGCCGAAGCCGGGTAGCGTCGCCTCAGCTGGTTGGCGTACGCCTGCTCCTGGAGGCGCTCGCCGAGCCGGCGCTCGATGCGCAGCGCGAGCCACAGCGACTCGGCGCTCGGGTTGGCGACCTTGTTGTAGCGCGCGACCAGCTTGCGCGCATCGGCGATATTGCCCTGACGGTAACGGATCTGACCGAGCTGCAGCAGCGACGCGGGCTCGTCCGGCTCGAGCCGCAGCGCGCGCTCGAAGAACGCCTCGGCGTCCTTCTCCTTCGATTTGGACTTGGACTCGTCGAGCTTCAGCGTGCAGACCCCGGCCGCGGAGTACGAGCGCCACGGCGTCGTGTAGAGCGGGTTGCGGACCGCGACCAGGAAGTGCTTGATCGACGCCGGCTCGCGCCCGGTCTGGCACAGGAACCAGCCGTAGTTGTGGTTGATGTCGGAGTCGTTCGGCGCAAGGCGCAGCGCGCGCTCGAAGCTCTCCTCGGCGCGCGCGTTCTCCTTCAGCTCCATGTACACCACGCCGTACATTCCGTGCGTCGGCGCGTAGCTCGAATCGGCGGACTGCGCGGCGCGCAGCTCCTCCAGCGCCACTCCGAAGTTGCCGGCGCCATAGTAGAGCGAAGCGAGATCGGTATGCAGCTTCGCCCGGTTGCGCGGGTCCGCCGCCTCGCCGATGATCGACACGCTCTCTTGCGTAGGACCGGTGTCCTTCGCGGCGCAGCCGGCCAGGAGCATGACAAGAAGAAGCCGTTTCAAGCGCGCAACTCCTTGAGGGCAAGGCTCCTGCGCGTGCGGTCCGTGACATCGCCGGCGAGCTGGCCGCAGGCGGCAGCGATGTCGTCGCCGCGCGTCTTGCGTATCGTGACCGTCAGCCCGGCGCCCTGCAGGATCTCGGCGAAGCGCCGGATGCGCTCGGGCGAGGAGCGCTTGAAGCCGGAATTCGCGAACGGGTTGAACGGAATGAGATTGAACTTGCTGCGCACCTTCGCCGCGAGCGCCACCAGCTCGCGCGCGTGCGCGTCGGCGTCGTTCACGCCCTCGAGCATCACGTACTCGAAAGTAATGAAATCGCGCGGCGCCTTGTCGAGATAGCGCTTGCACGCCTTCACCAGCTCGGCGAGCGGATACTTGCGGTTCACCGGCACCAGGCGGTCGCGCAGCTCGTCGTTGGGCGCGTGCAGCGAGACCGCGAGCGCCACCGGGCATTCGTCGCGCAGGCGCTCGATCCCCGGGATCACGCCGGCGGTCGAGACCGTCACGCGGCGGCGCGAAAGTCCGTAGGCGTTGTCGTCGAGCATCAGCCGCAGCGCCGGGATCACGTTGTCCAGGTTGAGGAGCGGCTCCCCCATCCCCATCATGACTACGTTGGTCACAGGTCTTTCGCCGTGATTATCACCCTTCAACAAGCGGTTCGCGAGCCAGAGCTGGCCGACGATCTCGGCGGTGGAGAGGTTACGGTTGAAGCCCTGCTTGCCGGTCGAGCAGAAGGCGCAATCGAGGACGCAGCCGGCCTGGCTCGAGACGCACAGCGTGCCGCGCCGCGTCTCGGGGATGAACACCGCTTCGACCGCGTTAGCGCCGTCGACCTTGAGCAGCCACTTGCGAGTGCCGTCCGCCGCCGCGGTGTCGCCGACGATCACCGGCGCCTCGACGCCCGCGATGGACGGCAGCCGCTCGCGCAGCGCTCGGGCGAGGTCGCTCATGGCTGCGAAGTCGCCCTCGCCGCGCTGGTGAATCCAGCGCAGGAGCTGGCGCGCGCGGAACGGCTTCTCGCCCTGCGCTTCGAAGAAGCGCTCGAGGCCGGCCGCGTCAAGCCCGAGCAGGTTTTCTTTCATCGGTCCTCATTTTCCCGCCGGGAAAGAAGTACGCGATTTCCTTGCGCGCGGTCTCGGGCCCGTCGGAGCCGTGCACCGCGTTGGCGTCGATCGAATCGGCGAAGTCGGCGCGGATCGTCCCCTTGGCGGCCTTTTTCGGGTCCGTGGCGCCCATCAGCTCGCGGTTGCGCGCGATCGCGTTCTCGCCTTCGAGCACCTGGATCATCACCGGCCCCGAAATCATGAACTCGACCAGGTCCTTGAAGAACGGACGTTCGCGGTGAACTGCGTAGAAGCCTTCGGCTTCCTTGCGCGACAGATGCACCATGCGCGCGGCGACGATGCGCAGGCCAGCGGCCTCGAAGCGCGCCAGGATCTTTCCGATGACGTTTTTCTTGACCGCGTCGGGCTTGATGATCGAGAGGGTCTGCTCCACGGCCATTGACTGCATTCTCCTTGGGAAATCAACGCATTAACCCGGCATTTTACGCCATTCCGGCAGGATGCCGGACGCATTTTTCGCCGCGCGGTATTTCACATCCACGCCGAGCCCGGGGACCCACACCACATCGTCGCCGCTGGTGAGAAGCGGGAGCCGGTCGCGCTCCCACGGCGGCACGCCCGCTTCCTGGAACAGATTCTTCAGCGTGCGTCGCGGCCGCCGCGGGTCCGGCTGCAGGCGCTCGCCGCCGCTGCGTAGCCGGATGTTGAGGGTCTTCCTGAACAAGTTCTTGGAAAAACCCTTCCCGCGCACCGCGCGGAAGCGCAGCTCACCGCCGAGCTCGGGAATCGGCAGCTTGCGCTCGCCTTTCCACGCGACCGGGGTGAACGGGCTCGTGTCCCGATCCTGCAGGATCCTGCCGCGATAGACCCGCAGCCGCGCGCCGTCGTGCTCGATCAGGGTCTTCGCGCCTTGCGAAGTGAGCTGCTTCAGCATCTCGACCAGTTTCGCCTCGCTCGGCGCGCGCAGGCCTTTCGCTTGCAGGAATTTCCGCAGCAGGTCTTGCGCGCCGGCTTCCTGGCGCGAAAAGTGCCGCGCCGCCCGCGCCAGGTTCTCTCGCCATTTCGGATATTTCTGCTGCATCAGGGGACCCAACCGCCGCCGGACGAAGTTGCGCGTCAGCGATTCGTCCGCATTGCTCTCGTCCTCGATCCAGGTCAGGCCGTGCTCGCGCGCGTAGGCGACGATCGCCTCGCGCGGCACATCCAGCAGCGGCCGCAGCAGCCGCTTCCCCTGGAACCGCGACTCGCGGGGCATGCCGCTCGCCCCGCGCCGTCCCGCCCCGCGCAGCAGGTTCATGAGGACCGTCTCGGCCTGGTCGTCGAGGTGATGAGCCAGAACCACCACCTCGGCGGGAATTTTCCTGAACACCTCATAGCGGGCCGCGCGCGCCGCGGCCTCGAGTCCCTCACCCCGCCTTACGACTTTCACTTTCTTCACCACCAGAGGCACGCCGAGGCGCTTGCAGAGGCGCCGGCAGAAGGCCGCCCAGGCATCGGCGTTCGGACTCAGCCCGTGGTGGACATGAATTGCAGTGATTGGGGTCTTGCTCTTCAGTAGATGCAAGAGCGTGACTGAGTCCACCCCGCCCGACAGGGCGACCGCAACACCCTTACCGCTCGGCCGCTTCCTTGAACTTGCCATGGGCCATCAGCCGCTCGAGCCGGGTCTCGACCAGCTCCTTGGGCTTTTTCTCCTGGAGCTGCTTGAGCGCTTCGGCGAGCGCTTTCTTCAGCGCCTGCGCCGCGACCTGCGGGTCGCGGTGCGCGCCGCCGAGGGGCTCAGGCACGATCTTGTCGATCAGGCCGAGGGTCTTCAGGCGACTAGCGGTAATGCCCAACGCGTCGGCCGCATCGGGCGCCATATCGGCGCTGCGCCACAGGATCGAGGCGCAGCCCTCGGGCGAGATCACCGAGTAGGTGGCGTACTGCATCATCAGCATGATGTCGCCGACGGCGATGGCGAGCGCGCCGCCCGAGCCGCCCTCGCCGATGATGGTGACGATGATCGGCGAGCGCAGGCGCGCCATCTCGAAGAGATTCCTGCCGATGGCCTCCGACTGGCCGCGCTCCTCGGCATCGATGCCGGGAAAAGCACCCGGCGTATCGACGAACGTGAACACCGGCAGCGCGAACTTCTCGGCCAGCTTCATCAGCCTGAGCGCCTTGCGGTAGCCCTCGGGCTTGGGCATGCCGAAGTTGCGCAGGATCTTTTCCTTGGTGTCGCGGCCCTTCTGGTGCCCGATCACCATGCACGCCGTGCCGTTGAAGCGCGCGAGCCCGCCGACGATCGAGGCATCGTCGGAGAACGTGCGGTCGCCGTGCAGCTCCTCGAAGTGCGTGAACAGCGCCTGGACGTAATCGAGCGTGAACGGGCGCTGCGGATGGCGCGCCACCTGGGCCACCTGCCAGGGGCTCAACTTGCCGTAGATGTCCTTGGTGAGCGACTGGCTGCGCTTGGTGAGGCGCTGGATCTCTTCCGAGATGTCGACCGCCGAGTCGTCCTGGACGAAGCGCAGCTCCTCGATGCGGGTCTCGAGCTCCGCGATCGGCTGCTCGAATTCGAGGAAGGTGGTCTTCAACGGGGTCAGTATTCTACCGGGACTGGATCGAGCGAGCGCCAGAGGTACCAGGTGGCGACCGAGCGCCACGGCCGCCAGCTTTCGCCAAGCTTGCGCATCCTCGCGAGCGAAGCCTTTCGGCCTCTGAAATAGTTGACCCGGATGCTCTTCTGCAACCCGAGGTCGTCGAGCGGGAACACGTCGGGACGCAGCAGGTTGAAGATCAGGAACATCTCCGCGGTCCAGCGGCCGATGCCGCGCACCTCGACCAGCTCGGCGATGATCTCCTCGTCCGGCATCTGCGGCCAGCGGTGCACGTGGATGCTGCCGTCGGCGAAGTGCTGGGCGAGGTCGGCGATGTACTCGGTCTTGCGGTCGGACAGCCCGCAGGCACGCAGGACTTTTCTGTCTTTGGCAATAACCGCCTCAGGAGTGATTTTTTGGTCCAGGCAAATGCAGACCCTGTCCCATACGCTCTGCGCGGCCTTGACCGAGATCTGCTGCCCGCAGATCGCGCGCGCCAGGGTGAGGAAGGGCTCGCCGCGGCGCACGAGATGGACCTTCGGCCGCGAGCGCATGATTCGCCCCATCACGGCGTCTTTTCTGGCGAGAGCGCGCTTTGCGCGGTCCCAGTAATCAGGCTTCATGAAGCGGAAGATTCGTCAGCAGGTTCTGCGGCTTCATTCGCACCACCCCGTCCTCGCACGACAGCGCGAGGTAGATCGTCCTGCCGCGGAGGTCGGTTCGCATGGCCGCCGGGTCGTCGAACTGCAGGCCGAAGATGGCGAGGATGTTGCGCATCCGGCCCTGCTCGATCTGCGCGCCCGACCACAGCTCGTTCAGGATCGCGGTCGACTCGGCGTCGAGCCCGACGTGCCACGCCCAGGGCGCCTCGTCGATCTTTCGAATGGGTTTCACCTGGACTTTGGTTTTCAGAAAATGAAACACCCAGGCTTCCATCACGCGGCAAAGCGCATCCAGCGCCGGCCGGCCGTAGGTGAGGCTGATCACCGTGTCGTGGCGCGATTCGCGCTCCCAGTAGAGCGCGGCATTGGCGCGGTCGAGGACATCGAGGTCGACCTTTCCGAGGTCGCCCTGCGCCTCGACGATCAGCTTGCCGATCGAGCCGTAGCGGTTGCCGCTCGCGTGCATCTCGACGGTCTCCACGTCGGCAAGCAGGACGTGGCCTTCCTGGATGGTGGCCTTCTGCTCCCGGAAGAAAATCTCCGCCGCGCGCAGCCTGAGCGGGTCGTCGCAGCCGTCGAGGACGTTGCGCAGGATGACATGCACGAGCTGGTCGACGAACATCGGCGGCACGTCGACGCCGGTCTTAAAGAGGCCCCTGTAGCAGCCCTCGACCGTGCCTGCATCGAGGAGCTTCTTCCTGAACTTCAGGATGACGCGGTAGTTGTCGCGCGCATCGGCATCCTCGATCGCCTCGAGCTCCTTTTCGCCGACGCTTCTTCGCGGCGCGTTCATCAGCGACGAGTGCAGCCTGAGCTCGGCGTCGCCGGATTCCTCGACCGGGTGGATCTCCGGCCGCAGGTAGTAGGCACGCAGGAAATCGTCGGTGACGGTCAATCGACCGGCCGGATCCCGCTTCAGAAGGTGAAAACCGCTATTGCGCCAAAAATCAGGCAGGGGCTAGCACCAGCCGCGAGTGGCTCGCGACATGCTGCTTCAGGAACTCCATCTGGTCGGCGAGGATGCGGCGGTTGGTGAGGATCAGGTACTCCGCCTTGTTCGGCACGTACGGCGCGTAGAGCAGCTCGAGGCCGCATTCCTGCGGCAGGCGGTTGCGCTTGTGGCCGTTGCAGTGCCGGCAGGTGGTGACCACGTTCATCCACGTATCGCGGCCGCCGCGCGACAGCGGCGTGATGTGGTCGCGCGTCAGGCGGAAATAGCTGAACTCGCCGCCGCAATAGGCGCACATGTGGCGGTCGCGGCGGAACAGCTCCCGGTTGTTGAGCGGCGGCACCTGGTTGAAGCCTTTCGCCGCGAGCGCCTTGCCCTTGATGGCGACGATGGAATGCGCGGTGATGCTCGAGCGCTCGCCGGTGCGGCGGCAGATGCCGCCGTAGTAGGTGAACTTCTCCTCGCCCAGCGTCCACGCGACCAGGTCCTTCGCGTAGTAGAAGCACGCCTGCTGCCAGCTGATCCAGCGGTGCGGGACGCCGTGCGCGTCGAGCGAAAGAATGAGCGGCTTATCCATGCGCAAGATTCATGCTTGCCGGGGATTCTGCTTGGCAATGCCCAAAAAAACAAGGGGCTGGCATGCAATGCTCAGCCCCTTGAGGATCTTTTCAGGCTTACTTGCCGACTGCTTCCTTGAAGCCCTGGCCCGCGGCGAACGCCGGAATTGTTTTCGCAGAGATCTTGATCTCCTTCCCGTTCACCGGGCTGCGCCCGGCCCGCGCCTTTCTGGTGCGCGGAAGAAAGGTGCCGAAACCGACCACGGTCACGCGCTTGCCCTTCGCGACGTTGGAAACGATCGCCTCGAACACCGCATTCACCGCTTCGTTTGCCGCCACCTTGCTGACGTTCCCCGCTTTTGCCGCAACCTGGACCAGATCGGACTTGGTGACCACGTGTGGCATGCGCTCTCCCCTGACTTTCATCCCCTACTGCGAGCCCGCATCGTATCCAAATCGAAATCGAAACACAACGCGGCCTTCGTGATTTTGCGCACGCCGCGGGAACAAACATTTATGATGCGGGTATCGGAGAGGAGAACACATGATCAGGCCATTGACCGTAGCGTTTACTGCGGCGCTCGCGGCGGCGCTCTGCGTCCCCGCCCACGCGCAAAGCACGCTCACTTATTCGTCGTGGGTCTCGCCGCAGCACCATCTCAGCGTCTGGCAGGCGAACTGGACCGCGGAAGTCGAGAAGGCGACCGGCGGGCGCGTGAAGTTCCAGTCGCTGCCCAAGCATCCGTCGGCGCCGCCGGGAACGTTCGACGCGGTGCGCGACGGCCTGATGGATCTTTCCTACGTCACCGCGAGCTATACGCCCGCGCGCCACGTGATGCCGCTGATGCCCGAGCTGCCCGGCGCCGGGGATACCGCGGAAGTCAACTCGGTCGCCTACTCGCGCATCCACTGGAAGCACTTCCAGAAGCTCGGCGAGTACAAGGGCGTCAAGCTGCTCGCAGTGTGGACCCACGGCCCGGGCCAGCTGTTCACCAAGAAGACGGTCGCCGGCATCGGCGACATCCAGGGTCTCAAGATCCGCACCGGCGGCGGCGTCGCCGAGAAGGTGGCCAACGCGCTGGGCGCCTCGGCCTTCGTCAAGCCCGCGCCCGAGTCCTACGAGCTGCTCAAGTCCGGCGTCGCCGACGGCGTGTTCTTCCCGCTCGAGTCGATCGTCTCGTTCAAGCTCGACACGGTGCTCGAGCAGGCCACGATCTTCCCCGGCGGCATGTACAGCTCGGCGTTCGGCTTCTTCATGAACGAGGACAAGTGGAACAAGCTGGCGAAGCAGGACCAGGCGATCATCGAGAAGTTCTCGTACGAGTACGCCGCGCGCAGCAACGGCAAGTCGTGGGACGCGGCCGACCAGAAGGGCCTCGACGGGCTGAAGAAAGCCGGCGTCAAGATCATCCAGGCCGACGCCAAGCTGCTCGCCGAGGTGCAGAAGCGCTCGGCGCCGATCATCGACGACTGGGTGAAGCAGGCGAGCGCCAAGGGCATCGACGCCAAGGCGGTTCTCGCCGAGTTCCGCGCTGAGCTGAAGAAGGTCGCTGCAGAGAGCAAGAAGTAGCCGAGGGTCCGGGCCCCTTCGACTTCTTGGGGCCCTCCCCTCCCACTTCGTCGGGCCTTCCCGTCTCCCCCGAACCCCCTAACACTCTCTGGGAGCGGCGGGTCGACGCGGTTCTTGGCGTCGCCGCCTCGCTCATCCTCTTCTGCATGATGGCGCTCACGTTCGTCGACGTGGTGGCGCGCTACGTCTTCAACCGGCCGCTGCGCGGCGCGTTCGAGGTCACCGAGCTCCTGCTCGTAGTGCTGATCTTCGGCGGGCTGCCGCTGGTTTCCCACGCGGGCGAGCACGTCACCATGGACTTCGTCGACCGCCTGCTGCGCCCGCGCGCGCGCGACCTGTGGCAGCGCGCGGTGCAGGTGTTGTGCGCGGCGACCATGTTCCTGCTCACCTGGCTGGTATGGATCAAGGCGAACCGCATCTCGGCGTACGCCGACGCCACCGACGTGCTGCGCATCCTCTACGGGCCGTTCGTCTACTTCATGGCCGTGATGATCGCCCTCGCGGGGCTGATTCACCTCTACAAGGCATTTGAATGGCAGAAGGACTGATCGGCCTCGCGGCGATGCTGGCGATCGCGTTCCTGCGCGTGCCGATCGCGCTCGCGATGGGCATCGTCGGCATCGTCGGCTACGCCTACATGCGCGACTGGAACTTCACCACCGCGTTCGCGGTGGCGCAGACCAAGATCTACGAGACCGGGCGCAACTACACGCTCTCGGTGGTGCCGCTTTTCATCCTGATGGGCAACTTCGTCACGCGCGCCGGCATGTCGCAGGAGCTGTTCCGCGCCGCGTACGCATTCATCGGGCACCTCAAGGGCGGCCTCGCGATGGCCACGATCCTTGCGTGCGCCGGCTTCGGCGCAATCTGCGGCTCGTCGATCGCCACCGCGGCGACCATGGCGAAGGTCGCGTATCCGTCGATGAAGCGCTTCGGCTACTCCGACGGCCTCGCCACCGGCGCGATCGCCTCGGGCGGAACGCTCGGCATCATGATCCCGCCCTCCACGATCATGGTGATCTACGGCGTGTTCACCGAGACCAACATCGGGAAACTCTTCGCCGCCGGCGTGCTCCCCGGAATCCTCGGCGCCACCCTGCTGTGCCTTGCGGTGCGCTACGTCACCTGGCGCGACCCGAACGCCGGCCCGCCCGGCGAGCGCTCGAGCTGGCGGGAGCGCTGGGCGGCGTTGAAGGACGTGTGGGCGGTCGGGTTCCTGTTCCTGTTCGTGATGGGCGGCATCTACGGGGGCCTGTTCACCGCCACCGAGGGCGCGGGCATGGGCGCCTTCGGCGCGATGGCGTTCGCGCTGTGGCGCCGCGCGCTCAACTGGAAGACGCTGTACGCGGCGCTGGTCGAAAGCGCGCGCACTTCGGCGATGCTGTTCATGATCCTGATCGGCGCGCTGATGTTCGCCGACTTCATCAACATCACCAGCATGCCGGCAGACCTGAAGAGCTTCGTTACGCGCTTCGAGCTCAGCCCGATCCTGGTCGTCGCGGCGATCTGCGTGATCTACGTGCTGCTCGGCACCGCGATGGAGGAGCTCTCGATGGTGCTACTGACCCTGCCGGTGTTCTTCCCCGTGATCATGCACCTGGGCTACGACCCGGTCTGGTTCGGCATCCTCATCGTCGTGGTGGTCGAGATCGGCCTGATCAGCCCGCCGGTGGGGATGAACCTCTTCGTCCTCAAGACCCTGCTGCCGGGCGTGCCGACCACCACGGTGTTCCGCGGCGTGATGCCGTTCATGCTCGCCGACTGCGTGCGCTTCGCGCTCCTCATCGCCTTCCCGGCAATCTCGCTATGGCTTCCGAGCTTCATGAAGTAAGGCGGCAGCTCGCGACCGCGTGCCGCATCCTGGCAGCCGAAGGGCATGAATCGGGGCTCGCCGGCCAGGTCACGGCACGCGGCGAGAAGCCGGGCACGTGGTGGACGCTCGAGTTTGGCTACGGCTTCGACGAAGCGACCGCCGAACGCATGGCGCTCGTCGACGAAGATCTGAAGCCGCTCTCGGGAGGACCGCCGAATCCCGGCGTGCGCTTCCACGTGTGGATCTACCGGAAGCGTCCAGACGTGCAAGCAATAGTGCATACACACGCTCCGCACGCTTCCGCCCTCGCTGCCACGGGCAAGCCGTTGAAGACCATTCACATGGATAGCGCGATGCTCCATGGCTGCGCGCATCTGGAGGACTGGCCCGGTGTCCCGGTGGCCGACGACGAAGGTCGCATCATCTCGGGCGCGCTCGGCGATGCGAAAGCCATCCTGCTCGCCAACCATGGCCTGCTGACGACCGGAAGTTACGTTGAAGAGGCGGCGTACCTCGCGGTGTTCTTCGAGCGCGCCGCGCGCATGCAGCTGCGCGCGATGGCGGCAGGCGGTTTCAAGGAAGTGAAACCCGAGCTCGCCGCCGAGGCGCGCGACTTCCTGCTTCAAGCGTCGATCGTCAAGGGGACTTTCGCCTACTGGGCGCGCCGCTGCGGGTGACCCAACGCGCGCGGGCCTTCGCGTTTCTCGCGCTGGCCAACCTGCTCTGGGCCGGCAACTGGGTGATCGGCCGCGCGCTGCGCGACGCGCTCGACCCGGTCTCGCTCAACTTCTGGCGCTGGGTCATCGCCGTCGTGGTGCTCGCACCGTTCGCGCTGCCCGGCCTCGCGGCGAAGCGCGAAGTGATCCGCCGGCATGCCGCGATCCTCGCGCTGCTCGCGGTGCTGAGCGTCTCGATCTTCCAGAGCCTGGTCTACCTCGGGCTGCAATCGACCACCGCGGTGAACGCGGTGCTGATCAACTGCGCGGGGCCGCTCTTCATCCTGCTGTTCGCCTGGCTGATCGACGGCGAGCGCGCGTCGCTGCGGCAGCTCGCCGGGTTCCTGGTCTCGGTGGCGGGAATCCTGGTCATCCTGTCGCGCGGCGAGCCCGCCCGGCTGGCGCAGCTCGAGTTCCACTCCGGCGACGCCTGGATCGTGCTGGCCATCGCGATCTGGGGCGCGTATTCCGTCCTGCTGAAGCGGCGCCCGCCCGAGCTCGGCGGCCTGCATTTCCTGTTCGTGATCTCCGCCGCGGGCGTGCTGTTCCTCGCGCCGGTCTTCGCCTTCCAGGTGGTGCAGGCGCCGCCGCGCCCGCCGACCCTGCCCGAGGCGCTCGCCGTGCTCTACGTCGGC
>Ga0208685_1000609_pt1 | contig 12342 bp, 10 predicted proteins | sample EasRivMeERMLT890_FD_187533 | JGI IMG/M metagenome (GOLD analysis project Ga0208685, IMG submission 187533) | Soil microbial communities from meander-bound floodplain in the East River, Colorado, USA - East River MetaG ERMLT890 (SPAdes) (version 2) | ecosystem: Environmental > Terrestrial > Soil...
GGGCGTGAGTTCGAGCACGGTGTAGCCGCGGCGCGTGCTGTCGGCAAAGCGGATGTGCGGGTTGTCGGAGCGCCAGGTCTCGATGGATTTCGCGGAGATACCCTGCGAGGTGATCGAGGTGCCGACGAACTCCGTCGCCACCACCGGCGCCTGCGGTTCGTCGAAGTCGGTCTTGAGGTCGGTAACGACCGACGTATGCACGTCGCCGCCTATCACCACCGGGTTGGCAACGCGCTTGGCCGCGATGAAGCCGAGCAGGCGTTCGCGCGCCTTGGGGTAGCCGTCCCAGCCATCGGTCCAGAACGATTGCCCCGGCCCGGGTCTCCGGTCCACCTGCGCCATCACGGTCTGCTGCGCAATCACGTTCCAGCGCGCGCCGGAACCGGCGAGGCTGTCGAACAGCCACTGCTCCTGTCGCGTTCCCAGCAGAGTGCGGTCGGGCTGCAGCAGGTCCGGGCAATCCGCCGCGGCAACGACCGTGCTGCCGCCGCGGCCGGGGCGGGGACAAACCTGCGGCGAGCGGTACTGCCGGTCGTCAAGAACATGAAAGCGGGCGAGCGCGCCGAAGTCCCACTGCGAATATATCCGCATGTCCGGCCCCTTCGGCTGCATGCGCCCGGGCAGCGGCATGTGCTCGTAGTAGGCCTGATAGGCTGCGGCGCGGCGCATGAGAAAAGCCTGCGGCAGATCGCGGAACTGGGAATGGTCGGCGGCGTAGTCATTGCTTACTTCGTGGTCGTCCCAGGTAACGAGCCACGGACAGCCGGCATGGGCGGACTGCAGATCGGCGTCGCTCTTGTAGAGCGCGTAGCGATTGCGGTATTCCTCGAGCGTGATCGATTCCTCCGTGCCATGCTTGCGCACGTGGTTGCGTCCCCACGAGGACTCGTAGATGTAGTCGCCGAGGTGGACGACGAGATCGAGGTTCTCGGCCGCCAGGTGGCGGTAGGCAACGTAATAGCCGTGTTCATACTGCTGGCAGGACGCGAACGCGAAGCGCAAGCGCTCGACGTCGGAGCCTGCCGGCGGTGCCGTGCGAGTCCGCCCCACCGGGCTCACCGCGGGTCCGGAATGGAAGCGGTAGTAATACCAGCGCGCCGGATCGAGCCCGGTGACTTCGGCGTGCACCGAGTGCGCCCATCGCGGCAAGGCGGCCTCCTGCCCCTTCCGCACGATATGGCGGAAAGCCTCGTCGGTCGCGACCTCCCAACCGACGTTGATCGCGGCCTGGGGCATGCCGCCTCCCGCGAGCGGCTCGGGCGCGAGCCGCGTCCATAGCACCACGCCGTCCGCCGAGGGGCAGCCCGAGGCGACGCCCAGCGTGTAGGGGTTGCTCGCGAACCGCGGCTGGGCCAGCAGGCGCGGAGCGGCGAACCCCGCCGTGGCAAGGCCGCCGGCACAACGCAGGAAATCGCGGCGCGAGATCGACATGTCGCTCACTATAACGCAGGAGTATTGCGGCACGCTGACAAGGATTTTGTCGGCTTGGTGCCGACAAAATCCTTACATGGACGAGCTAGAATGACACTGTTTTTAAGCTATCTTGTTTCGCGTTTCCATGGCACTGCGCTAGGGTCGTTATTGATGGGTATTCGGTTCTTCAATAAGAGTTTTCACCGAAGCTTGAGGTGAAAACTCTTAATATCATCGGCTCGGGCAGGGTCGGCCGCGCGTGCGGGCGGCTGTGGGCGAAGGCGCGCGCGTTCGAGATCCAGGACGTGCTGACGCGCTCGCGCGCGAGCGCCGCCGCAGCGGTGAAATTCATCGGCGCCGGGCACGCGGCCGGCAATTTCGCCGAAATGCGCCCGGCCGACGTGTGGATGATCGCCACCCGCGACGACGCCATCGTGCCGAGCTGCGTGACGCTTGCCGGCTCCGGCAAGATCGTGCCCGGCAATATTGTCTTTCACGTGAGCGGGGCGACGCCCTCGAGCGATCTGAATCCCGCCAGGGAGCGGGGCGCGCTTATCGCGAGCGTCCACCCGATCAAGACCTTCACCGATGCCCGGCTTGCGGCGCAGACTTTTTCCGTCACCTATTGCGGCGCCGAGGGCGATCGCGGAGCGCTCAAGGTGCTCAAGCCCGCTTTCACGAAGATCGGCGCGCGGGTCCTCGACATCAACCCGGAGCTGAAACCGATTTACCACGCCGGCGGCGTTTTCGCCTGCAACTACCTGGCGGCGTTGATCGAGGCGGCGTTGCGCGCGCACCAGCGAGCGGGCATACCGCGGTCGGCATCGCTGAAGGCGCTCGAGCCACTGGTGCGCGAAACGGTGGACGCGATCTTCGAGCAGGGACCTGCGAAAGCGCTGACTGGACCCATCGCGCGCGGCGATGCGGCGACAGTGCGGCGCCAGCTCGCCCGGATCCGCGAATGGGACGGGGAGATGGGCAAACTCTACCGCGGCCTCGGCCTGATCGCGGTCGCGCTTGCCGAATCCGGCCGGCGCATCGACGCGTGGCGTGCGGCCGAGCTTCGCGCCGCCCTCACGCTTGATGGGAATGGGAAATAGGGAATAGGGAATAGGCAGGAGGGAGCGCGAAGCGCCGCTTTGCTCATTCCCCATTCCCCATTTACTATTCACTGCTCTGGTATGCCGCTCAAGACCCTCTCCGGCAAACACGCCGATCCCCGCAAGGGGCGCGGGGCCGGCATCAATCCGGAAGGCCGCTTCGAGACCGTCGCGCGCCAGGCGTTCGACGACGGGTGGGACGCGCCCGAAGATGAATTGCCGCCGCTGAAGACTCACGTCACGGCGGAGCGGGTGAAGAGCATCATCGCGCGCAACGACTCGCCCGATATCCCGTTCACGCAATCGATCAACCCCTACCAGGGCTGCGAGCATGGATGTGTTTATTGTTTTTCCCGCCCCACCCACGCCTACCGCAACCTGTCGCCCGGCATCGACTTCGAGACGCGGCTCTTCGCCAAGGTGAATGCCGCCGAGAAACTGCGCGAGGAGCTGTCGCGCCCGGGCTACTGTTGCGAGGTGATCTCGCTTGGTGCCAATACCGACCCGTACCAGCCCATCGAGCGCGAGTGGAAGATCACGCGCGGCGTCCTCGAAGTGTGCGCCGAGTTCAACCAGCCGGTGGGAATCGTCACCAAGAACGCGATGGTCGAGCGCGATATCGACATCCTGGCGCCGATGGCGCAAAAGAACCTGGTGAACGTGTTCCTGTCCGTGAACAATCTCGATCACGATCTGGCGCGGACCCTGGAACCGCGGTGCAGCGCGCCCGCGCGGCGGCTGCGCGCGATCAGGACACTCTCCAATGCCGGCGTTCCGGTCGGCGTGCTGGTCGCGCCGGTGATCCCGTTTCTCAACGATCACCAGGTCGAGGCCGTGCTGGAGGCGGCGTGGGAGCATGGCGCGCGGCAGGCCGGCTACGTGCTGCTGCGGCTGCCGTGGGAGGTGAAGGACTTGTTCAAGGACTGGCTCGAGCGGCACTATCCGCTGAAAGCGCAGCACGTGATGAGCCGGGTGCGCGCGATGCGCGGCGGACGCGACAACGATCCGGAGTTCGGCAGCCGCATGCGCGGCACGGGCCAGCTGGCGGACCTGCTTGCGCAGCGCTTCCGGATAGCCTGCGCGCGGCTCGGCTACAATGCCGGTCAGCGGAACCGCGCACTCGATACCGCGCAGTTCCGGTTGCCGGCGCGGGCGGGACAACTATCGCTATTTTGACGGTCCGTGGAGAGTGGGTGGTGCAATAATGCGGTTGGGAACAGGAGAAGAGTCATGAGGTGGCTGTGGATCATACTGACCGCGTTGCTCATTATTGGATTGGGCCCGCTCGCGTTTGGGCAGGATCCTTCGACAGGCTCAGGACAGGCTTATTCGACGCGGCCGGAGTGGGCGAAGATCATCAAGGAATCCGGGGCGAAGGTGGACTAGAAGTCCGCGCCGTGCGCCTTGCATCTATCCCATCCTGGCCACAACGCATCTCGCGCCGGTAATCGAGATGGGGTCTACATGAAAAACGAGGTCAAACTCTACGTCGGCGACAGCCTCGGCCGGTACGGCTTTCCCGACGGCCATCCTTTCGGGACCGACCGGCAGGGCGCGTTCTGGCAAGAGGCGGTAAAGCGGGGGCTCGACAAGCGCGCTGCCATCGCCGATCCGCGCATGGCCACCGAGGAAGAGCTGCACCGCTTTCATACCCCCGAGCACGTGGCGTGGGTCAGGGAAAAGTCCTACGAGGGGCACGGCACCATCGACTACGGCGACACGCCCGCCTGCCCGGGCATCTACGAAGCGGCGGCGACGGTGGCGGGTTCTGCCCTCCACGGTCTCGACACCATCATGAGCGGCGGCGCGCTGCGCACCTTCCAGCCGATCGGCGGGCTGCATCACGCGCGGCGCGGCACCGCCGCCGGCTTTTGCGTGTTCAACGACGTCGGCGGCGTCATCGACACGCTGCGCAAGGAATTCGGCGTGCGGCGCATTGCCTACGTCGACGTCGACGTGCATCACGGGGACGGGCTCTACTATCCGTACGAGGAGGACCCGGACCTCATCTGTGCCGACATTCACCAGGACGGCCGCACGCTCTACCCCGGCACCGGCCACGCGCACGAGACCGGCAAGGGCGCGGCGAAGGGAACCAAGCTCAATATCCCGCTGCTGCCGGGCATGGGTGACAAGGAGTTTCTCCAGGCCTGGCCGCGCGTCGAGGCGCACCTGCGCCAGTTCAAGCCGGAGTTCATTCTGTTCCAGTGCGGCGCCGACAGCCTCGCCGGTGACCCGCTCGCGATGCTGCAATACACGCCGGCCGCGCACGCGCACGCGGCGAGGCGCCTGTGCGCGCTGGCCAACGAGATGGCCGGCGGGCGCATCATGGGTTTCGGCGGCGGCGGCTACAACCGCGCCAATCTCGCCGCGGCGTGGTGCGGCGTGCTGGACGAGTTCATCAAGGGGTCGGAAAGCTGAACCACGAAGGACACAAAGGACACCAAGGAAAAATCAAGAACGATATTGAACCGCCAGGACGCCAAGAAAAACAATACAAGAATCGAACCGCCGAGCACGCCAAGAGAATCAAGAATAGGAATCAACCGCCAAGCGTGCCAAGAAAGACAATATTAGCCACGGAGAACCTGCGAGCGTAGAGAAAATAGAATCCGAAACATGCGGCCGGCTGGAAACAGCCGGCCGTTACATTTGTGCAGCAGGACTACCTTAACGTTCGCGTTGAACGGCGTGAGCAAGCGAGCGTCCGTTTTCAAACGCGTTGTTAGATGGCATGTTCTTTTTCCAACCGCGTCGTAATCCTAAACATTACGGTTCCAACTATTGCGAGAACGGTTAAGACAACAAATACTTCGCTGGAGATGTACGAGTTCAGGATGGTGACTCCCTCCGCAATCATGGCCAGCAGAAGGGGAAATGTCAGCAGCAACCACGCCTCTCGGCGTTTCGAGTGCCTCACGGGTTGATTGCAGTGAGGACAGACCCAAATGTGACGGGTGAACTGGTACCACTTTGGCTGTGCCACTTGCGTGCGAACGCCAAGGTGGGTGACGTACTCTCCACACCACGGACATTTCCATTTGGGCCACATGCCATCTAACGTGAATTGAACGGCGTATATGCCATGTAACTAGCCATATCGTCATTCTCCTCTGTCATCCGGTCCCTGCAATCAGGCGTTTAGGCTACTGGAAGTATTTCCATTGCGCAAAGGTGGTGGGCAATTGCGCTTGCGTATAAGAGGATAGGCGCGTTGGGGTGGGAGAATGAGCGACAAATCAGACAGTTCCAATTCTGGCGCAGTCAGACAATCGGATAGGTCGCCGCGCTTGCTTGACCTTGTGCATGAGGCGATCCGCCGGCGCTGTTACAGCCGACGAACGGAATAGTCCTACATGCACTGGATTTCCGTGCGGACAGCTTGGCCGCGACTTGTGGCCGTCCATCCGTGAATCGAACCACGATCCACGATCCACGAACCACGCCGCTACGCGCAGCGATCCTATCAGTCGAGCAGCCGCACTACCCGCCGCGCCGCGGCGATGTGCCCGTCATGCCGGAACCGCTCGTGGTTTTCCTCCACCTCCGACAGTTCGTAGCGGTAGCTCACCATCATGCCGTAGGACTGTTCCATGCCGTGGGTGGACGTATCGGCAAGCCAGTAGATGCGATTGATGCGCGCGCCGTTGTTCAGGTGAAATTGCGCGACCGGGTCGAGCAGGTGAGTGCCCGATTTCTCCCGCAGCAGGTAACGCGCGCACAGCTTCGCCATCGGTTCGCCCAGGGCGTTCGCGAGCCCGGCTTCGACGTTCCATCCGGGTCGCGCCAGCGCGGCTGCGAGCGTGGTGCCCGGTTGGGCATGCCCCAGCGCCGACGCCAGTTTGGCGGCTTCCTTGTCCGGCAGCAGCCCGCGTCCCGCGGCCAACTCCCGGTCCAGCCACTTGCGGAAGCCGGGAAGCGGCGAAAGCGTGGCGTACACCTGGAGCCGCGGCAGGTCCCGCCGCAAGTCCTCGATCACGCGCTTCAAGAGCAGGTTGCCGAAGCTGATGCCGCGCAGGCCTGCTTGCGTATTGGAGATCGAATAGAAGACCGCGGTATCGGCCGTGTGCGGATCCTGGAGCGGCGCGCCCTGGTCGAGCAGCACTTGCACGCTGCCGGGCAGCCCCTTGGCGAGTGCTATCTCGACGAAAACCAACGGTTCGTTGGGCAACCGCGGATGAAAGAATGCGTAGCAGCGTCGGTCGGTGTCGAGGCGGTTCCGGAGGTCATTCCACGATTCGATCTGATGGACGGCCTCGTAATCGATGAGTTTTTCCAGCACCAGCGCCGGCGAGTTCCAGGTGATGCGCCTCAATTCGAGGAAGCCCGGATCGAACCAGCTCTCGAGCAGGCCGTCGAGTTCGACTTTGAGCACTTCGAGCGCGGGTTCCCGCGGCAGCAATGCCAGCAGGTCCGCCCGCAGGTCCACCAGGAATTTCACCCCGTCCGGCAGCAGGTTGAACTGGGTGAAGAACCGCGCGCGGGGAGCGTCCAGCGCGATACGCAGCCGCGCTTCCGCCCGGCTCAGTTCGATATCGTTCGCCGCGACCTGCATGGCGAGGATCGCCGATTCGAGGGTCTCGCGGTCGGGCGCAAACTCGCGGGTGATGAGATTGAGGATGGCGGCGCGCTGCGCGATCTCGGCATTGCGGTAGATGGCCGCGATGCGCTCCGCGCGGTCGCGCACCGAAGCTTCCCCGCCGCGCTGCGTGCGGCTTTCATCGAGCAGGGGCTTCAACTGCGTCACCAGGCGCGAAGTCTTGCGGTCCGCGATGATTTCGCCCACTCCGGGCAGCACCGCGGTGGCGAGCCGCTGCCACCAGTGGCGCAGCCGCTCAATGGCAGAGAGGGGGTTCGCAGTACTGGCCGCCTCGTTCATCGCCTGGTTTCTCCGAAAATCCGCCTCTTGCAGATACTAACCAGCTCTTGTTACGGCTCAAAGAAGATTCAAGGCATCTTCTCATTCAATCGGCGCGCAAGTCGAGGAAATCAGACACGCGGCCCCCGCCTAGTACAAACTGTCTACTGCGATCCGGGACAATCATCCCGAGAACAGGGGTAGAGCCGGACCCACGGCGCCGGTTTCAATCAATTTGGCCTGATCCCCATTCCTCCGCTGGCAGCCGACCCGTTCGCATTACACTAATGCGAATGCTCCAGCACGCTTTGCGATAGATCAAACAATTGGACAGCCCATGCGCCTGAGCGTTCTCGATCAATCACCGGTCATCAGCGGGCATACGCCGGCGCAGGCCGTGCACGAGACCATCCGCCTCGCCAAGGCGGCGGAGCGGCTCGGTTACTCCCGCTACTGGCTGGCGGAACATCACGCGCTCGCCGCGCTGGCCGACCCCTGTCCCGAGATACTGCTCGCGCGCATCGCGGCGGAGACCTCGACCCTGCGCGTCGGCACCGGCGGCATCCTGCTGCCGTACTACAGCCCGCTGAAGGTGGCGGAACAGTTCCGCATGCTCGAAGCGCTCTACCCGGGACGCATGGACCTTGGCATAGGGCGCGCGCCGGGCGGCGACCGGGTGGCCGCGCTGGCGATGGGCGAGGGACGCTATCCCGGGGCCGAGCATTTCCCGGAACAGGTGCAGCACCTCGTGGCCTACCTCGACGATGCCTTGCCCCCGGAGCACCCGTTTACAGCGGTGAAGGCGATGCCGGCGGGGCCCACCGCGCCGCAGGTGTGGCTGCTCGGCTCATCCGACTACAGCGGCGCGCTCGCCGCGCAACTCGGACTGCGTTTTGCGTTCGCGCATTTCATCAGTGGCGACGGTGGGGACGCGGTGACGGTGGAATATCGGCGCCGCTACCAGCCTTCGCCGCGCGAGCCGGTGCCGCAGTCCCTATTGTGCGTGTTCGTGATCTGCGCCGAAACCGCGGCGGAAGCGGAGCGGCTGGCGGGCAGCATCAATCTGCGCCGTCTCAACAACGATTACGGGGTCAATGCCCCGGTGCCCAACCACGCAGAGGCTCGCGACTATCCCTATACCGAGGCCGACCGCCGGCGCATCGTTTTCCATGGCCGGCGTCTCGTGCTGGGCACGCCCGATTCGGTCCGCACCCGCCTGCTGGAGATGCAGGAGCTGTACCAGGCCGACGAGTTGATGGCGATCACCATTACCGGCGACTATGACAGCCGGATGCGCTCCTATGAGCTGCTGGCGGGGGCCTTCAATCTGGGTCAGCCGCGCTGACACTGGCGCGTTATAGTATGGGGGCCGGTAGATCCGGCTCCGGGTCCTTCCCGTAGGGAGGGGGTAAGGGAATCAATCGATTGAGGAGCCAAAAATGAACAAGCTGATGGTGGCACTGTGTTGTCTGATGCTGGCTGCATCACCGCTGGCGCTGGCTCAGGAGAAGGCGGCGAAGAAGGAGCCGACCGAGGCCCAGAAGAAGCAGCAGGAGCGCATGAAATCCTGCAACAAGCAGGCGGGCGACAAGAAGCTCGAAGGCGACACGCGCAAGAAGTTCATGAGCACCTGCCTGTCGGGTGACGACGCGGTTCCTTCGGACAAGCAGAAGGCCCAGCAGCAACGGATGAAGGACTGCAACGCGCAGGCGGGCAACAAGAAACTCGAAGGCGACGCGCGCAAGAAGTTCATGAGCTCGTGCCTTAAGGGATAGAAGCGGCGAAGCAGGGTGGAAACCCGGCGGCGGGCTGATTGCCCGCCGCCCGGCACAAGGGGCATACTGGCGCATGCTGGTATGCCCCTTGTTTTTTGGAGGCCCAGTATCGGGGACAGGCCGCGTGTATTCGTGGGAGGTGCCATGCGTGCGGTATGGAATGGACTGGTCGCGCTCGCAAGCGCCGTAATCCCGGCCGCAGGCGGAATGATCGAGGCGCAAGCCCAGGATGCGTACGAGCCGCAGCGCCGGCGCATGGTGGAGGAGATCGTTGCGCTGGCGCGAGAGTCGCGCGCCGCGACCGGCCGCGCGACGTTGTCCGAGCGCGTGCTGGCGGCGATGGCGAAAGTGCCGCGCCATGATCTGGTGCCAGCCGGCCAGAAAGCCGTCGCCTACGCCAACCGGCCGTTGCCGATCGGGTTGGGACAGACCATCTCGCAGCCTTTCATTGTCGCACTGATGACCGACCTCATGGAGGTGAAGCCGGGCGACCGGGTGCTGGAGATCGGCACCGGCTCCGGCTACCAGGCGGCGGTGCTCGCCGAGCTGGCGGGCACGGTCTATACCATCGAGATCGTCGAGCCGCTCGCCCGGGAGGCCGCCGGGCGGCTGAAGCAGCTGGGCTATCGCAACGTGGTGGCGAAATCCGGCGATGGCTATCAGGGCTGGCCGGAGCACGCGCCATTCGACGCCATCATGGTGACCGCTGCGCCGCGCGAGGTGCCGCAACCGCTGATCGAGCAGTTGAAGCCGGGTGGCAGGCTGGTGGTGCCGGTGGGAGGGCAGGCTACCGGGCAAGAATTGCTGCTGATAGAGAAGAAACCCGACGGAACAGTTGCGCGCCGCAACATACTTGCCGTCCGTTTCGTCCCGCTGACCGACAAGGCAGGAAAACCACAGTGACCCGTGACCCGTGACCGGTGACCAGTGACCCGTAAACCGTCTCGATTGCGGGCGGTGCAAAAAAACGGAAAGGGCGGCTGCTGCCGCCCTTTCCGTTTGCATACTACCTATTACCGGTCACCGGTCACGCTATACCCGCCTCAGAAGCGATAACGCATACCGAGCCCGAGGCGCAGGTTCTGCGAGCGTAACGGAGAGGCCAGGTCGTAAGTGAGAACGTCGTAGTTCAGCGCCCAGCTCGGCGTCAGCCAGTGCTGGCCGGTGAATGCGAACTGGCGCTGGCCGGCCGACTCGAGGTTGGGCGTGTAGGAATCCACATCGCGCCCGTAGGCCAGCCCGAAGCTGCTGGCCGGGCTGTGCTGGTAGCCGAATTGCAGCTGGTAGCCGGGCAAAGAGCCGGCGCCCGGAAATCGCGTAGACGCCAGGGAGTAGCCGTTGCGGTACGGCATGTCTCCCGGCGCGCCCGCGCGCGAACCGAAGTCGCCATCGTACAGGCTGTATTGAAGGCCGAGGCTCAGCGCGCGTCCGTCGCGCATATCGGTATGCAGTTGCCCGGTGAGCACGTATCGCCGGGACGCGAGCAGGGCATCCTGGACGTAACCCGCTTCCAGCGATGAGCCGATACTGCCGGTAAGGGGCTGAATGATGCCGCCGTACGCCCCCGTTTCGTTCATGCCCAGGCGCGGCTGCTCGCGCGCGCCGGCGTATAGCGAATAATCTGACGCCCGGCTGCGCTGCCAGGCCGCCGCTTCGCCTCCGAAAACCAGCGGCTCGGGTGAAGGGGTTCCGGAATTGATGCCAAGTCCGGCGCGTTCGCGCGCGAGTCCGGCCTGGGCGGCGGCAGGACCTGCCGCGCCCGCCGCAAGCAGCGCGGCGGCCATGAGGATAAATCTGAGCGAATAAACCATTGTTTCAGCGGTGTGCCGGTGTCGCTGAAGCCGACACCATCATATGCTATCCCGATCCGGCAGCTTCGACGCAAAGTTTAACAATTTCACCAGGCGGCGGGCGTGTCTGTGGCGCTGGCGCAACAAAAACGATTGCGCCACGCTCAGGCATACGCCACCAATTGTGCGTTTGGATCAGGCGACAGTGCCAATACTCAAGTATAACCGCATGAATCTGTGCTAGAATTTTCGGCAGTCTCAAAAAAACACAGAAAGGAGCGCATACATGGGTGCGATATTCCAGTCGTTGGGGAGGACCGTCCTGGCAGGGTTTGTCGTTCTGGTCGTGATCATCATCGCGTCAGGTGGCGCGGGCGCGAAGGCTGGCGACCACGCCTGGTGGTCGTTTGTGTTCCGCTGGCTGCACGTGATGTCGGGCGTGATGTGGATCGGCCTGCTCTGGTATTTCAACTTTGTGCAGACCCCGTCCATGCCCAAGATTCCCGACGAGCAGAAGCCCGCGGTGAGCAAGGTGATCGCGCCGACGGCGCTGTTCTGGTTCCGCTGGTCCGCGCTGGCAACCGTCGTGACCGGCGCCATCGTCGCCGGCATGAATGGCTACCTTGGCTCAGCACTGATGCTTACCAAGGGCGTGCATGCGATCGGGATCGGCATGTGGCTCGGGCTGGTGATGGCGTTCAACGTGTGGTTTATCATCTGGCCAAACCAGAAGAAGGCGCTGGGCATCGTCCAGGTGTCGCCTGAGCAGAAGGCCGCAGCGGCCAAGACCGCCGGCATGACCTCGCGCATCAACACCATGCTTTCCATACCGATGCTGTTCTGCATGGTCGCGCAGCAGAACGCAGGATTGTGATCCGCTGACCACGGCCGTTCAGCCGTACGCGAAAACGCCCGGGTTACCCGGGCGTTTTCTTTTTCTGGATGGCTCTACACTGGTCACCAGTCACAGGTCACCAGTCACGAATTTCTACTTGGCAGGCGGCGCGCGCTCGATCCCATCCACCGTTGCGCCCGGCTTGATGCCGCGTTTGCCGAACCAGCCCTGATTCATTTCCAGCGCGTACTTGGCGGGTTTCGCGGCGGGGTGCGTGTCTTGCGTGTGCGGCTTCATGTCTTCGATGTTGATGATTACACCGCGCTCGTCGATGAATGCCACGGAGAGCGGGATATAGGTGTTCATCATCCACATCGCGTGATGCGCGGTGGTAGTGAATACGAACAGCATGCCGCGGTTCTCGGGGAGCATCCGGCGATGCATCAGCCCCTGCGCGCGCGCGGGGTCGGTGTGCGCGACTTCCGCCGTCAGCTTGTGGCCGTTCACCGCCAGCGCGATCTCGGGAAGCCGCTGGGCCTGCGCCGCAGCGGCAAGCCACAGCAGCAAAGCG
>Ga0208685_1000610_pt1 | contig 12314 bp, 12 predicted proteins | sample EasRivMeERMLT890_FD_187533 | JGI IMG/M metagenome (GOLD analysis project Ga0208685, IMG submission 187533) | Soil microbial communities from meander-bound floodplain in the East River, Colorado, USA - East River MetaG ERMLT890 (SPAdes) (version 2) | ecosystem: Environmental > Terrestrial > Soil...
CACCACGACCAGGCCGAGGCGGCGGAAGCGAACGCCTTCCTGGACGAGGGCATGGGTGCCGACGACGCAGCCGATTTTCGCGCCTCCGGAGACGCCGCTTAGGACCGAAGAAATGGCCGGCCAAAAGGCTTGGACGTCCCCGGACATCAACGCGGACAGACTCACCTGGCCGTTGCGAACTTGAAGGGCACTGACGTCGAGGCCGTATTTTTTGAACAAACCCTTTTCCGCACCGACCCACAGAGGTCCTGCGGTCTCGTTGAATCCGCCGTAGGAGAAAAGAATCTTTTCTTGAGGGAAGCCTGAATTACCGGATCCAGCCAGCATCGCGACAACAAAAATAGTCATCCAGCATTTTTTGACCATGGTCTGTTCCTCATGAGGCAACGCGAAACTAACACTGCGCGTTTTGAAAAGTCAAAACACCAAAAAAGGGACGCCTATGAGGTTGCCTATTCCACATCGACGTAGGCTCGAACCCAATCCCGGGGCGTTGCCGTGTGCCCTTGACCGGTAGTGTCTTCCGCCAAAAATACATCGCCCGCGCTAAAACGCATGGTTGTACCGTCACCGAGCCCGATATCAACACTGCCCGCCAAGGTGATGACCCAGCGGCGCTGCGGTGCTCGGTGCCAGCCAACAATATGCGGAGCAAAATCGTTCCTAAATAGCATCCCCGTTGCTGGGCGAATCGTGTTGAACAACTTCGATGCTTGGCTCGAGTCTAGTTTTTCTAGATGGGATTTGCCGTCATCGCCGGCATATAGTCGATAGAATTTCATTGGTCCTCAGATTGGGCGTCTGGTAACGCCAAAATCACGGTACTTTAGAGCGGAGTCGTTCTCGCCGGCGGCTTTCGATGATGGGTCGCTTGCTCGTAGGCATAGGCCAGCTTGATCATCTTGCCATCGTCGTAGGGGCGGCCGAGAAAGGTTATGCCGGCGGGCAAATTATCGCGAGTGAATCCCGCGGGAACGACCACCGACGGAACGAAGACCAGAAACGTGTTGATGTGCGGCGCGCCCTTTTGGTCGACATAAGGAGGGTTTACGCCGTCTTTGATGAGGGTTGGCTGATGTTCCACCGCTTTGTGCACGATGGCGTCCAACCTGTAGTCGGCCATAACCTTGAGCACGCTGGTCATTAACTCATCACGTGCCTTAAGGTACTCATAATGCGCGGTCGGTGCGGCGGTTCTCGTCCATCGCTCCCGTGAACGTTTAATGACTTTCGAAAAATCGGGGGAATTCTTCGCTTCTTCCCGAGATCTATAGGGGGGCTTTGCGCTCCGGCTTGCGTAATTCTTGAAGGACTCCTCTTCGTCGGTGAAACTTGCCGCACGTTTCGCCAGCTGCTGAGCCAGGTTCGGGATGAGGATTGGGTCGACCACGTCGGCGCCTGCGCCTTTGAGCTCGGCGATCGCTCTGTCAAAAATCTCACTGATTTTGTTAAAGTCCTCCGAGCCGGGCTCAGCGTCAAATCCCATGGATTCCCGAAGGATTCCAAGCCGCGCTCCTTCTAGACCGTTCTTATCGAGATACTTGGTGTAGCTGTCCGGTCTGTGGGCGACGCCTCTTGCGGTGAGAGGATCCTCTGGATCATAGCCCGCCATCACGTCCAACAGCTTTGCCAGGTCGGTAACGGTACGGGACATCGGACCTAGGGATCCGGCGATTGATGGCCAACCCGCATACACTCCGCCCCGACTCACCAGTCCCGCCGTGGGTCTCATTCCGACGATGGAATTCCACGTCGATGGTCGGCGGATCGATGCAAAGCCTTCCTGTCCGACTGCTACGGTGCAGAAGTTCGCTGCAACACTTGCCCCTGAACCGCCGGAGGAACCCCCAGAGGTTCGATCCAAATCATAAGGATTTCGGGTTGAGCCGAACAGCGAGCCATGTGTGTCGCCGCCGCCCAGCTCACCCAAGGTAGCTTTTGCTAAAATGATTGCACCAGCCTGTTTAAGTTTTTTCACAACGAACGCGTCTCGATCCGGATAGTAGTTTTTGAACAAGACAGAGCCCAGGGTTGTCGGCATGCCCTGGGCATCGGCCTGATCCTTAATGATAATCGGAATTCCGTGCAGAGGACCGACAATCCCTGAGTTTTTAGCAGCGACGTCCAACTGTTTAGCCTCATCGAAAGCGTTGGGATTGATAGCGATGATGGCGTTTATGGCAGGACCCTGTTTGTCATAAGCTTCGATCCGATTGAGGTATATTTGCACAAGTTCGCGTGCCGTGAGGTGGCCGGATTTGTATGCGTCGTGAACTGCGCCGATGGTGGTTTCAAGAACATTAAAGGCGGTGGTGACTGAGGCACTCATGTCAATAAATACTCCAAATACTCCGCTACCGTTAATTTGGTGATTTCGGGAACGTTCGGCTGATTTCCATTAGACCCTCCATACTTTACGCTCCGTAAAATGTCCAGGTCCGATTTTAGGCCGTCGTTGCTGTAGCTTGATGCTGATTGGGATGCCGTCATCTGTCTGCGAGCTCACACAGCGACCCGATCAGTTTTCAGCTGCTGCTTTACAGAAATATCAACCGTGCTAAATTGTAATTAACAAAGCCGATGGAAACGCTGCTTATGTTGCCAGATTCTGCGCGTATCTTGTTGCTAGGCAGCAAGGGGCGTGAAAGGTATAAGATAAAAAGAGGAGCGATAATGGGTGAGACGGGAAAGCGATTGTTCATCGCTATGAAAATTTCACCGACACTGCGGAATGAACTGAACAGCCCGGCTCCCGGAACTGAACGATACTTCAAAACTGACGATACGGAATTTCTCCAGGTCGTCAGCGTCGGCGAAGAAATGTTAATTGGAAGATATGTGAAGGACGGTTTCCCCGTGGTCGAGATCGAAGATGTGAGCCGAAACGTCCGTAGCATCGTGAAGCTGATTACGCGTGGACATGCAATTGGGGAAGATTCGGTCCACATTTATGCCATTTAGTCCATTTTCCAGGAGAAATTAGAATAGGGTCTGTTTGTTTTACCGAAAAAGCCCCAAGGTTCTTGGCGTCGCTATTTCGGTAAAATTCTTTAACCCAAGTAAAAGACCTCCCTGCGTCGCCGTAAAATTCGATCATCAGGATCGGCTTCGCAAAGTGCTATAACTTGGTGCCGCTGGCAGCCATATACTGCCGTTCAAGTTTTTGCCAATCATCCAGACCGACAATTTGGTCGCGCTCCTTGAACGTCGTAAGCGCTGCATCCATCGACTCGGTGGTGCCGTCTCTTTTGAGCAACCCGAGGGCCATTCTCATGGCGTAGATGCCGGCTCGCTGGGTTTCGGAGGGATAGATCGCGATCCGGTACCCCATTTTTTCTAGGCGTTGCACCGGCAGCATGGGCGTCTTGCCGCCTTTGAAGACGTTGACCAAGAGGGGAACGTTGGGAAGAGCTCGAGGAACTTCTTCCAATTCTGCCTCTGATTGCGGTGCTTCCACGAACACCGCATCGACGCCCAGCCTTGCAAACGCCCGGCCTCTTTGGATGGCATCGTCAAAGCCATGGACGCCCCGGGCATCAGTCCGCGCGATAATACAAAAGTCAGGATCGGTCCGGCTAGCAAGGGCGGCCTCGAGCTTCCTTTCCATTTCGGCCAGGGGTATCACTTCTTTGCCGTCGAGGTGACCGCAACGCTTCGGTGTGATTTGATCTTCGATATGAATGGCCGCGACACCGGTACGTTCAAACTCTCGAACCGTGCGAATGAGATTGACGGCGTTGCCATAACCGGTATCGGCATCGGCAATGAGGGGTATCGTCAGTGTTGAAACGACTTGAGCGGCGCGCTCGATGACCTCGGACATGGTGACCAACCCGATATCCGGTATTCCCATGCTCCGCGCCACGGCGCCACCGCTCAAGTAAGCGGCTTCGAAACCGGCCTCTTCTACCAGGCGGGCGGATAGACCGTCGAAACAACCTGGCGCTACCAGGAGCTTGTGACTCTTAAGGAGTTGTTTGAGAACTTGTCTCGGATTCATCTTGTGTCTCCAAAAGGTTGCCGATTGTTTGGATTCCGTCAAGCGGATTGCACGGCAAACATGTCCATGAACTCATCCACAGGAGTTGCTTGCAGCAGGGAGAGGTCCAGACAACGTTCAAGGATCCCTTTACTCCATGAAGGCGCCAAGCGCGAGTTTAAACTCGCGTCAAATTTGTTCAGCAAGAGGGGAATGGCTTCCGCGCGGCGTCGCCGGTGGCCGATAGGATATTCAACGGCCACTTTTTCCGTGGCGGCGCCGTCTTTAAAAAATACCTGTACGGCGTTTGCAATGGAACGTTTTTCCGGATCAAGGTAATCCTCCGAATAACCGGCATCCTCGACGATAACGATCTTGTCGCGCAAGGCATCGATGCGTGGATCCTCGGCGAACTTATCCTCATAATGATCGGCGGTGAGCTCGCCGAAAATCAATCCGATGGCAGTCATATACTGAATACAATGGTCACGGTCCGCAGGATTATAAAGCGGGCCCGTTTTATCGATAATGCGGATGGCGGATTCGTGGGTTGTAATGATGACCCTTTCAATTTGGTCAAGGTGATTATTCACTTGTTGATGTAAGCGGAAAGCGCATTCCACGGCCGTCTGGGCGTGGAATTCCGCGGGAAATGCAATCTTGAACAGGATATTTTCCATTACGTAAGAGCCCAGGGGTTGAGCTAAGCTAAAGGCTTTCCCGCGAAAGAGGACATCGTAGAATCCCCACGTTTTGGCGGATAGCGCCGACGGGTAACCGGTTTCCCCTCGGATCGCCATTAGGGCTAGTCGGATACCTCGACTGGTTGCGTCGCCAGCCGCCCAAGATTTCCGCGGGCCCGTGTTCGGCGCGTGGCGATAAACGCGCAGGCTGCCACCGTCTGCAAACGCGTTGGCAATGGCGCTGGTGATTTGGTCTTGGTTTCCACCCAGCATTGCGGTAGCCACGGCGGCCGTTGCCACCCGGACCAACAGGACATGGTCGAGGCCGACGCGATTGAAACTGTTCTCCAGGGCGAGAATACCCTGTATCTCGTGTGCCTGAATCATGCCGCAAAGAATATCGCCCACAGTGAGCGATTTCTGCTTGGTTCTACATAGATAATCGGCCAAAGCCAGGATTCCGCCTAAATTATCGGATGGATGGCCCCATTCCGCTGCGAGCCAGGTATCGTTAAAGTCGAGCCAACGAATCATCGCACCGATGTTAAATGCGGCGTGGACGGGTTCGAGCTGCCAATGGGTGCCTGGGATGCGTGCGCCATTGGTCAAGACCGCACCCGGAACAATCGGTCCAAGATGCTTCGTGCATTCCGGGAAACGCAAAGCCAGCAGGGCGCAGGCCAAGGTGTCCATGAAACAGTAGCGGGCCGTATCGATAGCTTCTTTGCTTTGCGGAACATAAGTCGCCGCGTACTTCGCGATGTCGACCATGATCGAGTCCGGTGCCGGGCGAATGTTTGAAACTGAGATGCTCATGAGCCTATCGCTTTCCTATGGGCACGAAAGCTCGAGGATCGGGACCGGTATAATCTGCGTTAGGGCGAATCAGACGATTATCCGCGCGTTGCTCGATGATGTGGGCAGCCCAGCCGGTGATGCGTGCGACAACGAAAAGAGGGGTGAACATTGGCGTCGGTATCCCACACAAGTGGTAAGCGCTGGCGCTGTAAAAATCGAGGTTGGGAAAAAGATTCTTCTCGCGGCGCATGACCTGCTCAATGCGCTCCGACACAGGATAAAGTTTCTCATCCCCGTGAGCGACGGCGAGCTTCTTGGCCCAGGCTTTGATGACATCGGACCGCGGATCGGAAATCTTATAGATGCGATGGCCGAAGCCCATAATGAGCTTCTTCGCAGCGATGAGTTTGAGAATGCCGCTTTCTGCCTGGTCGGGTGTGTTAAAGCGCTCGATCACTTCCATGGCTGCTTCATTGGCGCCACCATGCAATGGGCCCCGCAGCGCTCCAATTGCACCCGTGACGGCTGAGTAAAAGTCGGGCAGGGTAGAAGTGATGGTGCGCGCAGTGAAAGTTGATGCGTTGAATTCATGCTCCGCATAGAGGATGAGCGAGACATCGATGGCGCGGCGGTGCAACTCGTCGGGCTTCTTGCCGTGGAGCAAATGGAGGAATTGTCCTGCCGTGCTGTCGTCGTCCGTTATTGTTTCGATCCTTTTGCCGCTTCCTTGAAAGTGGTGCCAGTAGAGCAGCATGGAGGTAAAGCAGGCGGTCAACCTGTTGGCTACAGTGAGCTGGTCGCGCGCGAGGCCTTCAGGTTCTAGAGTTCCGAGCATCGAACAGCCTGTACGCATGACGTCCATGGGATGGGTGCCAGCCGGTATCTGTTCGAGCACGGTTCGAAGGGGCGCTGGTAGTCCGCGCAATTCAAGCAACGTGTTTTTGTATTTTGCCAGTTCGGTCTCACTCGGCAAGCGGCCATAGATGAGGAGATAAGCGACTTCCTCGAATGTCGCGCGTTCTGCGAGGTCGTAGATGGAGTAGCCTCGATAGGTTAGCCCCTTGCCTTCTTTGCCGACCGTGGCGATTGCTGTATCGCCAGCAATGATTCCCGCGAGTCCGGCCGTCTTGTCCGTTGTCATAATCATTTCCTCCCACGGCAGTTTGCACTGATCACGATGGCCATGCAAGTATCTGGCGCTTCGAAAGTTTTGAATTTTCGGAAATGGTCGGGGTTCGAATAATTATACCGACGGCGTCATTGGGATTGTTCAAGGATGATGCGAAATCCAGGATCGCTTTTCTCGAAAACAGGGAAGAAATCGGCGGCGGAACGATCTAGAGGTGTTATGGGCCCGTCGGTCTTTCGGTATAGCTAGAGGGAGGAATTCTTCGCCTTTTGCTAGGCTAGTTGCCTTGAGCCTTTCTTTTCTTGGTTCCCTGTATGGACCGCAGCGCATCTTCCGCGACGATGCGGCCGATGGGCCCCGTGGCAAAACAGGCCTGGGTGACTCGTCTTTCTGGGTCAATGATAAAGTTGGTTGCGTGGATGATCTTTCGCCGATCTTCCCAATACGCACCAACTTTGTCAGCGTCCCGAGGCACCTCTAAGCCATAGGCGATCGGAAACGTCGCCTTGACCTGTCCGCCCATTGATTTGGCTTTATCCAAAAAATCCACTGAGAGCGCAAGGATATCAACGTTTTCTTGTTTGAATTGGTCCATGTGACCTTGGTAATCGGCTAACTGCCGAACGCAGTAGGGTCACCAGATACCACGGTAGAAAATGATAACCCCGTATTCACCTCTTAAATCCCGGGGACATTCAACGTTCTTCCGTCCGTGAGTTGAACGCTATACTCCGGAAATAAATCGCCGGGGTTTAACTGCCTAGCCATTCTAACTTCACCCTCTGTAACGGTTTAGATGCGCTGAATTCGATTTGCGTTGCGCCGGCGATACGTAACGCGGGTTAGCCAAGACCGAGCAGCTTGGCGGCGGTGTCGCCGAGGATCTTTTGTTTGTCTTCGTTCGAAATCTTCAGTTGATGAACCACATCCACAGAGCGCTTGAGGGGAATCGGCACCGGCGGAAAATCGCTGCCATAAACCACGTGGTCGATGCCGACGGTTTCGATGGCGCATTGCACGGCTGGCGGATGCAGCGATACCGTATCCAGATAAAGCTGTGTGAAGTAACTTGCCGGCGATCGGGTCATGACGTCCGGCTCCCAGGGACCAAAGCTCATGTCCTTTCTAAGCTCGTAGCCAAAACCGTAACGCCCCGCAAGCATGGGAAGAGCTCCGCCCACATGAGCACAAACCAACTTAAGTTTTGGGAATCGTTCAAAGCCTCCGGTAAAAATAAATCGGGTTAGCGAAAGTGTCGTATCGAAGGGTCTGCCCAGCATCTCTGGCAAGCGAAAAATCTCCATTTTTTCATTGCCGATGGTGAATTTTGGCGGATGGACGAATACGGGTACATCCATGTCGCTGACCAGTTGGAAGAACGCAGTGGCACGAGGCGAGTCGAGATACTCTCCGTTGACGCTGGAGTTTATCATGATGGCCTTAAGTTTGTATTCCTTAACCGCCCTTTCGGTTTCCATCAGAATCTGATCGTTGTCGAAGGGTACCGAGCAGGCAAGACCGAGCAGCCGCTTTGGATACTTCGCCGTTAACTCGGCCGCGTGCTCGTTGAATTCTTTGACCACACGAAGGGCGTTGGCGCCGTCCGGAGAGCGAATCCAATTGTTGCCAAAGACAGTGATATCGACACCGGCTTCATCCTGCTCTTTGAACAAACCCTCGAGATCGAAAATCGATTTCGGGGATTTGGGGTGAAACCAGCTGTGGGGCATCAAATGCGCGTGGCAATCGATGATCATGAGAAATTGCCTCCGAAACTAAACATAAGGGGTGCGCAGTTAGATGTCAAATTTTGAGAAGCCGATGTATGCGCTAGCTTTTTTGACGTTCGTGACCTTGCCTTCGCTTAGGATCACGGCGCGCGGACTGATTGATGCGAAGACGCGGAGGATCGTTCCGCTATTCGCGGATTAGTGGAGTGACACCGTCTTTGGCGACGACCGCAGGTTTGGCGTCTTGGCGCAACGGAAGGACTCGACCTTCCTTCCTCATTGACACATTACCCTCTAGGACGGCACCATCGCCAATAACCAGGCTTTGGGTAGTGACGTCGCCAATAACTGAGCCTGGGGGCTGAATCTCCAATCTCTTCTCGGCCTCTATGTCGGCGATGACTTTGCCTTGAACGAGGACGGAAATGGCACTGACTTTCCCCTTGATAATGGCTTGTTGACCGAGAGTTACGCTAGCCTGGCTGACTATCTCGCCTTCAACTTCCCCTTCGATTGTCGCTGGCCCGTCAAAGTGCAATTTCCCATTGATCTTTGTTCCAGATCCGAAATAGGCTCCAGAATTCCCAGGTTTGCTGAAGTCTGCCATAAGCGCCTCCTTCATGTTACAAGAAACCAAATGTAAAACAGAATACTAATTGTGTCCACCATTATATTCTGTTTCTAACTTCCAGCATAATGCGAAATCGCTTTGCACCCTTGAGAGAACCTCTGATATACGAATAGTTAAAACGTAAACGATTATCTTGCCGGACAGATGGAGCGCTAAGCCGAAGGAGTCGTGTATGGAACTAAGCGACCTCAGAGATTATTTAGATATTCTTGAAGAGTATGAAGAGGTCCAGCGGATTCAGACCGAAGTGGATTGGAACCTCGAAATGGGGGCGATCACGCGTCGATGCTACGATTTGGGCGCACCAGCTGCATTTTTCGAGAATGTGAGGGGCTATCCAAAAGGTTACCGCGCTCTGGGTGCTCCCCTCGGAGCCAGCAGGCATCCACGGCATTCTTTGTTCGCGCGGACGGCATTGGCGCTTAGATTGGCCCCCACCGCGTCCGCTAAGGAGATCATGGAAACTTACCTGGCACGAAAGCAGAGACTGATTTTGCCCGTGTCGGTGAACACCGGACCTTGCAAAGAGAACATTATATTAGGAGATGACGTTGACGTTCTTAAGTTTCCGATTCCGTTGATTCATGGGGGTGACGGGGGGCGTTACATCGGCACTTGGCACACCGTGATTACGAAGGATCCAGATAGCTCGTGGGTTAACTGGGGCATGTATCGCCTAATGGTCCATGATCGAAATACTCTGGGTTGTCTTTTCCCTTTGCAACAGCACATCGGTCAGATCTATCAAAAGTATGAGGCGATGAACCGCCCCATGCCCGTGGCGGTTGCAATTGGCGGCCAGCCCGTAATCCCAATCGTAAGTTGCGTTCAGCTTCCTGCTTACGTCAACGAAGTTGAGGTGGCCGGAGCGTTGCAGGGAGCACCGATCCCACTGGTGAGATGCGAGACTGTCGACTTGGAAGTGCCAGCTACCTCTGAAATTGTTCTTGAGGGTGAAGTTCTGCCGCATCAGCGAATGATCGAAGGACCGTTCGGCGAGTACATGGGCTACGAGGCGGGGAAGTCTTCGCCGAAACCGATATTGAAGGTGCATGCGATTACTCATCGGACAGATCCGATTTTGCCCTTCTCGAACATGGGGATGCCAGTACACGAGGGCCAGACAGCGACGGCTTTAATTAAGGGTGCTGAGATCTACGCGGAGTTGAAAAAGCTCGGGCTTCCCGTTACAGGCGTTTTCTGTCCCCCTTACGGCGTCGGTCACATGGCGGTTGTTTCTACTGAAGTCCCCTTCGTCAATTTCGCGCGACGCGTAGCGCACGCGGTCTGGGCAACGAAACCGGGCCTTTTCACGTATTACGTTGTAATCGTGGATGCTGATGTCGACCCCACGAACATGGACGAAGTGCTCCACGCGATCACAACGAAGTGTCATCCCGTAAACGGTATTCACCGTGTTCCACACAATCCGGGTTTCCCGGTGTTGCTCCCGTTTTTACCGCAAAAAGAACGACTCATTGGCGATGCGGCGGGAGTGATTTTCGACTGCACATGGCCGAAGGACTGGCCCCAAGAATCAATTCCGCTCAAGGCAAGCTTTGAAAACCTCTGGCCTAAAGAAGTGCAGGAGCGGGTGCTGAAAAATTGGCAGTCCTATGGATTCACCGCTGCCAAATAACGCTGGTGCCTATCACAGTTGAGTGCTATGAAAATTGTCAGAATATGCACCATTAGTTGCGCGGATGGTGGTCGAGACGAAAACTAGTGTAATAAAACCGGCTTTTGTGACCGCAGGTTATGGGTGCTTAATGTCTTCTTCGGGGAATGGGAGAAAATCCCTCGCCTTTAGGCGAAGCCTTGAGGTTGATCATCCGCTTATCCCCCAGCTCAAGTTGGGGGTTTAGGGAAAACATGCGAACAAGGAACGGTAGCAAGAATTCTTGGCCGGTGCGAAGTGAGAGAGGGCAGTCATCTTGTGTGAATTGCTGACGCAGGGCCAGCGCTCGTACATGGCGACGAACTGTGTGAGTGTTCATGGAGCTTGTATCGCCCTTGAGCCGTCTTTAGACGGAAAGGAACCTACCGCCTTTAAGGCAGTCAGTCTATCAGACTAGTGATATGTGCTACGAAAGAAGAATCAGAAAAATCCCATGTTGAAAGGATCTGGCGAACGTTGGCTTCGGCGGGTTGAGAAGGTGTAGTACTAAGAAATTCGAGGAGGAGCCTAGGGCGACTTTTGGTTAAACGATTAGTTCAGCTTGGGTGGAGCGTTCTCTTCGTCTTGTACCCATTCCTGAAATCGGCTTTCGAGGATACGCCACTGACCACCTACTTTGAAGGCCGGAATTTGTTTCTGCTGAATCATCCTGTGCAGAGTACGTTTCGAGATTTTCAAGATGCTAGCAGCTTCGGCAAGTGTTAATAATCTTATGGCCGTATCGGTCTTTTTCATAGACATAACGCTCCTGAACCGACACACATGGAGCAAGCCCCATGCCACGGCGAGGTGACTTTATAACGACCTGTTTTTAAAAGATAATAGCCGCACTTATCTGGCGCTCACTTGTTTGCGCTCGAGGAAAAATGGACACCTTGAGCATGGCAGTGACAAAATTGAAAGCAAACAAGATATCACTCGGATAATGCGACGTTGGAGGTAGTGATTGGGGAATGATGAGAGTTTGGCTCTCAATTGTGGTGCGAGGAGGGGGATTTGAACCCCCACGCCATTTCTGGCACTAGCCCCTCAAACTAGCGCGTCTGCCGATTCCGCCACCCTCGCAATCCGAACGAACACTTAAGGAGTTTTTGGTTTCTGTGATTCCGGCTGCTGCGGTGAGGCCGGAGCCGTGGGCACACCACCGGTTGCCTCGCTGGGTTTTTGCGCCGGCAGTGCTCCTGGCGCTGCAGGGGATGTTTGAGGTGCCGGTGTTCGACTGTCGAAAATAGTCTCCGTTGGTTTGTGTCCGGCAAAATACCCTAGAGTCAATGACGTCATCATAAAGACGATAGCCATTGCCGTGGTTAACTTGGTAAGAAAATTACCAGCGCCGCTACTGCCGAAGATCGTTGAGCTGGCACCGCCAAACACAGCGCCCATATCTGCTTTTCCGGTTTGCAATAGAACCACGAGGATAAGACCAAGGCTCACGATGACATGAACAATTGTTATGGCAATAATCATTTAATCTTAATGCGACTTTCAAATAATCGTTTGATCGAAAAAGAGTCTTCCCCTAGCCGGCGCTAACCGTTTACCCCTGTAGTCATTCGGATCATCGAAGTTTACGTAACATCGGATCATTACGTAACCATAATTGACTCAGTGGCTCCAGGGTGTGTTCCGACTGCTCAAGCCTAGGAAGTTTCCTAGTGTTCGTATATCACTTTCTGTCCCCCTCTT
>Ga0208685_1000613_pt1 | contig 12287 bp, 19 predicted proteins | sample EasRivMeERMLT890_FD_187533 | JGI IMG/M metagenome (GOLD analysis project Ga0208685, IMG submission 187533) | Soil microbial communities from meander-bound floodplain in the East River, Colorado, USA - East River MetaG ERMLT890 (SPAdes) (version 2) | ecosystem: Environmental > Terrestrial > Soil...
TTAATGAAGTATTTTTTTGGAGTGAGGCGATTGCATCCTAAAGACGAATCACGCGTTAATCGCTGGCCGAAGAAATTAGTTTCCAATACCTGGTGTGGGGGACAGTCTTCCGCGATCAGGTAATCAATCACTAAATCAAGAGCCTTAATTTTATCAACCTTTTCAGGGCCTACAAAGAGTTTCAGCTTCTTAACCTCGAATTCCCGTTCTAAACTTTCCTGGTCAAGTTGATAACGTCCGTCGACAACCGTCAAGTGACGGAATTTGTCGAATCCTCGATACGGAACTAGATAATTAACCCATCGTTCCATAATTCTTTTCAGGTGGATCAAGTTATCCGGCAGCGTATAAGCCTCCTGTAGATATTTTTGTTTCTTGCCGTTCGAAAACTCCAGCGACATAGGTTTATTTGACTGCAAATGTTTATCCCAGATCAATTTTTCAATGTAGTCTTTAGACAGATCGGGTATCTCATATTCTCTGATCCCTGCTTCGAGCAGATCGTTCAGTAGCTGTTTTCGAATTGTGGTTTCTTCAGTAATGCGTTGTATCTGCGCATCATCCGCATGGACAAGAAGTTTGATTTCGGTTTGTGGTTGTTCAATTTCAGTTAAGGTTGTTTCCATGTTCGTTAGTTAGGTTTATGTTGTGTTCAATGTCGCGCCGTTCATCTGAAGTGTCGAATTTTGGATAGTCTGAAGGCTCAACCCAAACAACCCTGATAATCTGGTCCTCATCGGGAAGGAGACTAACGATTTTATTTACTTCGTCCTCGGTATAGGTTCCAGGTCCATAGGTGAATAGTGATGTATCCGGATCCTGAAAAAAGATGTGGGTGCGTGGTTCAGTTTCCATTTGATGTTGGGTAAGCGTTGTATTTTGCATGAAGTGATAGGTATAGGCGCACATCTTCTTCTGACCACCTGGAGTCTATTCCCCTATTAGGCAAATCATTTCCCTCGCTGTCAGTCATTGCAATACTTTGAAGTTTTGCCATACGGTAGGGTAATAGCTCAATGATCAACTTAATTTTCTTCTCCGGCTCCAGGCCATCCATCCATTCCTGCATCGAGTCCCAATTATTGTCAATAAAGGCACTTACCTTTTCGCGCATCTTATTTTTACTGCCGGGTTTGCGTCCGCCAAACCCTTTTTGAAAGGTGCCGTCAGGATTGCGGCCTTCCTTAGATTCCCCATTGTTTATGGAATTGTCTGTACCGTTATCTTCCATGATTACTTCTTCTTTAAAATTTCACTCAGTGGCCGCCCTAAGGCTTCTTTTGCCGCATCATGGGCTTTTTTTGCCTCACCATAAAGCACCTGCAGTTCCATCCAAACTTGACGCTTCTGGGCCTCTGAAAATTGTGGAATCGTTCTTGTCTTGGGTGGTGTTGGCGCCACCTTCGGTTGCATCCTAATCAGTTCCGCCTTCTTCCAGGCCTCGACTGAAAATCTTTCTTCTTTCATATTATGTTAGGTTAAGTTGTCAAACCAATTTTCAAAACGAAAGAGTGAATAAACTCTCATTTCGAAATCAGCAACGTATTCATTGACCGGATAATCCTCGTGTGAACGATGGGTGCCAGCGACTACGATAACAAATGGACCGTCTTTGAACTGCACAGTAATCCTATTGCCGTCAGCGTCGCACTCATATCCGTTAAGGTTGAACCAGGTGGCAATGCAATGCTGCAAACCTGGGGTAGTCCGATCATCCAAAGGCTTTCCGCGATAACCTTTGTCTCGCGATAGTTGCAAGAGCCGTTGAAACGCCCAAATGTTCTCTTGCTTTCTTGACAGTGGCGTGCGATGTTGAATATTCATACGTTCGTCTTGACGCGAATATTAGTCCCGCTCAAGCGTGCCAGAGGATGGCCCATTTGTTCCATTGCTGTTGCTTCACGGGTGGAGAAGGCAATGGTACACGTTGGGTAACTGCTTAGAAAGTCGCCGAAGAGCTGAGAGCATTCTTGTTGCGATAGGGGTGTTCGGGTTTGAAATTCAAAGTGAAGTCCTTCCCCTACTGTGATCGTTATAAAGTCAAGTGGAAGCTTGTGTGCTTTGGCTACTGCTACAAAATCACTGAAGCAGGAGGCGTATTTTTCGGGTAGTTTGTTGGGTAGTTTCATATCACTTTTTACTAGGTTAAAATTGCTCTTTTTTGGGGTTAGTGGTAACCAAAATGGTAACCATTTCGCCTTTCAGGCTTATTTTGGCCTATTGGCGGGGACTTTTGTCTCCGAACGCAGTATTTAGGCTTGCATATCTGATTTTACTTTTTCGATGTCCTTCAACTCCTGATTCATTATCTCAACTTCACGGTTGAAGGCGTCAATATCCAGCTTGCTGCTGATCGACTCATTGAGGATCCGCGCCATTTCTTTAGGAGGTATAGCATCAAGTTCCCATGCGTGATTCATGCCCGTTGCTTTGTGCCATAATTCGAAGTTCTTGTCTGTTCGCTTTGCCTCCATATCTGCGGGAAGGTTGAGTTCCCTTATTTGCTCCAGGGTAACACCTACACGAACAGGATTGATTTCACAGCCTAACTTTCTAAGTGAGTTGATGTAGTTGTCGTGTTGCATAAATCCAGCTGGGTCAAAGTCTGTCAGGATAAATAACAAACCAGGGCGATCATATTGATTCAAGTAATTGCGGATGTCGTTTATCTGTGAAGTGGAGGAGGGACCTTTGCAGTAAAATACAGGGATACCGTATTTGTTAACCACAGGTTCAATGATTGCCGCCAGTGTATGTTTCTCCACCATCACGAATGGCGTGAAAGGTTGTGTCTGTAGTAAATCGCGTTTATAGCCTGTTAGGTACTTTTCAAATTCCTTCTTGATAAAAACATTCTTATTCAAATACTGCGTTGTCTTATGCCCATAGCGTGTACTGTCTTCGAGAGCATCATAGTCGACGATCTCACGTTCACGGAGCACGGTGAGGAGTGTGCCTAGTTTCTTATAGTGCTTGAGGCTGTTACTGAGCTTGATGTTCTGATTCATCATCTGATAGAATACCGCACGAAGCGACATAGGCAGATAATTGGCATTTTCTGTAATGACGTTTTCCACCGCCAGTGTCCAGGGTCCATTTATCCGTGAATAAGGATTGCAGGAACGGCTTTTCTTCTCATCACGGAGCAAATTGCCGTCAAAACTAGAATTGTTACTATAGTCACAAATTCGTTGGGCCTCTTCTACTTCGGCACGTTTGGACAGTTCGCGGATAACTTCCTGCGGTGACTTTACTCGCTGGCGATTGGCTTCTACCACCAATTTGCGCAAATGTCTTTCGCTATTGGTATGCATCATCTTAATAGGTACTTTTTCAATGCCCAGCATTAAGCATGCTTTGTAACGGCTGTTTCCTGAAATAATAACAAGGTCCTGATTGATGATAAGCGGTTCAAGAACACCGTGGTCGCGGATAGAAGTTGCAAGGTCGTTTATGTCCTGGCGCTTGTTATAAATGTTCTCATTGCCTGAATAAAGGACAAGCCTCTTTATGTCGAAGTCGCTTAATAGGATCTCACTCTGTTCTTCTGATGTAATCATTTCTTGTTTTTCTTCAATGCCTTCAAAATCTTCAGATTCCTTTTCACCTCCTTTGGTGAAATCTTAGGGTAAACTCTTTTCTCTTTTGACTTCAGTGTTTTCATAAGACACACAAACTTTTAGTCTATTGCTCAAATACCTTTACTTCTACTTTCAGTATTCTATAGTATAGATAGTAGTGCTTATAAGTATGTTCACTTTTTGCACAATCACCTAAACTTTTAGTTTACAAGGCTATTTTCTTACATTTATACCGGTATCCAGAATCCGTCTTTATAGTCTTGGTCGGTTCTGGAATTACCTGGAACAACTTGCTTCTGTACTTGTGGCCTGAGGCTGAACTCCTGAGGCCAACTAACCGGGCAACGGTGCGGGTCGAAATGAAAGTTTCTGTGGTATTAACTCGTCTATCTTTCTTGTGCTTTTTATTAAGCTTCCATTTGATTTGCCGCACCTTGTTACCGGCTATTGTCTTTAAAACCAACTCCTGAAGAACCTTGAAGTATTCCTTCCGGTCCAAGGGTAAATTTTCAATCAGTATTTTCTTATAGTTGAATCTGTATCGCCTGAGGTTCTCATTCCATCCAGGTAGCACACCGAGAATTTTCCACACTTCAGGATAGGACGCCAGCCTAACGCACCTGCCGCTGCCCGTGGCCCATCCTTTCGTCAGGAGCTTCTTTCTCCAGTAGGAATAGTAGTACCTGTTTACTTTGAATGGAGGGCAGATATGGCCCTCAGGATTGAAGCATTTGAAATCCAGGTAGGCACAATAAAGTCGAATGTCTTTAGTCGATGCTTGAAATAGTCCAGATGGAATTTTTACAAACATCATGCGAACATGTTTAACTGTTTACCCTCTCCACACTGATGGCAAATTCTTTCGTCCGTGCTTAGATATTCTGCACGCATTTTGGAAAGAGGATCCTTGTCAATTTTGACAATACAGACCAAACCATTCTTTCGAAGATGGCCAACGAACCTGCAGACGTTTTGAAGCGGAACGTTAGCGTAGTAAGATATTTGTAATCGAGTTTTGGGAGATTCCTTTAGTGATTCAAACACCCGTATAGCTTGTGATCGCCATTTCTCCGCTTTTGATTCTGCCGGGTTGTAATTGTCAGGATTTTGGTATGTTTGCATGTCATGAGTAGTTTTTTTCCATAAGGATTAAAGGAGAGGCCCGGTCACACGGGCTTTTTTTATGAAATGGAAAATTGAGACTTGTTGACAAAGACCTTAGTGCCAATTCTGGTAAGTTTCAGCTTACCGGATCGCTCGGCCCTCCACACGGTGACCCTGGAGATACCTTTTGTTCTGCAAAATTCCTCAAGTGGGACGATATCCCCCTGACTTTGACGTTTGTCAAGTTCCTCAGTAACAATTTTTCTGATGCTTTCTTCGATATTCATAGCCTCTTTTATTTTCTTTTTAAAAGTTCTGATTCAAAAAAGTATACTCTGTTCCCAAATCTTTTTGGCGTCAGTTGTCCAGACTTCTCCCAAGTATTTAGTGTTGGTAATGAGACGTCGAGGTATTTTGCGGCTTCTTCCCTGGAAAATAATCTATCCTTGGCAGGGGAATGAAGATCACTGATAGCTTCAGATACAGCTGTCCTTATTTCACGCTGAAGCTCTTCTTTAGATAATTGGAGGATGACCATAATGTTTCTGTGTTATGGTCACAAAAGAGGGGAATGAATCGGGCGTCAAGTGAATCAGCGCACAGTTATTTTACCGGTTTCGGTAAGAATTTATCAAAACGATTATTGTAACGTGTGATTTTGCTTTTTGTCGGTCGCTTCGTCCACTTCTGCCATGTTCTATTGGCAATCGTTATCCCTGTAGCAGATGCAAATGCTTCCTTTAGACTGCTTGCGGAAAAACGTGTTAATTCGAAATCATGCGGCCCACAAGTAAGAAATAATCCTATCTCCGAAACCTTTGGCTCAGTGAGAAATGAGATGGCTTCGTTAACTATGTCTAGTTTGAAATGATCGACGGGACAATCATTTGTTTTTTTCTTCATCGAGCGACTACGCTTCTTATCGCTCTCGATTTTTCTGCTGCCAGATGCTATTAATGGCTGATTGTGAATAAGAGCCGTGAGATACGGGATTGATTCTTCAAATTCCTCGATCTCCTTTTCAAAATCTGGGGAACCCGGCGCGTGACTCTCCAGGTAATCCAAGTTATGTGTGTGAACGATCACCAGACCAACGAACTCTTCGATCTTCTCCTTTGAAAAATCATGCTGCTCCCACCATTTATAAAATTGCACCGGATCCGCACTATTGATGATCTTAACAAATTCAAGTACTGCTTCTAAGGATAGCTGTTCAATCCCGTCTTTCATGCAACCTTCATTAAGGCGTCATAAGCCTGAAGGCTCTTATCCATGTTAAGTATTGCATCCCGAACGAGCTTGATCCTTAACCGATGCTCTGCACTGCCCACATAGTGTTGCGTGACGGAACGTGTAACGTGACCCAACTCATCAGAAATGATCTGAGTATTAAGACTAAGCTGCGACAGTAACGACGCATAGAACCTGCGGCAAATATGATAGGCGACGCCCTCCCATTCTTTTTTTGTTTGCTTTTTTAACTTGCTACCAATGAAAGAGATTCTGGTTGTCTTCTTCTCAATGGCGGAGCGCTTCAATACGGCCTTCAGGGCACGCGATAATACCTGGCGGGTGTATGGAATGCCACTTTCAAAATACTTGCTTAGAAGCGCTGTATTGCGTTCGTGGACGGTGACATAAACAGACTCGCCTGTTTTCTCCTGAAGTTTCTCATAATATCCATCATTAAGTTCACCTTCCTGTAAGGTTAGTAAATCGCTGATTCTTAATCCGGTATAGCACGCGAGTTCGAACACTTCAAGAGCAACTTTTTCGACTGTTGTCTCTGTTTTTAACGCCAGTATTGCTTTAACTTCCTCAACGGTCAGCCTGGGTACAGTGGCATTCTTCCGCTGATATGTCGTGGGCATCTTATACACTGGCAGATTTTCACCTACATCTTCAGCAACCACGTAGAGGGAACGTATGCTCTTGTAGGCGGAGTTGTTCTGAATACCGCGGGTGTTCATATCATCCACGAAATCGGTTAGAACGTTCTTTGTGCATTCAGCAAACCGCAGATCTTTCTTAAACAATCCCAACCGGTGGATCATTGTTTTCACACCGCGACTCACGCCATAACTGGCCTTTCCTTTCTTCAGGAATATTTCCGCAGCTTCTAGGATGTTGGTGCTATCCGGTTTCGCTGCCGTAGACTGGCCATCATTCATGTACTTGACAATATCATTCAAGTTCGGTCTGAGGCCTTGCTCGAATAACTCATCGTAGGCGTTTGACAGCTGGAGTTCTAGCTCCATCAGTTTGGCGGGCTTATTCTTGGGCACATTCTTCTTGCTGTGCCATTGGTCTGTATGTAGGCGTATTCCGGTGTTGTAGAGCAGACGTTTGTCACTGTTCTGCTGACTACGAATGTACAGGGGGCAGTTGCCGTGCTTATCTTTGGCGGACTCGCGGAGGAGATAGGAGATTTTGAAGTAATTTTTCATAAAGTTTGTGCTACCACTTTTGTTACCACTTTCTGAAACAAAGATAAACACAAAGAAACGTGTTGTAAGCTATTTAAGCGGTTTTTGTTTCGGTAGAATGCCAGAAAATTCAGAATGCGAAGACCTCTCTCTCCGCTATAGACTCACAAAACCGCTAAATCAGGCTATTTTGAAGGTTTTTTAGGTTCACTGTTACCACAACTGTTACCATTTTGAGGCTATTTCCGGAAATATGAGTGAACAGAAGTTGAGAGAAATAAACAGACGTTTGACTATCCGAATCCGCTGGCTAGCGGTGGCGTTGATTGCAAGCCTGTCGCTGCTTGGGTACTTACTTTATCTGCGGCTTGTGATATACAAGTAGGTATGAAGATTTTGCAAAAAATATACGAAAGTTCTCAGCAAGAAGATTCGTATATTTTCAGCAACGGTGAAAGATCCTTACAGTTTTATTAACTCCAACGTGCACGGCAGATAGGATTCTTTGTACCCGCTGATTCTATTCAGGTAATATACATTCTGGCTTTCCTCTGTCAGCACCTTCATAGGATTCAGAAAATCAATCTCATTGTACAGCGCTACCGGAAGATGAGCCAGGGAAATTAACTTAACGGGATCATTCAACACCTGACTGAATAACCTGAAATACTGATCAATCAACGTCTGCTGGTAGTGTAATGGATTCCCCTCTCCGGAAAAGGACAGTGAATTGATAAAATCCCTGTTTATCTGGCGGCCTGTCTGTAGCAAGTTTGAGAACGCTGTAGCCAAAGTGCTTATATCGGTGTTCTCTACAGCAAAAGAAGTCTTACCACTAAACTTACTCACTGTATACAGCGGCACATGGTGAAGGATAAACACAGCGTCGCTTTCTTCATACTCAAAAACAAGTTTCGTCAGCTTTGCTGTAGCAGTGGTGCTGAAAGACAGCCCTTTTAACTCAACGTAACCCGCCGCCTGGTTCTCTACCATCCAGTCACCGTTGTAAATAGGGTTAGAGCTTTCTTCAATCCTTACCAGATCGCTTAACTGAAATATATCCGCAGGGATCGTAAAGCGTGCCTGTCCTAAAGAATCCGTGACCGTAGTAGCCTCAACACTTTCACCCGTAGAGAGTGACAGTAAATTCAGCCGCTCAATGCTCATGTCAAACACAGGATTAATGTAGCCTATCGGATAGGTGAAGTCACTTTCTAAAACGTCCTCAGAGTCATTCAGGAAATCATTATCAACATCTATTTCTCCCTTCTCGTAGGCGAATAGCTTCTGAATTTTCTTCTTCAATTCCTCATCCTCGTTCTCACCAAAACTTAGCAAAGATTTCTTACCGTAAGCGCTGATGAATTCGGCATAGTCGATGGTAGTTCCTGATAGGTAAGTAGAAACATCAACAGCAGGCTTGCTTTTTATCTTTTCAAACAAGTTTATGGTCAGTGTCCTGTTCGCTTCTTTGTAGGAGGCCAGGCAATTGAAAAGACGGAAGATATTAGAAACATATTCTTGCTGTGTCCAGGAGGGAACAATAGCACTTCCGAACGCTTTATAGATAAACTCAGGGGTGAATTTAACCGTACCGCTTACAACGTCGTTCTGTGTAGATCCTACTGACTGCTGCCACTGCGATTTAAATAAAATGGTATCCCCTTGATTGAATACGATCGACCGTACAAACGTGAAAGTATCAGAATCCCCAGGTGTGGCGGAATTGTAAAGCCCCCCTGCAGCCAATCCTATATCAACAGGGGTAAACACTCCGTTCAGATACAAGTAAATACGCTGGTTGTATGAAGCATCAATTATTGAAGGGGTTAATTCAACTTCAATCTTCAGCCGCATCTTATAAGGCACGGTGTAAGTAGCTGTTACCGGGTCGTAGGGGTTATTAGCTCCATCGAAATAAGGGTACGCTGAATCATTGTCAAAAAAGACGGTGTATTCGTCGTTCTCTACCGGTCGTGCTTGCAATGCCGTCTGTTGTGCGAACGTAGAAGAAGCATCTATTTCAGATTGATAACGACCGTTCTTAATAGTGATGGCTGTTTGATAATTAACGTCATTCAATAACTCTCCCTGAATCTTTATGCCATGCGCTGAAAATATCTTGTTGAAGACGTCCTTCACATAGATACCCGCCACAAAGTCTTCTACCTTCAACTGTTGGTAGCCACGGGTTAACAGTGCCCCGTTATCTACTACTGGAAACACAACACCCGAAGTATTAAAGATGGCATTCTGGATTGTCACCTCTGTTTGGTCGGTGTCGTATTGCGACCAGTCCAGCTCCTGGAGCATCGGTGAGAGCAGTCCAAACCAATTGCTATTGCCAGCAAAGAAGGAACACCCGTACACATCGTCAATGGATTCTATTCTCAAATATCCGTCGTGTACCATGTCTCCTGAATCGGTTAGCAGCTGCGCAGGTATCTTCTGGTAAACTAACTTTGAAATGTTATCAGGTTGAGGGTTCTGAAGAATTCTAGTGTTATTGATCGTCTTCTGAAGTTCAAACGAATAGCTGAAGTCCCCGTCTGTAGTGGCGATTTCTTCGAAGAGCTTTATTTGTTTTTCAACTTCTATTAAGTCGCTAAAATCCAGAAACTCATTGTAAATCTTGATCATCATAAATGTTCAGGTAAGAATTTTAAAAAACCGGGCAAGATGAACACGTCAACGCCCGGGGGATATGGAAAACACTAATCTTTGCCAACTAGATAACTTTTCTTAATCATTACTTTTCCCTGACGAAGACGGTTGCAGGCTTGTGATGGATCCCTGGTGAATCGCTTTGCCCAAAATGTTGATTCGGGCAGCTGGTGCAGCGGCATGTCTTGCTCAACCAGGTAGTCAACGAGTGAATCAAGAAACTTAATTTCATCAGCCCGCTTCTGGCCGACAAAGAGTTTGAGCTTCTTAATCTCGAATTCCTTTTCGATGGTTTCCTGATTAAGTTGATACCGTCCATCTTTCAATTTCAGATGACGAAACTTTTCTTGACCATGGAATGGATAATTTGCCCACGCCTCCATAGCTCCCTTCAGATGCTCCAAGGTCGGAGGCAAAATATAAACTTTAACTAAGTGGTCTGCACGTTTACCAGCAGCATACTCTTGCGCCAAACTTTTATTTAATTCAAGGTGCCTGTCAAACAGGTATTGATCGATGTAGAATTGTGAACTCATGTTATCAATTTCACTCGTTGGGATTCCTGCGTCGAGCATGCCATTCAATAGCTGTTTTCGATTGGTGGCTTCTTCAATTGTCCGGGCTGTTTGTTGATCGTCCTGGTGAATAAGGTGTTTAACTTCTGTTTGTGGTTCGGTTTCAGTTAAGATTTCCATTGGAGGTAAGATTAAAGTTTTCTATCGGTTCATTTTCCGGTTCAATGTTTCGGAGTTTCTGGTGTTGTAGGTCTTCGTATGGATCACACCAGATAATCTTGATCACCTTGTGACCCTTTGGCAACCACTTAATGATTATTTCGGTTTCCTCCAGAGTAAAGGGCCCCTTATTCCTGTACATGAACTGTTTTGGCTCTGAATGTTCATGTTGAAAAAAAATGTGTATCGTTTTATCCATTGTTTTAAAACATTTCAGTTTTCAAGTGTGTGATATTTTTGTTGTAGTTGAATTAATGTTCGCAAATCTTCTTCGCTCCAATTGCTCATGTCAATGCCATCGTTCAGAGTGCCATCAAGTGTAGCATCAATTAAAATTTCCCGTTGCTTCGGAAGGAAGAACTCCGCCACGGTCATTATCAGCTTCGCCTTAGTTGCTGGATTCAATTCATCATAAAGCTCCGGCAGCGTCTTTGCCTTCTGCTGAAAGAAATCCCACAAAAGATCGCGCGTCTGTCGCTGATATTCAGGCAGGCCCTTCTTTTTGAAGCCATTATGTCCAGGTGCGAACTTACCCGCAGAATCTCTGCCGTTACTCTCCGTATTTTGTCCGATGTCGTCCATACTATGGCGTTTATTTCTTTAAAATTTCTCTCAGTGGCCGCCCGAAGGCTTTTTTTGCCGCATCATTAACCTCCTGCAATTGCTTCAGAATTTCCATCTTCTGTGCCTCTGAAACTTTAGGAATCGTTCTTGTCTTGGGTGGTGTTCCTACTGATTCCACCTTCGGTTGCATCTTAATCAGTTCCGCTTTCTTCCAGGCCTCGACTGAAAATCTTTCTTCTTTCATAATTATGTTAGGTTAAGTTGTCAAACCAATTTTCAAAACGATAGAGTGAATAAACTTTCATCTCATAATCAGCAACGTATTCATTGACCGGATAATCCTCGTGTGAACGATGGGTGCCAGCGACTACGATAACAAATGGACCATCTTTAAAAGACACCGTGATCCTATTGCCATCAAGAGCGCAGTCATACCCGTTAAGATTGAACCAAGTGGTAATGCAGTGCTGCAAACCTGGAGTAGTTCTATCATCAAGAGGCTTTCCGCGATAACCTTTGTCCCGCGATAGTTGTAACAGGCGTTGAAAGGCCCAGATGTTTTCCTGTTTTCTTGACAATGGCGTGCTATGGCGAATATTCATACGTTCGTCGTTGACTTCAATTCGTGAATGATGATGTAAATCCGGTCCAGGTATTTGACGGGAAGATCGACGCCCCGTTGATGAAGAAAAGCATCGACTCCACGGAGCAGGATCTCCTCAACTTCGTTATTGTTTACAGTTACGCCGACGGATCCCAGCGCTTCAACCAAGTCTGTGGTCATGTGCTCTTTCATTTGACGCGAATATTAGTCCCGCTCAACCGTGCCAGAGGATGGCCCATTTGTTCCATTGCTGTTGCTTCACGGGTGGAGAACGCGATGGTACACGTTGGGTAGCTGCTTAGAAAGTCGCCGAAGATCTGGGAGCATTCTTGCTGCGATAGGGGCGTTCGGGTTTGAAATTCAAAATGAAGTCCTTGCCCTACTGTGATCGTTATAAAGTCAAGTGGAAGGTTGTGCGCTTTGGCTACTGCTACAAAATCATGGAAACATGGAGCGTATTTTTCGGGTAGTTTCTCAGGTTTCTTCATATCACTTTTTACTAGGTTAAAATTGCTCTTTTTTGGGGTTAGTGGTAACCAAAATGGTAACCATTTCGCCTTTCAGGCTTATTTTGGCCTATTGGCGGGGACTTTTGTCTCCGAACGCAGTA
>Ga0208685_1000614_pt1 | contig 12270 bp, 11 predicted proteins | sample EasRivMeERMLT890_FD_187533 | JGI IMG/M metagenome (GOLD analysis project Ga0208685, IMG submission 187533) | Soil microbial communities from meander-bound floodplain in the East River, Colorado, USA - East River MetaG ERMLT890 (SPAdes) (version 2) | ecosystem: Environmental > Terrestrial > Soil...
TTCGTGGATCGGGTGCATGACCAGGCTCGACTGCACGGACAGCGCGGAACGATAGCTGCTGTCCACGCGCTCCACTTCGCGCGCCACCAGTCCGTAGCAGACGTGGTTCACGCCGGCGCAGCCATACCCTGAAATGGTCGAGCCGAGAAAACCGAGACGCCCCATCTCGTACATGATTTCGCGGTCGAAGCGCTCCTTGCGGTTCGCTTCCAGTATCCGCGGCTGAAGCTTCTCCTGGCAGTAGTCGCGCGCGGCGTCGCGCACCATGCGCTCATCGTCCGTGAGCTGCTCCTCGAGCAGCAACGGGTCGTCCCACTGAAACGCGGGTTTGGTAGTGGGGATCGGCGCAGTCATGCTCTTATTCTACAAGGGTCCGCAGCGGCCGGTCAGCACTCACCGCCGGCCGGCCGCCGGCTCGATGGTGCCGAGGTGGAACTGGTAATCGCCGTTCCTGCGGTCCTGGTAATAGTGGGTGAGGGTATTGCGCACGCTGGCGAAGGCGATGCCGTCCCACGGTATTTCGTTTTCGGCGAACAGCCTGACCTCGAGGGTCTCCGCCCCGGGACTCACGTCAAGGTCGAGCAGGCGGCCGCGGAACAGGATGTAGACCTGGTTGATGTGGGGAATGTTGTACAGCGCGTAGAGCGGTCCGATCTCCACCCGGGCGTTTGCTTCCTCCAGCGTTTCGCGAAGTGCGCCCTGGAAAGTGGTTTCGCCGTTCTCCATGTAACCGGCAGGAACCGTCCACAGGCCGTGGCGGGGCTCGATGGCGCGGCGGCACAGCAGGATCCGGTCTTCCCATTCGGGTATGCAGCCCACCACCATGCGCGGATTCTGGTAGTGAATCGTGTGGCAGGCGTCGCACACGTGGCGGGGCAGGGTATCGCCCGCCGGCACGCGCAACTGCACGGGGGCGCCGCAATTACTGCAGAATTTCATGACTATACGGTAACATTTCGGCGTCGCGATTGCCCGAACACCGCCAGCATCACGTGATTAGAGCCTCGTTCCCGTTCCTGGTCGCGCTCGTCTGGACTGCTCACGCGGGGGGCGATGCATCCGCCGCAGCACTTGCGCCGGGCAACCATGAGTTCTCGATCGCCCATCAGCAAATGAGCCGCAGCTATCTCGTCAGGGTCCCGCCGCAGGCGGCGACCGGAAAGCCATTGCCGGTCGTGATCAATTTTCACGGCGGCGGCGCGCATGCGGACGTTCAAAAGCAGTACTCTCGCATGGATGCCGCCGCCGACCGGGACGGCTACATCGCGGTCTATCCCAATGGCAGCGGGGGAATCGGCGGCCGGCTGCTGACGTGGAACGCCGGTTCCTGTTGCGGACGGGCGGCGGCGAGTCAGGTTGACGACGTTGGTTTTTCGCTGGCGATGCTCGACGATATCTCGAATCGCGTGCCGATTGATCGCGCGCGGGTATATGCAACGGGCTTGTCGAACGGCTCGATGATGGCGTATCGGCTGGCGGCGGAGGCGCCCGAGCGCATTGCCGCGGTGGCTGGCGTGGCCGGCGCGATGACGCTGCCGCGCTTTGCGCCAAGGCTGGCGGTGCCGGTGCTGCATATCCACAGCGTGGACGACGGGCGCGCGCTGTACGGCGGCGGTCTCGCGCCCGCGTTCCTGTTTGCCAACTCGCGGGTCTTGCACCAGCCGGTGGATGACATGATCGCGCAGTGGCTGGCGCACGACGGTTGCCCCGGGCAACCGCAGGTCGCGGCGCCGGTTGCCGGTAAGCCGGATGCGCCGGATGCATCGCACACCGCGACTCGCCATACCTACGCGCCGTGCCGCGATGGCACCGAAGTTGTCCTGTGGAAGCTCACTGGGGCGGGGCACGTCTGGCCGGGCGGCATCCAGAACTACCTGCCGCTGTTGCTTGGGCCAGGCACCACGGTGATCGATGGCAACGCCGAGATGTGGCGATTTTTTTCCCGCTTTCGGCGCCGACAAGCGGTGAACGGTGAACGGTAATCGGTGAACAGGGGACAGCGAAAGGTGAACGGTGAACGGCAGGCGGTCCAGGTTTCTTGTTTCTGTTTACTGATCACTGTTTACTGTTCACCCGAATCTGGAGCGTGCTTGAAGGGACTGCGCTCGCCGAGCTCGTCGACATAGTTTTTCAGGCTATTCGTCTCGCGCGAAAGAAACTGTTCGACCGCCGCCGCGAATTCCGGGTGCGCCAGCCAGTGCGCCGAACAGGACTCGACCGGCGCCAGTCCGCGAGCCAGCTTGTGTTCGCCGCGCGATCCACCCTCGAAGGTCGCGATGCCGCGTGCAATGCAGAATTCAATGCCCTGGTAGTAGCAGGTTTCGAAATGCAGCGCGGCGTGATGCTGCAGCGCCCCCCAGTAGCGCCCGCACAGGCGCCCCGAATCGCGGATGTTGAGGGACGCCGCGATGGGGGCGCCGTCCCGTTCCGCGACGATCATTACCATGTGCCGCGGCAGGGTCTTGCCGATGCGGCAGAAGAACTCGAGATTGAGATACGGACTGGATTGATGTTCGCGGTAGGTCTGCCGGTAGCAACGGTGCAGAAACGACCAGTCCCGCTCGTTGATCTCGTCGCCCTCCAGCCACTTGAAGCGGATGCCGGCATCGCCTACCTTGCGGCGTTCCTGCTTCACTTTCTTCCGTTTGTCGTGACTGAAGCCGCCGAGGAATTCTTCGAAACTGCCGTAGCCGCGGTTCGCCCAGTGAAACTGTACAGTGGTACGCGGCATCATGCCGTGGGCCACCATCCGTTGCGCCTCCTCGCGCTCGGGAAACAGGCAGTGCAGGGAGGAGACCCGCAGTGCGCGCGCAAGTTCGAGCGCCCCTTCGATCAGCAGGTCGCGATCGTCGTCGGTTTCCGCGAGCAGCCGCATGCCGGTGACGGGAGTGAATGGCACCGCCGAAAGCAGCTTGGGATAGTAGGCGACCCCGTGCCGGCTGTAGGCGTCGGCCCATGCCCAGTCGAACACGTACTCGCCGTAGGAATGAGTCTTGAGGTAGAGCGGCATCGCGCCGGCGAGGCGGCTGTTCCGCTTCAGGAGCAGGTACTGCGGCGTCCAGCCGGTGGCGCTGCTCGCGCAGCCCGTCTCGTGCAGCGCCGACAGGAATTCGTGGCTCAACAAAGCCGCGCCGCCTGCCAGGCGGTTCCAGTCTGCGGCCGGCACGCCAGCGAGCGTATCGACGACTTCCATCGCCGCGTTGGTGTCGCCGCTTCGCGCGTGCGCCGGTTTTTTTCCTGCCTGCATCGGGGATGGCACGATGATATATTAGCAACATGAAAATTGCGATTGCGCAGATCAACGCGACCGTCGGCGATTTGACCGGCAACGTCTCGCGCATCGTTGAATTCGCGGCGCGCGCGCAGGGCGCGGGCGCCACTCTCATGGTAACGCCGGAACTTGCCCTCTGCGGTTATCCGCCCGAGGACCTGTTGTTGCGCGAGGATTTTCTCGCGGCCTGCGACCAGGCGCTGCAGGATCTTGCCGCCCGCGCGGGAAATGTGACGCTGGTGGTCGGGCACCCGCGCGTCAGCGACGGCAAGCGCTACAACTCCGCCGCGGTGATCAGGGACGGCAGGATTGTCGGCGTCTACGACAAGCAGCGCTTGCCGAACTACACCGTGTTCGACGAGGAGCGCTACTTCGAGCCGGGCGGCAAGCCGTGCGTGTTCGGCATCGACGGCGTCAGCTTCGGCGTGAACATCTGCGAAGATACCTGGGGAGCTCAGGGGCCGGTTACCGCGCGCGCCCGCGGCGGCGAGCGCGTCGGCATCAATATCTGCGCCGACTCGTGGAGCGCTACGGCACCGCGTGCCGCGCGCGAGGCCGGCGCCAACGTCCTGCTGGTGCTGAATGCGTCGCCCTATCATATGGACAAGCAGCGGGTGCGCTACGACATCATGCGCGAGCGCGTCGCGGAAACCGGCCTGGCGCTGGTTTATGCCAACCTGGTGGGCGGGCAGGACGAGCTGGTGTTCGATGGCGGCTCGTTCGTGCTGAACCGCGAAGGCGTGCTGACCCACCAGTTGCCCCTCTTCAGGGAAGACCTGGGGCTGGTCACGCTTACCGACGGCGACCCGCAGCCCGGCGTTATCACCGCGCCCCTCGCGCAGGACGCAGAAGTCTACGGCGCGCTCGTCACCGGCGTGCGCGACTACATCAATAAGAACGGGTTTCCCGGTGCGATCATCGGCATATCGGGCGGCATCGACTCGGCGCTGACCCTGGCGGTGGCGGTGGATGCGCTGGGAGCAACGCGTGTGCGGGCGGTGATGATGCCTTCGCAATACACCGCGGGCATGAGTGTGGAGGATGCTCTTGCCGAGGCGAGGGCGCTCAACGTGCGTTACACCGAGATCCCGATCAGGCCGATCTTCGATGCGTTTCTCAAGTCGCTCTCGGGGGAGTTCAAGGGGCTCGCTGCCGACGCCACGGAAGAAAACCTGCAGTCGCGCATCCGCGGCACGCTGCTGATGGCGCTGTCCAACAAGACCGGCGCCCTCGTTCTGACCACCGGCAACAAGAGCGAGATGGGCACCGGCTACGCCACCCTTTACGGTGACATGGCAGGCGGATTTGCGGTATTGAAAGACATCAACAAGCAACTGGTCTACCGTCTCGCGCATTACCGGAACGGCATCTCGCCTGTAATACCGCGGCGGGTGATCGAGCGGGCGCCTTCGGCCGAGTTGCGCCCGGACCAGACCGACCAGGACAGCCTGCCGCCGTACCCGGTGCTGGATGCCATCATGGAGGCGTATGTCGAGGGCGACGCCAGTCCCCGGGAAATCGTCGCGCACGGCTTTGCCGCGGCGGACGTGGAACGGGTGGTGCGCCTGGTGCGCGGCAGCGAGTACAAGCGGCGCCAGTCTCCAGTCGGCGTCCGCATCACGCCCCGCGGGTTCGGCAAGGACTGGCGTTTCCCGATCACCAACAAGTTCCGGCACCGGTTTGACTGACTGTGTGTGCTATCCTTATCTTCGCACCGGCTGAGTGGAGGGCCCATGAAAAAAATCGAAGCTATCTTCAAACCGTTCAAACTCGATGAAGTTCGCGAGGCGCTGTCCGAGATCGGGGTCAGCGGTCTCACTGTCACGGAGGTGAAGGGGTTTGGCAGGCAGAAAGGCCACACCGAGCTTTATCGCGGGGCGGAGTACGTCGTCGATTTCCTGCCGAAAGTGAAGGTCGAGGTAGTGGTTCCCGACAAGCTGCTCGAAAGCGCGATTGATGCCATCGTCAAGTCGGCACGGACCGGCAAGATCGGCGACGGCAAGATTTTCGTTTCCAAGGTCGAGCAGGTGCTGCGTATCCGCACCGGCGAAACCGACGAGGCGGCGATCTGAGAACAAGTGATTCGTGATTCGTGATTCGTGATTGGTGATTCGTAATTCGAGTTTGTGGCATCCGCAAATCGCCAGAGTCGATTCACGACTCACGATCCACGACTCACGCCTTGCAGTAGTACAACCACCGCGCCGCCGCCGCCATCGGCACTGCGCGCCTGGCAGAATGCCAGTATGTCGTCCCGTTTTATCAGCCAGGCGCCCAGCTTGGGCTTGAGCACTGGTTCGCGGTTTTTCGAGCGCAATCCCTTGCCGTGAATGATTCGCACGCAACGCAGTCCGCGGTGGACGCTTCGGTTCAGGAAATCCGCCAGGGCTAAGCGTGCTTGCTCGACAGTGAGGCCGTGCAGGTCCAGTTCGTCCTGCGTCGCCCAGTGCCCTCGGCGCAGCTTGCTCAGAGTCTGTGCGCCGACGCCGTTGCGTGCGTAGGATAGTTCTTCGCCGGTTTCCATCCCGGCATCCCAGGCGACCTGGCCGGTGAGGCTCTCGTTCAGCGCTTCACGTTCATCGCGCAGGCGCTGTGCGGGAACCGGTTGCGGCAGCAGGCGCACGTGTTCGATCCGCGCCGTGCCGGTCAAGGGAACCACGTCGGACACCGCAGCGCGGAACAATTCGGATTCTTCGGGATTGATGACCGGCTTGCGTGGCTTCTTCATGATGCCATGTCCGACAGGCTGCTAGGTCAGCCCGCGACTTTCCAGATATTTTTGCGCGTCGAGCGCCGCCATGCAGCCGGTGCCTGCGCTGGTGACGGCCTGGCGGTATACGTGATCCTGCACATCGCCAGAAGCGAAAACTCCGGGGATGCTGGTGGCGGTGGCGCCGCCTTCCAGCCCGGTCCTGGTGATGATGTAGCCGTTCTTCATGTCGAGCTGTCCGGCGAAGATCTCAGTGTTGGGGCGGTGCCCGATGGCGATGAATACGCCCTTGAGGACTTTCGCCGTGACCCGGTTGGACTTCACGCCTTTCACGCGCATGCCGGTGACGCCGCTGTTGTCGCCCGTCACCTCTTCCAGCACGTGGTCCCACAGGATGTCCGCCTTTCCGGACGCGACCTTGTCCTTGAGCTTGTCGACGAGTATGGCCTCGGCACGGAACTTGTCGCGGCGATGCACCACCGTGACGTGCCTGGCGATGTTGGAAAGATAGAGAGCTTCCTCGACCGCGGTATTGCCACCGCCGATCACCGCCACGTCCTGCCCCTTGTAAAAAAACCCGTCGCAGGTGGCGCAGCCGGAGACGCCGCGCCCCATGAATTTCTGCTCGGAGGGCAGGCCCAGGTACATTGCGGACGCACCGGTGGCGATGACGAGCGCATCGGCGGTGTACGTGCCCTGGTCGCCGACCACCGTGATGGGCGAATCCTTGAGTCGCGCCGTGTGAATGTGGTCGAAGATGATCTCGGTGCCGAAACGCTCCACATGCTTTTGGAAGCGCTCCATCAGCTCCGGCCCTTGAACGCCCGTCGCGTCCGCGGGCCAATTATCCACATCGGTGGTTGTCATCAACTGGCCGCCCTGAGCGAGGCCGGTAATCAATACCGGTTTCAGGTTGGCGCGCGCAGCATATACAGCCGCAGTGTAGCCGGCGGGGCCTGAACCAAGGATCAGGAGGCGGGCGTGCTTAGGCGGGTTTGCCATAATGCCGATATGGAGATTAATCCAAGAAAAGCAATACTTTAGCAGCGCACACATAACCCTGTCGAGCCGCGATGCAGCACCTGTTTTCGCGTGAGCGGTAGCTTGTGGCTGCGGAGGCGTGGGGCGGCAGGGGAGGTCTTGCGCGCGGTCCCGGCAATCTACCCGGAACCATTGGCTTAACGCCGTTCCACGACGTGTCCCGGCTAGTGTCCGATTACGTCAACAGTTGCGATTCGACCAACACCGGGTCCGGAGGCCGCGGATTCCGGCGTGACGCCAGGCGTTTGATCTGGCACACTATGTAGCCAAGTCGTTCATGCGCGGCGCCGGTCGGCGCCGCTATCAGAACAATACAAGAACGCGGGGTCGCGAAATTATGCCGGCACAGTTTGTCCTTAACCCGCAAATCCTGAAGGGGGTCCCGCTCTTTTCCGGGTTTTCCGACGCGCAGCTAACCCAGTTGATGAGTTGCGCGCAGCACCGCAGCTATCCGCGCAACTCGTTCATATTGCGCGCGGGTGAGGATACGGACGCGCTTTACATCATTCTGTCCGGGCGCGTGAAAGTGCTGATTCCCGACGAGGAAGGGCACGAAGTCATTCTTTCGGTCATGGGCGCGCACGAGTTCTTCGGCGAAATGGGCCTGCTTGACGACCAGCCGCGTTCGGCCAGCGCGGAAACGCTGGAGACGTGCGAAATGCTGCGTGTCTCCAAGGCCGGTTTCATGGGCTTGCTTAAGGACAACTTCGATCTGGCGATGTTGATAATCCGTAATCTCGTCAGGCGACTGCGCGAGGCGGATCGCAAGATCGAGAGCCTGGCGCTGATCGACGTCTATGGGAGGGTAGCGAGGTTGCTGATCGACCTGGCGCAGAACGTTGACGGCAATTGGGTGGTCGAGCACGCGCCGGCGAAGCAGGAGATTGCCCGCATGATCGGGGCGTCGCGCGAAATGGTGAGCCGGGTGGTTAAGGATTTGCATCGGAAAGGCCTGATCCGGGCCGAAAAGCGTCGCATCTACGTGCTGGACAAGCTGTCCATGCAGAAGCGGGCTTCAACGCGTCACGGCGCCGAACGCCGTCCATAATCCAGGAGGCGGGTGCCGTCACCGCCGCGAGCGCGTATGGCTGCCTGAATCGCCCGGCGGTTCCTAAATTGTTGAAAATCAGAGATTTACTGGCAATTCTAGAAGCCGGTACTGAGCATTTGTTCACTGCCGCTGCCGCTGCCCTGTGCTATAAACCTAGCCGTAACTAACAAGTGGGTGGGCTACGGTCCATCGCTGCGACATCGACACAGGGATTGCGCCATGTACATCAAGCGGTTCATAAGGCAGTCGGGCTTTGTATTGCTGGCGTCATTTTGTGCCAGCGCTCTGGCTGACGGTGCCGGCACGGTCACGCACCTCAGCGGGACGCTATCGGTGCAGCGGTCCGATGGCGGCGTACGGATCCTGTCCCAGAAGTCCGATGTCAACCCCGGCGACGTGCTGACGACGCAACGTGACAGCTACGCGCAGATCAATTTTACCGATGGCAGCTCGCTGACGATGCGGCCCAATACGCAGATCAAGGTCGAGGAATACAACTTCGTGCAGGACCGGCCGCAGGAGGACAACACGTTCCTGCGCCTGATCAAGGGCGGCCTGCGCACGGTGACCGGCCTCGTCGGCAAGCGTGGCAACCAGGATGCCTACAAGATCGGAACCAGCACGGCGACGATCGGCATTCGCGGCTCCTCGGGCGACACGATTGACAATGCAACCGGCGGGTGCGAAGGCGTGACCCCAGAATGCGAAAAGCTCCCGGCCGGCGTCTATCACACGACGTACACCGGCAGCTACATCATGCGAAACGAGGGCGGCAGCCAGACCATTGACGCGGGCCAGTTCGGTTTTGCCGGCAACCACAAGATGCAGCCGATAGTCCTGCCGGGCGACCCGGGCCTCAATGCTGCCCAGCTGCCATTTACGCTCGGCGTGAGCAGCGGCCGGTTACTAGGCCCCGGCCAGGAGTGCCTGGTGCGCTAAGTGCAGCACCGCCCGGAAACCACAAACCCCGCCAAGTGCGGGGTTTGTTTTGTACGGGTTCCGGCCAGAGGCCGACACGGCACAGCGGGTACTTGCAGGCGGCCCTTTCGATGTACAATCATAAAGTTAAACAGGGAACTTGACGTTGTTGAGCGAAAAAACATCAGCGCGTACGGCTACGAACCCGTTACCGCCGAAGTTGGCCGCGCTGGTGCGTGAGTTCTGGTGGTTCGCCCTGCTCGGGCTGGCCCTCTACCTGGTTCTCATTCTCTACACCTATAGCAAGACCGATCCCGGCTGGTCTCACAGTACGACCGTGGACGCCATTCACAACGCCGGTGGCAGAGTGGGGGCGTGGCTGGCGGATGTCCTACTCTACGTTTTCGGTCTGTCGGCATACTGGTGGGTCGTGCTGTGTGGTGTGCTGGTGTGGTGGGGCTTCCATCGCATCGAAAGCGCGCTGGTGCCCGACCGCAGATCCTATGTTGTAGCGTCGGTTGGATTCGCGGTCGTGATTCTCGCCAGCAGTGGTATCGAGGCAATCCGCCTGCACAGCCTGCAAGCAGCGCTGCCGCAGGACCCGGGCGGCGCGCTGGGCTCGGTGGTCGGTGGCTCGCTGTCGCAGGCGCTGGGCTTTACCGGTAGCACTCTGATACTGCTCATGCTGTTTGCGGCGGGGCTGACCCTGTTTTCCGGCGTTTCGTGGTTGTCAGTGCTCGAGCGCCTGGGCGGGTGGACGGAGACCGTGTATGCCGCCCTGCAACAGAAGTGGCAGGAGCGGCAGGATCGGCGCGTCGGCGAGCAGGCCACAATAGATCGAGAAGTGGTCGTCGAGGTAAGCAAGAAGAAGCTGGAAGACCACGAGCCGATCCGCATCGGGCTGCCCATGGCCGTGATTCCAAAGTCGGCCCGCGTCGAGCGCGAAAAGCAGGTGCCCCTGTTCGAGAACCTGCCCGATTCCCTGCTGCCGCCGTTGAGCCTGCTCGATGCGCCCGAGAAAAGCGTCGAGGTGCTGAGCACGGAAACGCTCGAGTTCACCTCGCGCCTGATCGAGAAGAAGCTCCTCGACTTCGGGGTCGAGGTCAATGTGGTCGCGGCGTATCCCGGCCCCGTGATCACCCGCTACGAGATTGAGCCGGCTATCGGCGTCAAGGGCAGCCAGATCATCAACCTGGTCAGGGATCTCGCGCGCGCGCTGTCGGTCGTCAGCATACGTGTCATCGAGACCATACCGGGCAAGAGCCTGATGGGGCTCGAGATCCCCAATCCGACGCGCCAGATCGTGCGCCTGTCGGAAATTCTCAGTTCGCAGGTCTATGCAGACATGACTTCGCCGCTGGCGCTGGCGCTCGGCAAGGACATTGCGGGCAACCCCGTGGTGGCGGACCTGCAGCGCATGCCGCACCTGCTGATCGCCGGTACCACCGGCTCAGGCAAGTCCGTCGGCATCAACGCCATGCTGTTGTCGCTCGTCTACAAGTCGCCGCCGGCGCAGGTCAGGTTGATCCTGATCGATCCCAAGATGCTCGAGCTGTCGGTGTACGAGGGCATCCCGCATCTGCTGGCGCCGGTGGTCATCGACATGCGTCAGGCCGCGAACGCACTCAACTGGTGCGTCGCGGAGATGGACCGGCGCTACAAGCTGATGAACGCGCTGGGCGTGCGCAACATGGCGGGGTTCAACCAGAAGGTGCGCGATGCGGCCAAGTTGAAGAAGCCGATCCTGAATCCGTTCGCGCTTACGCCCGAGACCGCCGAGCCGTTGCACGAGATGGCGCTGATCGTCGTGGTCATCGACGAGCTTGCCGACCTCATGATGGTGGTCGGCAAAAGGTTCGAGGAACTGGTCGCACGGCTGGCACAAAAGGCGCGCGCGGCCGGCATACACCTCATGCTGTGTACGCAGCGGCCCTCGGTGGACGTCATCACCGGTCTGATCAAGGCCAACATTCCAACGCGCATCGCGTTCCAGGTGTCGGCGCGGGTGGACTCGCGCACCATTCTCGACCAGATGGGAGCGGAAGCGCTGCTGGGCCAGGGCGACATGCTGTACCTTCCGCCCGGCAGCGGGTTTCCGCAGCGCGTGCACGGCGCCTTCGTCGCGGACCACGAGGTGCACAAGGTGGTGGACTACCTCAAGAAGCTGGCGAAGCCGCAATACGTGGAAAGCGTGCTCGAGGGGCCGGAGCCGGAGGAGGGCGGGGAGGGCGGCATCGAAGGGGGGGATGCGGAATCGGATCCCTTGTACGACCAGGCCGTCGTCATCGTGCTCAAGACGCGGCGCGCGTCGATTTCGCTGGTGCAGCGGCATCTGCGGATCGGCTATAACCGCGCGGCGCGGCTGATCGAGCAGATGGAGCGGGCGGGCCTGGTATCCACGATGCAGTCCAACGGCAACCGCGAAATACTGGCGCCGGCCGCGGCGTCCGAAGAACGCTAGCTTCCGAATAGAATTTCCAGCGCGCACCGCTGTCCAACGCGGATGCCATCCCCACCGCCGGAGCCCCGTCCATGAGATCGTTGATCGGCCTGTTGCTTGTGGTCGCGACAGGCGCCTGCCTGGCGGCCGAAGTCTACCGGTGGGTGGACGAGAAGGGCGTGGTCAATTACGGCGAAAAGCCGCCCGCCGACCGGCCGTCCCGGCCGGTGAGCACCGAACCCGGCGGGACCATCGAAACCGGGACTCTCTACGGCCAGAAAACCGACCCGGCAAAGGGGGGTGCCACCGGCGGTGCGCAGTATCCGCAGGCTGCCCCCGTCCCTGCCTTCCTGCCGCCGCCTCCGGCCTTGGTGCGTGGCATGGACTTCGACACCTACATACGACTGCAGGGAGGCATGACCGAAGGCGAGTTGCTGCTGCGCGCCGGCAGGCCCGACCACGAAAGCGTGGACAGCTTCCACCGTGACATCGTGAAATCCTTCTACTACTTTCCGACCACTGCCAATCCCTACACCACGGTAGTGACGTTGCGCGGCGGGCGCATCTTCAATATAGAGCGGATCAAAAAATTATGATGTGCAGACTATTCTTGCTGCTGGCCGTATGGATGCCGTGCACGGCATGGGCAGCCAGCAGCATTGACAACCTCAAAGCGATGTTCGCGCAAACCACCACCGCGCGGGCGCACTTTGCGCAGATCGTGCTTGACCGCAATATGAAGATGCTGCAGCAGGCGACCGGCACCATGCAATTTTCCCGTCCCGGGCGGTTTCGCTGGGAATACGACCGGCCCTACGAGCAACTCATCGTCGGTGACG
>Ga0208685_1000616_pt1 | contig 12266 bp, 26 predicted proteins | sample EasRivMeERMLT890_FD_187533 | JGI IMG/M metagenome (GOLD analysis project Ga0208685, IMG submission 187533) | Soil microbial communities from meander-bound floodplain in the East River, Colorado, USA - East River MetaG ERMLT890 (SPAdes) (version 2) | ecosystem: Environmental > Terrestrial > Soil...
ACCGCGCGCACAAGGAAGCGCTCGTCCTGGTGAAGTAGGCCGAAACGGCGGGACGGCCCGCCGTCCGTGGAGTGAGGCTCCACGCTGATGAGGCCCAGAGGCGCCGACGCAAAAGGAGACAGGACGATGAGTTCCCCCCAGTTCTCTCCCCCGAGGCCGCGAGTCCATACGCCCGGCCCCTGGCATCACTGTTGCGACATGTACGGCCGCGTCCAGCATTCGAGGAAGTACCGGGCGGTTTACGGCCACGACCCTCGGCCGGACAGGGCGAACCCGACGGTCGCCTCCCGCATCGAGAACGCGGCCGATGCCGCCCTCATCTCGGCGGCCCCTGACCTCCTCGAGGCGGCAAAGGCGGTCCTGGCGCATCCGCTGGCGGACTCGGCCCAGGGCACCCTTGGCAAAGCGCTCAGCGCCCTCCGCGCCGCCATCGCGAAGGCGGAAGGGAGGGCCTCATGCTGATTCCCCCGAAGGTGCTCAACGTCGCCCGGTGCGCGTCCAGGGACGCTTCCCGATACCAGCTCATGGGCGTCTACCTCGAGCGCCACGGCGAGCGCCTCTGCTCGGCCACGACGACCGACGGGAAGACCCTGGCCCACGTCCGATGGATCGAGGAGCTCCCCGAGGAGTTCCCCGAGGTCGAGGGCGTCGACCCGACCGGGAAGGCCTGCTCCCACGCGCTCATCCCGCTCGACCAGATCAAGGACATCCAGAAGCTCGCGGCGAAGGATCCGGTCCAGCCCATCCTCACGAACGTGGCGATGTGCGAAACGCCGGTCGGCGCCACGGTCTACTTTGCGGGGACTGACCTCGACCGCCGGCAGCGCCTCGACGTCAAGGAGATCCAGGGAACCTTCCCGGACTACTCGAGGGCGCTGACGGTGAAGAATCCGCTCGCGACTGTGTACGTAAACCCGCAGCTCCTCATCCAGGCGCTCGAAACGATCCGGGACACCGTGCCCGGGAAGCGCGGTGAGCACGTGGTGAAGATGGAGGTCTGGGCGGACAGCTCGAAGGCGATCCGCCTGACGGAGGAGAAAGAAGTGGTGCAGGCTATCGTCCTTTGCATGCCGTTCAACCTGGTGAAGGGCCAGGAGCCCCCGGCAGCCCCGCACGCAACGCTCTCCCAGGAGGCCCCTACCCCCGCGGCTCCGGCCCGGAGGGCCCCACGGGGATCCCAGGCAGGTTCCCCGCCCGTCCCCGGGCAGGCGCTCTCCGCCGGTCAGAAGGCGGCGGCGACCCGCCGGAGGAACCTCGAGCTCGCCGCGGCGGCAAGGGGAGCAGCTTGACCACCTGGTACCTTGCCTGTAAGACTACGCGCCATGAATCCCAAGCTCGCACCCGGCGAATGGTCCCTCCAGTGGAAGCACTGCAAGAAGTGTCAGCGCACGGACCGCCCGCACCGCGCCCGCGGTCTGTGCAGCTCATGCTACGCGTCGCCCTACTCGAAGCGGAAGTGGAAGGAGCTTGTCAAAGAAGAGACGGCCGCGGAGAGGCGAGCGCGTCTCCGGCGGAAGCGAATCTACATGCGGGCGTGGCGTGCGGAAGGACCGGCGGGGTGAGCGTCCACCCGATCGTCTCGTAACCGAATCCCCCGGGACGCAGCCATATCTCCTCCGCCACGATGAAGCACTGCTCGGGCGGCCACGTGTGGAGGCACCAGGACTCGCCCGGGTCGAGGCCCATGGTAGGATCCGGGAGCGAGACCTGCTCGAAGACGAAGGCATTCATCGGCCCGCCGCCGATGGTCTCGAGTTTGAGCCACACGCTCTCCGTGATATCGCAGACGTTGAGGCCGATGAGGACGGCTGACCTCATTCCTCGTCCTTCTTCCACGACATGACGTGCTCGCTCTCCAGGCCGGGACCGAACTCCACCGAGTAGCCGCGGTCCGTCAGGTAGTTGAGCATCGCATCCCTCGCCGCACTCCACGCGCATGCGACGTGCACGTGCGGATTGCTAAGGTGCTTCGTCATGCGCTCGGCGGCTTGGCAGATCCGCCGCGCCTCGTGGTCGGAGAGCGGCAGTTCCTTGATGGTCTTCATCACGGCCTCCAGGAGTAAATGACCCGATCAGGAAGAACGCTGACCCGCCGGTACCGCTCGTGCTCCGGCCGCGTGTCGATCCGCCACGGCGGCGCGCACGTGTGCCGCGCGCAGGGCCAGAGGAACTCGTCCGGTAGATCCTTCCCTATCCTGAGAAGGTCAGGCGTCCATTCTCCAGGGAGTTTCGGGAACCCCGGCGAGCCAGGAACCCAGTCGGTTTTGAGTACGCCGGCCGCCGTGACGCAGATGAGAATCCTATGGAGCGGCCCCCCGACGAACTCGACCCACGGGGCGGCCGCCTCCGGCTTCAGCTTTAGCATTCCGAGGGTCACCGCCGCCGGAAGTCCGCCGAGGTCAGCGGGCCGCTCATGCTGCCCGGCTGCTCCCACTCCCGGATCTGCGCTTCGGTCCAGACGCCGTAGCAATTCTGCGCGGGCGCGTTGGAGAAGTTGACGTGATCCCTGACGAGCTCCTCCCCGCTCCGCAAGAACACGCGGAGGTCCACGCAGCTCTCCGAGTGGACCTGCGTCACGTAGGCGCGGGAGACCCGCGAGTCCTCAGCGTAATGGACCTTCTGCGTGAGGGTGGGCATCAGCCTCCGTGACTCGCCTTCTTCGCTGCCTTGGCGTCTTCCTTCGCCTCCGCCTTCTCTTCCTTCTCGAGGTCGGCCGCCGCCTTGGCATCGGCTTTCGCCTCCGCCTTCGCTTCGGCCTTCTCTTCCCTCGAGGTCTTTGCGGCGTCCGCCAGAGCCTTCGCGGTCTCGCTCGAGGTCGGCCAGGACCAGTGACCGTCCTTCGGCGTCGCGGAGTATCCGACCGAGCTCACGCGATGATCCTTGTCGTCGCCGTGGACCAGGAGGTTGAGGACGGTCGCCGAGTGGATCTTGAGGACCACCGCGGCGCTGACTCCCGACTTCTCGACGTAGTGGACGACCTGCCCGATCGACGGGGCTCCTGCGTACTCGTGCATTTTATGGACTCCTGATTTTCCAGTGGTGGAATCGAATCACGGTCTTTGAGCCGACGGGATCATCCGCGCTCCCTGGGAGGTACTGTCCCAGATGGGGCGCCATTCCGTCCGGCCGGTCGTAGCAGTTTGCGTGGGCCTCCTCGAACTGCTTCGCGCCGTTCACGAGGAGGAGGGTCTTCCCCGTCGTCGCGGTGAATCCCCACTTCGCGCGAAGGCTCACGTCGTAGCGCTTCCCCTTCTCGACGGGCATCTTCCAGATCTTCTCTTCGCTCCCTGTCGGCGAGGAGCGGACGAGGCGAAGGATCAGCGGGTCGGCCGTCACGGCCGGGTCGATGAGCTGGAGCTGGATCGGGGGTCGCACGTCCTGCGACTGCCACCACTGCGCGATCAGCGTGGTCTCGTTGGGCACGGCCGGCTTGTAGTCGAGCGGCAGGGTGAAGCTGAAGAGGTTCTCGAACTCCTTCCCGATCGCCTCTCGCCAGGCGTTGTTGGTCCCTGGGACGCGGATCAGAAGCTCACTCCGGAGGACCTTGTTCGAGGCGGCGCTCGCGTGCGGACCGCCGATCTTCCCGGCGATGAAGACGACGTCGAGGTTCCCTTGCGAGGCAAGGACGAAGTTGGATGCAGGTTCCCAGCAGGCGCGGATGTACCGCGTGTCGTCGGGCGCGCTCTTGAACTCGTCATTCCACAGGTAGCTCACCTCCGGCTCGGGCTCCGGCTCCGGCTCCGGCTCCGGTGGCGGCTTCAGCCGTGCGATCTCTTCCTTGAGCGTGACGATCTCCGCGGAGGCAGCGGAGAGCTCCTGCGCGAACCGGGTGGCGTTCGCTTGCGCGTCGCGCAGCTCGCCGGACAAGGCCTGGTGCTGGTCCTCGACGGCCTGGACGGCGGGACGGAGAATCTCGGTCGGCGTGGGCATCAGGTCTTCCCTCCGTTCAGTCTCTTCGTGGGCACGGGCCCGGGGATCCCCGCGCGCTGCCAGAACTCCTCGTCGGAGATGGCGTCGGCGCTCTTGGCCTTCTCCTTCCCTGGCCCCAAGAGATTCGTGGCGAGGTTCACCAGGGCCTTCTCAAGGAGCTGGTTCGTCTGCTCCTCGGTCATCCTCGCGAGCGCCTCAGCCTTGTCGGCTGGGATCGGGACACGATTTCCGCCGACGTCGATGTACGGGACCACGACGCGCGCGGTGCAGGCGATTCGCGTGACGTCCTCCGCATCGGCCGAAACCACGTATTCCGTCAACTGGCCGCTGAACACGTAGCGACCATTTTCGATGAGGTCCACGGCCGGCTGCTGGTAGATCGACGGGACGACGCACTGGTTTCGCTCCAGCATCACCCTGAACTCCAGGCGCGACTCGGCGCACGCGCCGGAGAAGTCAACCGTCCGCGTGATGTCCTTCATGTCCACCAGGTGGGTCCAGTCCTCGCCGTCGATCAGGAGGTGGAGTCCGATCTCCAGGTTCGTCGCGCTCCCTGGCTTGCCGCCGATCCGCGCGACCCCGGGTGGAGTCCGCTCGGGTGGGCTCCGGGTGAGGTTCCCTCCATAGGTGCGCCCCTTCTCGGAGCCGCCATCTCCGCTCGCGATCGAGTGGTATGCGGACGGGAAGTGCTTCTTGAAGTGTTCCCCCGCCCGCCGGAGATCCTCCGAGGCTGCCTGGTCGAGGTTTCTTCTCGCTTCGTATTTCTCGAGGGCCTTCGCTGTCGCGCGTTCCCAGTATTCGCTCGCCACGTAGCGCCTCTTCTCGGAGAGATCCTCCTTCTTCCGCTCCTCCTCCTTGGCCTCGAGGATTTCCAGGCGGTCGAGCTTCTCGAGGAGAGCGCGGGCGATCTCTGCGTTCGTCACGGCGCGGCACGTCGGTGGCTCATAGCCAGCGCCGATGAAGCTGCTTGGCTTTGCCGGAACGAACACGACGGCCCGGTCCTCAGACCCCATGCGTTCGAGCCAGATGCGGAAGATGCTATCTGGGAGCTTTGGCACCTGGTCAGGTGGTCTGGCCATCGCTCACCTCCGCCGGCGCGCTCGGCAGCCGCAGCATCGGCGCGCCCGGCCCCCGGATCAGTACGAACCCTCGGTCGACACCCACGTTGTCGTGCACCTTGAAGCTGTCACCCTCGGCCATCGGCAGGACGGCTTCCCCGAGCTCCTCGCGATCCCCCGGGTGGACGTGGAGGCTGACGCGCATGTCGTTGCCGTAGAACGCCGGCACGAGGCAGCGGCGGAGGGCTTCCTGGATCTGGAGGACCTGGTCGGGGCGCATGGCCCCATTCTCACCGACGGTGCGGATTCGTGCCGGGGGCGTAGAATGGATCTCATGAAACTGACACAGCGCCAACGAGAAGCTGGGCTTGAGAACTTGAGGAAGCTTCATGCCAACAGCGAAGTGCAGCGCAGGAGGAGGCTTGGACAGCTTGCCCACGAGGAGCAAGAGGCCGCGACGTCGAGCGGCTCGACTGGTGGGACGGGATCCGCATCGCGCCGCCGACGGACTGGAGGCAAGCGCTCATCAAGATCGCGCTGGACCTCCCGTTCGAGGTAGACTGGCCGGCGGTTCGGGCGCTGCGCGCGAACTGGCGACAGGGCGGCCACGTGGACATCGAGCGGTACCGGCGGGTCAGCGTCCACGATCACCGGATCATGTACTCCTGGAGGCCGTGAATGAAGAGCGTCAAGAAGATCGCCGCCGTCAAGGATCTCCCGCTCTCCGACCACGAGGCGCGCCGGATCTGCGAGGCCGCCGAGCGCATGACGAAGCACCTTGGCAATCCGTCCGTGCACGTCGCCTGCGCCTGGAGCGCGGCGCGCGAGGCGCTGCTCGACTACCTCACGGACAGGGGGTACTCGGTGACGATCAGCGACGGCGGGATCTCCTTCTCGAGGGCGGCGCCGGCCGCCGCGGTTGGCCCTGATCCAAACGCCCCGCTCTGCCCGGGGATCCTGAAGCTCGCGGAGGGGCTCAAGGAGTCGCTCACCCCCTGCGCGAGGAGTTCATCAGGCGCATGACGGCACCGCCCCCGCTCGTTCTCGACAAGGAGCCGGAGGCCCTGCGGACGCCGAACCTCCTCGCCGACCTGCTGGAGGTCCTCGAGGAGGAGGAATAAAAAAAACACGGCCACTCGTCGGGGACGCCTCCCCTCGCAGCCGATCGTCCTCAGCGCGTCTCCTTCGAACGCGAGCGAGAGCGCGTGCGTCTCCGGATGCGCGCTCAAGATGCTGAAGACGATGAGGCTCACGCCCATGCCCCAGTCGCGGCCGTACTGATAGGCCCAGACCTCCGCTCCGTCGTCCCGCTATCGGAAGCGGAGCGGACGGAAGCCCTGGTGCTCATGCGGGCAGGCGCTACCCCCGAAGGGGCGCGGATTTAGGGGGCCAGGATTTGCCCTTGACTATATAGACGCATGCGTCTATATTCCTCCTTTAGGAGACCAGAAGCCCGATGCCCCGGATCTTTCCAGTTCGCAACTGTTCCCCACAACGCCGAAGCGCGAGATCGACTATCTTGTTCCTCGACATCTTCATGGCCGGCACCAACCGATCCGCGACGGCCATGGCTTCGTTCGTAAGCGTAAGGCACGGATGCTTCTTTTCCCCGCGTGGGAAGCCTGTCTTCTTGAACCGGCCTGACCTCCAGTCGGCTTCCAGCCGCTTGAGCGCCTGCTCGAGAACGACCCCGACAGAAAGACCGACGAAGGCGGCCCGCAGGTCATCCAGCGCGTCCATGGCCTCGGTGGAAAGCCAGAACGAAGTCCTCATTGACATTTCCATGCCTCCAGTATGATGCGGGCGTCTACAAAACGCAAGGAGCTGGCCCCGGGTGACGACGAGGACCTCATGAGTTTGTTCTGCCCTCCTGGGCTAACCTTTAACTATGGTGGAGGCGGGGGGAATCGAAGCAGGCGCGGCGCTGTAGGGGCTGAGGTCGGGAGTTCGGTGGGGCGTGTTCGGGGAAGGGGGCAGCCGTGAGCGAGATGCGTTGCAGCTCTTGCGGCGAGACCAAGGACAGCGAGGAGTTTCGTCGGAGGTATGCGAGGCGGAACTCCGAGCTGTCGGACACCTGCAGAGATTGCGCCAATGCCACGCTGGAGCGCCTGCTGGATGCGTATCCGGATCTCCGGCCGATGTTTCTTGGCCAGCACAGATCGACGGTAAGGGCCTCGATCAACACGCGACGCCACCGCGAGCGCCACCCTGAGCGCGCGCGCGCACGCACCCAGGTCACCCAAGCGCTCCAGTCCGGCAGGTTGAAGCGTCTTCCCTGCGAGATCTGCGGCGAGCGCAAGGCCCACGGGCACCACGACGATTATTCCAAGCCGCTCGAAGTGCGCTGGCTTTGCGCGAAGCACCACCGCGAGCTTCACGCGAAGCTGCGCGAGGAGATCCTCCGGACCATCGCATCGGAGTCCACATGAATTCCACTTCTTTTCGAGGCCGGCGGGCGGCCGCCGGCCTTTTCATTTCGTCAACGGTCCAGCAGCCGGCCGCGTGGCTCGGGGTGTTCCCGGGCTGCGGCCGGCGATTCTTTCCAAGCCAACCAAGGGCGGTGAACGCATTGAGTGACTTCATCGGAATCGTCGCGTCCGTCGCGATCGTCTTCGGCCTCGGGGCCTTCCTCCTCTGGCTCCTCGAGCCCGCAGGGGTGGCCGGCGCCATCGGCCTCATGCTCTCCGGCTACTGGATCGGCGTCTTGGCCCGCGAGCTGGTGCGGAAGCGGAAGCGGGAGGTCATCGAATGAAGCGAGTGATTATCACGGAGAAGGAGGCTGAGCGTATGCACGCCGAGCCGGAGTGGCGGGACGAGTGGGACGACGACGAGGAGCCCCCGCGGTGGTTCATCCGCCTCTGCTCGGGGGTCTGCATCTTCGGGTTGATCTGGTCCGTCGTCCTCGTCGGGGCCGCGCTGATCTACCTGGCCGCGAAGCTCGCGAGGGCGCCATGACGATCATCAACGACTACGACCACCTCGCGCCGAAGCCCGTCCCCCCGATCGATGGTGTCATCGCGGTAGGTCTCATCGTGGCCGTCCTCGGGACGCTCTGGTTCTTCTCGAAGCTCGCGGGAGACATGCCATGAAGGACCGCGTCCTGTTCCTCGTCGTGGTCGTCCTCCTCGCGGTCTTCGCGTGGTGGCTCCTGGACGTGATCGAGATCGAGGAGCCGGAGCGTGGGCCTCCGTACTGTGGCCCGGTGCAGGTGTGGGAGTGAGCATGCCACTCTCAGACCGTTTTTGGTCCAAGGTGGATCTCTCCGGTGCGGCCGGAGGTGGCTCCTGCTGGGAATGACTTGTGATCGATGGTGTCCCACGACAACTTCGGCCAGCGTACCTGTGCAAAGTCGCGCTGGCCGAGAAAGGCAAATGCGATGGACAGGCTACCTGAGCCTCAGGCCCCGGTCAATGAGCCGGGCGATGAGTGTGCTTTTTGCGGCAAGCGAGGCCGGCTCGACGCCCGTGCGGCCTGCGAGGAATGCGTTAGGGATGCCTTCCGTCGCGAGGAGTTCTTCGCGGAGGTTTTCAACGGGGAGCACGATGACTCCCAGGAGGGCGGCGATGCGTAAGCCACGCAGAACGACCGTCGATCACTACGAATGCGACGGGAAGACCTGGTTCACCATGAGCGTTGACACCCAGGACGGGCCGGAGGGCATCGAGGTCACACCGGCGGAGATGTCCGCGCTCCTCGCGGCCGGGAAGCGGGAGATGGACGACTACCTCCGCCACCTGGGGAATCTCCAGGCCATCCAGGAAGGAGGGACGCTGTGAAGATCCCAGTCACCAGCCCGGCGCGACGGCGCACGCTCCTCGCCAAGGAGAACCTCGCGGACCTCCGCGGAGCGAAGGAGGCCCTCGATGGCCTACGCATCGACCCGGAGGACCTCCACTCCACGTGGAGCCTCTCCATCGCGCTCCGACACATCGAGAACGCCCGCGGACGCATCTACGCGGAGGAGACCGTCGCCACCATTCCGGTGTCGGTGCGGGAACTCCTCATGCGGGCTGGAAAAAGGAGGGACGTATGACGACCGACCGCGAACCCCAAGACGCCGAGTACACCGAACAGCTTCCCGAGAAGCGCCGCGAGATCGCCGAGCCCCCGCAGGGTCTCCCCGTCATCACGGAGGGCGATCTCGTCCACGCGCAGGAGTACGTCAAGCGACTCGTCCAGGTGAAGAAGATCATCCTCGGGGCGACGAACGATCAGGACTGGGTCACGCTCGGCAAGAAGCCGTACCTCACGGAATCCGGCTGCAAGAAGATCGCGCAGGTCATGGGCGTGAACTTCACGGGCCTCCAGGTCAAGGAGGAGCGCCAGGAGATCGAGGGCGATCTCGTCTTCCGCTACACCGCCACCGTGACCGCGCAGTGGAACCTCAACGGCCGCACGCGATCCGTGGACGAGCTCGGCGAGGCCGACTCGAACGATCCCTTCTTCCGCGAGTACACGGACCATGCGACAGGCGACAAGCGGCGCCGTCCGCTCTCCGAGGTCCGCCTCGGGAACGTGAAGAAGAAGGCCGTCACGAACGCAATGAACCGGGCGCTCAAGAACATCCTCGCCCTCAACGGGACGAGTTGGGAGGACATCAAGGGGGCGGGCGTCAAGGAGGAGAAGACCTCCTCGGTCCAGTACGGGAAGTCGAAGGAGCGCCGCGACGATCGCACGGGCGATGCCGGCGGGGACCCGAAGACCCGGCTGAAGAACGTCATCGCTGACCTCGCGCTCTGGGACGAAGTGTCCTTCGACGACATCCTCCAGGGACTCTCAGCCTTCGTGGGCCGGGACGGGAAGGAGGTCGCCTGCAAAGACTTCTCCAAGCTGGGCGGCCAGTGGCTCGAGAAGACGCTCGCGAAGGCGGAGAAGGCGTGGAGGGAACACCCGGCCAACGCTCCGCGCGAACCTGGGGCTGAGGCCCCGGAGGCCCAGGCGTGAACGTTCCCGACCTCGTCTCTCCGATCTACCGCAGGCGGGAGGCTGACTTCAAGATCTACCCCTGCCACACGAACCGCGCATCGAGCCTCGGGGGCGACTGCGAGCGCGCCCTGGTGTACGCACGCACGCACTGGGAGGAGGCGGCGAAGCCCGACATCTCGACGATCATCCTCCTCCAGGAGGGGGACAAGCACGAGCGCGAAGCCCTGGCCGACCTCGGCCGCGCCGGCTTCCAGGTCATCGAGCAGCAAGTCGCCCTGGAGTGGAAGGTGTTTCAGATCACCGGGCACCTGGATGCCGTGGTGGTCCACGAGGGGGAGTCCATCCCGCTCGACGTGAAGTCGATGAGCCCGCACATATGGGACTCGATCTTCCGCCGCGGGCCCGGTGTCTACCCGTGGGAGGAAGTCCGCGAGGCGTTCCAGAAGAAGCCCTGGCTCAGGAAGTACCTCGGCCAGATCACGCTTTACGAGCTCTTCAAGTCGGTCGACCGCGGGATCCTCCTCGCGGTCAACAAGGGGACCGGGGCGCTCGCGCAGGTGAACGTGGACCTCGATTACGACTACGGGGAGTTTCTTCTCCGGCGGGCGGAACGGATCAACGGGCACGTCGCCGCGGGGACCATCCCCGACCGGATCCCCTTCGACGACGAGATCTGCCCGCGGTGCGCGCATTACACGACGTGCCTCCCGGATCACGTGGGAAGGGAGCCCATCGCGTTCCTCGACAACTCGATTGTCGAGCGGCTGCTCGAGGAGCGTGAGCGGAACGAGGACGCGCGGAAGGTCTTCGAGGCAGCGGACGAGCGGGTGAAGAAGTGGGCGAAGGCGAGGACGGAAGCGAAGTGGGCCATAGGTCCGTGGCTCCTGGAGAAGAAGGTCGATGGCAGGGGGACCACCATCAAGATCAAGCGTGCAGGTGAACCGGCTTCGGCCGAGAAGGAGGGGACTCATGCAGCGTGAAGCACAGGTCAAGGACAAGGACGGCCCGAAGTTGGGTCGGAAAGGGAAGCTGGAGGAGATTGGGCGGCTCGTCGTGGACGCGCTCGGGCGGAGCGACCCGGATCCACTGGAAGGCCTCGACGATCTCCTCGCCGACACCCTGAACATGGACGACGCCATCGCGCTCATCCGTGCCAAGCTGCGCGCGCGGGCGCGACGGGCTGAGAAGGCGGAGGCGGAGAAGGGAGCGCCAGCGTGAAGATCCCAACCTTCGACTCTGGTGCCTGGGGAAGCACGGAGGTCGCTGACCCCAGCAACGGCACTACATGGGAAGCCACGGTCAAGAGCCTCGGCTTCGATTGGACAGGGGACTGTATGACTGGGTTGGGGATCCACGTTGCGGAATCAGAGGACAGCCCGTGGGCCTATCTCGTAGACCTCACGACCCATGCCTACGACCGAAGCCCGACTGTTCTCGTGCGAGACCTCGGGAGCCTGCTGCTGCTGGCCAAGCTCTACGAGCCCCTGTGGAGGATGAGCCGTCGGGAGTACGTGTGGGAGGACAGGCTCGAGCCGCTGATGAAGAAGGCGTTCGAGGCTTGGCATGGGCATCCCCTCGATGAGATCTGCGAGGAGTGCGACCGGTATGGCTGGAACGCAAGAGAAAAGAAAATCTGGGAGGAGAGGACGCGGAAACAGGAGGCTGCAAGGCTCGCGCAAGATAAGCAGGAGAAGGGGGAGGCCGCGCCATGAACGCCCCCAAGCAGATCGAGGACAGGTACCTCGGGGACGGCGTCTACGCCTCCTTCGACGGGTACCAGGTGTGGCTCGACACGCGGGCGCAGTCGCCGGTCAACCGGATCGCGCTCGAGCCATCTGTGCTTCTGGAGCTGGACCAATTCAGGCAGGCGGTAGAGGCCCTGCGCGGACCAGACGAGGAGGCGCCATGACCATCGACCGCATCGACGTCGGCCGCCTCGTCCTCTGCGACCTCTGCAACGCCGACTGGACCGACCGCAAGGAATCGGGCGGCTTCCTCTTCGTGTCGAAGGGTGTCTGCCCGACCTGCGCTCCGGGGTTCGAGGCAGAGGTCAAGAGCTGCGGCGAGGAGGAGTTCATCCGTGGGCGCTGCATCCCCGGCATGTCCTTCGCGGACTGGGTCCGTGAGCTTCGCGGGGGAGACAACAGCATCGTCATCAGGAGCGGGGAGGACGCCCTATGAAGACCTGCGAACACTGCGGGGTCGACAAGCCCAGGCCGGAGGCCTCGGAGTTCGACCTCATGGACTACTGCGCGGAGTGCTTCGCCGACCTCTGCGACGAGTGCATGGCGAAGGGTTGCTGTGACGTGACGCCTGCGCGGTCGGGGAATCGCGCGGACCAGGAGAGCCTCG
>Ga0208685_1000619_pt1 | contig 12226 bp, 10 predicted proteins | sample EasRivMeERMLT890_FD_187533 | JGI IMG/M metagenome (GOLD analysis project Ga0208685, IMG submission 187533) | Soil microbial communities from meander-bound floodplain in the East River, Colorado, USA - East River MetaG ERMLT890 (SPAdes) (version 2) | ecosystem: Environmental > Terrestrial > Soil...
TCTCGCCTTGGGATACACTGCCAGCGTCATGATCGACGCAGGAAAACCTGCCGCAGCCGCGGGCACGTTGAAGCTCGGCGACCTCACGGTGAATCGCATGGGCTTCGGCGCGATGCGCGTCGCGGGGCCGGACATCTGGGGCGAGCCGAAGGACCGCGCCGCCATGCGCAGGCTGCTCGCGCGCGCGTTCGAGCTCGGCCACAATTTCATCGACACCGCGGACAGCTACGGCCCCGACGTTTCCGAGATCCTCATCGCGGAGGCGCTGCACCCCTATCCCGCGGGCCTGGTGATCGGCACCAAGGGCGGCCTTACCCGCCCCAGCCGCCACCGCTGGGACGAGAACGGGCGGCCGGAGCACCTGCGGCGCGCCGTGGACGGCAGCCTGAAACGCCTGCGGCTCGAATGCATCGATCTCTACCAGTTCCACGCGCCCGATCCGAAGGTCCCGTACGCCGAGTCTCTCGGCGCGCTGGTGGAACTGCAGCGCGCCGGCAAGATCCGGCACCTGGGCATCTCCAACGTGAGCCTGCGCGAACTCGAGCATGCGCGCCGCATCGCGGCCATCGTCTCGGTGCAGAACGAGTACAGCATCGAGAACCGCGAATCGGACAGCGTGCTGGCGGCGTGCCAGCAGGCCGGCATCGCCTTCATCCCCTGGTACCCGCTCGGCGCCGGCCGTGCGCTGCGCTCGGCGAAGGTGAAGAAAATCGCGTCCCGCCTCGGCGCGACGCCCGCGCAGGTGGCGCTCGCCTGGCTGCTCGCGCGCTCGCCGGCGATGCTGCCGATCCCCGGCACCGGCTCGATCGCTCACCTCGAGGAAAACGCCGCCGCCGCGGCGCTCCGGCTCTCTCCTGAAGACCTTGCCGAGCTAGGCTAGGCGTGGCGGGGGTCGAGTGTCGAGTGTCGAGTGGCGGGTGTCGAGTGGCGGGTGGCGGGTGTCGAGTGAAATGCGCCCTGCTTCATTCTCGCCCCTCGACACTCTTTTCTCGTCCCTCGTCCCTCGGGATCAGCCTCGTTCTCCGGCGATCGTCACGCCGCCGTCGGCGACGATCATCTGGCCGGTGATGAACGAGCCGGCCTCGGACGCGAGGAACACTGCGATGCCGCCGATGTCCTTCGGCTCGCCGATGCGGCGCAACGGCGTCAGCGCCTCCCGCGCCTTGCGCCGAGTCTCGTCCTCCCACAGCGCGCGCGCGAAGTCGGTGCGGATCAGTCCCGGTGCGATGCAGTTGATGCGGATGTTCTTCGGGCTCCATTCGCAGGCCAGGGCGCGGCACATCCCCGCTTCCGCGGCCTTCGAGGTGGCGTAGAGCCCGAGCTGGCTGCTGCCGCGCAGCGCCCCGATGCTCGATATGATGATCATCGCGCCGTCCCCGCGCGCGGCCATCTGCGGCAGCACCATGTTGGCGAGCCAGAACACGCTCTTGACGTTGGTCAGCATGATCTTGTCGAACGCCTCGTCCGACGCGTTGGCCATCGGGCCGAACACCGGGTTGGTCGCCGCGTTGCAGACCAGGACGTCGATCCGGCCCCACTGGGCCAAGACCGTGCCGACCAGTTTCTTCAACTCCTCCTTCTGGCCGACGTTGCACGGCACCGCGATCGCTTCCTGGCCGCGCGCGGCGAATTCGGCGCGCACGGCTTCGCACGCGTCGGCCTTGCGGCTGGATACGACGACTTTCGCGCCGGCGTTCGCCATCTGCTCGATGATCGCCTTGCCGATGCCCTTCGACGACCCTGTCACCAGCGCGACTTTGCCTTCAAGACTGAACATGACCCCCGGCTCCTCCCGTAAGACCCCGCGATGGTATTCGCAACGTCGCGGCGGCGGCAAATCTAATTAGAATGGCGGCGTAGCCGGAACAAGGGAGCGCGCGTGAATTGCCAAATGACAGGGCTGACACTGGTTGCGTGTGTCCTGCTGGCCGGCATTGCCTCTTCGATGCCCGCAGCCGCGCAGCCCGCTTCGACCGGCCCTTCGACAGAGCTCAGGACAGGCTCAGGACCGGCGTACCCGGCGCGCCCGGTGCGCGTGGTGGTCGGCTTCTCGGCCGGCGGCGCGACCGATCTTTCGGCGCGATTCGTCGCGCAGAAGCTGTCCGAGACGATCGGCCAGCCGGTGGTGGTTGAGAACCGCCCGGGCGCGGGGAGCACTCTGGCCTCCGAGATGGTCGCGCGCAGCACGGCCGACGGTTACACGCTGCTGTACGCGAACGCGACCGTCGCCATGCCGTCTCTCTTTGCCAGGCTGGCATTCGACGTGCGCAAGGACCTCGCGCCGGTGTCGCTGGCGGGTTACGGCCCGCTGGTGCTGGTCGCCCATCCCGCGCTGCCGGTGAAGTCGATCAGGGAACTGACCGCTCTCGCCAAACGCAAACCCGGGATGCTCAACTACGGCTCCGCCGGCATCGGCAGCATGACGCACCTGGGTATGGCGCTGTTGGTGTCGATGACCGGCATGGACCTGGTGCACGTGCCATACAAGGGGAGCTCGCAGGCCTCAATCGGCGTCCTCACCGGAGAGGCGCAGCTCATGTTCAGCTCGCCGGCGGCGGTCATGGCACAGATCAGGGCTGGCAAGATGCGGGCGCTTGGAGTATCCGGCGCAATGCGCAGCGCGGTGCTGCCCGGCGTGCCGACGATCGCCGAGGCCGGGCTCGCCGGCTACGACGCGACGTCCTGGTACGGCCTGCTCGCGCCGTCGGGCGCGCCGCGCGCGGCGATCTCCAGGCTGGGCGATGAGACCATCAAGGCGCTCACCACCGCCGACCTGAAAGAGCGCCTCATCAACCAGGGCATCGAACCGGCCAAAGGCGGCGTGGATGAGTTCACCGTGTTCCTCGACGCCGAAATAGCCAAGTGGGAGAAAGTCATCAGGGCGGCGGGCATACCTCCGCAGTGATGAGCGATGAGTGACGAGTGATGAGGAAAGCTAAGGACAATCCGCTCACCGCTCACCGCTCACCGCTCACCGGTCACTGGTCACTGGTCACTGGTCACGGTTAATTAAACTTGATGTTCGCCGCCCTGATCACCCGCTCCAGCTCCAGGTAGTCCTTTGCGAACTTGACCTTGAATTCATCCGGGGTGGACGGCGGGGCCGGCTCGGAGCCGTCCGCGGCCAGCATCCTGATCGTCTCGGGCGTGTTCATGCCCCGACCGACAATCTCACTGATCGCGCGCGTGAGCGCGCGCGGCGTTCCCGCCGGCGCATAGTAGCCGTAGCTGTTGGTCAGCTCGAAGCCCGGCACGCCCGCCTCCGAAACCGTAGGCATGTCGGGAAACATCTGCCCGCGCCGGGAGCCAGTGATGGCGAGACCCCGCAACCTGCCGCTCTTGAGGTGCGCGCCGCTGGTGACGGTGTTGGAAAACGTCATCTGGATCTGCCCGCTCATCACGTCGATAACCGCCGGCGCGGCGCCCTTGTACGGCACGTGCAGGATGTCCACGCCGGCCATGAAATTGAAGCGTTCCCAGCCGATATGTCCGGTGGTGCCCAATCCCTGCGATCCGTAGCTCAGCGCACCCGGCTTGCTCTTCGCCAGGGCGATCAACTCCTTGACCGATGTGACCGGCAGCGACGGCGTGACAACCAGCACGTACGGCTGGGTGGTCAACTGGACGATGGGAATGAATGCCGTGCGGACGTCGTATGCAGCCCGCTTCAGCACGCCGTTCATCATGAGCGTGTCCGAGGCGCCCAGCAGCGTATAGCCGTCCGGCGGGGCCTTCACCACGAGCTCCATCGCGACCACCGTACCGCCTCCGGGACGGTTGTCCACGATGACGGACTGGCCCCACCGTTCGCTCAATTTCTGGGCCCCGAGGCGGGTCATGGTATCGAGGCCGCCGCCGGGCGCGATCCCGACCACGATCCGCACCGGCTTGGTGGGATAAGACTGTGCGTAAACGTGCTGCGCGCCTGCCAGCGCGCAAGCCAGCACGCACAGGCTGGTGACCAGTGACCGGTGACCAGTGACCGGGTTTTCCTTAGCTGCCCTCATCCCTCAACACTCATCACTCATCACTCATCACTGAAGTGCAAGAAGCCGCCATCCAGCTCCTCGATACTTCTCACGCCGAGCTGGGCGATGGTGCGATCGATTTCTTCGCGGAAGATGTGGATGGCGCGAAGCGCTCCGGCCTCGCCGTGGGCGGCCACCCCGTAGAGCGAGGCGCGGCCGATGAAGACGGCCTTCGCGCCCAGCGCCAGCGCCTTCACCACATCAGTGCCGCGGCGCATGCCGCTGTCCACGATGACCGTCAGCCGCTTGCCCGCGGCGTCGAGGACGTTGGGCAGCGCGTCGATCGGCGCGATGGAGCTGTCGAGATTGCGGCCGCCGTGGTTCGACACGACCACTGCGTCGGCGCCGCAGTCCGCCGCGCGCACGGCGTCCTGCGGGTGCAGAATGCCCTTCACCATCAGCACGCCCGGCCACCTCCGGCGCAGTTCGCGCACGTCGTCCCAGTCGAGGCTGTCGTTCTTCAGGATGGATTTCTTGAGCGTGCGCGCCATCAGGCCGTCCATCACCTCGCGCGGGTAGTTCTCGAAGCGCGGCATGCCGCTCGCCAGCAACTGGCGCAGGAACACGCCCGCGAGCCAGCGCGGCTTGCTCAGCACGTCGGTGACATTCCTGGCGTTGAAATGGATCGGCACTTCGAAGCCGTTGCGGTGGTTGTATTCCCGATTGCTCGGCACCGCTCCGTCCACCGTCACCATCAGCGCCTCGAAGCCCACGCCTTTCGCGCGCTCGACGATCTTGTGCGACAGCGAACGATCCGACCACATATAGAGCTGGAACCACAATCGCCCGCCGGCCTGCTCCGCGATCGCCTCCATGGAGGTCATCGAGTTGGTCGCGACGGTGCATGGAATGCCGGCGGTGGCGGCGGCCTTCGCAACCGCAATTTCGCCGCCATACGACAGCAGTCCCGCCGTGCCGGTCGGGCCGAGCGCCACCGGCATCGGCAGCTTGCGCCCGAACAGCGTAATCTCCTGGCTGCGGCGGGACACGTCCGCCAGCACCCGCGGCTTCAGCCGGATGCGCTCCAGCGCGGCGCGGTTGTTGCGCAGCGCGACCTCGTCCTCGGTGCCGCGGTCCACGAACTCGAACACGCCCTTCGGCAGCTTCCGGCGCGCCATCTCGCGCAGGTCATGGATGTTGTACGCGTTGAGAATATTTTCAGCCATGCTGCCTCCTCCTCACGTGTACTTCTTGAATCGCCTGTCAGTAATACAGTCCCCTCGCGGGGCCTGGTAACTTTCTCTTGCTCGCCCAAGAGAAAGTCACCAAAGAGAAGGGCGCCCCGGCGCGCCGCCACACCTCGCAAGCTCGTGTGGTGGCCCTGCGCTGCTCGCCCGGCCCGGCGGCCGAGTAACTCGCGCACTAGCAGCGCTCTTGCAGACAGTTCAGGCGCTGGGCACCTACGCTGCAGCCAAATTCATCGGGGCTCGCCCATCCTCGGCCGAAACCCCCGGACCGTTCTGTGCTGCTCGGCGTCGCTAAGGGGCCCCAAGATCAAAAAAGGAAGGCGGTCCGCAAGCCGCGAGCACGGGGTTCGTGTTCCACCGGACACCGGACACCGGTCACGGATCACTTCGCTGCTGTCAGGCCGAGGCCGCGACCGGCGCGCCGACGATCCGGTCGTAGTTGCTCCCGGGATCGAGCAAGCCCCAGTCGGTCATCCAGTCGTGCAGGTGCTCGTACTCCTCGCGCGTGTAGGGGCGCGGCGAAACGTAGCGGAAACGCGGGAGGTAAAAATCGTTCTCCGTCAGCTTCATCACGTCCGCCGGCACCTCGCGAATCATGTACTTGAGATAGGGCCGGATGTCCTGGTTGATCCTCGCGACCGCCTTGTTGATGGCGCGGTTGATCGCGGCATACATTTCCGGATCCACGTCCGGGGTTGCCACCTCGGCGCCCTCGTAGAACGCCTCGCAGATGATCTTGAGCCCCTTCTTCGCCGACACCGTGATCCACGGCTCCATCACCGCGGCCGCCTCGACCTTGCCTTCCTCCAGAAACCGCAGACGCTGCCTGGGTCCGCCCACGTGCACGGCGCGCACCTCGTTCTTCCTGATGGCGGAGCCACCGAGCATGGACAGCGTGATGTAGTGCGAGCCGGCGTGGAAATTGACGGCAACCGTCTTGCCGCACAGGTCCTGCGGCACGTTGTACGGCGAATCCGCGCGCACGACGATGGCCTGGGTGGCGACGGCCGCGCGCTTGCTGATCACCTTTACGTTCTGCGTGCTGTCCTGGGTGCGGCGGATCTGCCCCCACTCGCAGGCGCGGTACATGCAGAACTCCCCTTTCTCGATGCCCTCGTGCCAGCCGTAGGATTTCACCAACCGGTGATCCTCGATCGGCTTGTCGGGAACCTCCTTGTCGCGGTCGCGGCCGGAGCCGGCCGGAACCAGCTCCACGTCGTAGCCCTCCGCGGCAAAATAGCCTTCCTCCTTCGCCACGTGATAGGGCAAGGAGAACACGGCATTGTTGACTTCGATGCGGGTTTGTTTGAGCGCCATTGGCGTCTCCTCGCGATAAGTTGACGGGAGTGCGAATGAGTTTACACCCGCCGCGTCACGCGCCGCAAAACGACCCGGCCGGACGAGGTTGTGCGGAATGGTCACCACCCCGCCCGCTTGCGTAAACTACGGCCGATGCGGAATTCAAAGCGCGGGGTGCCTGTCCTGGCCGTCGCCGTGCTGTGGTGCTGGGCCATCGGCGCTGCGGCACAGCAGTTTCCCGTACGACCGGTACGCCTGATCGTGCCGCAGAGCGCGGGCGGCTCCACCGACGTCATCGCGCGCGTCGTGGCGCAGCGCATGAGCGAAGGGCTCGGACAGCCGGTGGTGGTGGACAATCGTCCCGGCGCGGGCACCCTCATCGGGGTCGAACTGGTGGCCAACGCCGCGCCGGACGGCTATACGCTCCTCGGCGTGGCGTCGTCGTACACCATCATCCCGGCGCTGCACAAGAAGTTGCCGTTCGATCCGGTTCGCGACATGACGGCGGTGACGCAGCTCGCCACGCTGCCGCACATCCTGGTGGTGCATCCCTCCGTGCCGGCCCATTCGGTGAGGGAACTGGTCGCGCTCGCCAGTGCAAAACCGGGCCAGCTCAATTTCGCCTCCAGCGGATTTGGCACCAGCACGCACATGGCCGCCGAACTGTTCATGTTCATGACCGGCACGCGCATGGTGAACGTGACCTACAAGGGCGGCGCGCCGGCGATGGTGGGAATGCTCGGCGGCCAGTGCCAGCTCAATTTCGCGACCATTTCTACCGCGATCCCGCACGTGCGTGCCGGCAAGCTGCGCGCGCTCGCCGTCACCAGCGACAAGCGCTCCGTGGCGGCGCCCGAGTATCCCACCCTGGCCGAGGCCGGCGTCCCGGGCTACCACCATACCTCGTGGATCGGGCTGTTCGCGCCGGCCAGAACGCCGCGGGCCGTCATCGTCCGGCTCCATGCCGAAGCCAGCGCGGCCGTCCGCTCGCAAGAGGTTAAAACCGTGCTGATCGGCGACGGGCTCGAGGCGACCGGCACCACCCCCGGCGAGTTCGCCGCTTTCGTCCAGGCGGAGATCGCAAAGTGGATGAAGGTGACGAAGGCGGCCAACATCACCGCGCCTTAAGAGTCCCTAACACAATGAAATGCGCGTGCGTTGCGAGTCAGAATCGTCGCTAGCGCGAAGCGAGGTGCAGCCAATACTCGCTGTATTGGCAAGCCGAGCGACAAAGCTGGCGGCGATTGTGGCCGCAACCCCTTGTGGGCTGGCGCGATTTTGGCTGCCGCGTACCCTGCGGCTGGTTATCAATCCGGATGCCCTGATACATGCTAACCGGGCCCAGCCAAAATCGTGACAGCGCAGCGTGTATTTCATTGTGTTAGGGACTCTAAGTCACTCGACCTTCACGCCCGCCGCCTTGATCACGCGCGTCCAGCGCTCATGGTCCTTCCTCAGAACTCGAGAAACTGGGCCGGGGTGTCGCCCACGGTGACCGCGCCCAGGGTTGTGAGCCGCGACTTCGTTTCGGGTTTGGCCAGCGATTTGCGCATCTCCTCGCCCAGGCGATTGACCACGGCCGGCGGCGTGCCGGCGGGAACGAGCATTCCCACCCAAGGCGCGGTCTCCGCCAGTCCCGGAAGACCCGCCTCCGCCATGGTGGGCGCCGAGGGGTAATCGGGGTGGCGCGCGGGCGTTCCGATCGCGAGCACTTTCAGCTTGCCGGCCGCGACGTGGTCCGCGATGCCGATCATCGGGTAGAACATGAACGTCACCTGGCCCGACATCACGTCGATCAACGCGGGCGCATTGCCGCGGAAAGAGATGTGCGTCATCTTCACGCCGGCCAGCGTCTCGAGCATCGCGCCGGCGAGGTGCGCGGAGCCGCCGTGGCCAGCAGATCCGTAAGTGACTTCTCCGGGCCGTTTCTTCGCGAGCGCCGTAAGCTCGCGCAGTGAATTCACCGGGGTCGAGGGACGCGTCACGACCAGCATCGGCAGGTTCGCGGCGTTGCTGACCGGCGCGAAATCCTTGAACGGGTCGTACTTGATCTTGTCCGGCGAGAGAATCGCGTTCACGAGCAGCGACAGCGAAGAAAACAGCGCGGTGTAGCCGTCCGGGGCCGCGCGCGCGACGAGATCGGTTGCGATGATCGCGTTCGCCCCGGTCCGGTTCTCGACAATAACCGATTGTCCGAGCGCTGCGGTCATGTCCTGCGCGAGGATGCGCGCAATTACGTCGGTCGGCCCGCCCGCCGCGAAGCCCACCACGATCCGCACCGGCTTTGCCGGCCACGTCTGCGCGACCACGGCATTCGCCGACAGCGCGCAGACTACGGCAAGGAGAAAGTCGAAAGGAGAAAGTCGAAAGTAACGACGTTGGGTTTTTTGGCTCACACTTCCGCCTTTCGATGCCCCCCTCGCGCCTTCCAGGCGCGGTGTCCTGCGCCTTCCGCCTTGAAGAACCGGTCCGCCATCACCTGGCAGCGCTTGACGAGACGGTGCTCGTCGGGTCCGTAGTCGGCGATCGCGCGGTGGATGGTGCCGATGTCCTCCCACATGAGGACGTCGCCCGCCTGCCAGTGGGAGGTATACCTGTACTCCGGTTTGAGCTGGTGCGCGAACAGAAACGCCAGCACCTCGTCGCTCTCCTTTTCCGGCAGCTCGTTGATGCGCACGGCGTAGCCGGGATTGGCGTAGAGCACCTTGCGCCCCGTAAGCGGATGCGTGAGGAAGATCGGCTGCGACACCGGCGGCTTCGCTGTTCTCTGCGCCTCGGTCAGCGGCGGCCGCTTGCTGCCTTTCTCCCGCCGCATCATCTCCCAGAACTTGTTGAAGTCGTGCAACACGGTCATGCCGTCCAGGCGCCGCTGGAGATCCGCGGGCAGCCCCTCGTAGGCGGCGTGCATGTTGCTGAACTCGGTCGCTCCGAGCGGTTTGCCCTCCCGGTGCGGAATCTGCACGCCGTAGAGCACATTCGCGAATGCGATGGTACGGCTGTACGACATGTCGGTATGCCAGTCCTGCCCGGCGTCCGCCAGGCCGATCGGCCGGCCGTTCTCGACGATGTTGGAGAGGACCATCACCTCCGGAACGCCCGGCTCCTGGTAATGGGTGCTGGCCACGTTGGTTTCCAGTTTCCCGAAGCGGGAACTGAAATCGGCCAGTTCCCGCGCGGAGAGTCTCTGGCGCGGGAAGCGGATCACGCTGTACCGGCCAAGCGCGCCGAGAACGAATGCCAACACCTCGTCCGTCAACGGCTGGGCCAGATCGAGCCCGTCGATGGTGGCGCCGAGGGCCTGCCCGCTGCCAGTCACTCGCATCGCATCCTGCCTCCTCCATTTGATTCTACCCCAGGCCCCCGCAGCAAAATCAGCGGGTTATCGCGAGAGCACCGGGACTGCGACAGGGGCATGGCCGCACACGGTGGACATAGCGGGCGCGAAGCGCGCATCATCGATCGTCGGAATCGATGCCGCGGGAGGGGGAACATGTCGAACGATCGATCCAACGGGAAATGGCATGCACCGGCACCGATTGCCGGAAACGGGTTGCTCGACCGGCGGACTTTTCTCAGCGGCGGCGCGGCGTTCGCCGCCACCCTGACGGGCTACAGCCTGGTCAAGCCGGCCTCTGCCGAGCCGCTCGCCGACGATCCGTGGAGCAAAGTCGCCGGCAATCTGGTCACGGACTACGGCCTGCCCTCGCGCTTCGAGAAGAGAGTCGCGCGCACCCTGAGCAACCCCAAGGGCGAGCCGCGCACCCAGCACGCGCGCACGCCGCACCACCTGCTCAACGGCAGTTTCACGCCGAACGGCCTGCACTTCGTGATCTCGCACTCCGGCGACCCGGACATCGACCCGGGAAAGCACCGCCTGGTGATACACGGACTGGTGCGGCGGCCCCTGGTGTATACGCTCGACGCGCTGGAACGCTATCCGCTGCTGTCGCGCATGACGTTCGTCGAATGCGGCGGCAACAGCTCGCCGCTGTTCTCCAGGGATCCGATCCAGGCCACGGTGCAGGCGCTGCATGGCCTCGCTTCGTGCGCCGAATACACCGGCGTGAAGCTGTCCACCCTGCTCGAGGAGACCGGCGTGGACCCCAAGGCGAAATGGCTCATCGCCGAGGGCGGGGACTCGCTCGCATTGAGCCGCAGCGTGCCGCTCGCCAAGGCCCTGGATGACGCCATGATCGTGCTCTACCAGAACGGCGAGCGGCTGATGCCCGGCAACGGCTACCCGATGCGCCTGCTGCTGCCCGGCTGGGAAGGCAACATGAACGTCAAATGGGTGCGGCGGATCAAGTTGGTCGAGCAGCCTGCCATGAGTTACTACGAGGCCCGCACTTACGCGCCGATCCTGCCGGACGGCAGCGCGCTGAACTTCTACTTCCTGCAGGAGGTCAAGTCGTTCATCACGCACCCGTCGTTCGGGCTGAAGATGAACGGGCCCGGCACCTACGAGATCTCCGGCATCGCCTACTCGGGCGCCGGCCGCGTCTCGAAAGTCATGGTCTCGGCCGACGGCGGCAAGAGCTGGGCGCAGGCGGCGCTGCACGAACCCGTGCTGAGCAAGGCGTTCACGCGGTTTCGCGTGCCGTGGCGCTGGGACGGCGGTACCGCGGTGTTGCAAAGCCGCGCCTGGGACGATGCCGGAAACGTGCAGCCAACCCGCGCCGAGATCGTAGCCGAGCGCGGACAGAGCGCGCGCACGCCGCCCGTCACGGCGTTCATCAGCCAGCACTACAACGGCCCGACGAGTTGGGCGATCGAGCGCACCGGGGAGGTGAAGCATGTTTACGCATAGCCCCGAGGAGTTTGTCGGACTTAGGTCCGACAAACACCTTATGCAAAACCGCCCGCACGAGAAGGAGGGTAATTTACGGTGAAAACCTTATTTCCAGCACCTCAGTCCGTCAGGCTGCTAATGCTCGCGCTCGCCCTGGTATCGAGCGCCACTCATGCCCAGGGGCCGAATCTCGGAAAGCCCGTCAGTCCCGCCGAGATCGCCGCCTGGGACATCAGCGTGTTCCCCGACGGCAGCGGGCTTCCGCCCGGCAGCGGCACGCCCGCGCAGGGCGCCCGCCTCTACGCGGAGAAATGCGTTGCGTGCCATGGCGAGGAAGGCAAGGGCGGCCGCAACATCGCGCTCGCCGGCGGCGCCCCGATCCGAAACATGGACTCGGCGCGAACCATCGCCAACTTCTGGCCCTACGCCACGACGCTGTTCGACTACACGCGGCGGGCGATGCCGTGGCATCTGCCGCGAACGCTTACGAACGACGAGGTCTACGCCCTCACTGCCTACATCCTCGCGCTGAACAAGATCATCGGCGACAACGACGCGATGAACGCCGACACGCTGCCCAAGGTGAAGATGCCGAATCGCGACGGCTTCAAGCCCCGCTTTCCAGACTTAATGCCGTGACCGGTGACCAGTGACCAGTGACCAGTGACCGGTGACGAAGTGGTGAGGTAATGCGGTGATGAAGTGACGCGGTGACCAATGGCATGAACCGCCAAGGCGTTTGGAACCAATTGGAAAATCCGCCAACAAAAACCCCCGCCGCGGCGGGGGTTTTTGTATCACTGGTCACTGGTCACCGATCAGGCCAAAACGTCCTGCCTCTGCTCCTGGCGCAGCATTTCGTAGACGAAATCCTCCAGCTCCGGTCCGAGTGCATCGCGCGCCGAAACCATTCCCACCGGCCG
>Ga0208685_1000620_pt1 | contig 12215 bp, 8 predicted proteins | sample EasRivMeERMLT890_FD_187533 | JGI IMG/M metagenome (GOLD analysis project Ga0208685, IMG submission 187533) | Soil microbial communities from meander-bound floodplain in the East River, Colorado, USA - East River MetaG ERMLT890 (SPAdes) (version 2) | ecosystem: Environmental > Terrestrial > Soil >...
ATCTCCGGCCCGCTCTGGAAGAGCGACATGCGGATGCGGCTCGCGTTGCGGCCGCGCATGCGCGGCCCGAACGTCGACGCGGCGAAGCTCACCTCCGCATCGGCGACCGGCCGCCCCGCGTGGTCGACGACGAGGCCGGCGAGGTACTCGGCGGTCGGCGTGCCGGGCGGGAGCTTGCCTTCGCTCGACTCGGCCGACTCGGCCGCGACCGGCGCCTCCTCGGCGGAGCGCTTCGCGCCGTCGGTCGGCGCGGCCGACGCCGCGTCGGCCTGCGCGGCCGCGTCGGAGGATCCCGCCGCCTGCTTGCGGCCGGAGCTCCCGAGTGCCCCCCCGTCGTCCTTCAGCAACCAGAATGCAAGCCCGCCGATCAGCGCGAGCGCGGCGACCAGTCCGGCCATTCCCTTGGCGGCACCACTCATGTCGAACCTCTCCCTCGTATCCCTGCGGGGGGACGGCAATACTCCCTCATTAAATAGGACGTTGGGAAGTTTTCCCGGGAAGGAACTCGGCGGAAGAGCGTGCGCCTCGGCACGATCGCGGAGGATGACGACTCGATTCCAACGGCGCCGCCGCGCCGGAACAGGAGACGGACGATGAAGCGATGCGCAGCGCTCCTCGCGGCCCTCGGGCTCGCGGGCTGCAGCGGGGGGATCACGAAGGAGCTGCGGCAGGAGGACGTCGACGACGCCTCCGCGTCGGCGGCCTTCGCGCGGATGCAGACGCTCGCCGGGAAGTGGAAGGCCGAAGTGAAGGCCGCACCGAAGGCCGACGCGAAGGCCGACGCGAAGGCCGAGGCACCCACGGCGCCTGCGGAGCCTGCGGCGGCGCCGGCCGCCGCTCCCACGCCGACCACGCCGGCAGAGACGATCACTGTCGAGTACCTCGTGACGTCGGGCGGCCACGCGCTGCAGCAGAAGCTCTTCGCCGAGACCGACCACGAGAGCGTCACCACGTATCGCCTCGAGGGCTCCGACCTCACGCTCATGTTCGAAGGCTTGCCGGGCACGCGGCCCCGCATGAAGCTCGACCGCAAGAGCTCGACGCGCGACGACCTCCACTTCGTGTGGGACGGCCACGCGACCGACGTCGAATCCATGAAGCAGTCCCACGTCCACGAGGGGCGCGTCCGCTTCGTCGACGCCGACAACGTCGAGTGCGAGTGGGTGCTGTGGGTCGACGGCAAGGAAGCGAGCCGCCACACTTTCACCCTGCGGCGCACCGTCGGGAAGTACTCGCGGTAACGTTCGGGGGATGACCCCCGTCTCCGCGACTGCACGCGAGCGCCTGCGCTTCGACGACCTCGATTCCATGCTGCTGCTGAAGAACGGCAACTACCTCTACAAGGTGCCGTTCCGCGGCGGGTTCGCGGTGCTCAAGGTGTATCAGGGCAGCCGCACCTGGTGGCAGTACTTCTCGAAGAGCTGCGGCAACGTCCTCGTCTGCAACCAGACCTCGTTCATGCCGCGCGCGCGGCGGCTCACCGAGCTCGACTCGATCCGGCTCTGGCGCGAGGCGGGCTTCCGCGTCTTCGGCGTCTACGAGGACGTCGAGGTCGAGGGGATGGACCCGACGCTCTACGCGCTCTACGAGTACGTGCCGCGCAGGAAGCTGGTCGACCTGCTCGGCGACCCCGAGCTCTCGCTCGACGAGCGCGTGAAGATCTGGACCGGCTTCCTGCCGACCTGGCACCGCCGCCATGCCCTGGCGATCCAGCGGGCGGAACCGCGCCTCGTCCACGAGAACGGCGACCTGAAGCACGTGATGCCGATGGACGACGGCGACTACCTCTTCTTCGACTTCGAGATGGTCTACCGCTCGCGCCGCCGCACCAAGGAGTTCGTGGCGCGCGAGATCCTGTCGTTCCTGAAGAGCCTCGGGAAGACGGTGCGGCCGGGCGAGTTCGACCGCTTCATGCAGGAGACTGTGCGCCACTACCCCGACCACGACCTCCTGCGCTACACGCACGCCTTCGCCTTCGCGAACCCCAACCCGGTGTTGCGCCTCGCGCGCGCCATCGACCGCAACTTCAAGTCGCGCGCGAAGAAGGAGTTCAGCAAGTACAACGTCGCGCGCGTGCTGCTGGCCGAGCTCGCCAAACCGCGATGATGGCGCCTCCGATCGCCGACGACGTGGTCGCGCTCTTCGGAGCCGACGCGACGCTCCTCGCGGAGAGCCGGCGCGGCGACGGCCGCCATCTCGTGATCCGCGCCCGCGCGGCCGGCCGCTTCCACGTCTTCAAGCTCTTCGGCCGCAAGCGCAGCGTCCTGCGCGAGTCGCTGCGCGACTTCGGCCAGCGCGTGCTGGTCGGCAAGACCGGCGTGCTCGCGGCGCGGCGTGCCCAGATCGAGCGCAAGGTCCTCACGCTCTGGCGGCACGAGGGGTTCGACGTGCCGCACCTGCAGGAGGGCGTCGCGCTGCCGGCGGGCGTCCACCAGCCGGTCGTCGTGATGGAGTTCGTGTCGGGGCGGCACCTCGACCAGTTGCTCGCCGATCCCGAAGTGGCGGTCGCGGAGAAGGAGCGGCTGCTCGCGCGGCTCGGCCGCGAGTGGGCGCGGCGGCACGCGCGCGCGAAGGAGTTGAACGAGCCGCTCCTGATCCAGGTCCACGCGAGCCTCGACCACGTGATCCACCACGCCGGCCACGATTCCGGTCGGGGGGAGCGCCTCGTCACCTTCGACTTCGAGGTGGCGTGGACGCGGCGTCACCCGATCGCGCGCCTCGCCGCGTGGGAGCTCGCGCGCGAGCACGCGTCGCTGCGCCGCTGCGCGCCGCACGCGCAGCACGCCGCGCTGCGCGCCGCGCTCGACCACGGCTACTCCGGTCGGGGCTGACGCATGGCGCTCGAGAGAATGCGCGTGAAGCTGCGGCGCAACGTGCTGCAGCTGCGCGCCCGGCTGCGCCGCCCGGCGGTCCTGCGCGCGGCGCGCGCGGCCGCGCCCGGCCTCTTCCACGTGGTCGTCCCGCCGCGCGTCCTCGACACGTTCGAGGAGACGGTGGCCGTCATCCAGTGCGTCGACCAGCTCGACGACCTCGGACCGCTGAAGCCGGGCGACGTCGTGCTCGTCTACGGGACGCACCGCTACGACCCGTGGGCGCCGCCGCCGGGCGTCGTGCTCGCCGGCGTGAACGTCGAGCAATACCCCGACGGCTGGACGCCCCACGGGACGGCAGTCCCGATGATGCAGAAGAGCGACCGCTTCCTCGCCGGCTGCCACGTGGTCCTCGAGTGCAACGAGGCGCTCGCGCTCGAGGCGGCGCGGCTCGGCCGGACGCCGGCGGGCGTGCTGCCCTTCGCGTACACGCGGCGCTTCGAGTCGGGCCTCGCGCCGCTCGCCGATCCGCCGTACGACGTCGCGTTCCTGGGCCGGCCGGGCGAGGGGCGGCGCAAGACGGCGCTCGCGCGCCTCGCGAAGCGCTTCAAGCTCGCGCCCGCGACCGTCGCGTGGGGGCGGCGGCGCGGCGAATTCCTGCGCCGCGCGAAGATCCAGCTCAACCTGCACCAGAGCGAGAAGCCGGTGGTCGAGGGCCACCGTCTCGCGCTGGCCTACGCCAACGGCGCCTTCCTGCTGAGCGAGCCGCTGCCGCCGGGCCCGCCGTTTCAGGCCGGCGTCCACCACGCCGAGGCGCCGCTCGCGCAGATGGAGGAGGCGATCGCGTCGTGGCTCGCGCGCCCCGAAGAGCGCGCGCGCATCGCCGCGGAAGGGCGCCGTTTCTTCCGGGACGACTACGCCATGACGCGCGCGGTCGAGCGGCTGCTCCCACTGTTCGATCGGCACTGACTGCGCATTGGCGCGTCCTCCCCCGCGGCGCCGCCGGAATCTTCCTCCTCCCGTTTTTCCCTGCACCGGAAACCGGTTCAGGGTCGGCCGCGGCCGGTCGATCGCACGCTCCGTGTCCGGAACTGCGTGTCGCGCGAGTGGGGCGCGACGATTCCGCAGCGAGGTGCAACGATGCCAGGGGTCGATGCGCGGGTGGGGGGGCGTTGGGGTGTCGTTCTTCCGGGGGTCCTGGCCCTCGTGGCGTGCGGAGGGGGCGGCGGAGGGCCGCACTCGCCGGTGCCGCAGATCCCGTCGGCGGCGCTCTCGACCGTCACGGTGACGCCGGGTGAGGGGCTCGACGCTGACGGCGTCGACGACGCGGTCGTCGTGATCACGGCGCGCGACACGAACGGCCACACGATCTCCGGCCTGACCGTGACGATCGCCGCGAGCGGCTCGAACAACGTCGTCACCAACCCGATGGGAGCGACGAGCGGCCACGTCGCGGCGACCTCGACCGGGGCGCGCACGCTCACGATCACGCTCGATCCGGCCGGCGCGAACGTCGCGCTCACGACGCAGCCGGTGGTGCGCTTCGGGCCGCGCGCGCAGCTCAGCGGCGCGGCGCGTTACTTCGACGTCGACGGGAGCGGCAAGGCGGGGGCGGGCGACACGCTCGTGCTCACCTTCGATCGCGCGGTGAGCGTCTCTTCGAACGCGGCGGCGAGCTTCGCCCTGCCGGTCGCGGGCGACTTCCTCGGCACCGGCGCGACCGTCGCGGCGGGCCCGCTCGGGACGCAGGTGACGGTCACGCTCGGCACGACCCCGAACCTGCGCACGCGCGACCTCTTCTCGACCGCGAGCGTCGTGTTCGGCGCGGCCTCGGGCATCGACGTCAGCGCGGCGATCGCGACCGGCGCAATCGTCGACGTCGCCTCGGGCCAGACGGTCGTCCCGACCGCGAGCGGCGACGGCGTCGACGTCGCCGCCGGCTTCGTCGCGACGCCCTGCCAGATCGAAGACTTCACGGCGAGCTGCGTCGTGCCGGTCGACCATGACCGCAACGGCATCCTCGACGCGTTCCTGGTGAACGCGAGCAACGGCAACGTCCTCTTGTTGAAGAACGTCGGGCCGGGCACGTTCGTCAACACGGCCCAGGGCTTCATCGACGGCACCTGCCTCGCGGTGGGCGACCTCGACGGCAATGGCACGCCCGACCTCGTGGTCGGCCGCGACGACGGCAACGGCGACCACGTCTTCTTGGACAGCCTGCTCGGGAACTACGGCGACAGCGGACAGGCGCTCGGCAGCTACGCGACGACCTGCGTCGCGCTCGCCGACGTGGGCGGCGACGGCGACCTCGACCTGATCGACGGCTGCTCCGACGCGCCGTTGCACGTCTACATGAACGACGGCGCCGGCACGTTCACCGAGTCGCTGCAGACCTTCGGGAGCGCGGGCACGCTCGCGCTCGCGGTCGGCGACCTCGACGGGGACGGCGACGTCGACGTCGTCGCGGGCGGCAGCTTCGCCGACGACCAGGTCTTCCTGAACGACGGCGGCGGCGTCTTCACCGCGACCGGCGTCTCCTTCCACGCCGAGATCACCGGCCGGCTCGCGCTCGCCGACCTCGATCGCGACGGCGACCTCGACGTCGTGACGGTCGACGCGCTCGACCACGTCGACTTCTTCGAAAACGACGGCGCCGCGGGCTTCACGGCGACGGGCGACCTGATCGACGGCCTCTCCGCGCGCGACGTCGCCGTCGCCGACGTCGACGCTGACGGGCGGGCCGACCTGATGGTCGCGGGGATGGGCGGCTTCTACGTCTACGCGCTCGACGCGGACGGGCACCTCCCGCCGAACGGCGTGCGCTACGGGACGACGACGGCGATGCGGCTCGCGGTCGCCGACTGGAGCAGCGACGGCGACCCCGACGTCGTCACCTACGGGTCGTTCGCGCCGTGCACGATGTACCACGACTCGCGCACCGGCACCTTCGGTCCGGCGGTCTGGAGCGACTCGGGCCAGGTGCTCGGCGCGGGCCACACGGCGGCGCTCGCGGCGGGCGACGTCGACGGCGACGGCGACGTCGACTACGTGCAGGGCGTCGACGCCGGCTCGACGCGCCTGTGGCGCAACGACGGCACCGCCGACTTCACGCCGACCTCGGCGATCACCACCACGGCCGTGACGAGCGTCGCGCTCGGCGACGTGGACCGCGACGGCCACCAGGACCTCGTGGTCGGCTACGCGAGCTTCGGCGGGCTCGGCGTCTTCCTCGGCGACGGCACCGGCACCTTCACCGACACGGCGCAGACGCTCGGCAGCGACACGACGGCGGCGCTCGCGCTCGGCGACGTGGACGGCGACGGCGACCTCGACGTCGTGCAGGGCGTCTCGCTCAACTCGACCCTCGTCTGGCTGAACGACGGCGCCGGCAACCTGACCGACTCGGGCCAGTCGCTCGGCTTCGCGGCGGTGAGCGCGGTGGCGCTCGGCGACGTGGACGACGACGGCGACCTCGACGTCGTCCTCGGCGTCGCCGGCGGCGGCGCGGAGACGGTCTGGAGCAACGACGGGAGCGGGACCTTCACGCTGCTCGGCAGCTTCGGCGCCGGCGACACGCGCGCGCTCGTCCTCGCCGACCTCGATGGCGACCGCGATCTCGACGTCGTCGTCGGCAACCTCGCCAACGGCGACACCGTCTGGCGCAACGACGGCTCCGGTTCCTTCACCGACACGCTGCAGTCGCTCGGCAGCTCGACGACCGTCGCGCTGACCGGCGCCGACGTCGACCAGGACGGCGACCTCGACTATTTCGGGTCCTTCGGCCTTGCCGGCCTGCACGTCTTCCTGAACGACGGCGACGCGAACTTCCTCGACGGCGGCCCGGTCGGCGAGGCCTCCTCCTCGTTCGCGACGGTCGCCGCCGACTTCGATCGCGACGGCGCGCCCGACGTCGTCGCGGCGGGCGGCGGGACGGCGGGCGAGGTGGTCGAGCTGCACGACTGAGCGAGGCCGCGGCGCTGCGCGCCCCTCCGCCCGGCCCGCGCGCACGCGCCTTCCGCGTCGCCGCGCCGCGCCCCCCGCCCTGCGCCGCATCGCGCAGTACGCGAATCGCGACAACCCCTCGCGCGAACGCGCCCTGGCGGCCCTCGGCGTCCAGGCCCACGCCGACGACGTCGCGTGGAACGCCCCGCTGAAGCACGCCGTCGACTCCGGCGCGGCGACTCCGGCGCTCCAGCTGCTGCTCGGGTCGTTCTGAGAGCGGAGCGGGTCGAGGGAGAGACCGAGTGAATGCGAGGCGCGCCGCCCGGAAACGGGCGGCGCGCTTCAGTGTTTCCGACCTGACGCCGCGGGATTCGTCGTCGACATCGACTCGTGTGCGCTCGCGAAACTGGGTCGTCGCCCGCTGCGACCCGCGGAGAGTTCCCCAGCACGATCACGCTTCATTGATCATGCACGGAGCCGCGCGGCGGGCTTGGAAATTGCGCCGATCGCTCGTGCGCGTCCCTCCCATCCCCGATCGGAGGGAGTCCGTGTCCACCCGATGAGCGCGCGATCCATCGACGCCAAGGAGGGCGGTTTCATGATGTCGAGCAGCATCCGAACGGTGATCGTCGCCGTTGGGGCGTTCTTCACGGGAGGTGGCGTCACGCTCGCACAGGAAACGACGCGTGTCAGCGTGAGTTCTGCCGGGGAGGAGGGAAACTACAACAGTTTTCGAAGCACAATCTCTGCGGATGGACGATTCGTCGCGTTCGCGAGCGACGCCACGAACCTCGTTGCAAGTGACACCAATGGCTTCGTCGATGTCTTCGTCCATGACCGCTCCACGGGAGTCACCGAACGCGTGAGCCTGGACCCCTCGGGCGCGCAAGCGAACGGCGACAGCAGGCCGCGATCGATCACTTCGGACGGACGTTACGTGGCATTCGAGAGCAACGCCTCAAACCTGGTCCTCGACGACACCAATCGAGTCGATGACGTCTTCGTCCACGACCGATCGACCGGAATCACCGAACGGGTCAGCGTGGACTCGTCGGGAGCGGAGGGGAATTCCTCCAGCACGCTGCCATGGATCTCGGACGATGGACGTCTCGTCTCCTTCCAGAGCTACGCCTGGAATCTCGTCGCGGGCGACACGAACGAAGCGTGGGACATCTTCGTCCACGACCGGGTCTCCGGTTCCACGGAGCGTGTCAGCGTGGACTCCTCCGGTGCGGAAGCGAACGGATCGAGCTACGTTCCCGTGATCTCGGCGGACGGACGGATCGTGGCGTTTGACAGCGACGCCACCAACCTCGTCGCCGGCGAGACGAGCGGATGGGACATCTACGTGCACGATCGGATCACGGGCGTGACGGAGCGTGTCAGCGTCGACTCCTCAGGGGTCCAGGGCAATGGCATCAGCTACTACGCTTCGCTCTCGGAGGACGGTCGATTCGTCGCATTCGAGAGCGGCGCTTCGAACCTCGTTGGTGATGACACCAATGGAACCTGGGACGTCTTCGTCCACGACCGGGAGACGGGAGTCACCGAGCGAGTGAGCGTGAACCCGGCAGGGATGGAGGGCAACGCCCCCTCCGGAGTGCCTTCGATCTCGGCGGATGGACGTTTCGTCGCGTTCTTGAGCGACGCCACGAATCTCGTCGCCTATCCCACGAGAGGGAAGGGCGACGTGTTCGTGCACGACCGCTCGACGAGGAGGACCGAGCTCGTGAGCTTTGATTCGACGGGCATTGCGGGAAGTGAGGGCTGCCGCCTCGAGGAGGGGACGATTTCGGGCGACGGCCATTCGGTCGCGTTCGAGAGCTACTCGTCCAACCTCGTCGCCGGGGACACGAATGACGACAACGACGTCTTCGTGCACGACCGCGGCCCGCTTCCCGCCGTCCGTTCGAATTACGGCTCCGGTCTCGCCGGAACGAACGGCGTCGCCTCGTTCACCGCGCTGGCCGATCCCGTTCTCGGGACCACGTTCACGCTCGACCTCGCGAATTCGTACGACGATTACACCGTGGGCGCCCTCTTCTTCGGGTTCGAACAGGCGGCGTTGCATTCCAGCTGGGGGGGCGACCTCCTCGTCGTCCCGTTCACCACCCTGCTCGTCGGACTCTCACCATGGGGAGCGAGCATCATCGGCGACATTCCGGACGACGAGTTCCTCGCCGGCCTCGAATTGGATCTTCAAGTGTTCGAGCTCGACCCGGGCGCTGTGAAGGGCGTGTCCATGACGCAGGGGCTGCAACTCATACTGGGACATTGACCGACCGCTCCATCCTCTTGCTCGCCGGGCGCCATCGGCCTCCCGCTGGAGAGCGGGGCCGGCGGTTGCACGTAGACCGTGAAGGCGACCGACGCGTCCGCCGCCTCGTGGTTGCATCCGATCCCGATGTTCGTCCCTTCGGCGTAGATCTCCGGACTGACGCATCTGCCCCGCGATCTCGGTGAAGTCGCCCTTCTCCCACAGCGCCCGACTCGGATTCACCGCCTTGTCCGCGTTCATTCTCGATCCTTCGATGGATTGCATTCGCCGGGTCCGTTTCCCGGCTTCGTCGCCGTCACCAGATACGTCGCCCGCCAGGGACCCGTCCACCACATGCGCCAGCCGAGGCTGCGCCGGGCGATGCCCGCCATGCCGAGCTCGACGAGCCGACGCGAGTACGCGCCGGTGAATGCGAGATCCGCGACCAGCAGCCGGCCGCCCGGCTTGAGGACGCGCACCGCTTCGTCGATCGCCTGGGCGCGACCCTTCGAACCCGGGATGTTGTGGATGGCGATGTTCGAGACGACGACGTCGAACGTGTCCGATGGAAAGGGCAGCGCCATCATGTTCGCCGTCAGCGGAGCGACCCGTTCCGACACGCCCGCGAGCTGCGCATTCCTTCGGGTCGCAGCCACCGAGTTGCCCGATTGATCGCCGCGACTCCAGATGTCCACGCCCACGCCGTGTCCCGTCGTCAGTCGTTTGGCGGCCGCCAACAGCACCGCCCCCCGACCACAACCGAGATCGAGGACCCGCTCGTCGCCCCGCAATCGAAGCCCGTCCAGCAGCTCCCCCCACACCAGGAACTTTCCCCGGCGAGTCGCATGCAGTGCCGTGGCGACGAAACACAGCGCGACCGACGCCGCGATCAGCGGAGGCCACATCCGCGACACGGCGGCCACGACGACCATGCAACCGAGGAAGACGCCGGCCAGCGGCAGCTTGAACCCCGCGTCCCAGCCGTAGTCGGCCTTCCGCGCAGCCTCGTCGCCGTCGCTCACGCGTCTCACTTCCGATGGAAGCGCAGGACGTTGCCGTTCTGTTCGAGGATCAGCTCGTCCTTGTCGAAGCGGAAGGTCGACGTGCGCGTCTGGTCGTCGATCTTCGTGTCGAGCGAGCTCCCGCGCACCACGTACCTCCCCGCCACGACGATCGGCGGCATCGGCGAATCGACGAACTCGACCCGCCCGTGGAAGTCCCCGTCCTTCCCGAACTGGTAGCGCGTGACCATCGTCCCGAGCTGGCTCGGCGTCTTCTCCGTCACCCAGTCGCCGACGATGGAGGAGGCCGTGGTGGCCGACGTCGAGTCCTTGGCGCCGCTGCTGCAGCCGGCCGCACCGAGCGAAAGCAGGAGCGAGAGACCGAGGACGGAACGGAGCGCGGACGAGGTCATGGAATCCTCACGAAGGGGTCGAGCGACGAGAAGCGGCGCGCGAGAGTAGCGCGACGAGACGCGCGACTGCTCGGTTCCGCAGCGAACGCCGGACGATGCTTGGAGCGCTCCGCGCACGGCGCGATTCTCGTCGACGTGTTCCCCTTCGGCCCGGGTCGCACTTGGAGGTCGCACCCGCTTGTCGGCCGCGAATGCGGCGATAAGACGTTCGCTCGGACCGGGAAACACTGAACCTCGATCGACGCGCTTCGGGAGTTTCACCATGTCGTGCATGTCGACGTCCGTCGGATGCTTCGTCGGTCTCGCGCTTCTCTGCGGTGCTGCTCCGGTCGCGTCGGCCGGGGACTGGTACGTGGACGTCGGGTTCGCCGGGTGCGCGAGCGGCGACGGATCGGCAGGGAATCCGTTCTGCGGGATCATGGACGCGGTCGCGGCGGCCAGTGGCGGCGACACGATCCACATCGCGCCGGGGAGCTACTTCGAGCATCTCGACGTCGACAAGGATCTCGTGCTCGTCGGCACGGGGGGACGCGACGTCACGATCGTGGACGGGACGTCGAACGGACGGACGCTGCGGGTCCAGATCGGCGTGACGGTCGACGTCACCGGGATCACCTTCACGCACGGCCTCGCGTTTCCGGGCGCGGGGATCCTGGTCCGGTCCAACGCCGTCCTCACGCTCACGAAGTCGTCCGTGTTCCGGAACGGCGATCTGAACGACCCGACGAGCGGCGGCGGGGGCATCGCGGTCGCGAGCTCCGGGACTGCGATCCTGACGGACTGCCTGGTCGAGGAGAACGCCTCGGCCTACGAGGGCGCCGGCATCCGCATGGCCGACCTCTCCGTCGTGACGCTGACGCGCTGCGGAGTGAACGCGAACAGCACCGGCTTGGACAACTTCGGAGGCCTCGGCGCCGGGATCTACAACGTCGGCGGGACGCTGACGATCGTCGGGTCGTCGGTCAGCCGGAACTATGCCGACAAGTTCGGCGACGCCTCGCGCGGCGGCGGCATCTACACGAGCGGCGGCGCGCTCTCGATCTCGGCCAGCTCGATCTGCGACAACTCGGCGTTCTCGTTCTACTCGGACGCCAGCGGCGGAGGAATCCACGTCAACACGGCGAACGCCGTCTTCGACGACGTCGTGGTCACGGGAAACGCGGTGTCGTCGACCATGGGCAATGGCCTCGGCGCGGGCGTCTACTTCCAGCAGGCGGCGACGCTCACGCACTCGACCTTCGCGGGAAACCTCGCGACGCACGGCGGTGGAGCCTACGTCCAGACCGGACTCACGGTCACGTTCGGTCACGCGATCCTCGCCGGCAACTCGTCGAGCGCAGGCACGAGCCCCGATTGCGACGGCACGCTGACCTCGGCGGGATACGTCCTCGTCGGCGACACGACAGGCTGCGTCGTCGCCGGCAGCTCGACCGGGAATCAGCTCGACGTCGATCCCCTCTTCCTCGATGCCGCGAACGGCGACTACCGGCTGTCGGTCGGCTCCCCCGCGCTCGAGGCCGGCGACCCCGCCCTGCTCCTCGCTGGAACCGACGCGGCCGGACAGCCGCGCGTGCTCGACGCCGATCTCGACCGGGTGATGGTGGTCGATCTCGGCGGGTACGAGTTCAGCCACGTGACGCTCGCCGTGTCGGGGAACGCGACGCCCGGCGGAACCGTCACCCTCGACTCGACGGGCACGTCGGGGCTCGCGCTCTTCCTCTTCGTCGGCACGGTCCCCGGCGAAGTGCTCTTCAAGCCGTTCGGCCGGATCTTCTTCTCGCTCGCCTCGCCG
>Ga0208685_1000621_pt1 | contig 12193 bp, 13 predicted proteins | sample EasRivMeERMLT890_FD_187533 | JGI IMG/M metagenome (GOLD analysis project Ga0208685, IMG submission 187533) | Soil microbial communities from meander-bound floodplain in the East River, Colorado, USA - East River MetaG ERMLT890 (SPAdes) (version 2) | ecosystem: Environmental > Terrestrial > Soil...
CCCGAGAGCCTCAAGCCGGGCGCGAATGAGTCGCTCGCGCTCGTCGCGGCAGCGACGGGAGTGCAGATCTACGAATGTCGCGACAGCAAGTGGCTGTTCGTGGCGCCGGAGGCCGAGCTGTGGGATGCGCGCGGCAGAAAGATCGGCAGCCACTACGCCGGCCCGCACTGGGAACTCGCGGACGGCAGCAAGGTGCTCGCTACGGTGAAGGCGCGCGCCGACGCGCCCGCGGCTGGCGCCATCCCCTGGCTGCTGCTGAATGCAAAGTCGGTCGGCGCCGAGGGCGCGTTCAGCAAGGTCACGAGCATCCAGCGCGTGGCGACTCACGGCGGCGTCGCGCCGGCCGGCGGCTGCAGCCAGTCCGGCGAAGAGGCGCGCGTTTACTACACCGCCGACTACTACTTCTTTACTGCCAAGTGAAAGGGAAGCAGATGAAAACGCTGATCGGAGCAATGCTGTTCGCAGTGGCTACGCTGGTCCAGGCACAGGCGCTCGAGGCCGATCTCGACGGCAACGCGAGCGCGCTCGTGGCCTCGGAAATGCGGCCTGCGCCGCAGCCGAAATCGACTCAGGCGAAACGGCAGAACAAGGCGCCGCGGGAGCGCGTCGCATCGCGCTGACCGCTTGGCCGACACCATGCACATGAAAAACTACGCTTGGGTCATGGTCGCCGTGTGCACGGCGATGGTCTTCATGGCCTTCGGTGCGGTCGGGACCGTCGCGGTGTTCCTCGAGCCGCTCGCCGCCGAGTTCGGCTGGCCGCGCGCCGACGTGTCGGCTGCGTATTCGGTCGCCACCATCGCGACCGGCCTCGGCGGGATCGCGATGGGGCATTTCGCCGACCGCATGCCGGTGCGCCGCGTGGCGCTCTTCGGCGCCCTGGTTCCCGGCCTCGCGTTCTTCTTCCTGTCCGGGCTGCAGACCACGTCCCAGCTCTACGTGCTCCATGCACTGATGGGCCTGGTCGGCATCGGCGCGATCATGGCGCCGCTCAACAGCCTGTCGAGCCAGTGGCTCGCGCGTAACCCGGGGCTCGCCATTGGCATCGTTTCCGCGGGCGGCGCGGCGGGGCAGGGGCTGGTTCCCTATTTCGCCCGCCACCTGATCCTCACCGAAGGCTGGCGCCAGGCCTACGTCGTGCTCGGCGTGGTGTTCATCGGCTTGATGGTCCCGCTTGCGCTCGTCCTTCGCGACGCGCCGCGCCCGCAGATCGTCCGGCGCCCGAGCGCCGGGGGACCGTCGGCGACGCGCCTGCTCGCGCTGCTCTCGCTCGCCGCCGCGCTGTGCTGCATCTGCATGGCGACGCCTCTCGTGCATGTCGTCACGCTCGGCTCGGATCGCGGGCTCCCGGGCCGCGACGCCGCGGGCTTGCTCGCGGTCATGATGGTGTCCGGGATGGCGGGGCGGATCGCGTTCGGGCGCCTGACCGAGCGCGTCGGCAGCCTCAATACCTACATTGCTGCCTCCGCCGGGCAGACGCTGCTCGCGTTCATGTTTCCCTACGCCGGCAGCGCCACGCAGCTCTTCGCGCTGTCTGCGCTCTTCGGCTTTGTCTTCAGCGGCGCCATGACGTCGTTCCTGCTTTGCGCGCGCGAATACGCGCCCGCGGGCAAGACCGGGCTGTCGATCGGCGTGGTGATGTTCTTCGCCTGGGTCGGCATGGCCATCGGCGCCTGGCAGGGCGGCCTGTTCTACGACCTCTGTGCCAACTACTTCACGTCGTTCGCCAACGCCTCCCTCGGCGGCGTGGCGAACCTGCTGGTCCTGGCTCTGCTGGTCCTCTACACCCGAGAAAAAGTGGTCAGACCTGGCCGGGGGCACGCCCCTGCAGCGCTGCGATCCGCACTTCGATCGGCGGGTGGCTAGAGAACAGGCCCGCCAGCTTCGACATTCCCGGAGCGATGCCCGAGGCCTTGAAGGACTGCGGGAGCTCCGCGGTCTGCAGGCCGCCCAGGCGCGCGAGCGCGGCCACCATCGGCCGCGGCGTGCCGAGCAGCTCGGCCGAGCCGCGGTCGGCGCGGAACTCGCGCTGGCGCGAGAACCAGGCGACGATCATGGAGGCGAGGATGCCGAGAACGATCTGCGCGACCAGCGAGGCGATGAAGAAGCCCGGCCCGACGCCACGCTCGGTCTTGAAGATCGCCTTGTCCACGATCATTCCCACGACGCGCGAGAGGAAGATCACGAAGGTGTTGACCACGCCCTGAATCAGGGTGAGCGTCACCATGTCGCCATTGGCGACGTGCGCCACCTCGTGGCCGAGCACGGCCTCGACCTCTTCCTTGCTCATCGCTTCGAGCAGGCCGGTGGAAACCGCGACCAGCGCCGAGTTCTTGAACGCGCCGGTGGCGAAGGCGTTCGGCGCGCCCTCGAAGATCGCCACTTCCGGCATGCCGATGCCCGACTTCTCGGCGAGCTTGCGCACCGTCTCGACCAGCCAGTACTGGGTGGTGCCTTCGGAGCCGTCGATCACCTGCGCGCCGGTGCTCCTCTTGGCCATCCATTTGGAGATGAGGAGCGAGATGATCGCGCCGGCGAAGCCGACCACCGCCGAGAAAACCAGCAGCGACGTGTAGTCGATACCCTCGGCCGTCAGCCACTGGTCGAGCCCGAAGATGTTGATGATGACCGAGAGGACCACCAGAACCGCGATGTTGGTGGCGAGGAACAGGACCATGCGTTTCATTTATTTGTTCTCCGTGTCATCGACTTATTCTCCTATTATCGGTCGCTTAGATGGGGGGCGATTCTAAGAGTTCAAGATCGCCCGCGCACCCTTTTCGGCAATCACATAGGTCGGCGCGTTGGTGTTGCCGGCGGTGATGCGCGGGAAGATCGAGGCGTCGATGACGCGCAGCCGCTCGACGCCGTGCACGCGCAGCTCGTCGTCGACTACCGCCATCGGGTCGTTCCCCATCTTGCAGGTGCCGACCGGGTGGAAGATGGTCGTGCCCAGCTCCCCGGCCGCTTTTGCAAGATCTTCGTCAGTCACGATTCGGGCTCCAGGCCGGTATTCATCGGGCTGGTACTTCGCTAACGCCTTTGCGGACATGATGCGACGCGTAAACCGCATCGCATCCACCGCAACCCGGCGGTCTGCTTCGTCGCTGAGATAGTTCAACCTGATTTCCGGATAGACCGCCGCGTCCCGCGACTTGATGCGCACCGAGCCGCGCGAGGCCGGCCGCAGGTTGCACACGCTCGGCGTGATCGCCGGGAAGCTGTGCAGCGGGTCGCCGAACTTGTCGAGCGACAGCGGCTGCACGTGCCACTCGATGTTCGGCGTCGGCTGCGCGGGATCGCTCCGCGCGAAGGCGCCCGCCTGCGACGGCGGCATGGTGAGCGGCCCGGTGCGAAACGCGAAATACTCGAGCGCCATCGCCGCCTTGCCCCAGAGGCTGTTGGCGATGCCGTTCAGCGTCTTCACGTTCTTCACCTTGTATTGCATGCGGATCTGCAGGTGGTCTTGCAGGTTCTCGCCCACGCCGGGAAGGTAGTGCACCAGGGGAATTTCCAGGCTCTGCAATAGCGCCGGCGAGCCGATGCCGGACAACTGGAGCAATTGCGGCGACCCGATTGCGCCGGCGGCGAGGATCGTCTCTTTCCTCGCTTCGACCGAGAATTTCTCGTTGCGGCGGACGAAATCGACGCCGGTGCAGGCCCGGCCGCTGAAATTCAGCTTGAGGACCTGGGCGCCGGTCATGACGGCGAGGTTGGCGCGGTGCGTCACCGGGCGCAGGAACGCGTTGGTCGCGCTCCAGCGCCGGCCGCGCTTCTGGTTCATCTGGAAGTAGGCGCAGCCGAAGTTGTCGCCGCGGTTGAAGACCTTGACCGGCGGGATGCCGCATTCGGCCGCCGCCTCGCGCCAGGCGTCGATGATGTCCCAGCGCACGCGCGGGTCCTCGATGCGCACCTCGCCGCCGGCGCCGTACCCGTCGACGGCGCCGTGCTCATAGTCTTCCAGGGACCGAAACAAGGGCAGGACTTCGTCCCACGACCAGCCCCGGTTGCCGAGCGCCGCCCAGTGGTCCCAATCCTCCTTCTGGCCGCGCATGTAGATCATGGCGTTGATCGACGAGCAGCCGCCGAGCACGCGTCCGCGGGCGTAGTGGATCGAGCGCCCGGCGAGGTGCTCGTCGGGCTCGGTCTTGTAGCACCAGTCGGTGCGCGGGTTGGCGATGGTGTAGAGGTAGCCGACCGGGATGCCGATCCAGAACCAGTCGTCCCGCCCCCCGGCCTCGAGGAGCAGGACCCGGACTTGCGGGTCGCGCGAAAGCCGGTTCGCCAGGAGGCAGCCGGCGCTGCCCGCGCCCACGACCACGTAATCGAATGCGCCGAAATTCTGCAGGTTCGCCTTTCCCGGCGGTATTGTAATGAGCGGATGGACGAGCAAATCTCGGAAGCGCTCCTGGCGGTGCGGGCCGCCCACTTCGACGCGCGCGGCGCGGCGGGCGACTACGCCGCGCTTGCCGCCTCGGCAGAGCGTGCGCGGCTTGCCGAGTGCCTCGCCGAGCTCGAGGGCTTCGACACCCGGCGGGTGCGCATTCCCGCGCAGATGGCCTTCTGGATCAATGTGTTCAACGCCGGCGTGCTGCGCGACGCGGCCGAGCTGCAGGCCGCCTCGGGCGCAAAGGTGGTCGAGGCGTTCTTCGAGCGCCCGCGCCTCAAGGTCGGCGCCCACCGCTATTCGCTCGACGACATCGAGCACGGGCTGCTGCGCGGCAACGTGCCCAAGCAGGGCCGCAAGCGCACGCCCATGGAGCGCGGCGACCCGCGCCTCGAGTACATGCCCATCGTGTTCGACGAGCGCATGCACTTCGGGCTGCATTCGGCCTGCCGCTCGTCGCCCCCGCTGCGGGTGTTCGAGGAGGGCCGGCTCGACCGCCAGCTCGAGGAAGCGGCGGTCGACTACGTGCGCCAGGGCGCGCGCGTCGAAAACCGGGGCGCGGTGATCGTGCTGCCCCGGCTGTTCCACTGGTTCGCCGAGGATTTCGGCGGCGCGAGCGGCATCGTCGAATTCGTCGTCGCGCGCATCGACGACGAAGCCACGGTTGAGATGATCGACCGGCGGCTCGGAAGGGTGAAGCTGCAGTACGCCCCGTTCGATTGGACACTCAATCGAAAATGAAGCCATCGTCCTCGGCCGCGAGCGCGGCCTGGGACAGCAGAAAAAGTGAATACGCAACCGGCCCCGCGCCGGATGCAATAAGTTTCGCCTTTCCTTCCGCTCGAATCCGCGCCGCGCGTGCCGCCGTAAATGGCGGCGTGCGCGCTTGCGCATACGACCAACAAGGAGCGGAAATGAACGGAACCAGACGTGTCTTTTTTGGCAACGCGGCGAAGCTGTCCGCGGCCGCCGTTGCGCTGCTCGCCGGCAACCACGCCCTCGCGCAGGGCTCGGGCAGCATGGCGGATGTCGGCATCCTCAACGTCGCGCTCGGGCTGGAGTGGGAAGGCATCAACGCCTATACGCTCGGCGCGCAAAGCGGCCTGCTGCAGAAGCCGGTGCTCGACGTGGCGGTGCGCTTCCAGGCCGACCACAAGGAGCACGCCGACACCCTCGTGGGCGCGATCCGCAAGATGGGCGGCAAGCCGGTCGAGCCGAAGGCGCTCGGCGACTATGCCAAGGCGCTCAAGGCGGACACGCTGAAGAGCCAGGCGGACGTGCTGGATCTCGCCGCGCGGCTCGAGCTCGGCGCGACCAACGCCTACATCGGCGTGATCCCCTCGTTCAAAAACCCGGCGCTCGCCCAAGTCGCGGCGCGCCTCGCGGCCGACGAGGTCATGCACTGGACGATCCTCAACAACGCCCTCGGCCGGGCGCTACCCGCGGGCGGAATGCCCTTCGGCGCATGACAGCAAAGCAGTGAGGCTCGTTCTCCCCTCGGCCTGCGCGGTCCTCCTCGCCGCGCAGGCCTTTTTTTCGCATGCGGGCGATGCCGCGCGTGGGCAGCAGCTCTACGAGAGCCGCTGCATCGGCTGCCATTCGATCGACGCGAACCGCGCCGGCCCTGCGCACCGCGGCGTGTTCGGCCGCAAGGCGGGCGCCGTGAAGGGCTACGACTATTCGCCCGCGTTGAAATCTTCCCGGTTGACCTGGAACGAGAGGACCCTCGACCACTGGCTGACCGATCCGGAGGCCGCGATTCCGGGACAGAAGATGAGTTTCTCGGTGTCCGACGCGGCCGACCGCGCGGATATCATCGCGTACCTGCGCACAGCCAAGTGACCGCGTGGCTGTGCGCTTCGCTCATCTCATCTCGGAAAGTTCTCTAGCACCACGGCAAGGACCAGTAGCTTGCCGTCCGGCATGGTGTTATCTCCGCGCATCCAGGCCTCGAGAACTGTCGAGGGCACGTTCAGACGCCAAGCAAGTTCATCCTGCCCAAGAAGGTCGGCGGCACGCTGCAAGAACTGTCGCTTTGTTGTCGCGTCGTCCATGCCATAACTCCTGCAAGGGCTATGCCTTACCCTGTCGTCCGATACACTGAAGAATCATGGGCTTGCGGATAGGGATTGACTTGGGCGGCACCAAGATCGAAGCGCTCGCGCTCGACGGGGCCGGGCGTGAAGTCTTTCGCAAGCGGGTTCCTACGCCGCGTGGCGATTACGCCGCAACGATCGCGGCCGTTTCTTCTCTCGTGAAAGAAATTGGCGAAGGCAGCGTGGGCGTGGGAATCCCCGGTGCGGCTTCGCAAGTGACCGGGCTGGTGAAGAACGCGAACTCGACCTGGCTGATCGGCAAGCCGCTCAAGGAGGATCTCGAGAACGCGCTCCGAAGGCCGGTCAGGCTGGAGAACGACGCCAACTGCTTTGCGTTGTCGGAGGCGGTGGACGGAGCGGGGAAGGGCGCCAGCGTGGTGTTCGGCGTGATCCTCGGCACCGGGGTCGGCGGCGGCATCGTGGTCGACGGCAAGGTGCTGGTTGGGGCGAACGCCATCGCCGGGGAATGGGGGCACAACCCCCTGCCGGCGCCGACCGCTGCGGATTTGCCGCATCCAGCCTGCTACTGCGGCCGTACAGGCTGTATCGAGACTTATCTGTCAGGTCCGGGACTGTCGCGCGACCATGAGAGCAGAACGGGACGGCGGCTGTCCGCGGAGGAAATCGTTTCTCTTGGGGATCAGTCTCTTGAGAGGTACGAGGAACGCCTGGCGCGGGCGCTCGCCTCGGTGATCAACGTGCTCGACCCGGACGTGATCGTGCTGGGCGGCGGAATGTCGAACGTGGCGCGGCTGTACACTGAAGTGCCCCGCCGATGGGGGCGGCACGTGTTCTCCGACCGGGTGGCGACGCGGCTTGCGCGTCCGGTGCACGGCGACTCAAGCGGGGTGCGCGGGGCAGCCTGGCTTTGGGGGGAGAACTGAACGAAAGGGAGACGTCCATGAAACTGCAACTCGTCGCGCTGTCCGCAGCGCTCGCGTCCAACGCAGCCTTCGCGGGACCCGAGAAGATCAAGTTTCCGTCCGACTACCTGAAGGGCGTGCTCTACCAGACGCTCGACCGGCCGGACAACAAGCAGTACCGCGAGCTCTATGCCACGCCGGCGGCGATCGAGGCGGTGCGCAAGGGCCAGCCGATCCCGAGCGGTACCGTGCTCACGCTGGTGCAGTGGAGCGTGGAGCAGGACTCGAGCGGCAACCCGATCAAGGATTCGAACGGCCGCTATATCAAGAAGGACATCATCGCCCACACGGTGATGGAGAAGCGCACCGGCTGGGGCGCCGACTATCCGTCCGACTGGCCGCGCAATGGCGAGTGGGAATACGCGGTGTTCACCGCCGACGGCCAGCCCAACCCGAAGGGCAACGCCAACAACAAGGCCTGCTTTACCTGCCACCTGCCGCACGCCAAGCAGGATTTCGTGATCTCGCTGGCGAAGCTGAACAACACCTTCCCCGGCATGCAGGCGGCGGCGAAGGCGAAGCCGGCGACGAAGACCGAGGTCAACATCGCCTCGTTCGCTTTCATGCCGGCGAAGGTCACCGCGACGGCCGGCAAGCCGCTCACCTTCGTCAACACCGACGACACGCCGCATCAGGTCACGGTGGCGGGCGGGCCCAGGAGCGAGGTGTTCCTGCGCGGGCAGCGCGCCTCGATCACCCTCGACAAGGCTGGCGAGTACAACTACATCTGCGGGCTGCACCCCAGCATGAAGGGCGTGATTGAGGTGAAATAAGGCAGTTCAGATTCTGAACTTGCGGCGGCCGCGCGAGGGGCGCAAGCTAGTCGAGTCAGGAGGAACCATGAAAGACACGCTATCCGCATTGGCGGCGAGCGCCGCCCTCTCGCTCGTCATCGCAGGCTGCGCCACCCAGGAGTCGCACGAGGGCCATGCGCGGCTCGGCAAGGTGAATTTCCCCGTGGAGTGCAATGCCGAGGCGCAGCGCGAGTTCAACCTCGCCATGGCCTACTACCATTCGTTCGCCTGGCAGCATATCCGCGAGCCGCTCGAGGCCGTGCTGAAGGCGGACCCGGCGTGCGGCATGGCGCACTGGGCGCGGGCGCTCGCGAGCCTCGACAACCCCTTCACCTGGCCGGGCACCATCTCGGTCGCGACGCTGAACCAGGGGCCCGACATCCTGGCGACGGCGCGCAAGACCGGGCTCAAGTCGCAGCGCGAGCGCGACTACGTCGACGCGCTGGGAGTGTTCTTCCGCGACCACGACAAGCTCGACCACCGCACTCGCGCCCGGGCGCTCGAAAACGCGCTCGACCAGGTCCGGCAACGCTATCCGCAGGACAGCGAGGCGGCGGTCATCTATGCGCTGGTCCTGTCGGCCAACTTCGATCCGACGGACCGCAAGTACACCAACCAGCTCAAAGCGGCGGCGGTGCTCGAGCCGATCTTCAAGCAGCAACCCGAACACCCCGGGGTGGCGCACTACCTCATCCACAGCTACGACTACCCGCCGATCGCGAAGCAGGGCCTGGACGCCGCGCGGCGCTACGACAAGATCGCGCCGGACGCGCCGCACGCGCTGCACATGCCCTCGCACATCTTCACGCGGGTCGGGGCCTGGAAGGAGTCGATCCGCTCCAACCGCGCATCCGCCACCTCGGCCACCGACAAGACTTTCGACAAGTGGCACGCCTACGACTACATGGTGTACGCCCACCTGCAGCTCGGCGAAGACGGCGCCGCGCGCAAAGTCGTCGCAGAAGCGCTCGGCAATCCCGCGCGCGTCGATCACTTCGCCACCGCCTACGCCTACGCGGCGATGCCGGCGCGCCTGGCGCTCGAACGCGCGGCGTGGAAGGACGCCGCGAAGGTGGAGCTCGCTCCCGCGGCCGCGGCCTACCCGTGGGCCAAGTATCCGCAGGCCGAGTCGATCAACGCCTACGCGCGCGGCATCGGCGCGGCGATGAGCGGCGACGCCGCAGGCGCCCGCGTCGAGCTCGGGCGGCTCGAGAAGCTGCGCGGCGTCGCGACCGAGCGCAAGATCGGTTACTGGGCGGAAGAGATCGGCATCCAGGCCGAGGTCGTGCGCGGCCTCGCTTCCTGTGCGGAAGGCCGGCGCTCGGAATGCGCCGCCACGCTGCGCGCGGCGGCGGATCGCGAGGACAAGCTCGAGAAGCACGTCGTCACGCCCGGCCGGCTGGTCCCGGCGCGCGAGATGCTCGCCGCCGTCACCCTCGACTCGGGCGACGCCGCGGCGGCGCTGCGCGAATACGAAACGGTCCTCGAGCGCGAGCCGAACCGCCTGCGCACCTTCGCCGGCGCGGCACGCGCGGCCGAGCGTGCCGGGGACAAGACGAAGGCGGCTCAGTACGCCCGGCGCGTCGTCGAGCAGACCGCAAGCGCCGACACGCAGCTCGTCGACGTCGCCGACGCCAAGCGGCTACTCGGGAGATGACCGGTCGGGTCCGGGCTGGATCATGATGCGCGCGTAGCGCTCGTAGGTGAAGTACGCCCACGCCCAGTCGATCATCACGATCAGGCGGTTGCGGAAGTTGATGAGGAAGTAGATGTGGGCGACCAGCCAGACCAGCCACGCCGGGAAGCCCGACAGCTTCATCCTGCCCATCACGACCACGGCGGCGTTGCGCCCGATGGTGGCGAGCTGGCCTTGATCGCGGTAGCGGAACGGCCTGGTTTTCCCGCCCTTCAGGGAAGCAAGGATGTTTTTCGCGGCATGCCTGCCCATCTGCTTCGCCGCCGGAGCGATGCCCGGCACGCCGTCGATCGCGGCGAGGTCGCCGACGACGAAGATCTCGGGGTGGCCGGGAACCGATAAGTCCGGCGCGACGTGCACGCGTCCGGCGCGGTCGAGCGGCGCGCCCAGGCTGCGGCCGAGCGGCGAAGCGGCAACCCCCGCGGCCCAGACGACGGTCTTGGCGGAAAGGCGTTCGGCGCCGATCTGGATACCCTGCGCGTCAACCCCGGTAACAAGCCGGCTGGGCCAAACCGTGACGCCCAGGCGCTCGAGCTGGAGCTGCGCTTTGCGCGACAGGTCCGGCGGGTAGGCGGGCAGCACACGCTCGGTTCCCTCGACCAGCACGACGCGAGCGCTGTGCGGGTCGATGCGGCGGAACTCGCCGCGCAGGGTATGGCGGGCGATCTCGGCGAAGGTGCCGGCGAGCTCGACCCCGGTCGGTCCGCCGCCGACGACGACGAACGTGAGCCAGGCGGCGCGCCGCGCGGGGTCGGTCTCGCGCTCGGCCATTTCAAAGCCGAGAAGCACGCGGCGGCGGATCTCGAGCGCGTCGGCGAGCGTCTTCAGCCCCGGCGCGTACGGCGCCCAGTCGTCGCGGCCGAAATAGCTGTGCGTGGTGCCGGTGGCGACGATCAGGTAGTCGTAGGAAATCTTGTTGCCATCTTCGGCCAGGACGCACTTCTCCGCGGGAAGGACCGACCGGGCCTCCCCCAGCAGCACCGTGGCATTGCGCTGCCCGGCCAGGATGTGGCGGATCGGGCCGGCGATGGACGGCGACGAGAGGCCCGCGGTGGCCACCTGGTAGAGGAGCGGCGTGAAGAGGTGGTGATTGGTGCGGTCGAGCACGGTCACGTCCACCGACGCCTTGCGCAGCGCCTGCGCGGCCCACAGGCCGCCGAAGCCGCAGCCGAGGATCAGTACAGATTGTGAACTTGTCGTCATGCCGCGCGAGGTCTAGGGTACGTGTCCATGAAAACCGTCTACGGCCAGTTCTGTCCGGTCGCGGTCGCGAGCGAAATCTTCGCCGAGCGCTGGACGCCCGTCATCCTACGCGAGCTCGTGCTCGGCAGCCGCCGCTTCAACGACATCCACCGCGGCGTGCCGCGCATCTCGCGGGGGCTGCTCGCCAAGCGGCTGCGCGAGCTGACCGCGTCCGGGGTGATCGAGAGCACCGACGGCGACTATCACCTGACCCATGCCGGCGAGGAGCAAGGCGATGATCGACCGCACGCTCGCCGCGCGCGGCGTGCTCGGCGCCGTAGACGCCGCCATGAACGTGGCGGGCGGCGCGGCGTTCTTCCGGGTCAACGGCCTGGAGCGGCTATTCCGCGACGCGCAGGGCGCGCGTTATCACCCGCTGCAGGAGGGCCTGCAGAAGACCCTCACGGCGCGGCACGCGCTCGGACTGGAGATCTAGGAGAAGTAAGCCGCGGGAGCCGCGGTGCCCTTGATCTGGCTGCGGTGCATGCGGCGGATCGTGTTCTTGTCGAACTCGTCGCGCTTGTGCATGGTGCTGTAGTTGCTCCAGATCAGCACGTCGCCCACCTGCCAGTGGTGCTCATAGGTGTTGGCGGGCTTGAAGGCATGCTTCCACAGCTCGTCCAGGAGCGCTTCGGATTCTTCGAGCGGCAGCCCCATCACATAGGCGCGCGGGCGCCGTCCGAGGAATAGCGCCGGCTTTCCCGTGCCCGGATCGCGGATCACCGCCGGGTGCGGGTAGCCTTTGGAAGTCACCGGGTTCGGGTCGTCCTGGACGCCCTTGCGCAGGTTGCCCCCGGAATCGCGCGTGCCGTCGTGCTTGATCTTCAGCGTCTTGATGCGTTCCTTCAGCTTGGCGGGCAGGTTCTCGTACGCGGCGCACATGCTCGCGGCCCAGGTATTGCCGCCCCAGGCGGGCAGCTTGCGCGCGAGGAGCATCGAAGCGATCGGCGGTACCGGCAGATAGCTCATGTCGGTGTGCCAGACCGCCTCGCTGTAGCCGAGCGCGCCGAGCGGCTCGCCGCCGGCATCGAGCTCGTTCGACACCACATAAAGGT
>Ga0208685_1000622_pt1 | contig 12189 bp, 8 predicted proteins | sample EasRivMeERMLT890_FD_187533 | JGI IMG/M metagenome (GOLD analysis project Ga0208685, IMG submission 187533) | Soil microbial communities from meander-bound floodplain in the East River, Colorado, USA - East River MetaG ERMLT890 (SPAdes) (version 2) | ecosystem: Environmental > Terrestrial > Soil >...
CTGAAGCGCTGACGTGGAGGCGAGGCGCCCGCTCTGCTCAGGCGCAGGCGCCGCCTTCCGACTTCGCGGCCTTCGCGCGCCGCTCCATCTCGGCGAAAGGGACGTCCTCGACGTGGGTCGCGATCGTCCAAGTGTGGCCGAAGGGGTCGGTGAGCGTGCCGCTGCGGTCGCCGTAGAACTGGTTCTGCACGGGACGCACGATCTTCGCGCCCGCGGCCACCGCCTTGGCGACGCGCTGGTCGACGTCGGGGACGTAGATCGCGAAGCCGACCGTGGTGCCGCCGCGCGTCTGCGGGCCGATCGCGTTCATCTCGGGGTGCTCGTCGGCGAGCATGATCGGCGAGTCGCCGATGCGGATCTCCGCGTGGCCGATGCGGCCGTCGGGCCCGGGGAAGCGCATGAGCTCCTCGGCGCCGAACGCCTTCTTGTAGAAGTCGATGACGTACAGGTACGGCGTGACGGTGTGGTATCCGTCGGGGATGGGCTTCACGGGCATGGGGTCGCTCCTTCACGATGAGCGGAACGCACGAGGGGGCGGGCCGCCATCATCGACGCCGATCGGAGGCGCGCAAGATGCGCCGAGTCCGCCGAGTCCGCATCGGAGACGCCATCGCATGAGTCGCTCGACCGGCGGGTGGGGTCGCGCGGTGGCCGCGATCGCGCTCCTCGCGCCGCTCGCTGGCTGCCTCACGTCGGTCGGCGCCTGGACCTACCCGTCGGGGCGCTACGCCACGACCCAGTGCGATCACCCGGCGGCCGTCGTCGTCGCGGTCGAGCGCCTCTCCGACCGGCGCGCCGAGACCAATCGCTCGTACATGCCGTGGGCGTACGCGCCGCTCGCGCCCGGCGGCTGGACCCACTTCGACCGCCCCGAGGCGACCGTCCCCGGCGCCGACACGACGGAGTACCGCGCCTCGCCGTGCGAGGACCTCGCGCGCTCGATCGTCGCCGAGCTCGAGCGCCAGCGGATGGTCGACGGGGCCGAGTACAGCGGCGACGGCCACGTCGACGCGGCCGCGACCCACGTCCTGCGCGGGAAGCTCAAGACCTACTACGTCCACGAGACGCGCTGGACCTACGGGATCTCGATCTACGCGGAGATCCTCTGGTGCCTCGGCCTCCCGATGGGCACGTCGCGCAACGGCTTCTGCGTCGAGCTCGAGCTCATCGACCGTCGCGACGGCCGCGTCGTCTGGGAGTGCACGCTCTACGACGCCGACTTCCACATCGAGGGCTTCTACTACGGTCCGGAGTGGTACCGCTTCTCCTGGATGTGGGAGCGGCGGCTGCGCGAGAAGCTCGGCGCGCTGGCGACGGTGCTCGGGACGACGGGCGCGCCCCTGCCGGAGAACCTGCGCGACGAGATCGAGCGCGCGGCGCCGCAGCTGCCGACCTGCCTCGGCATCGACTCCCCGTTCCCGTGCACGGAGAAGAAGAAGTAGAGGCGGCGCGCAGAGTAGTGATGGCGGCGCGCCCGTCGGCGCGCGCAGAGTAGTGATGGCGGCGCGCCCGTCGGCGCGCCGCCGGGGCGTTCACTTCTTGCGGAGCTTGTTCAGCATCGAGTCGAGGCCGAGGAGCTTCAGCACCTCCGGCTTCTGCTCGTCGACCGCCGACGGGAAGTGGCACTTGAAGCAGTCGTTGGTGATCTTCTCGCCGTCGGCGGTCGCGTGCTCTCCGTCGTGGCAGCGGAAGCAGCCGGGCGTGTTCGTGTGGCCGAGCTGGTTGGGATAGGTGCCCCAGTCGACGCCGTACTCGGGGAAGACGTTGCGCGAGTAGAGCTCGGCGACGACCCGTCCCGCCTCCTCGACGTCGGCCGCGCGCTTGGTCGCGAGCTCCGCATGGTTCTCCTTGTAGTACGCCGCGACGGCCGCGGGGATCGCCGCCGCCGCCGCCGCGCTGTCCGCGTAGCCCGCCTTCAGGATCTCGACCGCCGTCTTCTTCACGAAGGGCAGCGTCGAGGACATGCGGCCGAGCATGATCGCGCGGTCGACCGCCTCGTCGGCCTGAACGAAGGAGTGCGCGGGGCGGCTGTGGCAGTCGAAGCACTGCATGGTGATGCGCGGCTGTCCGGCGAACTCGGCCGCGTTCCGCCCCGTCTTCACGAAGGTCTTCGTCTTCCCGGTCGCCTGGTTCTCGTGCTCGACGAGCGGGATCTCCATGCGCTTCCTGTCGGAGGCGACGAAGCGGACCGAGATGCCCCTGCCGTGGTGGGAGCCGTGGACGCCGCCCATCAGCTCGCCGCCGACGTTCATGGTGAGGAGCGTCATCTCGGGCGTGTTGGCCTCGTCGTCGCCGTAGCGCACGAAGAACTTGAGCGACGCATTGGCCGGCATCTGCTTCCAGTGGCACTGCTCGCACGTCTCGTTGCTCGGGATGATGTGCCCCGTCTCGATCGCCCCGACGATCGGCTTGGGGACCTTGTCGGTGAGGACCGCGATCAGCTGCTTGGTGCCCTGGATCTTGCTGGCGATGAGGCCCTTGGCGCCGCTGCCGACGTGGCAGTCGACGCAGAGGATGCCGGCGTGCGGACCCTGGTCGAAGGCGCGCTGCTCCGGCGTCATCACGTGGCAGGAGCCGCAGAACTGCCGCGACTCCATCGCGTGCACGGCGCTCAGCGTGAGCTGCGACGCGATCAGGAGGTTGAAGAGCGAGACGGCGACCACGAATGCGCCGAGCTTCATCCAGGCGTTCGAGCTGGCGGCGAGCACGCCCGACAGCCGCTTGCGGAGGCGCCGCCGCCCGAGGTGCAGTCCGAGCGGCGTCATCAGCAGGCCGAGCACGAAGAGGCCCGCCGCGGCGATCGTCGCGACGCCGATGTACGGGTTCTCCTGCCCGCGGCGCAGGCGCGCCGTGACGAGGCAGGCCCAGACGATGATCGACGTGACCAGCAGGCCGAGCCCGGTCATCGCGAGCCAATGGCTCGTGAAGACGGTGATGACGGGAAATCGAGCGGCGCGCGCCGGGTCCGCGGCCGCGTCCGGTTCGTGGTCGGTCATGTGGCGCAGCATACGCGCGCGTTCCGTCGTGGATTCGCGGGCGATCCGGCGGCGACTTCCGGCGCGCGGCGCCGCGTCGCGCACGACCGCGGGCTCGAGCGCGAGGCGGCTTCGCTCCACGAGATCGACGCAGGCCAGGGGTGTGCTACGCTGCGCTCCTTCGCCGAGGAGAAGGGGCCGAGATGAAGGGGCGCGGACGACCCGATTCGCCCGTGCATTCGCGGCGCGCGCGCCGGGTAGCCGCCGGGCGCGCGCTGCCCGTCGCAGCGCTCGTGCTGATCATCGCGGCGCTCGGCGCGGGACGCGCAATCGCGCAGGAGAGCGAGCTCCCCGAGACCTACGGACCGCCGCCCGCGCCCTCGTCCTGGAGCCGCTGGACCAACGAGCTCGCCGTCTCCGGCAGCTTCTCGCTCGAGTACCGCCTCCGCCACACCTCCGAGGCGACCGACCAGGACCTCTACGGCCTCCTCGCGGCCGACTACGGCGACGCCGCGACGCAGCCGGTCACCGCGCACCTCGTCGCGCGCAGCGCCTTCGACCTCGACGACGGCGTCGACCACACCGGCGACTACGCGTTCGACAGCCTCCAGGACACTTACCAGAGCCAGTTGACGGCGCAGCTCTACGAGCTGTGGGTGGGCGGGGCGCTCTCGGGGCCGGTCGCGTCGTGGAAGCTCGGCCGCTGGTTCCTCGACGACACGCCGGTGCAGACCTACGTCGACGGCGCGCGCATCGAGACGCAGGAGGTGACCGCGGCGAAGATCCGGCTCGGCGGCTACGCCGGCCTCCCCTCGCACCTCTACGAATCGTCGCCCTCCGGCGACCTGATCCTCGGCGTCTTCCTCGAGGCGCGGGCCTGGACCGGCGGCCGCACGCGCTTCGACTACATGCACGTCGACGACCAGACGCTCCTGCTCGACCACCACGACGACCTCTTCGCGCTCTCGCAGTGGCAGCAGGTCGGCGAGCACGTCGACCTGTTCGGCCGCGTCACCTGGCTCTCTTCGGAGAGCCGCGACTTCGAGGTGCGCGGCAACTGGAACGACCCCGAGGCGCAGCTGCGCGCGCAGCTCTCCTACTACCAGCTGCTGCACACGCAGGAGAGCCTCTCCTACGAGTTCGACCCCTACTTCCAGTCGGCGTTCGAGTACCGGCCCTACCGCGAGATCGCGGCGAGCGCCGGCCACGCCTTCGGCGACCACTTCGACCTGTCGGGCGGCGTCGACTTCAGGCGCGTGACGAACGACGGCGACGAGGGCGCCTTCAACCACGACTTCGAGCGCTTCTACGTCGTTCCGATGTTCCTCGGCTTGCCGGACGAGGACACGACGATCTCGCTCACCGGCGAGCTGTGGGTCGCGACGCCGGAGCGGATCACCAGCGTCGGCGGCGAGCTCGACCACGCCCTCTCGAAGGAGGTGCACGCGAACGTCGGGACCAACTACTCGCTCTACAAGTACGACATCTTCCAGGCCAAGGAGCTCGACCGCGTGCGCACCTACTACGCCGGACTCGACTGGAAGGCGTCGAAGAAGCTGCGGCTGCGGATCGACTACACCTACGAGCAGGACCCCTTCGACCGCTACCAGACGGTCAGGATGCGCGCGACATGGACCTTCTGAGACGACGGCTCGTCCGCGCCGCGCTCTTCGTGGCGGTGCCGCTCGTCGGCGGCTGCCTCTGGATGGGCGGCTCGTCGGGCGAGCCGGAGCGGCTCGCGTTCCCCCACGCGCGGCACGGCGAGGACGACGGCCTCGAGTGCGCGAGCTGCCACCGCGACGCGCTCACCGCCGACGCGCCCGGCATGCCCTCGATCCAGCAGTGCCGCCTCTGCCACAAGGAGATCGACCGCGACAAGCCGCCGGAGAAGCAGGCGGCCGCCTTCTTCGAGAACGACGTCCTCAAGGCGCCGAGCCTGACGAAGCTCTCGTCGGAGATCGTCTTCTCGCACCTCCTCCACGCGAGCACCGAGCACATCGAGTGCTCCGAGTGCCACGGCAGCGTGGCGAGCAGCGACGCGGTCACAGCCGACGTGCACGTGACCATGGCGAAGTGCACCGCCTGCCACGCGCGCAACGCGGAGCGGGGAGCGGCGTGGGGCAACGACTGCGCGGTGTGTCACAAGGAGATCCGCGCCGACCGCGCGCCGCCGAGCCACGCCACCGACTGGAAGCGCGAGCACGGCCGCACCGTCCAGCGCGCCGGCAGCCCCGAGGCGGCGAGCTGCACGATGTGCCATGCGCGGAGCGCCTGCACCACGTGCCACCAGACCGAGCTGCCCGACGACCACACGAACTACTGGCGGCGGCGCGGCCACGGCGTCGCGGTCGCGGTCAACCGCGACCGCTGCTCCACCTGCCACCAGGCCGACGCGTGCGAGCGCTGCCACTCGCAGACTGCGCCGCTCAGCCACAGCGCGGGCTGGGGGTCGCCGTCGGACCGCCACTGCATCACGTGCCACTTCCCGCTCGGCGGAGGGACGGGCTGCATCGTCTGCCACCGCGGCGCGCCGAGCCACGCGCTCGCGGCACCGATGCCGCCGGGACATTCGCCGGCGATGAACTGCCGCCAGTGCCACGGACAGGGTGCGCCGTTGCCCCATCCCGACAAAGGTGATCAGTGCACCGCATGCCATAAGTGATCCGTGACCGAGGAGGTGACCGTCGTGCGCAACGAAGGAGGAGGGTCGTGATGAGCTTCCACGCAGTCGTTCGCGCGGCGTCGCGCTTCGCCGCCGCGCTCGTCGCCGCCTCCCTCGTCGCCGCCTGCACGGGCGACGACGGCGACCCGGGACCGCCCGGTCCGCCCGGCTCGCCCGGCGACGCGACGACGCCGACCGATCTCCTGCGGACCGAGGACTCGCCCGGCGTGAACGTCACCATCCTCGCGGTGACCGGCGCGGGCAACTCCGACGGCTCGTTCGCGGCGGGCGACACGCCGACGGTGAAGTTCACGCTCACCAAGGACGACGGCTCGAGCTGGACGCTCGCCGAGATGTCGCGCGGCCGGATCATGCTCTCGGGGCCGACCTTCAACTATCAGCAGGTGATCCCCGAGGTGACCGACGTGCCGACGCGCGCGGTCGCCAACGCCGACGGCTCCTTCAGCTACACCTTCGCGACCGGGCTCCCGGCGACCTATCCGCCGCCGATCAACGACACGACCTCGTTCGGCTCCGACGACGGCGAGCTGCAGGGACAGACGCTGCTCGCCGGGACCTACACGATCGGGATCTCCGCGCGCTGGGACTACACGGTCGAGGGGGAGGGCTTCAACAGCGCCGGCAACGCCGAGTTCGACGTCCTCGTGAACAACGCGACGACGATCGAGCCGCGCGAAATCGTCACGCAGGCGAACTGCGCCAGCTGCCACTCCGACCTGGAATTCCACGGCGGGCTGCGCAAGGACGTGAAACTCTGCATCCTCTGCCACACGGCCGGCGCGGAGGACGAGAACGACTCGGGAGTGGGGGGCGGCACGCCGGGCGCGACCATCGAATTCAAGGTGATGATCCACAAGATCCACAACGCCGCGCACCTGCCCTCCGTGAACGGCATCGGAGTCCTTGGCGACGGCACGCGCGACTACTCGGTGCCGCCGGTGTCCTACGAGCTCGCGGGCAACGGCAACCTCTCCGACTTCTCGACGATCCACTTCCCGGTCTGGCCGAGCCTCAACATCCCGATGCCGAGGAACACGGGCTACACGCTGCTCACTCCGGAGGAGCAGGGACGCGACGAAATCGTGCGCGAGGGCGTCGTGTCGTGCGACAAGTGCCACGGCGATCCCGACGGAGCCGGCCCGCTGCCGCCGCCGGCGAACGGCGACCTCGCCTACGCGCAGCCGTCGCGACGCGCCTGCGGCTCGTGCCACGACGACGTCATCTGGACGCAGAGCTACAAGAAGAACAACCAGACGATGGGGGCGCAGCTGTCCGACTCGAGCTGCATCTTCTGCCACCCCGCTTCGGGCGGGTCGCTCGCGGTCCGCAGCGGGCACCTCCATCCTCTGGTGGACCCGGCGGTCAACCCCGGCTTCCACGTCACCGGGCTCGCCATCGCCGAGTCGGGCACGAACAATGCCGACGGGACGATCGACCCCGGCGAGCAGATCGCGCTCACCTTCTCGCTCACCGACGACAGCGGCGCCGACGTCCCGCCCTCGACCGTGACCTCTCTGAACGCCGCCCTCTCCGGCCCGACCACCAACCCCAACATGCTCCTCAACACGTCGATCCCGACGGCGATGCTGACCGGCGCGCCGCCCTTCACGGTCGACCTGAGCGAGGTGCTGCCGCTCGAGTTCGTGGGGAAGGCTGCCGACAACGGCGGGATCGAGGCCTTCGCGACGTCGCGCCACCCGATCTACACCGGCTCGACCACGACCGTGTTCGAGCGCACCGCGACCTCGGGCGGGAACTCGACGCTCTCCGCGCCCGTCGGCCCGCCGCAGAACTTCATCGAGGTCGTCGACGCCACCGGCTTCGCGCACAACGACTACGTCGTGGTCGACGACGGCGTCCTCGGCGCGGAGGAGTACCTGCGCGTCCAGCAGGTCGACGGGAACCGCCTGTGGTTCGGCTCGACGGCGAGCACCAGCTACGCGGTCGGCCCGCGCCTCTCCCACCCGGCCGGAGTGTCGGTCAAGGAGGTCACGCTCACCACCAAGACGCTCAACACCGACTACGTCCTCGACCTCGCGAACGGCACGATCACCGAGGTCGCGCCCGCCAGCTTCCAGTCGGGCGACGCGATCGTCTGCACCTACACCTCCTTCTTCGTGATGCCGTCGACCTTCCCGGCCGCGATCAACGGCTCGCCCGACCTCGACGCGAGCTGGGGCAAGTGGACCGGGCTCGCGCTGCCCGACGGCACCTACACGGTCGGCCTGTGGGGCGCGCCGCCGCTCGTCGTCAACCGGGAGGGCGAGACGCAGACCTACAACGGCACGTCGCCGCCGGCCACCGCCGCCTTCCTGGCCGGGTCGGCCACGACGATCGCGCCCTACGACAAGACCGCGGGCGCGGCGACCTGCTACGCCTGCCACGACGACGTCTACTTCCACGGCGGCGGCCGGCGCGGCTACGAGACGTGCCTCCTCTGCCACGGCACCGCGGGATCCGAGGACCGCCCGCCCTACGTGGCCGCCAACGCGCCGCCCACGACCGGGCTGACCGTCGACTTCCGGACGCTGCTGCACAAGATCCACATGGGGGCGAGCCTCGCCAACGCCGACACCTACGAGGTCGTCGGCTTCGGCTCGACCGCGTGGCCCGACAACTTCGGGACTTCGAGCTACTCCGAAGTCGACTTTCCCGCGCTCCCAGCAGGGGCGGCGACCTGCGTCGCCTGCCACGGCGCCGACAACACCGCCTTCTTCGAGATCGCCGAACGCAACCACCCCGCCGGCCAGACGCCGCCGACGCGCGCGTGGCGGGCCGCGTGCGGCGCGTGCCACGACTCGAACGCCGCGCAGGCCCACATCGACGTCAACACGAGCCCGAACGGCTTCGAGTCGTGCGAGATCTGCCACGGCGACGGAAGGCCGGAGGCGGTCGAGGTGATGCACAAGGCGCGCTGACCGGCGCGCCGCAACGACGAAGTGCCCGCAGGCGCGCTACCACCAGAACTCCGTCCGGAACAGCCGCAGCGCGGCGTCGAGCACGACCGCTCCCACGGGTCGCTCCCCCGTGTAGATGCGCGCGTAGCCGCTGGTCGCGGTGCGCAGCAGCGGCGGCGCGCCGTCGATCGAGCAGTGCACCAGCACCGTCCCCTGCGCGCGCCCGTCTTCCCGCGCTGCGCAGCTTGCCAGGCGCACGACGCGCCCCTCGAGCGTCGTGAACGGCAGCGCCCGGATCTTGAACGCGACGCGCTGCCCGAGCTCGATGCCGCGCAGCTTCTCCTCGTCCAGCGCGATCTCCGCCACCGGCGCGGAGTGCTCCTCGACCACGCAGATCGGGTCGCCTTCGCGCAGGTACTGGCCGACGCGCTCGCGCAGGCGCGGCGTCACGATCGCGCCGGCGACCGGGCTCGCGACCTCGAGCCGCCGCTGCAGCGCCTCGAGGTGGTCCTGCTCGACGCCGAGCCGCTCGACGCGCGCCCGCTGCGCCGCGAGCTCCTCGGGCCGCGCGCCCGCCTCGAGCAGCGCGAGCCGCGACGTCTCGTCGCCGAGCTCGCGCTCGCGGCGCGCCAGCTCGACCTCGCCCTCGATCGTCCCGCTCGACTCGCGCGCGCGCTTCTCCGCCTGCACGACCGAGCGGCGTGCCCGCGCGATCCGCCGCGCCTGGTCGGCGCTCTCGAGCTCCTCGCGGCTCACGAGGCCGTCGTCCGCGAGCTTCGCGATCCGGTCGTGGCGCAGGTCGGAGGCCTCGACCTGCACCTGCGCCTCGGCGAGGCGCTGTTCGAAGGCGGCGAGCTCCTCGGTCAAGGCGTTCCGCATCCGCGTGAGCTCGTCGGCCGCGAGGTCGCGCCAGCGCCCGGCGCGCGCGACGCGGCCGCGCTGCTCGACGATCTCCTCGGGGCGCGTCCCGGTCTCGAGCAGCGAGAGCTGCGCCTTCGCCTCGCGCAGCTCGGCCCGCTTCTGCTCGATCCGGCAGTCGAGGTCGGGCACCTCGAGGCGCGCGACGAGGTCGCCGGCGCCGACGCGATCGCCCTCCTGCGCCGCGACGGCGCGCAGGAAGCCGGCGACGGGGGCGCGCACCTCCGCGTGGACGGCGGGGCGGACCGTGAAGCTCCCGCCGGAGTACTCGTCGACGCGCCAGAAGACGCTCGCGGCGCCCAGGCCGACGAGGGCGAGGAGCCAGCAGAACGCCCGGATTCGTCGTTTGGTGATCATGCGGGTGACCTCGCCACCGGAAATGCCTCGGATCGACGCGAGCACGGCCGGCAGCGCGAGCAGGACCGCCGCGACGTAGCCGGCGGCGCCGCCGACCTCGTGGAGCCAGCGCGCGCCGATCGTGACGGCCGCGACCAGGAAGGTCGCGGAGAAGAGCCAGGTGAGCAGCCCGAAGGCCGTGAGGAAGCGCCCGCTCGTGTCGGCGACGGGTGGGGCCGCGCCCCACAGGACGCGCCGCGCGTGCGCTCCCGCGCGCTCGAGCGCGCGCTGCCGCAGGTTCGGCAGCTCCTTCCAGTCGGAGAGCAGGTAGTAGCCGTCCAGCTTGAGGAGCGGGTTGAAGTTGGAGAGCGTGTCGAGGCCGGAGATCCCGACCACGAGGAAGGAGACGCGGCTCATGAACGTGCCCGGCTCGGCGACGCGCCACAGGACCACCGCGAGCGCCCAGACCAGCAGGTCGCAGTGGCCGCCGGCGAGCATGACCCAGACGCGCTTGCGCTTCTCCTTGAAGAGCCACGCGTCGGAGACGTTGCAGTAGAAGCACGGCGTGAAGTAGAGGAAGAGCGCGCCGATCTCGTGGACGGCGCCGCCGAAGTGCTTGCACGTGAGTCCGTGCGAGCACTCGTGCAGCACGCCGAGCAGCGCGACCACGAACCAGCCGACCAGGAGCGACTCCCAGCGCAGCGAGTCGCGCAGGCTCGCCACCAGGTCGTCCCGGTTCGCGAAGAGGAGCATTCCCCCGCCCGCGATCGCGACCGCGGAGAGGACGAGGAACGTCTTCGTCCAGATCCAGCGCAGCTTCGGCTCGATGCGCGTGAAGAGGCGGTCGGGATCGAAGAGCGACTTGCGGAAGAAGAGGAGGCTCTGCTTCGCCGGCGCGGCGGGGGGCGCCGACGTCGCGAGCATCCCCTGCTCGCCCGCGGTCACGAGGAAGTCGTCGAGGTCGCCCGGGGTCAGCGGCTCCTCGAAGCGCCGCTCGTAGGCGGAGCGCACCGCCGTCGCGCTGTGCTCCCCGTCGAGCTGGAGCAGGAGGAAGTGCTCGCGCTGCCCGAGCAGGAAGAAGTCGCCCGAGCGCGGGTCCTTCACCACGTGCTCGCCCTTCTCGCCGAACGGCTCGACCCGCAGGTCGCTGCGGCGGGGCGGGAGCGGCGGGGCGGCGACGGGCACGGGCGCGCCTCAGTTCTGCGGCGTGCGCGCCGGCACGCCGATCAGGTAGGTGATGCGCAGGAGCGCGAGGCGGCGCGGCCGCATCCGGTCGGTGAACTCGAACCATCGCGCCATGACGCCTCCGTTGCTGCCGGGCTGCGCCGGGGCGGCCCGGGAGAGAGACGCCATCGCCCCCGCCGGTCGAACATCCGCCGTTCGCTCCCCGGGGCGCGCGGCGTCTTCTCCCCCGTGAAACACTCCCGTCGCGCCCGGCTCGAGGCGGCGCTCCGCCTCTGGAGGCGGGCGCTCGGCGACGCCCACGTCGTGACCGCGGCGGCGGCGCGGCGCTCGGCGGAGCGCGCGACCTTCCAGACCGCGCAGCGCATCCCGGCGCTGCTCCGCCCTGCGTCGCGCCTCGAAGTGCAGGCGTGCCTGCGGATCGCCGGCCGCTTCCGCGTCCCGATCCATCCGGTGAGCTGCGGCAAGAACTGGGGCTACGGCTCGCGCGTGCCGGTGCGCGACGGCGCGGTCGTGATGGAACTCGCCCGGATGTCCCGGATCGTCGAGTTCGACGAGCGCCTCGGCTACGTCACGCTCGAGCCGGGCGTCACCTTCCGCCAGCTCCACGCCTTCCTGCGGCGGCGCCGCTCGCGGCTCCACGCCAACCCGACCGGCAGCACGCCCGACACGAGCCCGCTCGCCAACGCCCTCGAGCGCGGGCTCGGCCACGGCCCGCTCGGCGACCGCTTCAACGGCGTCTGCGGGCTCGAGGTCGTGCTGCCGACCGGCGAATGCGTGCGCACCGGCTTCGCGCGCCTGCCGGGCGCCGCGGCGGCGCCGCTCCATCGCTGGGGGGTCGGCCCGTGGGTCGACGGCCTCTTCAGCCAGTCGAGCTTCGGCGTGGTGACGCGCCTCACCCTCTGGCTCTCGCCGATCCCGGAGCTCGGCGACCGGATCGCCGCGACGATCGAGAGCGCGCGCGACCTGCCGCGCGCGATCGACGCGCTGCGGCCGCTGCTGCTGCGCGGCGTGCTGCGCAACCCGGTGAAGCTCACCAACGACTACCGCGTGCTCAGCACCGCGACGCGCTACCCGCGGTCGATCACGAAGGGCGATGGCGTGCTGCCGCGCGCGCTGGTGCGCGCGCTGCTGCCGAAGCCCTTCTCCTGGGCCCTCTCCGGGACGCTCGAGTACGCGACGGAGCGCCACCGCGCGC
>Ga0208685_1000623_pt1 | contig 12187 bp, 15 predicted proteins | sample EasRivMeERMLT890_FD_187533 | JGI IMG/M metagenome (GOLD analysis project Ga0208685, IMG submission 187533) | Soil microbial communities from meander-bound floodplain in the East River, Colorado, USA - East River MetaG ERMLT890 (SPAdes) (version 2) | ecosystem: Environmental > Terrestrial > Soil...
GGTGCTGCCGCCGGTGCTGGGAACACTGAAGTCCGGGACCGGCTTGCCGAGCATTTCCAGAGTTTCTTATGCCTCTTCTGAGCAATGCGCCGTAACGCCTTCATTGAACACAAGGAACGCTGCTGCTGCAAGCGAAAAATTTTTCGCGCGACAGCCGCCTGATTGAAAAGGCTTTTTTGTGCCAACTTGCTGCCCCCGTGTGCGTTGATCGTCCATGCCGAACCTCTTTGTGATCGCCGGACCGAACGGCGCCGGCAAGTCGACTTCCGCGCCCGAGCTGTTGAGCGGTGTGCGGCAGGTCGCCGAATTCGTCAACGCCGACGTCATCCAAAAGGAGCGCGTAGTTTCCGAGATCGAGGCCGGTCGCATCACCCTCGCTCGCCTAACCGCGCTTGCAGTTGCCGGCAAGGACATGGCCTTTGAAACAACGCTCGCGAGCCATCTGCTCCTGCCACGGATCCGACGGATGCAAGGCTCTGGCTACCAGTTCCACCTATTCTTCTTCTGGCTTCCGAGCGCCGACATGGCCGTGCGGCGCGTGGCCGCGCGCGTCGCCAGCGGCGGGCATCACATCCCCGAAGACACCATCCGGCGAAGGTACGAGCGCGGTCTCGAAAACTTCTTCAACCACTACTCGGATGCGGCCGATACCTGGGTACTGATGAATAACACGGCGCGTCCGGGGACTCCTATAGCGTCGCGCGACCTTGGCGGGCCTTTGGTGGTGGGGGATAATGAGCTCTGGAATAGACTTGCCGGCCGATACATGAAGCCTCGAGCGGAAGAACCAAGAGCTTTCCCGCATCCAGATCAGCCGTGGACAGCGCAGGATATCGTGGACGCGGTAAATCGTGCGGTGACAGCGGCATACAAGCGTCACAAGGACCGGGGCGAGTCGATAGTGATCTGGCGCGACGGAAAAATCGTCACGCTCAAGCCCGAAGAGATCGACGTCTAGCCGCTTTTCAGGAAGCGTCGCAACTCCACGAGGAGCTCTTTCGGCTTCTCTTCCGGAATGAAGTGGCCGCACGGCAAGGCGCGGCCGCGCACGTCGCTGGCGACCTCGCGCCAGTCGGACAGGCAGTTGAACAGCGCCTCGATTACGCCGTGCTTTCCCCACAGTGCCAGCACGGGCATCTGCAGTTTCTTCCTGAAATCCTTCCGGTCATGGACGAGATCAATCGTTGCGGCGGCGCGGTAGTCCTCGCAGGTGGCGTGGATGGTGCGCGGATCCTTGAACACGCGCACGTACTCGGCGATCGCGCGCTTGTCGAAGTGCTTGACGCCGCTCGGCCCGCGGCCGAGGCGGCGCAGGATGTACCAGGGAACCTGCCCGGCGAGCATGCGCTCGGGAAGCGGCGCCTTCTGGATCAGGAAGAACCAGTGGTAATACGCTTTTGCGAACTGCATGTTCGTGCTCTGGTACATCTTCAGTGTCGGCGAGATGTCGAGCACCGTGAGCGACTGCACGCGCCGGACGTGGTCGCGCGCCAAGCGGTGCGCGACGCGAGCGCCGCGATCATGCCCGACCAAGTTGAACCGGGGGAAGCCGAGCGTCTGCATGACCTCGGCCATGTCGAGCGCCATTGCGCGCTTGGAGTAGTTAGCATGGCCCGGCACGCCTTTCGGCTTGGAAGAGTCGCCGTAGCCGCGCAGGTCCGCGCACACCACGGTGTAGTCGCGAGCGAGCGACGGCGCCACCTTGTGCCACATCGCGTGCGTTTGCGGATAGCCGTGCAGCAACAGCACTGGCGGCCCGTCGCCGGCGATCACCAGGTTGATCGTGGCCCCGCTCGTTCGAACTCTCGTCCTGATGAAACCGGGAAAAAGGCTCATTCGAAAATCAGCGCCGCGGCCACCTTGCGCTCCTCGGCGACGAGGATGTTGTAGGTGCGGCAGGCCGCCTGCAGGTCCATCACCTCGAGCCCGATGCCGGCCTGCGCGAGCGCCGCGGTGAGGCGCGGATGCGGAAAGCGCTGGCGGGCGCCGGTGCCGAGCAGGACGATCTCGGGGCCGAGGTTCTTCAGGAACACGAAATCGTTTTCCGTAAGCCTGTCGAACTGTGAAACCCGCCACGGCTCGACGCGATCGGGCAGCACAACCACGCTCGAATTTCGCCGCTCGCCGTTCACCGCCACGTAGCCTTCGCCGTATCCGGTGATCGTGTTGACGCCGCTCGGGCGGGACGAGTGGAGTTTCACGCTAGAATTCTACAATGCGTGAGTTTTCAAGGATTAAGCGGCTGCCGCCGTACGTCTTCAACATCACCAACGAGCTGAAGATGGCGGCGCGGCGCCGCGGCGACGACGTGATCGACCTGTCGATGGGCAACCCTGACGGCGCGACGCCCAAGCACATCGTCGACAAGCTGGTCGAGGCCTCGCAACGCATCGACACGCACGGCTATTCCGTTTCAAAAGGAATTCCCAGACTAAGAAAAGCCATTGCGGATTGGTATCGACGCCGCTACGCGGTCGAGCTCGATCCGGACTCCGAGGCGATCGTCACCATCGGCTCGAAGGAGGGGCTCGCGCACCTGATGCTCGCCTGCCTCGAGCGCGGCGACACGGTGCTGGTGCCGAACCCGTCGTACCCGATCCACATCTACGGCGCGATCATCGCCGGCGCCGACATCCGTTCGGTGCGCATGACGCCGGAAGTCGATTTCTTCGCCGAGCTCGAGCGCGCGATCCGCGAGCTCACGCCCAAGCCGAAAATGCTCGTGCTGGGTTTTCCGTCGAACCCGACGGCGATGTGCGTCGATCTCGAGTTCTTCGAGCGCGTGATCGCCATCGCGCGCCAGCACGACATCCTTGTGGTTCACGACCTGGCGTATGCCGACATCGTATTCGACGGCTACCAGGCGCCGTCGATCATGCAGGTCCCGGGCGCGCGCGAGGTGGCGGTCGAGTTCTTCACCATGTCGAAGAGCTACAACATGGCCGGCTGGCGCATCGGGTTCATGGTCGGCAACAAGGAGCTGGTGCACGCGCTTGCGCGAATCAAGAGCTACCACGACTACGGCAGCTTCACGCCGATCCAGGTGGCCTCGATCGTCGCGCTGGAGGGGCCGCAGGATTGCGTTTCTCAAGTCAGACAGACCTACCAGAAAAGACGAGACGTCATGGTCAAGGGCCTGCACGACATCGGCTGGATGGTCGAGGTGCCCAGGGCCTCGATGTACCTCTGGGCGAAGATCCCCGAGTTCTACGCGGGCCTCGGCTCGATCGAGTTCACCAAGCGCCTGCTCGAGGGCGCGCACATCGCGGTCGCGCCGGGCATCGGCTTCGGCGATTACGGCGACAGCCACGTGCGCATCGCTCTGATCGAAAACGAGCACCGGCTGCGCCAGGCAGTGCGCGGCATTCGCGACATGTTCAGAAAGGACGGCCTGCTCAGAGGCGCAGCGTGATCCAGCCGAGACCCGCGACGCTGGAGGGCCACGGCGTTCGCCTGCAGCCCCTTTCGAGGGATCATGAGAAGGGTCTCGTCGAGGCCGCAAAGGACGGCAAGCTCTGGGAGCTGTGGTACACGAGCGTGCCCGAGCCCGACAAGACCGGGGCCTACATCGATGCCGCGCTCGCCGGACAGAAGGCCGGTGACATGCTGCCGTGGGTGGTGATGGACGCGAAGAGCGGAGAAATCATCGGCAGCACGCGCTATCACGACATCATCCCGGCGGCCGACCGCGTCGAGATCGGCTATACCTGGTACGCGGCGCGCGCGCAACGCAGCCATGTGAACACTGCCTGCAAGCTGCTGCTGTTCGAATTCGCCTTCGAAAAGGTCCACTGCAAGGTCGTCGGCCTGCGCACCGACAACTTCAACTTCCGTTCGCAGCGCGCGATCGAGGCGCTGGGCGCCAAGAAGGACGGCGTCATCCGCCACCATTGGCCGCGGCGCGATGGAACAGTGCGTGACACCGTGATGTACAGCGTCCTCGCCGCGGAATGGCCCGACGTGAAGCGGCATCTCCTGTTTCGACTGGGCCGACATGAAACCCATTGACGTCGGACTGCTGGGAATCGGCATCGTCGGCGGCGGCACGTGGGACGTGCTGAGCCGCAACGCGGACGAGATCCAGCGTCGCGCGGGGCGCGAGATTCGCATCGCCGTGGTGGCAGACAAGGAAACCGAAAAGGCGAAAGCCATCGTCCAGAACAGGGCAAAGGTCGTGCCCGACGCCTTCGAGGTGGTGCGCGGCAACGAAGTGGAGATCGTGGTCGAGCTGATCGGCGGCACCACCGTGGCCAAGGAGCTGGTGCTCGAGGCGATCCGGCACGGCAAGCACGTCGTCACCGCCAACAAGGCGCTGCTCGCCACGCACGGCAACGAGATCTTCGCCGCCGCGCAGAAGAAGGGCGTGATGGTGACGTTCGAGGCCGCGGTCGCCGGCGGCGTTCCGATCATCAAGGCGCTGCGCGAGGGCCTGTCGGCGAACCGCATCGAGTGGATCGCCGGCATCATCAACGGCACCTCGAACTTCATCCTTTCCGAGATGCGCGACAAGGGCATCGCCTTCAGCGAGGCGCTGAAGGACGCGCAGAAGCGCGGCTACGCCGAGGCCGACCCGACCTTCGACATCGAGGGCGTCGACGCCGCGCACAAGCTGACCATCCTGTCCGCGCTCGCCTTCGGCATTCCGATGCAACTCGAGAAGTGCTTCCGGGAGGGCATTCAAAAGCTGACCAAGGCCGACATCCGCTATGCCGAGGAGCTCGGCTACCGCATCAAGCTGCTGGGCATCACGAAGAAGACGGACAAGGGAATCGAGCTGCGGGTGCACCCCACGCTCGTGCCGGCGCGGCGCCTGATCGCCAACGTCGAGGGCGTGATGAACGCCATCCTGGTGAAGGGCGACGCGGTCGGCGCGACGATGTACTACGGCGCCGGCGCCGGGGCCCAACCCACGGCGAGCGCGGTGGTCGCGGACCTGGTGGACGTCACCCGCCTGATCACCGCCGATCCCGAGCAGCGCGTGCCGCACCTCGCGTTCCAGCCCGACCGGCTCTCGGACGAGAGAGTTCTTTCCATCGACGAGATTGAAACCTCGTACTACCTGCGCATGCGCGTGATGGACAAGCCGGGCGTGCTCGCCGACATCACCCGCACGCTCGCCGACTCCGAGATCTCGATCGAGGCCATGGTGCAGAAGGAGCCGGGCGAGGGCGAGCGCATCGTGGATATCGTGCTGCTCACCAACCGCGCGATCGAGAAGGACGTCAACCAGGCGATCGACCGGATCGAGAAGCTGCCGACGGTGCTCGGCGCCGTGACGCGCATCCGGATGGAGGCGCTGCTGTGAGGTTCGCCTGCCTCGCGCTTGCGCTGCTGATGAGCGTCCCGGCCGCTGCCCAGGTGGAGAAGCAGGAGAAGAAGGCGGCAAAGAAGAAGCAAGTCGCCGGCAAGAAGAAAGTCGCACACCGGAAGCCGACGCCCGAGCAGATCCGCAAGTTCAACGAATTGCAAAAGAAGCAGTAGGCAAGTTGCGATACATCAGTACACGAGGCGCGGCAGCGCCGAAGCGCTTCACCGACATCCTGCTCGAAGGCCTTGCGCCCGACGGCGGCCTGTACGTGCCGCAGGCGTGGCCGAAGGCGGACTTGTCCGCGTGGCGAGGCCTGCCTTATGCGGCGCTCGCGGTCCAGGTGCTGTCGAAGTTCATCGACGACATTCCGCAGCTCGAAGGCCTGGTGAAGCGCGCCTACGCCGCGCGCACCTTCGGCGACGAGGAGGTCACGCCGCTGAAGACGCTCGAGCCGGGGCTGCACCTTCTCGCGCTCGCCAACGGGCCGACGCTCGCGTTCAAGGACCTGGCGCTGCAGCTTCTGGGCGAATTGTTTGAATGGGTTCTGAAAGAAAAAAATCAGAGCTTGAACATCCTCGGTGCGACCTCCGGCGATACCGGCTCGGCGGCCGAGTACGCCATGCGCGGCAGGCAGGGGATCCGCGTGTTCATGCTCTCGCCGCACAAGCGCATGACGGCTTTCCAGAGCGCGCAGATGTACGCGCTGCAGGACGCGAACATCCACAACCTCGCGGTGAAAGGGGTGTTCGACGACTGCCAGGACGTCGTCAAGGCGGTGAACGCCGATGCGGCATTCAAGGCGCAGCACCGCATCGGCGCGGTGAACTCGATCAACTGGGCGCGCGTCGCGGCGCAGGTGGTCTACTACTTCAAGGGATACTTTGCGGTGACGAGAGACGACCGGCAGTCCGTCGACTTCGCCGTGCCGTCGGGAAATTTCGGCAACATCTACGCGGGCTACGTCGCGCGCCAGATGGGGTTGCCCATCCGCAAGCTGATCCTGGCCAGCAACGAAAACGACGTCCTGGACGAGTTTTTCAGGACCGGAAAGTACCGGGTGAAGCGGAAAGTCCAGCACACCACCAGCCCGTCGATGGACATCTCCAAGGCCTCGAACTTCGAGCGCTACGTGTTCGACCTGGTCGGGCGCGACCCGGCGAGCGTGCGCGACCTGTGGCGCCGGCTGGAGGCCGACGGCGAGTTCGACCTGTCGCATTCGCCGTACTGGCCGCGCGTCGCCAGCTCCGGCTTCGTCTCGGGCAAGAGCAGCCACCACGACCGCATCTCGACGATCCGGATGGTGTTCGAGAAATACCGGCTGATGATCGACCCGCACACCGCTGACGGCGTGAAGGTGGCGCTCGAGCACCGCGAGCCTCTGGTGCCGCTCGTCTGCCTCGAGACCGCGCTGCCGGCGAAGTTCGCCGCCACGCTGCGCGAGGCGCTCGGCCGCGAGCCGCAGCGCCCGGCGGAGTGGCGAAATCTCGAGAAGCTTCCGCAGCGCTTCACCCTGATCGAGCCCGATGCCGACGCCGTCAAGCGCTATATTGCCTCGCACTGATGAATGAAAAGAACGTCCTGGGCGGGGAGCTGCGCGCGTGCAGCTACGATCCGCTGACCGGCTACTTCCGCGACGGCAGCTGCGCCACGCACGACCAGGACGGCGTCGCGCACCTGGTGTGCGTGCAGGTGACGCGCGAGTTCCTCGACTTCAGCGTCGCGCGCGGCAACGATCTGGTCACGCCCCGCCCCGACCTGCGCTTTCGCGGCCTGGAGCCCGGCAGCCGCTGGTGCCTGCACGTGCTGCGCTGGATCGAGGCGTGGGAAGCCGGGCGCGCGCCGCGCGTGATCCTCGAGGCGACGCACGAGAACGTGCTCAACTACGTGCCGCTCTCGGCGCTGAAGCGCCACGCGCTCGACCTCAACTAGGCCGATGCTCGAAGCCGCCGACTTGACGTGCGAGCGCGGCGGAAAGATTCTTTTTCAGAAGCTCTCGCTCCGGGTTTCGAAAGAAGACCTGCTACGCATCGCCGGCGACAACGGCAGCGGCAAGACCAGCCTGCTGCGCATCCTGTGCGGCCTCGCTTGGCCCGCGCACGGCGAAGTGCGCTGGAAAGGCGAGCCGATCCGCCGACTGGGCGAGGAGTACTCGCGCAGCCTCGTGCACATCGGCCATGCGAGCGGGCTGAAGGACGAGCTCACCGCGGCCGAGAACCTGGCAGTCACCTGCACGCTGGCGGGGATTCGAGCATCCGACCCGGCGATACGAGATGCGTTGGGCCGCTTCACCATTGCTCCGGAAAGGCAGGTCAGGCATCTGTCCCAGGGACAGCGCCGGCGCGCGGCGCTTGCCCGGCTCGCGCTGTCGGGCGATGTGCCGCTCTGGCTGCTGGACGAGCCTTTCGCCGCGCTCGATGCCGCGGCGAGCGCGCTGGTCGAGGAGCTCGTCCGCGCGCACGCCGGCCGCGGCGGCGCGGTCGTGTACACGACGCACCAGGCGGCGGCGCTCCGCGATACCCGGGTGATCGAGCTCTAGATGCTCGCGACCGCGCGCGCCATTGTCTACCGTGACCTGCTGGTCGCCGTGCGGCGGCGGAGCGACGTCGCGGTGGCGCTGCTCTTCTTTGTCATCGTGACCAGCCTGTTTCCGCTCGGCATCGGCGCCGAGCCCAACCTGCTGCGCGCGATTGCGCCGGGCGTGATCTGGGTTTCTGCCTTGCTTTCGTCGCTGTTGTCCCTGAGGCGCTTATTTGAGGCCGATCATGACGATGGCACGCTCGAGCAGATGCTGCTCGGCGCGTCGCCGCTCGGCGTCGTCGCTGCCGCCAAGGCGCTCGCGCACTGGATGGTGACGGGGATGCCGCTCGCCGTGATCGCGCCCCTGATCGCGCTGCAATACGATCTCGCACCCCAGCTCTTCGGCGTCCTTGCTTTATCATTGCTGCTGGGTACGCCGGTGCTCAGCCTGATCGGTGCCATTGGCGCCGCGCTGACCCTGGGGCTGCGCGGTGGAGGTGTGCTGCTATCGCTGCTGGTATTGCCGCTCTACGTCCCGGTTCTGATCATCGGCGCGGGTGCAGTCGAGATGGCGTCCGCCGGGCTCGCGCCGGCGGGCCAGCTCCTGCTGCTCGCCGCGCTGCTGGTGGTGGCGGCGGCGTTCGCGCCTTGGGCAATCGCCGCGGCACTGAGGATTTCACTGGAATGAAATGGTTTTGGTACGCATCGCCGCAGACTTTCTATCCGCTCGCCGGGACGATCGCGCGCGCGTCGGGCATCGTCGCCGCGCTGCTTGCCGCGGCGGGCCTGTACATCGGCTTCTTCGTCGCGCCGACCGACGCGCAGCAGGGCGAGGCCTACCGCATCATCTTCATCCACGTGCCGGCGGCGTGGATGTCCATGTTCATTTACGTCGTGATGGCCTGTTGGGCGGCGCTCGGCCTCGCGCTCAACACCCGGCTCTCCGGGATGATGGCCAGCGCGCTCGCGCCCACGGGCGCGCTCTTCACCTTCATCGCGCTCTGGACCGGGTCGCTGTGGGGCAAGCCGACCTGGGGCACCTACTGGGTGTGGGACGCGCGCCTCACCTCCGAGCTGATCCTGCTCTTTCTCTACCTCGGCTTCATGGCGCTGCAGGCGGCGATCGACGATCCGCGGCGCGCCGATCGCGCCGGCGCGCTGCTCGCGATCGTCGGGGTGGTGAACATCCCGATCATCCATTACTCGGTGGTATGGTGGAACACGCTCCATCAGGGCGCATCGGTGAGCGTCACGCGCGCGCCGACCATGGCCGCGACCATGCTTACCGGCATGCTGCTGATGGCGCTCGCGTTCTGGGCCTACAGCATCGCGGTGTCGATGGTGCGCGTGCGCTGCATCATCCGCGAACGGGGTGGCGCATCTTCGTCATGAGCGACTTTTTCGCCATGGGCGGCTATGCCTGGTATGTGTGGGGTTCTTACGGGGTCACTTTCACGTTGCTAGCGATAGAAGTCGTCATGCTCGCCCGACGTTCGAGACACGATGAAACCAAGGCATAAGCGCATCGCCGCGATCGCCCTCGGCGTTGTCGCGCTCGGCATCGCGACCGCGCTGGTCCTGACCGCGTTCCGGCAGAACCTGGTGTTCTTCTTCAGCCCGACGCAGGTCGCGGCGAAGGAGGCGCCGGTCGGCCGCACCTTCCGCATCGGCGGCATCGTCGAGCCGGGCAGCGTCAAGCGCGACGGTGTCGAGGTGCGCTTCGTCGTCACCGACACCGCGCAGGGGCTGCCGGTCGTCTACCGCGGCGCGCTGCCCGATCTTTTCCGCGAGGGCAAGATGGTGGTGGCGCAGGGCCAGCTCGACGACGGCGGCACTTTCCGGGCGCGCGAGGTGCTCGCCAAGCACGACGAGAACTACATGCCACCGGAAGCGAAGGAGGCGGTGGAGAAGGCACACCGCGCGGCGAAGAAGGTGAATCCATGATCCCCGAGCTCGGCCAGCTCGCGCTGTGCCTTGCGTTGCCGGTCGCCCTGGTGCAGGCGATCGTGCCATTGTCCAATCCGTCGTCCGCCGCGCTCGCGCGCACCGCGGCGCAGGGCCAGGCGCTGCTCGTCGCCTTCGCCTTCGGCTGCCTCACCCATGCCTTCGTCACCAACGATTTCTCGGTGCAGTACGTCGCGATGCACTCGAACAGCGCGCTGCCGCTGCATTACCGCGTCTCCGGCGTGTGGGGCGGCCACGAGGGCTCGTTCCTGCTGTGGTGCCTGATGCTCTCGGTGTGGATGGTGGCGGTCAGCCTCTTCAGCCAGCACCTGCCCGAGGACATGGTGGCGCGCGTGCTCGGCGTGATGGGCGTCCTCAGCGCGGGCTTTATCGCCTTCATGCTGTTCACCTCAAACCCCTTCGACCGCTTGTTCCCCGCGCCGCCGGACGGGCGCGACCTGAATCCGCTGCTGCAGGACCCGGGGATGGTGCTTCACCCGCCGATGCTGTACATGGGGTACGTCGGGCTGTCGGTGGCGTTCTCGTTCGCGGTCGCGGCGCTGCTCTCCGGCCGCCTGGATGCCGCCTGGGCGCGCTGGTCGCGTCCGTGGACCACCGTGGCGTGGGTATTCCTCACCGTCGGCATCGCGCTCGGCAGCGGCTGGGCGTACTACGAGCTCGGCTGGGGCGGCTGGTGGTTCTGGGACCCGGTGGAGAACGCCTCCTTCATGCCCTGGCTGGTCGCCACCGCGCTCATCCATTCGCTCGCCGTGACCGAGAAGCGCGGCGGCTTCCGCAGCTGGACCGTGCTGCTCGCCATCGTCGCGTTCGGCCTGAGCCTGCTCGGCACCTTCCTCGTGCGCTCCGGCGTGCTCACCTCGGTGCACGCGTTCGCGGTCGATCCGAAGCGCGGCATATTCATCTTGGGCCTGCTCGGCTTGTTTGTGGGAGGGGCGCTGGTCCTGTATGTGTGGCGCACGTCGCGCATCGGCCTGGGGGGTGCGTTCGAGCCCGTGTCCAGGGAGAGCCTGCTGCTGGGGAACAACGTCCTCCTGGCCGCCGCGGCCGGCACCGTATTCCTCGGCACGCTCTATCCCCTGCTGATCGACGCAGTCGGCGCCGGCAAGATCTCGGTCGGTCCGCAATATTTCGAGACCGTGTTCGTGCCGCTGATGGCGCCGGCGCTCTTCCTGATGGGCGTGGGGCCGCTCGCGCGCTGGAAGCGCGCCAGCCTGCCGGAGCTCGCGGTGCGGTTGCGCTGGGCGCTGGGCGTGAGCCTGGCGCTGGGCTTCCTCTCGCCGCTGCTTTTCGGCAACTGGAGCGCCATGGTCGGCTTCGGCCTCGCGCTCGCGATCTGGATTGTCAGCACCGCGCTTCTGACGTTGAAGAAGAGTCTTCGACAAACCCGAGCTCACTACGGCATGGTGGTCGCGCATATCGGGGTTGCCGCGTTCGTGGTCGGGGTAACGCTGGTGAAGGGCTACGAGAGCGAGCACGACGCGAAGATGAAGCCCGGCGACGCGGTGGAGCTGGCCGGCTACGCCTTCCGGCTGGAGGAGATCGCCAGCGTGAAGGGGCCGAACTACGCCGCCGCGCAGGCGAAGGTCGTGGTGTCGCGCAACGGCAAGCCGGTGACGGTGATGTACCCGGAGCGGCGCCACTACACCGTGCAGGACCAGGTCATGACCGAGGCGGCGATCGACCCGGGGCTGACGCGCGACCTCTACGTCTCGCTCGGCGATCCGCTCGAGGGCGGCACCTGGCTGATCAAGGTGCAGCACAAGCCCTTCATCGACTGGATCTGGGGCGGCTGCCTGATCATGGCGCTCGGCGGCCTCCTCGCTGCGAGCGACCGCCGATACCGCTTCGCCATCCGGGAAAAACGCGCCGCCGAGGCGGCGGCGGCATGAGCAAGATCTGGCTGCCTCTCGGCTTCATCGTGCTGATCGGCCTGCTCGCCGCCGGGCTGCGGCTGAATCCGCGCGAAGTGCCTTCGCCACTCATCGGCAAGCCTGCGCCGCATTTCGAGCTGCCGCTGTTGCACCAGCCCGACAAGCGCTTCACGCAGAAGGACATGCTCGGCAAGGTGTGGGTGCTGAACGTGTGGGCTTCCTGGTGCCCGCCGTGCCTTGTCGAGCACCCGGTCGTCACCGAGCTCGCCAGGACCGTTCCGGTGATCGGCCTGAACTACAAGGACGTTCGCGAGGACGCGCTGCCCTGGCTCAAGCGCAACGGCGACCCTTACCAGTTCTCGGTGCACGACGCCGCGGGGCGCATCGCCATCGACTACGGCGTGTACGGCGTGCCTGAAACGTACGTGATCGATCAGGGGGGCGTGATCCGCTACAAGCACGTCGGGCCGCTCACGCGCGAGGTCGCCCAGACCAAGCTGCGCACGCTGGTGAAGGAGCTGAATGG
>Ga0208685_1000627_pt1 | contig 12151 bp, 11 predicted proteins | sample EasRivMeERMLT890_FD_187533 | JGI IMG/M metagenome (GOLD analysis project Ga0208685, IMG submission 187533) | Soil microbial communities from meander-bound floodplain in the East River, Colorado, USA - East River MetaG ERMLT890 (SPAdes) (version 2) | ecosystem: Environmental > Terrestrial > Soil...
AGTACGGATCATTCCGCATTCATCGTTCATCATTCATCATTAATGGTTGTGCGGGGACGCATGGACCCCACGCACAACCTTCCCTTCGCCGAGTACCGCCGCTTCGAGGGCATGGTCGAATACGAGTCGATAATCGACAGCCTGATCCCGCAGACCCTGCGCACGATCCGGGTCTTCGACCGCATCCTCCCCCGCGCCTGGAACTCGTCGCAGCGCTACGAAGCGCTGCGGCAGTTCTTGCTCGCCAACCGCGCCAACCGCCTGCTGATCGTGGTGCATGATGCCGAGCCGGTCGAGCGCGAATGCCCGCGCGTGGTGGACCTGGTGCGGCAGTTCAGCGTTTCCGTCAGAATCCACGAGACCCTGAGCCCGGCGAAGCACGTCTACGATCCGTTCGTCGTGTTCGACTCCAGCCATTACGTCCACCGCTTCCACTACCAGTACCTGCGGGCCGCCCAGGGCACCAACGAGATTATCGGAGCGCAGCAACTTCTCGACCGCTATTCCGAGATCTGGGAGGCATCCACCCACGCCGTGAGCGCCGGCACCAGCGGCCTCTAGCACCGGTGACCAGTGACCGGTGATCAATGACCGGTGACCAGAAATTCGCTCAGGCGACGAGCGCAGATTGGGCCTGCAGGAAGCGAGCGAACTGTTCCGCAGGCATCGGCCTGGCGAAGTAAGAACCCTGGATCTCGTCGCAGCCGTGCTGGCGCAAGAACTCGGCCTGTTGCACGGTCTCGACCCCTTCCGCGATGACCTTGAGCCGCAGCGCCCGCGCCATGCCGAGGACGGCGTTGGTGATGGCCGCGTCGTCCGCATCGTCCGGCAGTCCGCGCACGAAGGAGCGATCGATCTTCAGCTTGTCGAGGGGGAAACGCTTCAGATAACTGAGGCTCGAATAACCGGTGCCGAAGTCGTCGATGGACAGATGGAGTCCCATTTCCTTCATGGCACGCATGGTCGCGACGGCGCTCTCGCTGTTCTGCATGACGACGCTTTCGGTCAATTCCATCTCGAGGAATTCGGCGGACAGTTCCGACGCGCCCAGGGCGGCGCTGATGTTGGCGATCAGACTCCTGTGACGGAACTGCAAGGCCGAGAGATTGACCGCCACCGGAATGGCCGGCAGTCCCGCCCGCTGCCATTCCCGGTTCTGCCGGCAGGCCTCGTTGAGCACCCAGTCGCCGATGGCAACGATGAGGCCCCGCTCCTCGGCAATGGGAATGAACTCCGCGGGTAACACCATGCCAATGTCCGGGTGCAGCCAGCGGACAAGCGCTTCCACGCCCACCGTCCTGCCGCTGGCCAGGTTCATCTGGGGCTGGAAATGGAGCAGGAACTCGCCGCGCTCCAGCGCCCGGCGCAGGTTGTGCTCCATTGACAGGTTCGCGACGGCGCGAACGCCTATTTCTTCGGAAAAGAACTGAAAGTTGTTCCGGCCCATCTTCTTGGCGTGGTAGAGAGCTGCATCGGCGTTCTTGATCAACTCATTCACGTCCTTGCCGTCATCGGGATAGACGCTGATGCCAATGCTGGAGGTGATGCTCAATTCGCGGCCTTCGATGGAATAGGGAGCGCCGGATACCGCCGCCAGCAACTTCTCCGCAACGACAGCCGCATGCTCGGTGCGCTTGAGGAAAGGCAGGATAACTACGAATTCGTCGCCGCCGAGACGGGCGACGGTATCCTGTTCGCGCAGGACGGGCTGCATGCGCCCGGCCACCGCCTTCAACAGCAGGTCGCCCACGGGGTGTCCCAGGGAGTCGTTGACGTCCTTGAAACTGTCGAGGTCGAGGAATAGCAGAGCGAAATTCTCGTCGGAGCGCGCGCTGCGCCTGACGGCCTCCCCCACCCGCTCGATGAGGCTGGTGCGATTGGGCAGGCCCGTGAGTGAATCGTGATACGCCTGATGGCGCAGCCGCTCCTCGTTGGCACGGCGCTCCACCTCGGTTTCCGCGTTGATGATCCGGTCGGCACGGCGCACGATCAGGAACAGAAAGGCATAGAGCACCGCCAGTACGCCGAGGACGCTGGCAACGATCCGGAACTGGGTTCTCTCCAGCTCGTCGACCAGGGCAGTGACATCGGAATAGACCTCAAACACGGCTGCCACGGATGCACCCTGGCCAGCGCGGACGGGGATGTAGGAAAAGACCAGGTTGCGGTCCACCAGCACCTGCTCGAAGGCATCGAATTGATGCCGGAATGTGATATCACTGGCAGTCGCGCCGGCCCGGGCGTGCTGGAAACCGGCATTGTCACTCTTGTCCTCGCCGATCTGATTCGCTTCGGTGGAGAACACGGTCAGGCCGTCCAGATTATAGATCTTCACCTTGGCAACGTTGAGACCGCCCATCTGGCGCTGCACATCGGCGTGCAGGCGGGCAATCTCGGGGCGGCCGGCCAGCTCGTTGCGGTCATACCGGGAAGCGCCCGCCACAAAATCGAGATATCCCGGCAAAACGGAGTTGGCGAAACCCTGTGTCAGCGCGACATTGCCACGCGCCTCGTTCTCGATGAGCGCGGTGAAGGCGAAATGGCGGTACAGCAACGACAACGCCACGCTGACGGCGACGATGCCAATCAGGCTGGTGACGGAGAAATTCCGCGTCAGCCTGAATATGGATTGGCCAGGATGACGATTGCCTCTGGCGATGCCCGCAGCGGCGACGTCGGCTTCGCCGCTACCATCTTGCTGCAATCGGGTGTTCACGGCGTCGCTTTCCACCCCCGCCACCACCTGCAAGACCCGGCCTTTCTTAATTGCTTTCCTTGCTCCTGGCCATAGCCGCTACCATCAGCTGGCAACCATTTGCCAAATCCCAATTCCGTCAATACATTACGCCAGTGACGGTGCTGAGGCAATTCCACCTTGGGGGGCGGTAGTCCACCCTTGGACTTGAGCCTGCCTGGTCGGAGACCATTCTTGAGATTCTTGCCGCCCTGGCGGCAAGTTAAGGAAGGATTTGGCGCCAGCCGAATCCTTCCTTCTGCGTCGCCACCGCGATCCAGTCCGGCGCGCAGCCGAGCGCTGCCGCCAGCGCCGCGCGCGCCAGCTCCGGCGTGTTGTTCTTTTCGGAGAGATGCGCCGCGATCACGTGCTGCAGACGACTGCAGTCCATCGCCCGCACGATCTCCGCGGACGCTTCATTCGACAGATGACCCAGGCGGCCCCCGATCCGGCGCTTCAGCTGCGCGGTATATGGGCCGTTCTCCAGCATGTCCAGATCGTGGTTGCACTCGAGCACCAGCGCGTCGACGCCCGACAGCGCCTGCGTGATGTGCGGCGTGGGGCATCCCGCGTCGGTCAGCACGCCGAGCCTCGCCGTGCCGTCGGAGAGCACGAATTGCACCGGCTCGCGCGCGTCATGCGGAACCGTGAATGGCCTCACTTCGACGCCGCCGATTGCGAACGGCGTATGGGCATCGATAAACTTCGCGTGCGCCATGGAGCGGCTTTCGGCGCCCAGCCCCGAGAACGTGCCCCGCGTGAGGAAAACCGGCAGATCGTACCGAGCGGAGAGCTTCACCACGCCGCCGCCGTGGTCTTCATGCTCGTGGGTGACGATGATCGCATCCAGATCAGCGGGTTCCAGTCCGAGACGGGAGATTCGGGCCGTGATTTCGCGTGGCCCGAATCCGCAGTCGAGCAGGACCCGCGTGCCGTTGGCTTCGATGAGGAGGGCGTTGCCCGAACTGCCGGAGCCGAGCGATGCGAAGCGCATCACCGGCCGTGAATCGTAAATCGTAAATGGTAAATCGGTGAAATCAGGCTGTGCCCGGAGCCGGTCTTACGATTCACGATTCACCATTCACGATTCACGTCATTTGAGCTGGTCGTAGAGCAGCGTGAGTATGCGGCCGGCGGTCTGGGTGGATTCCTGCGCGCCGTCCTTGCCGAGCACCTTGACCTGGCAGCCCTGGGCGGTGTCCTTCACTTCGATGCTGAACTGCTGGCCCGGCTTGGCCTTGTCGTCGCTGCCCCAGAATTTCAGCCAGGAGAAGAAGCCCTTGTCATCGGCGCCCTTGCCCTCCGGATCGATGTAGCGCACGAAGTAGAGGCCCTTGGTGCGGTCGCGGTCCTCGACCGTGAAGCCGACGCGGTCGAGGGCAAGACCCACGCGCCGCCACGCGCGATCAAACTGCTCATCGAGCGCAAGCAGGCTGGCGCCGTCGGGCCCGCTCGCCAGCTTTGCACGCAGCGGAATCACCGTGGGTGAAGCAACGAGCGCCTTGGCCTGGGACGCGCCTACGCCGAAACGCACCATCAGCCGGCCCAGCATCTCGGCCTCGAGTTCGGGATCGGGCGGACGCGGCTGCCAGCGTGTCTTGGCGGTATCTTCAACCGAAGCGGTGGCGGTATAGACTTCCTCCATCCCGCGGTGGCTGATGTAGATCTCCGTGGTGCCGGGCTGGGCGCCATGCTCGAATCGCGTGCGGTACTTGTCACGCTCGCTGTTGGAATAAACCATGTCGAGCACCCTGCTCAGGAAGTTGCGGATGGTGCCGGCATCGACCTTGGCGCGCTTCTCGGCCCAGTCAGTCTCCATCACGCCCGCTTCGGGCAACTCGATATTGACGATGAGGCCATTCTCCTGCCAGAAGTCCTTCACCACCGGCCAAACCTGGTCGGGAGACCCTTTCACCACCAGCCAGCGCTGGCTGCCATCGCGCACGATGCGCGCGTTGTCCTGCTGCGGCAGCACGCCAACGGCGCCGGAGCCGGCGCGCTGGGTCGCGCGATCCCGGTTGTATTCCGAGAATGTGGTAGCGCCCTTGGAATTGACGTCCGGAACGATGTAGCGGTCGTCGGACCCGCCGGGACGGCTCAGGTCCGGGGGCACGTCGAGCGGCGGCAGTTGGATTGCCGATTTGTAGTCGACCTTGTTGCCGCCGCCGGTCCCGCACGCGCCGAGCGTGACGACGGTGACGAGGCACAGGGCGATGCGCACCGCGTCAAGCGGCCGCATAGCGCCCCCCTCTGACGCCGGCCGCGATACCCGCGTGCTGCATCGCCTCGCGCACCTGCTCGTGGCACGCGGCGGACAGCGGCGTCAGCGGCAGCCGGATGCCGCCCTTGATGAGGCCCATCTGCTGCGCCGCCCACTTGACCGGTATGGGATTGGCCTCGAGGAACAGGTTGCGGTGCAACGGCAGCAGCCGGTTGTTGGCTTCGCGCGCCTTCGCAACGTCCCCGGCGAACGCGGCCGCGCACATCTCATGCATGAGCCGCGGGGCGACGTTGGCGGTGACCGAGATCACGCCGTGGCCTCCAAAGAGCATCAGCGCCAGTCCCGTCGCGTCATCGCCGCTGTAGACGCGGAATTCCCGCGGCTTGCGGCGCATCAGGTCGGAGCCGCGCTCGATATTGGCCGTCGCATCCTTGATGCCGATGATGTTGGGGACCTGGGCGAGCCGCAGCGTCGTTTCGTTCTGAAGGTCGGCCACGGTGCGCCCCGGCACGTTGTATACGATCATCGGCAGGTCCACCGCCTCGGCAATGGCCCTGAAATGGCGGTAGAGCCCGTCCTGGGTCGGCTTGTTGTAGTACGGAACCACCGACAGGGTGCAGTCGGCGCCGGCTTCCCTGGCATAGGCAGAAAGCTCGATCGCCTCGTTGGTCGCGTTGGCACCGGTTCCGGCGATGATGGGAACGCGCTTCGCGGCATGGTCCACCGCAGTCTTGATCAGCAGCCGGTGCTCGTCCCAGTCCACCGTCGGCGACTCGCCGGTGGTGCCGACCACCACGATGCCGTCGGTACCTTCCTTGATGTGCCAGTCGATCAGGCGGCGGAACGCGTCGAGGTCAAGCGCGCCGTCCTCCTGCATGGGTGTAACGATAGCGACCAGGCTGCCCTGCAATGCGGCCATTTCCAGAATTTTCCTTATAAAACAGGCACCGGTGCCGCGACAAACTGCGCAATTCTACCTTATCCGGCATGATTTCGTCGGGTTTCCCCGATGAAATCATCAGGAAAGACATGCCAAATACCAAGTAATTCCATGCCCGTGCGATTGTACGCACCACCGGCCCGCCATGCATCGGCAGGGCACCGATGGGTGAATAGCCCGGATTATCTACCGACCGGAGTACTTGGTAAGGATTTCGTCGGCGCAAGGGCCGGCGAAATCCTCAGCCTTGCTGGAAGCGGTAAAAACTGGCGAGGAACGCTTCGGCATCAGCCGCCGCCGGTTCGGCGACGAACTCGTGGCAGGCTGCGACCGGTTCGGCAACGGCCATTGCCAGCGGCGTCCAGCTTGCGCACAGAATTTCGATACCGTACCCGAGCCGCACTTTTTGCTCCGGGTTTTCGGGTGTCGGGTCCATGTTGTTACTCTATTAGATTGGAATGTAAGAATGGTTTAATGGTTCGAGAATTATCGCATTATCCGCGCTGGATGTTGCAGGCTTGCTACAAGGAATGCGCACGCGCGCATTCCTAAAATAAAATTATAAGTGACTGACTGCATGCCGTGAACAGACAGCTTGATACCGCCAAGGAATGTTGGCGCGCTCGCTTGCGAAGAGATTCCTTAACCATATGATTCCATAAATTTATCAATTCGCGCTAGGAGTTTGTCGGGCTAACGCCGGACAAACTCCTAAAGCAAAACCGCCCGCACGATAACGGGAGTAAATGACAGTGAAAACCTTATTTCCAGCCTACGCGCATGCCCATCGGGAGCTATTCGGGGGTCGTTCCCCTGGGTTTCATTCGAAATTCGCGGGCGGTTTTGCTGTTAGCAGCCTGTCGGACACCTAAGTCCGACAGGCTGCTTGCGCGAATTGATGGCGCAGATACGCTGAATCAGCGCCGGCTTCGGCTCCGCCACGTACAGGTCTTCGTAGGAGACGACGCGCAGCCGGCCGCGAACCGCTTCCAGCAACTCGCCCGGTTGCAGCAGGAAGGCGGGATTGGAAGGCCGTCCATAGCGCTCGTTGCCAGCGGCGAAGGTCTCGTAGATCAGAACCCCGTCCGGCGCCAGGCTGGCCAGGAGCTGTGGAATCAGCGGCCGGTGCAGGTAGTTGACGACGACGATGCCCGCGAACTGCTCCCCGGAGTACGGCCACGGCGCACCCTCCAGGTCGGCGGTGCGGGTACCGATTCCCGGAGTGCCGGCAAGCAAGGCCACTCTGGCAGGATCCCCATCAACGGCCTCAACCGGGTGGCCAAGCGCGGCGAAGTAGCGCGCGTGGCGGCCGCTGCCGCAGGCGACGTCGAGTACCCGCCCGCCCGCGGGTATCCTGTCGGCCCAGCGAACCACCCAGGCGGAGGGAATCTGGAGGTCGTGGGAATCAACGCTCATGGATGGGGCGGATGACGAGTGACGAGTGACGACTGACGGGGCTGGAATCGCGAATTCATGCGTACAGTCGAAGCCGGTATAAACTGGAGCGGTCAGGCGGTTAATATAACGCCAAAAAGATCGTTCAACCGCGGTCAGGAACCGCAAGGGGACACCGTGAAATCCTGGCTCTACGTTATTGCCCTGCTGTCCGCCGTCCTATCGGTCGCTGGAACCGCTTCCGGCCAGCAATACCCCGTCCGTCCGGTCCGCATGCTCGTTGGCTTTCCCCCGGGTGGCGGCACCGACATCGTCGGCCGCATCGTGGCGCAGAAGCTCTCCGAATACCTCGGCCAGCAGGTAGTCGTCGAGAACCGGGGCGGGGCGACCGGCATGCTCGCCGCCGAGCTGGCCGCCAAGGCCGCGCCCGACGGTTACACCATGATGATGGCCCACATCGCCGCCATCTCCATCCTGCCCTCGCTGTACCCCAAGATGCCCTACGACGCCGCGAAGGACTTCGCGCCGATCACGCTGGCGGCGATCGGGCCGAACCTGCTGGTGGTCCATCCCTCGGTCCCGGTGAAGAACGTGAAGGAATTGATCGCACTGGCCAGGGCCCGCCCGGGCCAGTTGCACTACGCCTCGCCGGGGGGCGGCAGCGTGCAACACCTGTCCGGAGAACTGTTCAAGCTGCAGGCGAAGGTAGACATGCTGCACGTCCCTTACAAGGGCAGCGGGCAGTCCATCGTGGATCTCATCGCCGGCCATGTGCAGCTCAATTTCGATTCGGTGCCGCCGGTGCTGGGCCACGTGCGCCAGGGCCGGTTGCGGGCGCTGGCCGTGACCTCGGCCAACCGTTCGGCACTGTTGCCGGAGATTCCCACCGTCAACGAATCCGGCCTGCCGGGATTCGACATGGGCACCTGGTGGGGACTGGTCGCGCCGGCCGCGGTCAACAAGGACGTCGTGGCGAAGCTCTACGCCGAGTCGATCAAGGTGCTGAAGCTGCCCGACGTGAGGGACCGGCTCGCCAACGTCGGCGCCGAGCCAGGCGGCAATACGCCCGAGCAATTCGGCGCGTTCATCCGCTCCGAGTCCGTGAAGTACGCGCGGATCGTGAAGGATGCCAACATCAAGATTGATTGAGGCGTGATAAGTGATGAGTGACGAGTGACGAGTGTTTGACCCTGGCGGGTCGCAACCAAAACAAAACGGGCACGCTCGCGTGCCCGTTTGCATTTTCCACGCCGGAAATTAGTCTAGTTTCGCGATTCCCGCCAGAGCATTACCGCGAGCCCGGCCGCAACCACGATACCCAGTACGCTCGCCCACATCGGCACCGCGGCGCCGTTGATGGTTACTTCCCATCCGTATGCAAGGCGTAGAAGATGGACTAGCGCGACAACGGCGAAGATCAAGACTGCGAGTAGCGTGAACGGCTTTTTCATATTGCACCTCTGCATGGCGCAGATTCCGGCCGCGCCAGGATGCCATAAATCCCGGCGTCAGCGCTTGGCCTTCGAATCATGTATGGCCCGACTATCGACCGGGACCTGGTTCCGCTCGAACATGCCGTAGTCGCGGATGACTTCGGCGACCCGCAACCGGTAGTCGGAGAAGACGCCTGCCCTGCCCTTCGCCTGGGCAACGCGGTGGGCTTCGAGCTGCCGCCAGCGCTTGACCGCGTCCTCATCGCGCCAAATGGATAGCGACAGGATCTTGCCCTGGTTGGTGAGGCTCTCGAACCGTTCGATGGAAATGAACCCATCGATCTTCTCGAGCGCCGGCCGCAGGCTCGCAGCGATATCGAGATACTCCTGCTTGCGCCCGGACGCGGGAATGACCTCAAAGATGACCGCTATCATCGGAGCCTCCACCGTGGATTGTCCGGATCATGCTACTCCGCAAAAGCAAAACGGGCACGCGCGCGTGCCTGTTTTCATTACAGGCGCCGTGGCGCCCAACCCTTACACCCCATCACCCATCACTCATCACTGAACTTTCGTGTCACACGACACGAAAGTTCTTGAACTGCCACGGGTCCGACTTGTCCACGTCCTCCTTGAACAGCCAGCCGCGGTCCTGCAGCGGCGTCCAGTCGGTGTATTCGCCGATGACGTCGCCGAGGTAGGGATTGGCGAGCTCGAGGATGCGCCGAAAATCCATATCGTCGGGGTCGACGATGGCGCGCTTCGGATTCTCCATCGCCCAGATCACGCCGGCCATCACGCCCGCGGCGACCTGCAGGCTGGTCGCGTTGTTGTAGGGCGCGAGCTTGCGCGCCTCCTCGATCGACAGCCGCGAGCCGTACCAGTAGGCGCCCTTGGCGTGGCCCATCAGCAGCGCGCCGAGTTCGTCCGCCCCCTCGAAAACCTCGTCCATCAGGATGCGGTACTTGGACTGCGCGATCCAGTTCTTGCCCCCCATCTCGTGATTGGACAGCACCGCGTCTTCGCACGGGTGATAAGCGTAATGGCACGTCGGACGGTAGAGGACGCGGTTCTTTTCTCTCACGGTGAAGTAGTCCGCAATCGAGATCGCCTCGCCGTGGGTGATGAGAAAGCCGTGATACGGCCCCTCGCCCGGCGTCCACGAGCGCACCTTCACCGACATTCCCGGCCGCCCGAGATAGATCGCCGAACGGCAGCCGAAGTCGTGGCGGTAACCGTCGGCCGGAAAATGCTTCTCGTGCGTGCCCCAGCCGAGCTCGGCCGGCTGGCGGCCTTCGCTGACGAAGCCGTCCACCGACCAGGTGTTGGCGAACTCGAAGCGCTGCTTGCGCGGGTGGGCGACCTGGGTGTCGCGCTCGGCGCAATGGATCACCTTGATGCCAAGCTTCATGGCGAGCGTGCCCCACCCTTCGCGGTTCGTCGGCACCTTGACGTCGCCCAGCACGTCGCGGGCTATATTGAGCATGCCCTGCTTGACCCAATGCGACACCAGCCCGGGGTTGGCGCCGTGGGTGGGAATTACGGTGGCCGCTTTGGGATACTTCTTCTTCAGCGCCAGAACTCCCTCGCGCAAAGCATAGTTGGAGCGCTTGGAGAGCGGCAACGAGCCGTCGGTGTACATGCCGTGCCACGGCTCGATGCAGGTATCCAGGTACAGCACGCCGCGCTGCAGGCAGTACTCGATCAGCACCGCGCTCGAGACGTCCACCGACAGGTTGAGGAGGAAATCACCCTTCCCCAGCAATGGATCGAGAATCTTCCGGTAATTGTCGTGCTTGAGCGGATTGATGATGAACTTGATGCCGTAGTGCGCGGCTTCCTGCCGGCCGCGGTTGTCGCCGGTGAGGATGGTAATGCGCTCCGGCGGCATCTTGATGTGCCGCAGGATGAGGGGGAGTGTGCCTTGACCGATGGAACCGAAACCGACGAAAACCAGCCGCCCTTCGAACTTGATATGCTTTTTTTCCTTCATTTCCCCGATGCTGTCGTTTTTCTATTTTGAAGTCTAGCATTTTCTCTCGCGCGCGGTGTAGTATTTTCTGAAATAATCACGGCGTTCACATGACATCCCGCGCGGACTCTTCCGCACCGAATTCCACCCGCGAAACTGTTTCGGCGTTGATGCGCCGCGCGCGCGCCGCGCAGGCCCTGTTCGAACGCGCGACGCAGGCGCAGCTCGACGAAGCGGCGATCGCGGTCGGCTGGGCCATCATGGACCCGGCTCACAACAAGGCGCTGGCCGAGCTCGCGGTGAAGGACACCGGGCTTGGCGTCGCCGCCGACAAGATCGTCAAGAACCATCGCAAGACACTGGGACTGCTGCGCGATCTGCGGGGCGCCAAATCGACGGGCGTCATCGCCGAGTACCCCGACACCGGCATCACCGAAATCGCGCGGCCGGTGGGCGTGGTGGCGGCGGCAGTGCCCTCGACCAACCCGGCGGCCACGCCGGCCAACAACATCATCAACGCGCTGAAGTGCGGCAACGCCATCATCCTCTCGCCCTCGCCCAGGGGCCACAGCACCTCCACGCTCCTCCTCCGCTACGTGCACGCGGAACTGGAGCGCATCGGCGCGCCCGCCGACCTCGTGCAACAGTTGCCGGCGCCGGTCACCCGCGAACTCACCAGCGAACTCATGAAGCAGGCGGACCTGGTGGTGGTAACGGGGTCGCAGAACAACGTGCGCGCCGGTTACTCGAGCGGCAAGCCGGCGCTGGGAGTCGGCACCGGCAACGTGGCGGTGATCGTGGACGACAGCGCCGACTGCGCGGACGCCGCCGCGAAGATCATGGCCTCCAAGATCTTCGACAACGCGACCAGCTGCTCCTCCGAGAACGCCGTCGTCATCCACGACAAGGTCTATGCGAAGATGCTGGCGGCCCTTGCAAGGCAGGGGGGAGAACTTCTTACTGTCCCCGAAAAGGAAACATTGCGAAAAGCAATGTTTCCTGGCGGCAAGCTCGCGCCCGCCGTTACCGCGCAAGCGGTGGCGAAGATCTGCGCCGTCGCCGGTCTCACGCGTCCCGCGCTGGTCGCGGCGAAGTGCCTGATGGTCGAGGAAACGGAGGCGGGCAAGGACCATCCCTACTCCGGCGAAAAACTCTCGCCCGTGCTCACGGTTTATCGCGCGCGCGATTTCGACGCCGCCTTCGATACCGTGCGCGCGATCTATGCCCACCAGGGCAACGGCCACTCCTGCGGCATCTACACCGAGAACGAGGAGCACGTCCGGCGCCTCGCGCACGGGCTGACGGTGGCGCGCGTGATCGTGAAGCAGGCGCACACCTTCGCCACCGGCGGCAGCTTCGACAACGGCATGCCGTTCTCGCTCTCCATGGGCTGCGGCACCTGGGGTGGCAACAGCTTCTCCGACAACCTCAACTACCGGCACTTCATGAACATCAC
>Ga0208685_1000628_pt1 | contig 12127 bp, 9 predicted proteins | sample EasRivMeERMLT890_FD_187533 | JGI IMG/M metagenome (GOLD analysis project Ga0208685, IMG submission 187533) | Soil microbial communities from meander-bound floodplain in the East River, Colorado, USA - East River MetaG ERMLT890 (SPAdes) (version 2) | ecosystem: Environmental > Terrestrial > Soil >...
AAGCGGCGCTCGGCCTCGACGTCGCCGACGATCTCGCGCAGCCGCCGCGGCGCGGACGCCTCGGTATAGTCGTTGTGCACGCCCTTCACCGTCGGCCGCACGTTCATCGACTTCTGCAACTCTTCGTCGCTGACGCGGATGGTGTGGTCGAACACCACGACCTCGGCGGCGCCGGAATGCTTTCTGACCAGCGCCTGCACCTCCGGGTCATAGACGCGCGCGCGCTCCGCTTCGTCGGTGAAGTCCCTGACCCTGGTGGGGTGGTCGGCGAACACGAATCCATGGACGTCGAGCTCGAACGTGTCGCGCAGCGGCCTGCCGTTGCGCACGGTCATCTCGTGCTGCCGGTATTGGGGCGGGATCGCCTTGTGCTCCATCTCCGGCCAATCGATGTAGCGCACCGGCGGCACCCCGGTATCGACGACGTAGTTGAAGCTGGCGCGCAGGGTTTCGGTGGCAGGTTTCTCGGCGGTGATCTGCATGGGGCGTTCCCGCAACAGGGTCTCGGCCTCGATCATAGCGCTTCCGGCAATGCGGCGCGCACGAATCGAGGCTGGCCCTCCTGATTTTTGCGTCCTGGCGCGCACGATTTGGGCCGAAGAATGCGCGTCCAGGCGCGTTCCCGGCCCGGACCCGGTGGACTGCTTCCGGCTGATCAATTCGTTGGGGAGGTCCGACCCGGAACCGGGCTGGCGCCGTGCAGCGCCTTCGCCAGCGTCTCCGCGGTAACGGATATGGCCCGCGCGAATCCCGCCACGAAGCGCGCGTGCGAAGGCCGGATCGCGAAGAAAGAGAAATCGGCGAACTCGGTGAGCGGCGCTGCCTCGGGAAAGCGGGCAAGGTAGGCCTCGCGGCACGCGCGCGCCTCCTCCGATCCCCGCTCCATTTCGCGCGCCTCGCCCTGGATCGACACGCGCGCGAGCGCCTGTGGCGCCACGCCCTCGCTTTCCGGCTGCATGACAAGCAGGGAAACGCGCGGGTCGTCGATCATGTCCCTCGTGTGCGCGGCAAGCCGGCTCACGTGGATCACGAACGCATCGCCTTCGGGCAGCACGGCGAAGGGGACCATCGAGACGAACGGCGCGCCCGCGTGCAGGGTGCCCAACGCGGCAACGGTGCGGCTGCGCACGAGGCCCGCCAGGGAAACCGGGGACAGAGGACGTTCTCCGGTGATGCCGTCTGATGGAACCATGGATGGCGCGCTGATATCCGATGCTCTTCCTATGGCGAGGAGAAGCGCACGATGCCGGATTGCGTCAAAACCAGCAGCGCACCGTCGCTGGCCACGAGCATGTCCACCGGGTTGCCCGTGACGGCACCGAACGAATAGGTCGCGTTGTCGTTGGCCAGGTCGAGCCGCGCGATGAAGGCCGTGCAAAAATCCGCGTAAAAGTAACTGCCGCGGTAAGCCGCCGGGAACGGCCCGCTGTCCGGGTAGAACGCGCCGCCGGCGATCGCGCAGCCGGTGAAGAAACCGCCGGGCCCGGACCCGGGCGGATTGGTCGCGCCGTGCCGATAGGCAAGCAGCGGCGCTGTGATGCCGGCGGCAGTGGTCGGGCCCTCGGAGTTCGGCCAGCCGTAGTTGGCGCCGGCCGCACCGAGATTGACCTCCTCCCAAGTACCGGCGCCGACGTCATTGATGTGGATGCGCCCGGTCCCCGGCTGCACGGCAAAAGTGAACGGGTTGCGCAGGCCATAGGCCCAGACGGCGCAGGCAGGATTGTTCTGCGTGGTGCAGAACGGGTTGTCGTTTGGGATCGAGCCATTGTCATTGAATCGCAGCAGCTTGCCGAGCGGCGTGGCAAGGCTCTGCGAATTCAAGACGACGGCGTTTTCGCCCACACCCACGTAGAGCTTGCCGTCGGTGCCAAAGTGGATCGCGCCGCCGTTGTGGTTGGTGGCGGACAACTCCGGCAGGTCGACGAGCACAAACTCGCTTCCCGGCGCCACCACGTCACCGTTAGCGGTGAACCGGCTGATGCGATTGTGCGTGGTGGGGGTCGTTGCTGTGTAGTAAACGTAGACAAAGTTGTTGCTTGCGAAATTGGGATGGAAGGCCACACCAAGCAGGCCGCGTTCACCAATCGAATTAACGGTGAGCGTCATGAAAGGCGTGGGCAAGAGCACGTCGTCCTTCACCACCCGCATCTCCCCTGTTTGCTGCGCCACGAATAGCCGTCCGTCCGGCGCCTGTGCGAAAGCGGTCGCGTTGCTCAAGCCGGTGATGTAGTTCTGGTTGCGCGTGAAGCCGGCCGGCTGCATGCGGCTGCCGCCGAAGCTGACGGTGACGCTGGTCCAGGCCGACTGGTTGCCCGCCGCATCGCGGGCGCGTACGCGCAGCACATGCTGTCCCGATGCATAGTCGTTGGTGTTCACGCTCACCGAGTACGGCGCCGAGGTCTGCGCTGCCCCCGCCGCGACCCCATCGACCTGGAACTCGACGCTTGCCACGCCGACATTGTCGGCGGCGGTGGCGCTGAAGGTCAGAGGGCCGGTGATGCCGCTGGCGAAATTGGCCGGGGAAGAGACGGCGACGGTAGGCGCCTGGGTGTCGGCGCCGGGAGGCGGCGTAGTCGGCGGCGTGGTCGGCGGCGTGGTCGGCAGCGTAGTAACGCTGCTGTCGCCGCCGCAAGAGGCGGCCGACACGATCACAACCAGGAGCATCGCCCCACGCACCCACGACCATTTGTCACTGATAGAAAGATCGATCCAGCGCATTTTCTGTCCTTTGGCGGCCGCGCCGGTTTCGAGCCGATTCGGACCGAGCGGAAATCCTCGGCGCGAGCATCTAGCGCGCAGGATCATCGATTTTGCAACGCCAGTTGAAATACAAATGTGATGTAGTTGGCGCCGGGTTCAATATTTGGACAGAAATGTGAACCTGGCTCCATTCACTCTCGTCACCCTCACCTCGTCACCCCTATTCGTCACCCGTATTCGTCACCCGTACTCGTCACCTGTATTCGAACGGGGGCCTGCCCACTTGCTCAGTTCGTGAGCGCGAGGCGCCGCGCCACGGCTTCGAGGAACCTCGCCGTCTTGCGCAGTCCCGCCGCCACGCTCCCACAGCCCCAGCCGAGCGCGCGTCTTGAGTAGCCCCCGGCCTCGATGACGAGATCGAGTATGGCCTCGAAGCGTTCCGCTGCTTCGAAAAGCGACGCGTAGCGCCGCCGTACCTGGGGCGGAAGCGAAGCAGCAGCGTTTTTCCAGAACGATGAACACATGGCAATCTCCTTTTATTCGGTGGTTTTCAATTCAAGACAAGCCCGGGACTGGCCCGGTCCATTGAGCCCGGGACTACGCTTGCGCCCCTTCTCTTCTGCAATACAAACGTCCGACGCAAGAATAGACTGATGCCCGGAAGGTACTTCGAACTTGCTTCTGCAGCTACCTAGCGAAGCCCGTGCCAGATGGAGTCATCCACACGAAATCAGTGACTTACCGGGCGTGCGGCGCGCCGACACCGCCGGCCCTCTGTCGCCGGATCGCGACAGCGTAATCGCGATGGATCCGTTAGCGGGATGATTATTCAAGGAAAATCATTTTGCCGATTGGAGACAATCCAATCGGACCGGAGATCGGGACTCCTTGCGTGATTTGTCATTAGTTCGCACGTGTGAATACACATTCAATGGAAGTCCCCACTAACCATCTGGTGACGAGATAAGGGTGACGACTAATGGTGACGAGATAAAGGTGACGGGGTGTACACCAAGCGACCGGCCGAACGTTGGTTGCTGCAATGACCACTTCAACTACTCACCAGGATCTCCACGCGTGGCGGGAAGCAATGTCACTTGTGGAAATCGTTTATCGAGCCACCGCGAGCTTCCCGAAGGATGAATTCTTCGGCCTTGTAAACCAGATCAGGCGGTGTGCCATCTCGGTCCCCTCGAACATTGCCGAGGGCGCGGCAAGGAACTCAACCCGGGAATGGGTCCAATTCCTGGGAATTAGTTGCGGATCCCTGTCGGAGCTTGAAACGCAACTCGAACTGGCGACTCGATCAGGATATCTCGGGGCTGACACGGATGCTATCCGCCAGACGAACCGGGTCGGCAGAATAGTGAGGGCCTTGCGCAATTCGCTTCGGCAAAAAGTGACAAATAAGAGTGTCCAATAAAGGTGACGATTGAGGGTGACGATTACGGGTGAATTGGTTGTGCAACAAGGCCTTCGTCACCTTTATCTCGTCACCCGCACCTCGTCACTCTCACCTCGTCACCCGTATCTCGTCACCTGTATCTCGTCACCTGTATCTCGTCACCCGCATCTCGTCACCTGTAATCGTCACCCGCATCTCGTCACCGTTATCCCGCTTGGCGCGTGCGTGCTACTTTGTTGCCGCCAGCTCCAGTACATTGCCCAGGGCGGCGTTCGCGCGCTTCGCCAGGATCCGGTGGCCGGCAACCGTCGGATGGATGCCGTCCCAGAAGAGGAACCTGCCCGGCCTCTCGCAAAATGCGTGCGCGGTCACGTTCAGGCGGATGCACGGCCCCGTGACGTCCGTCAATTCGAATTTTGCGGGCTGCGCAACGATCTCGTGGAGGATGCCGAACACATCGAGGCGCACGATCTCCACTCCGAGACCTGCTTCCAGCCCCTGCAGCACGAGTTCCAACCCTTGGTTGAATTGGTCCGATAGGAAGCTGGCCGCGCCCTGCACCGCCGGGCCCAGCAGGCGCACCGCCGGCGCCAGGCCGATGTCCGGCGCGTTCGGGACGAGGAACTTGCGAGCACCAGACCCATACAGGGCGAGGAGGTTGTCGCGGATGGAAAAGACTGCCTGTTGCAGGATGAACCCACTCGTCGCGCCGGACTGATCCTGCGCGAGCGCTTCCAAAGCGTCGCGCACGTCGTTGCCGCCCGTCCACACCACGTAGAGCGCGCCAGCCGGCACATGCCCGTGGAATTCGTCCTTGAACACGCGGACCTGCGCAGAGAGATCGACCGGCCCTGGCAGCCGCGCACGCGCTCCGCCCACCGCGTAATTGGAGAACACCTTGGGCTTCAGGAATCCCGGTCCTGCGCTCGGTAGCGCATGTTCGAGCAACGACAGTTGCTCGACCCAGGTCGGGCCGTTGCTGAAGTGCAGCGCGCCACGGGCATAGGGTGCATCGGGAATCAGGCTGTCGAAGGGCGGGACTTCGAGTTTCCTCGTCAGCACGAACGCATTGCCGGGGTCGGACAGGCTGTCGCCGAACACCACGAAGCGATGCGGTGAGCCGAAGTCATGCGGCGGGCCGGCCAGTACCGGGCTCGCCGGCGCCAGCAGCATCAACGCGAATAGCGCAATACCGGGAATCCTTATCAACATGTTTGGCATGGCATGCCCTCCTGGGAGAAATCCGTGAACGAGGAAAATATACGTCTTCCGCCGGCTGATAGCTAGCGTGCGCCAACGCCACGCGCGTGCTGACTCGACTGCTAAAAACCAACCAACATCTTTGAATCTATTGTTCTTTCCCTGGCGTCCGATGCCATGGTTTCGGCGGGTGAAAGGCGAAAGCCGAAAGTGCCTTTAACCCGGTGACGAAGCAATGCAGTGATGCAGTGACGCCGTTTCCGCGCAGCGGTGGTCATCCTTCTGCCTTCCGCGTTCATCACTGAGTACGGGATTAGGCCCAGTCACGAGCAACGAGAAACGAGTCACCCGCCGGCCGTACTTGGCACAGGCCGGCCTCAGGGTCCATACTTTCGGAAACAACACCTGTCCGTGAGGAGAGTCCATGGTCCGCATCGCCATCTCGATGTTCCTGTTCGCCGCCGCGGGCTTGTTCGCCGGCGGCGCCTACACGCAGGCCTACCCGGCCAAGCCGATCCGCGTCATCGTTCCCGCGGCGCCGGGTGATAGTTGTGACGTGCTCTCGCGGCTGATCGGGCAGAAGGTCGGCGAGCGCCTGGGGCAGCAGCTCACGGCGGACAACCGCGTCGGGGCCGGCGGCCAGCTCGGGCTCCAGCTCATCGCCCAGGCCAAGCCGGACGGCTATACCATCGGCTGCGGCCAGGGCGGCAACATGGTGATCGTCCCGATCGCCTACAAGAAGGTCGCCTACGACACGATGAAGGATTTCGTGCCGATCCAGATCCCCGTGACCAATTTCCTGGGGCTGGTGGTGCACCCCACCGTGCCGTTCAGGAACGTGAAGGACCTGGTCGCGTTCGGGAAGGCCAACCCCGGCAAGCTAGTCTTCGGCAGCAACGGCGAAGGCGCCTACGTTCACTTCTCGCTCGAGCTGCTGCGCAGCCTGGGCGGGTTCACCTACCTGCACGTGCCGTACAAGGGCGTGGCACCCGTCATGTCCGATATCTTGAGCGGGCAACTCGACGGGACCATCACCTCCTTCGTCTCGGTCCAGCCCCACGTCGCCGCGGGCCGGCTGAAGCTTCTCGCCATCGGCCGCGCCAAGCGCTCGCCCAAGTATCCCGATTTCCCGACGATCGCGGAGACGCTGCCGGGCTACGAGAACAGCGGCTGGTTCGGCTTCATCGCGCCCGCCGGCACCCCGCGCGAGATCGTGGTGCTGCTCAACAAAGAGATGAACCGCGCGGTGTCGCAGCCCGACGTCCGTGAGAAGCTCGACGTCTACGGGCTCGAAATCCACAACGAGTCGCCCGAGTTCTTCGCCAACGTCATCCGGCGCGACTTCGAGAAGTGGGGCAAGGTGGCGCGCGATATCGGTTTCAAGCAGCTGTGATCGCCTTGCCCTTGCGTCAGCCATTGAGCCGCCACAGCGCTGCGTTCAATTCAGTGCGAGCTGCAACCCCCACGCAGCGAGCGCGACCCGCGCGCCGGTCCGGCTGCGCCGGCGCCACACCCGCCAGCCGGTAACCGCGATCACTACTTGTTCTTCGCCTTCGGCAACGTCTTGTCGGGGTGATCGGCGCTCATCAGCGCGCGGAACGTCAGCACGGGAATCGATGCCCGGTGCAGCACCCGGCTTGCCTCGCTGCCCATGATCAGCGACACCAATCCCTTGCGATGGCGGGCAGTCATCACGATGAGATCGCAACCGCGCTCATTGGCGACATCAACGATCGCGTCGTAGGGGTGCTGGCCTTTCGCGATCAAGGTGTCGCATGGCACCCCGGCCGCGTCTGCAGCCCGTTGAACAAAGGCAAGGAAGCGCGTGGCCTGCTCCCGGGCCTGCTCGTCCATCTTCTCGTCGACGCTCGAAGGCACCATGCTGTCGTCGGCCATCAGCATTCGAAAATCCTGCATGACGTGAATACCGGTAACCTTCGCGCCGCACAGTTTCGCCAGTTCGATGCCGCGCTCGACGGCTCTTTCGGAGTGCTCGGATCCGTCGGTGGGCATCAGGATGTGCTTGAACATAAACCCTCCTTTGCAACATGCGTTCCCCGAGGCGTATTCTGAGCCTAATAATGCCATTGGAGCACGTCCGCGAACAAATTGCCTCCCGGGCAGGAGGCACAAACCGCGCTTTCAGGTTTTCGAGCGCGCCAGTCCGCGATGAAGAAGGCGCGGACTATTTCGAAGTTTAGCTTCCGTCCGGGCATCGCAGCCCTGCAAACCATCCGGCGGGTTGCGCCAGAGGTGATGCGGAGTCGTGGCGCCTGCGCTATCCTGCCAGGCATTCCATGAAGACGTTCTACGGCTGGCGTATCGTTGTTGCCGGCGGCGCTTTGCAGTTCCTGCAGAGCTTGCTGCTGAACCAGGCTTTCGGTGTCTACCTTGCGGTGCTGGTCGAGGATCGCGGCTGGAGCAAGACCGCCCTTTCCGGCGCAGCCGCGCTGAAATCGACGGAGGTCGCGCTGCTCGGCCCGGTACTCGGCTGGATGGTCGACCGCTTCGGGTCCCAGGGCATCGTCCGCGCGGGCGTCATTACGTTCGGACTCGGTTTCATGCTCCTCAGCCGGATCGATTCGCTGGCCGGCTTCTACGCCGCATTCGTGGTAATCGCGCTCGGATCGAGCATGTTCAGCAATTTCATCATGAGCGTGGCGATCATCCAGTGGTTCGAGAAGCGCCGTGCGCGCGCGCTCTCCGCGCTCCAGTTCGGAGGCGCGATCGGCGGACTTTTCATATTCCTGGTTGCCATGTCGATTCAAGCTTTTGGCTGGCGGGCGACGGCCCTGGGTTCGGGCGTCATCGCCATCCTGATCGGCTGGCCGCTCGCGCGCGTCATTCGCAGCCGCCCCGAGGATCACGGCGATACCGTGGACGGCCTGCCCCCTGCGTCCCGGGACGCTCGACATGCCGAGGCGCCCTCGCGGCGCACGTTCAGCGCGCGCGAGGCGTTGCGCACCAGCGCTTTCTGGCTGATCTCGCTCGGCCACGCCTTTTCGCTTCTGGTCGTGTCCGCGGTCAACGTGCACGCCATCACGCATATCAAGGAGGGCCTGGGCTACTCGCTCGCCCAGGCCACGCTCGTCTTCACGCTGGTGACGGTCGGGCAATTCTTCGGCGTGATCCTGGGATGGGTGATCGGCGAGAAATTCGAGAAACGCCTGGTCGCCGCCGCCTGCATGCTGATGCACGCGGCGGGCATGCTCATGCTTACCTATGCCACCGGCCCGGTCATCCTGACACTCTCGGCGTTGATGCACGGCACGGCCTGGGGTCTGCGCGGCCCATTCATGCAGGCGATCCGCGCGGACTACTTCGGCCGGCGCTCGATCGGCATGATCATCGGGCTGTCGACCCTGATCACCGTTTTTGGCCAGATCGGCGGACCGATTCTGGCCGGTGTGTTTGCCGATTGGAACGGGAACTACCGCGCAGGTTTTACGGTCCTGGCGGTGTTATCCGGCTTGGGGTCGTTGTTCTTCCTGATGGCCAGGCCGCCCAAATAGTATAGATCCGCCCTCTTCCATCGGCGTCACGCTACGCCTGGATCTTCCCGCGGGGGATGTAAGCGGCACGCCTCGCGCCACGCCCTTAGAGCGCCTAACATAATGAAACACACGCTGCGCTGTCACGGTTTTGGCGACGCGGGACTAGCGAAACCGTCAGACTCCGCAACAGGCATGCATCGAGCAGGTAGCCGCGGGCCAAAACCGTGCCAGCCCAAGAGGGTTGCGGCCACAATCGCCGGCGCGCCGAAGCGTGGAGCAGGGGCCCCGGTTTCCGGGGATGCGACCGCGTAGGCGTGCACAGGACCGTGGATGGATATTGGCGCGCTCATGTCCCGCTGCGGGGTCGCATCCAAGCACACACCGCTTGGAACCTGCTCCGCCTTCCGCGGGACCTTTGTCGCTCGGCTTGCCAATACAGCGAGTATAGGCTGCGCCTCGCTTCGCGCTATCGACGATTCTGACTCACAACGCACGCGCGTTTCATTATGTTAGGCGCTCTTAGTGTTTGCCCCGGTTCCTCGACTCGGAATGACCCTCAAACATGGTGTCGAAGGTGGTCGCCGCCAGTTCGCCTCAGGTACACCCGCAGGACGGGGCGCGCACAACAGCGAATACCTCGGCAGCAACCGGATCAGGCGTTAGTTCGAGAATCCATCCCGACCCGAGTCACCGTAGCATCTCCACTTCACGCCTTTCCCGGGACTCCGTCAAGACGTATCGGTGACCATTCGCATGCTGACTTGATCTGGGTCAAGAATCGTCCACATCAGAGCTCGTGCAGATGGGAGACCGTGCTTTCCTCCGCCGTAACGAATTCCAGCAGCGCTGCTCTGCCGCTGTCCGTGGCCTTGCGTGCCCGCCCGATGGCGTCCTTGATCTGCTCCGGACTGGAGACCCGCTCCGACCACCCTCCCAGGGCTTTCGCTATGTCCGCGTAATTGCCGCGCAGATCGCGGGTGCGAAACAAGTCATGCGACGTCTTCATGTGCCGCGTCTCGACCGCCATGCTGCTGTTATTCAAGACAACGGTGAGTATGGGGATATTCGATCGCACCGCCGTCTCGAAGTCCAGGCCGGTCATGCCGAATGCGGCATCCCCCATGAAGTTCACGCAGAACTTGTCCGGGGAGGCCAATTTCGCGCCCATGATGAGACCCAGGCCCGTTCCCAGCTGGTGCGACTTGCCCCAGCCCAGGTACGACCTGGGCCCGCCGGCGCGGTAGCAGGGCATCATCTGATAGCGGGGGCTGCCGGAATCGTGGGTAACGATGGCGGTATCCGGGTCCACCACCTGCATGAAGTCCGAGATTACGCGGTATGGGTTGATGGGCGTGTCGTTGGAGGTCGACTTCGGCGACCAGTGCTTCAGCCATGCAGCACGCAACCTTGCAATCTCCTCCCGCACCGGCGCGCCGTCACGCGCCTTGCCCTTCAGCAACTCCCTGCAGGCATCGATGAACTGTCGCAGCACGAGCTTGGCGTCGCCCAGAACCGGAAAATCAGCGTAGTAGGACTTATTGTGATCGATAGAGTCGGCCGTGTTATGGATGATGATCTTGCGCCCGGGGATGTTGGCGCACATGTTGTGTTTGGACAATGACGAACCGGCCGCGAAGACCAGGTCCGCTTCCTTGAGGAAGTGGAAGGCTGCGCCATTCATCGCCGCCTCGGCGCTGCCCAGCGCCAGCGCGTGGCGCTCGGGGAACGCGCTCTTGCCCGCGAGCGTGGAGTAGACCGGGATCTGAACCAGTTCAGCCAGTTCCACCAACTCCTTCGTGGCCTCGGCGTAGAGCACCCCCTGCCCGGCCTGGATGACTGGACACCGGGCTGCAAGCAGCGCCTTGGCCGCGCTCAGGACCTCCTCCGGATTGGCCTGCGCCCTGGCGATTTTCACCGGACGGTAGTTTTCCACTACCGAGGGCTCAACCTCGGCGTTGCCGACGTCGACGGGTATCTCGACGAGCGCGGGGCCCGGCCTGCCGGAACGCATCTGAGCGAAAGCGCGGCGGAGGGTGTCGCCAACCCGCCTGGGCTGATTGACCTGCTCGGCGAACTTGGTGACGGACTCGTACGACCGGATCGAAGAAAAGTTGGGAAAGACGCGGTCGCGGTCGAGCGGATGACCCAGCGGCAGCAGGAGCATGGGGACGGCGTCGGAGAAGGCGGTCGAAACGCCAGCGTAGGCATTCTCCGCGCCTGGGCCGTACTGCATCGCGAACGCACCAGCCGGTTTGCCGTTCTTGACGCGGCTCCACCCGTCAGCGATGCCCACGCCTACGCGCTCCTGCCGGCAGACCACGGGCTTGATGCCCGCTGCGGCGGCCGCCTCAATGACCGGCGTGGTGGGAAATGACGGAAGTATGTTGATGCCTTCGCGCTTGAGTATTTCTGCAATGGCGTCGATTGTCCGCATGTGGCTCCGTCCAGGTAAGCGTAGCCCCCGAACCGGGGACAAAGTCGCATTCTACGTGTGCGTTTGCGAAAAGAGGTTCCCTACACCTTTTCTCCGGGTAAACTCCGATCCGGGAAGCCGGTTGCCGGGACCAAGCTCATGCGGTATTGCGTACATATAGGCATGTACATTACTGGCTGTATATTCCTCGGCACAGCCTGGGCCGCGAGCGTCTATGTGAAGGAACTGGGGCATGGCAAGGCGGAGGTGATGATCAACGGCTCCGAGGCGCGCCCGATGTGGGTGGGCGAAACTTCGCCGGAGGGCGTAAAGCTGCAGAGCGTTGCGGATGATGCCGCCTTGTTCGAGATCGAAGGCAAGCTCTGGACCTTGAAGCCCGGACAGGGAACCTACTCCCAGGCAACGCTGCGAGCCGATTCGCAGGGCCAATTCTTTCTCACGGCCCAGGTGAACGGAACGCCGCTCCCGGCCATCATCGACACCGGGGCCACCTCGGTATCCATGAACAGCGAGGACGCGTATCGCATGGGCATCGATTACATGCGCGGACAGCGTGTCGTTGCGCGGACCGCCAGCGGGCCCTCAATCGCATACCTGGTTACGTTTTCCAGCGTACAGGTGGGCGAAATCGTGCTGACGAATGTCCCGGGTTCCGTCATCGAGGTTGGCAGGCAGGAGTTGCCCCTGGTCCTGATCGGGATGAGTTTTCTCGGCAAAGTCGATATGCGGCACTCGGGCAATACCATGCTGCTCCAGCGGCGTGACTACTAAGAGCGCCTAACACAATGAAACACACGCTGCGCTGTCACGGTTTTGGCTACGCGGAACCAGCGACACTTTCAGGCTCCGCAACGGGCATGAACCGAGCGGGTAGCCGCGGGCCAAAACCGTGCC
>Ga0208685_1000633_pt1 | contig 12112 bp, 9 predicted proteins | sample EasRivMeERMLT890_FD_187533 | JGI IMG/M metagenome (GOLD analysis project Ga0208685, IMG submission 187533) | Soil microbial communities from meander-bound floodplain in the East River, Colorado, USA - East River MetaG ERMLT890 (SPAdes) (version 2) | ecosystem: Environmental > Terrestrial > Soil >...
TCATCGCGGCGGTTGGGAATCGGCCCGACCGCCGCGATGATGAGGTCGCCGGCATCGACCGGCGTGCGGGCGCCCTCGATCTTCGCCCAGACGGTGCCGTCCTCCACCGACTCCACCGGGGCGTTGACCAGCACCCGCGCGCCGCCTTTCTCCAGCCGCTCCAGCACGTCGTAGCGATTGTTTCGAGCCATCTCCTTGGCGATTACGGACAGGCCTTCGAGGACCGTTGTCCGGATCCCTCGGTGATGGATGAGCGTGTCGGCGGTCTCGATCCCGACCATGCCGCCGCCGATGATCGTGACGCGCGCACCTCGTGGCACGCGCTCCGGGTCGAGCAGCGCATCCCAGGCTTGAAGGAGCGGCACGCGCGTCCGCATGGGGAAGGGCAGAGGCCGGGGCTTCGCGCCGGTCGCGACCACCACAAGATCGGGCCGGAAATCCCGGATCGAGCGGGCATTCGCGTTGACGCTCGTACGCACCGGCACTTTCAGGCTCTCGATCTGCCGCCAGCGATAGGTCCAGACATCCGCGACATCGCCCTTGTCCGGCGCAGCCAGGGCGAGGGGCATCTGTCCACCGGGCTTCGCGGCCTTCTCCCAGACTTCGACTCGATGTCCGAGGGCGGCTGCGACGCGCGCGGTCTCGATTCCGGCCACGCCGGCGCCCAGCACGAGGACGCGCTTGCGCTTGGCTCCATGCCGCCGCGCCACTCGCTTGCGCGCTTGCGGCTCCGCCAGCTCGATGCGCTCGAATTCGAGGCCCACCATCGGGTTGGTCACGCAGGATACGTCGCGCTCCAGCGTCAGGCGCTCGAAGCACACGTTGCAGGAGATGCACTTGCGGATGGGCGTCTTGATTTCGCCGAAGGCCTTGCGCGGCCACCACGCGTCGGCCACCAAGGCGCGGCACACGGCCACGAAGTCGGCGCTGCCCGCCTGAAGGATGCCTTCCGCGTCCTCCGGGTCGATGATGCGGCCCGCCATGATGGTCGGGATGCCGACCGCCTTTGCGATCGGGCGCGCATACGGCTCGAGAAATCGCCGCGCGAACGACGGTGGCTGGATGCAATAGCGCGACAGCCGGGGGCTCTCGTTGGTGCCGCCCGAGAGATCGATCGCGATGACACCGGCGCGCTCGAGCGCCTGGCACAGCGCAATCATGTCCGCCTCGCTGTAGCCGCCCTCGCAATACTCGGTCGCGCTGACGCGCACCATGAGCGGAAATCCGGGCAGCTCGCTGCGCAGCAAAGCGACCGTTTCCAGCAGGAAGCGCATCCGGTTCTCGAGCGTACCGCCGTAGCGGTCCTCGCGCCGGTTGATGCGTGGGGTGAGGAACTGCTGGAACAGGTATCCGTTCGCGGCGTGCAGCTCCACAGCGTCGTAGCCTGCGCGGTAGAGCCGGCGCGCGGAATCGAGGTACGCCCGCTGGATTGCTTCGATCTCGGGAATGGTGACCGCGCGCGCCGGCTCACCGGTATTGGGGTTGTGCCAGTCAGAGGCGGTGACGGGCTCCATGCCCAGCACCGAGCGCTTGAGCAGAGCGCCGCGGTGATTGATCTGCCCGACCGCCAGCGCGCCGCCCGCGTGAATCGCTTCCACGACGCCGGCGAGGCCGGGAATGAAGCGGTCGTGATAGAGGCACAGCGAGTTGGTGTGGTTGCGCGCGCCCGGCTGGATCACCATCGCCTCGGTGATGATCATCGCCGCCCCGCCTCGCGCGCGCTCGCCGTAATAGAGCCGGTCGCGCTCCGTGGACAGCCCGTCCGTGGTGCTGAAGTTGGTGCCCATCGGGCCCATGATGATGCGGTTGCGCAGCCGCAGCGGGCCCATGCGGCCCGGTCGAGCGATCAGCATCGCGGGGATTCCACCAAGCGGACGCAGCGCGCGTCCATCCCCGCGATGATAGCGCGGCGCGTGGTAGGCTTTCGAACTCTCCGGCGGCGACTGCGAAAGGAAGGGTCATGCGGATCGGCTTCATCGGCTTGGGCACAATGGGCAGCAGCATGGCGCTCAATGCGCGCGCCAAGGGTGGCTTCGACCTGGTCGCCCACGACCTGCGGCGCGAAGCGGCGGCGCCTCATCTTGCAGCGGGCGCCGTGTGGGCCGACTCGGCGGCGGCGGCGGCCAAGGATGCGGACATCGTGCTCACCTCGCTGCCGGGTCCGCGGGAAGTTGAGGCGGTGGCGGAAGGGCTGATTCAAACGATGCGGCCCGGCGTGCCGTGGTTCGACCTCTCGACCAATTCGCCGACGGTGATGCGCCGCCTGCACCAGCGCTTCGCGGCCAAGGGGCTGCCCGTGCTGGATGCCCCGGTCAGCGGCGGCCCGAAGGGAGCGAAGAGCGGCAAGCTCGCACTTTGGGTCGGGGGCGATCGCGCCGTGTTCGACCGGTTCCGCAAGGTGCTCGACTCCATCGGAGATCAGGTGCGCTACATCGGCCCGATTGGCGCCGGCTCGATCGCGAAGCTCGTGCACAACGCCGCCGGCTATGCGATCCATTGCGCAGTCGCCGAGGTCTTCACCATGGGCGTGAAGGCGGGAGTCGAGCCGCTCGCGCTGTGGTCGGCGATCCGCCAGGGCGCGCTCGGGCGCAAGCGCACCTTTGAGCGCATGGCCGATAACTTCCTGCAAGGCAAGTTCGATCCGCCGGAGTTCGCGCTCAATCTCGCGTTCAAGGACGTGACACTCGCGACCGAGCTCGCGCGCGAGATCGGCGTGCCGATGCGACTCGTTTCGCTCGCGCACGCAGAAATGGGCGAGGCGATGAACCGCGGCTGGGGCGGGAAGGACTCACGGGCGTTCCTGATGCTGCAGACGGAGCGCGCGAAGGTGGATATCAAGGTGCCGGCGGCGGACATCCAGTCCGTGATCGAGCGCGAGGGCTGACATGGCGCTGCCGGATTACGAGGTCTTCGCGATCCGCTACGCGCGGCGCGATGCGCGACGCGAGGAGCATTTCATCGGCGGCGATCCGCACGATGCGCCGATGGCGATGGACTACTTCGTGTGGCTGATCCGCAGTGCGGAGCGGACCTTCGTGGTGGATACCGGCTTCACCGCGGAGGTCGCGGCGCGGCGCAAGCGCGAGTTCCTTCGCGCGCCGAAGGAGGGGCTGGCGCTGCTGGGCGTCAAGGCGGACGCGGTGCGCGACGTCATCATCACGCACATGCACTACGACCATGTCGGGACCTTCTTCGATTTTCCCAACGCGGTTTTCCATATCCAGGACGACGAGATGAGCTTCGTCACGGGGCGCTACATGCGCCATGCGCGCTTCGCGCACTCGTTCGAGCCGGACGACGTGGTCGGGATGGTGCGGATGCTGTTCAAGGGCCGCGTCGCGTTCCACAAGGGCGCGGAAGATCTCGCCCCGGGGCTGAGCCTCCATCACATCGGCGGGCATACCCCCGGGCTGCAATCGGTGCGGGTCCACACGCGGCGTGGCTGGGTGGTGCTGGCATCGGATGCAACGCACTACTACGAGCACCTGGAAACCGGGCGCTGCTTCCCGTCGATCTTCAATCTGGGGCACGTGCTGGAAGGCTATGACACGCTGCGGCGGCTGGCGGACTCGCCCCGGCACATCATTCCCGGCCACGACCCGCTGGTGATGGCGCGTTACCCGGCAGTCTCGAAGGATCTCGAGGGCATTGCCGTACGGCTCGACGTGATGCCGGTCGAGCAGCGGTGATCAGAGCCCAGAATCCCGTATGCCCGAATTTGGAGGAGGTCAAGTATGAAGCGCGATCATCTGGGCTGCATCGTATTGGTTGCGGCGGTCATCATCGCCGGGTGCACGGGCCAGCGCTCCGCCGACACGACAGATTCGTCGAGGCGCGCGCGCGGCGTGCCGGTATTCGAGGTGGATCCTTCATGGCCGAAGGTCCCCCCGAAATGGAAGCTGGGGCATGCGTCGAGCATCGCCATCGACGCGCAGGACAATGTGTGGGTGCTCAGCCGCCCGCGTACGCTCAAGCCCGGCGACTCGGCAGTGGCCGCGCCCGCAATCCTGGTGTTCGATCCGGCGGGCAACTTCGTGAGAGCGTGGAGCGCAGCGGGCAGCGGTCATGAATGGCCGGAGCGTGAGCACGGCATCCATATCGACTACCGGGGCTTTGTCTGGGTCGGCGGCAACCAGTGTCCCGAACGCGACCTGCCGGGACTGAAGCGGGTGTGGGATGACCAGATTCTGAAATTCACGCAGGACGGCAGGTTCGTGATGCAGATCGGGGGTAGCAGCAAGAGCAGCGGGAACGCGGACACGCGGAACCTGCACGGGCCGGCGGATGTGTGGGTCCATCCCGCGACCAACGAGCTGTTCGTCGCGGACGGCTACTTCAACCACCGCGTGGCCGTGTTCGACGCGGATACCGGCGCGTTCAAGCGGATGTGGGGTGCGTTCGGCAACAAGCCGGTCGGCGAGGGCAAGTGTCCGCAGCCGAGCCTGAAGGCCGTCCCCGAAGGTCCCGGCCCTGACCACTTCACGGTCGTGCACGCCATCCGCGTGGCGAACGACGGAACGGTGTACGTGGCCGACCGGGAGAACCAACGCGTGCAAATGTTCACGCGCGAAGGCAAGTTCGTGAAGCAGCGGGTCCGGTACGACGCGCCGTTCGCCCGCAACCTGGCGCTCTCCCCGGACCCCGAGCAGCAGTTTCTGTACGTCGGCGGGGGCGTGGATATCGTGGTGCTCGACCGCAAGACGCTCGAGATCGTGGAGCTGATCGGGGGCCCCGGCTACCTCGGCGGCGGCCACCAGATCGCAACCGATTCCAAAGGCAACCTCTACGTCGCCGCCACCGCTCGCGGGCTTCAGAAGCTCGCTTTCAAGGGCACCAAACCGGAGACGAAGTAGGTCGCGCACGATGATCAGCGCCAACAGCCACGCCTATCGCGATGAAGTCGCCGAGCTGATCGGCCACTATGTTGCGTCGGTGTCGGGCAAGCTCGACGAGCGCACCACGCGCGCCGCAAAGGCCGCAGTAATCGATTCGATCGCGGTGGCGGTGGCCGCCCTGCGGCATCCGGCCGCACAGATCGCGCGGCGGCATGCCTACCGCTTCGCGACGAAGGGCGCGGGCTGCGTGCTCTGGGGCACGCCGAAGAAAGCCTCGCCCGAGCTTGCCGCCCTGACCAACGGCGTGCTGTTGCGGTGTCACGACTACAATGATTTCTTCGTGGGGCAGCGCAACAGCGGCCACACCAGCGACATCCTCTCCGGAGTGATCGCAGCCGCGGAATGGACGCGCGCGCCCGGGACGAGATTGCTTTCGGCGGTGGCGCTCGGCTACGAAGTGGTGGGGGCCGCGTTCGACGCGTTCTCGACCGCGCCGGGCGGCTGGGACTACACGAACCTGATGCAGCTCGGCGCGACCGCGGCCATCGCGCGGCTACTCGGTCTCGACGCCGATGAGACGCGCGAGGCGATGGGCATGACCGTGGTTCCCCATTTCGCGAGCGACGAAATCGAATCGGGCGAGTTGAACCGGCGCGGCGACCTGTCCATGTGGAAGCGCTTCAATGGCGCCGATGCCGTGCGCAACTCGCTGCAGGCTTGCCTTCTCGCGCAGGCGGGCGCGGAGGCGGCGGTGCGGCCGTTCGTCGGGAAGTTCGGTTTCATACAGAAGATGCAAATGAAGGACGACCCGGTGGCCGTGCTGCGCGAGCGGTTGGACCCGCGCAGGCCGCTCGTCCGGGTGAACGAGGCATTCATGAAGCGCTGGCCGGTCGGGTCCGTGGCGCAGAGCGCGATACAGGCGGCGCTCCAGGCCCGGTCCCGGATCAAGGATCTCAGGCGCATCAGGCAGATCCGGGTGTTTGCCGAGGAAGGCGCATACGATCACCTGGTGACGATACGCCAGGACCCGTGGCATCCCATCTCGCGCGAGACTGCCGATCATTCATTGCCGTATATCGTCGGAGCGGCGGTGCTCGATGGCGCGATCACGGTGGAGAGCTTCAGCCCGAAGGTCGTGCTCGGCCCGGACCGGCAGGCATTCGTCGGGAAAGTCACCTGCGCCCCCGCGCTGGAATTGGGCTCGCACGCGATGGGGAAGCACAAGCGCGTGGAGATGGGCTACCTGTCGCGCGTCGAGATCGAGCTCGCGGACGGCACGGTCGTGCACGGCGATGCGCGCCCCTTCCCGGGGCACCACAAGAACCCCTTCACCGACGGGGACCTCGACTCGAAGCTGCGCGAGTGCGTTGCGCCGGTCGCCGGCGCCCGGCGCGCGGCCGAGTTGCAGGCGCTGCTGTGGCGCCTGGACCGGGTAAAGGACACGCGCGAGCTGACCCGGCTGCTGGCCTTCGGAAAAGCGGATATAGACAGCGCGAGAGTGCGCGAGAAATAATGCAGCAGCCGTTCCCTTGCATTGGAGGCGAGCGAACATGATGAACGACGAGACCAATACCCTGCTGACGCGCACCGGACCGGGAACGCCCATGGGCGAGCTGTTCCGGCGCTACTGGATTCCCGCGCTGCTCGACTGGGAGCTGCCGGAGCAGGACTGCCCCCCGGTGCGCGTGAAGCTGCTGGGAGAGAAGCTGATCGCCTTCCGCGACAGCGACGGACGCCTCGGGCTGATCGACGAGTTCTGCGCGCACCGCGGCGTCTCGCTGTGGTTCGGGCGCAACGAGGAGTGCGGGTTGCGCTGTCCCTACCACGGCTGGAAGTACGACGTGAACGGTCAGTGCGTGGACCTGCCCTCCGAAGCCGAGGAAAATGGCATGCGCGCCCGCATCAAGCTGAAATCCTATCCCTGCGTGGAGCTGGGTGGCGTGATCTGGGCCTACATGGGCCCGCCGGCGGAGAAGCCGCCGTTGCCGAGCTTCGAGTGGGTGCTACTGCCCCCCTCGCACCGCATCATCACCAAGCGCTGGCAGGAGAGCAACTATTTGCAGGCGGTCGAGGGCGGAATCGATTCGAGCCACGTCTCATTCCTGCACCGGGGTGACATGGCTACCGACCCGTTTCACAAGAACACGGGCGGCTCGAGGATGGTGAAAGCCACCAAGACCACCTTCGACGTCCTTGACGCCCCCGGGGGCATGATCATCGGCGCGCGGCGTGACGCCGAGCCCGGCAAGTACTACTGGCGCATCACGCAGTTCATGATGCCCTGGTACACGTTGATCCCGCCGTACGCGAACAACGCGCTGAACGGCCATGCGTGGGTGCCCATGGACGACGAGACTTGCGTTGCCTGGACGATGACGTTTCACCCGACCGCGCCCATTCCCGAGAAGGACATCGAGCTCTTCAAGAACGGCAACGGCGTCCATGCCGAATTGATACCCGGCACGTTCCGTCCCGTTGCGAACCGGACCAACGATTACCTGATCGACCGGGCCAAGCAGAAGAGCGGCCGTCACTACAACGGGGTCAGGGGACTGGCGATTCAGGACGCGTCGGTGCAGGAAAGCATCGGCGTCATCGCCGACCGGACCAAGGAGAACCTGGTCTCGACCGACAACGCGATCATCCTGGCGCGGCAGCGGCTGATCAAGGCTGCAAAGTTGGTGCAGGAGGGTGGCCGTGCGCCGGGCCTCGAGCCGAACGACCAGCTCATCCGCTCGGCCTCATTCGTGCTTCCGGTGGACGCCGATTTCCGGCGGCACGCGCTGGACGCGGTGAAATATCGGAAGGGCGAGCCGCACATCGCGGTCTAACGGGGGAGGGTGACCATGAAATTGCACCAGATCCTTGCCGGAATGACTCTGCTGACATCCACCGCGTTGCCCGTGGTAGTGCACGCGCAGGCCCCTTCGACGGGCTCAGGACAGGCCTTTCCGTCGCGTCCCATCCGGTTCATCGTGCCCTTCACGCCCGGCACCGCGGCGGACACGTTTGCCCGGCTGCTCGGCCCGCAGATCTCGCAGCGCTGGGGCGGCGTGCCGATCGTCGTGGATAACCGCAGCGGCGCCGCCGGCGTCATCGGCCACGAGGCCGCAGCCAATGCCAATCCCGACGGCCATACGTTTCTCTTCATGGCGACCGCGTTTGGCACGCTGGCGGCGATGAACCCGAAGCTGCCGTACGATCCCTACAAGAGCTTCTCGCCGGTCATGATGCTCGGCGCGAGCCCGCTGGCCCTGGTCGTTGCCAACAAGTTTCCGGCCACGACCGTGCACGAGCTGATCGAGCAGGCGCGCAAGCAGCCGGGCGCGATCAACTACGCATCCTCGGGAATCGGAAGTGTGTTCCATCTCACCATGGAATGGTTCAAGCAGGAGAACGGCGTCAACCTGGTGCACGTCCCCTACAAGGGCACTGCGGGCGTGACGGCGGACCTCATCGCCGGCCAGGTGCAGTCGAGCCTGATGGTGTTCCAGACCATCGCGCCTCACGTGCAGGCAGGGCGGGTGCGGATGATCGCCGTGCTGGGACGGGAGCGCACCACGCAGTTTCCGCAGGTCCCGACGCTGGCGGAATCCGGCATGCCCAACATGGTGGTGGAAGCCTGGACCGGCGTAATGGCGCCTGCGAAGACGCCGCAGCGCATCATCACGCGGCTCAATACCGAGATCAACGGCTTGATTGCGCTTCCCGAGAACCGGGAGATACTGAACAAGGCGGGCATCACCATCATCGGTGGCAAGCCCGACGCGCTCGACAAACAGGTCCGCAGCGAGATCAAGCGGTGGACCGAGGTCGTCAAGCGCGGCAACATCGCCACGCAGTAAAGGATCCGACATGCCGCGCGTCGCGCCGATCACGAGCAAGGAAGACCTCCCCGCCGAGCACCAGGCCGTCGCCGACGCGGTGCAGAAGGTGTACGGCAACATTCGAGGGCCGTGGACCATGCTGCTGCACAGCCCGAAGCTGACAGCGAAGATGCTCCCGCTCACGCCATTCTTCTGGCACGAGAGCATCGTCGAAGGGAAGCTCCGCTCCGTCGGCATTCTCGCCGCAGTGCGCGAGCGCGACGCAGCATACGTCTGGGCGGCCCAGGTCGGCATGGCCCGCAAGAACGGCGTGCGCGAGGAGGTGATCGACCTCCTGCGGGCGAAAGGCGACGCCGGGACGCTGCCCGCGCCCGAGCGCGAGATCGTGAACTACGTCCGGCAGCTCCTGCGTACCAATCGAGTTGACCCGACCACCTTCGACACGTTAAAGAGCCGGTTCGGCGCGCAATGGCTGGTCGAGCTGACCGCGACGATCGGGTACTTCGGCCTCGTGTCGGGAATTGCCAACGCCTTCGAGGTCGCGGCGCCGCCGGGCGGTGACACCCTTCCGCGTTAGACCGGGGAAAGCTGACCATGTATCCCAATACCCTGCTGTACATCAACGGCAATTGGGGCCCGGGCGCGTCCGGCCGCACGCTGCCCATCGTCAATCCGGCCACCGGAGGGCCGATCGGGACAGTCGCCTACGCGGAACGCGCCGATCTCGACCGCGCGCTGGACGCAGCGGACCAGGGCTTCAAGGCGTGGCGCAAGGTTTCGGCGTTCGAGCGCGCGAAACTCATGCGCAAGGCCGCGAACCTGTTCCGCGAGCGCGCGGACGCGATTGCGCCGATGTTGACGATGGAGCAGGGCAAGCCGCTGGCCGAGGCCAAGCAGGAAGTGCTCGCCGGCGCGGATATCATCGACTGGTTCGCCGAGGAAGCCCGCCGTGCGTACGGGCGAGTGATCCCGGCGCGCTCGGAAGGCGTGTACCAATTGGTGATCAAGGAGCCGGTGGGCCCCGTGGCGGCCTTCACGCCGTGGAATTTCCCGATCAACCAGGTGGTGCGCAAGCTCTCGGGCGCGCTTGCGGCCGGGTGCTCGATCATCGTCAAGGCGCCGGAAGAAACGCCCGCTTCGCCCGCCGAGCTGATCCGCGCCTTCGCCGACGCGGGCGTTCCCGCGGGCGTGATCAACCTCGTCTACGGGAATCCGGCGGACATTTCGAGCTATCTCATTCCGCACCCGGTCATCCGCAAGGTGTCGTTCACCGGCTCCGTCGCGGTGGGCAAGCAGCTCGCTGCGCTCGCGGGAAACCACATGAAGCGCTCGACCATGGAGTTGGGCGGCCACGCGCCGGTGATCGTGTTCGACGACAGCGACGTGGAAGCGGCGGCGAAGTCGATGACGTTCATGAAATTCCGCAACGCCGGGCAGGTGTGCATCTCGCCGACGCGCTTCCTGGTGCAGGAGGGGGTCTTCGCGAAGTTTGTAGAATCCTTCGTCGCCGACGCCAAGGCCGTCAAGGTCGGCGACGGAATGGAGAAGGACACGAAGATGGGGCCGCTTGCCAATCCGCGCCGCCAGCGCGCGATGGAGGCCCACGTTGGAGATGCGCGCAAGCACGGCGGCAAGGTGCTCACCGGCGGATACCCGATGGGCGAGAAGGGTAACTTCTTCGAGCCCACGGTGATCACCGAGCTGCCAAAGGAGGCAATGGCGATGAACCAGGAGCCGTTCGGCCCCCTTGCCATCATCAATCCATTCCGCAGCTTCGATGACGCGGTGGCCGAGGCGAACCGCCTGCCGTATGGCCTCGCCGCCTACGCCTGGACCCGCTCCGCGAAGACCGCCAACGCGATCGCCGCTTCGGTCGAGACTGGCATGATGACCATCAACCACCTGGGTCTCGCGCTGCCGGAGGTGCCGTTCGGCGGGGTCAAGGACTCGGGCTACGGGTCGGAGGGCGGCAGCGAGGCGATCGAGGCCTATCTCAATCCCAAGTTCGTGTCGCAGGCGGGCCTGTAACAACGCCGTCATCCGGCGCCCTCGCGATTCAGGCTCAGACTGGAATAGTGGAGGAAGCCATGTTCGCCAGACCCATCCACGCGCTTTTCGTATCCGTTCTGATCCTGTCGCCGGCTGTGGGGCTGGCGCAGGCGTACCCGACGAAACCGATCCGCCTGATCGTTCCCTTCGCCCCGGGGGGCACCAATGACATCCTGGGGCGCATGGTCGCGACCCACCTCAGCCAGACGCTGGGACAGAACATGATCGTGGACAACCGCCCAGGCCACCAGGGGATTATCGGCACGGACCTCACCGCGCGAGCGGCGCCGGACGGCTACACGCTGGCGATGATCTCCGCGGCGTACACGATGAACCCGGTGACGCTGAAGGTGCCCTACGACACCTCCAAGGCGCTGGTATTCGTCGCCAAGATCGGGGCGAGCTACTTGATCCTCACCACGGGCCCGCTGTTGCCGGTCAAGTCGATGGACGAACTCCTGGCCGAGGCCGGGCGCAAGCCGGGCGAGATCGTAATCGCGAGCTCGGGGGGCTTCATGCACTTCGCCTCGGCGCTCTTCCAGAGCGTCACGAAGCGCAAGTTCAATATCGTTCTCTACAAGGGTGGGTTCCCGGCCATGATGGACGTGATCGGCGGGCAGGCGCACGCCCATCTCGCCGTGAGCGTGCCGGCGATCCCGCATTTGCGCGCGGGCAGGCTCAAGGGCCACGCCGTCGGGACCACGAAGCGCGCCGAACTGCTGCCCGACATACCCACGTTCGAGGAGGTGGGCGTCAAGGGCTTCGACGCCGCGAACTGGTATGCCGTCGCGGCCCCGGCCGGCACGCCGCGGCCGATCGTGAAGAAGCTGCACGACGAGATCGCCCGGTTCTTCAACTCGCCCGAAATGCAGAAGAAGATGGCCGACATGGGAGCGGTAATCGACATCAAGTCAGCCGACGAAATGCGCAAGATCATCCCGGCCGAGATCGCGAAATGGACCCAGGTCGCCATCGACGCGGGCATGCCGCGGGCGGTTCAGTAAGGCAGGACCGACCCGGTCTCATCCCTCGACGCTCATCCCTCGTTTAGAATAGAAGCCCCGCAACTCCCCCAAGCCTGAAGAGAGCCGAGAAATGACCACGATCGAATCCACTCCCGCAATGATGCGCAAGGTCTACGGGACCATGGCGAAGAACCTCAAGGTGGTTCGCCGCCGCCTGGGCAAGCCGTTGACCCTGGCGGACAAGGTGCTGCTCGGGCACCTGGACGACCCGGAGAGCCAGGACATGGTGCCGGGCAAGAGCTACCTCTTCCTGCGTCCCGACCGCGTCGTGTTCCAGGATGTGCTGGGCCAGACCGGGTTGCTCCAGTTCATGCAGACCCGGCGCGACCGCGTCGCGGTGCCAGCCACGATCCACTGCGACCACCTGATCCAGGCG
>Ga0208685_1000634_pt1 | contig 12102 bp, 15 predicted proteins | sample EasRivMeERMLT890_FD_187533 | JGI IMG/M metagenome (GOLD analysis project Ga0208685, IMG submission 187533) | Soil microbial communities from meander-bound floodplain in the East River, Colorado, USA - East River MetaG ERMLT890 (SPAdes) (version 2) | ecosystem: Environmental > Terrestrial > Soil...
CGCCAAGGCAGGGGCGCTGTGTCGCTCATGTGGCTTCCTTGTCTAGAACTGGACTTTTTTGGTCGGCTTCAGTTTCGGCAGGCTTTCAGGCTTCTTGTTCCTGACCACCTCGCCGAGCGCCGTCTTGGCCCACTCGATCGCCTCGGCCGAAACGAGGCCCGTCTCGACCTCGCTCACGAGGCGCTTCAATGCCCGCACCAGCACTTGCCGGTTAGTCAGGCCCTCGATGTTCATTGCCGCTGCGCCAGGCTCGCGTTGGCGATCATGACCCGCAACTCGCCGCGGAACTGCTGCATCGCCCAGTACATCGCGTAAGCCGCCTCACGCTGCTCGTCCTCGCCCGGGGCGGTGTTCTTCCAGCTCTCAACCAGCTTCTTCTCGACCCGGTCCATCGCCTCGTGCAGGACGGGATTGTCGAGGAGCCGCCGGGCTTCCTCGCCCAGTTCTTGGCGGTCGGAGGGCGCTTCCCCGACGGGGCGCCACCGTACATTTGCGGCGGTCATAAACCGCGCCCAGCGCCCCAAAACCATGCTAATCGAGTGCCATGAGCATCGTCCGCCTCAACCAAGTGAGCCGCAAATGCTTCTTCGTGCCCCTGGTCGCAGCAGTTTGGGCCGCCGCAATATGGTTTGCGGTCGAGGGATATCGGCGTTCCGATGTAAGTCTGCAGGACACACGCCACGCCGCCACCGGGCTGTATGGCCTGAGCCGGCTAAACGATTCATATAACGGGCCGATCGCTAAGGTGCAGCGAGACGATGGCAAATCAATCGACATAGGCATCGTTAGCGACATGCGGCAGTTCTGCGCACATACAACCTGTGTTGTGCGCACGATGTACGATCAGTCCGGCAACGGCGCACACATGCACAAGGTCGATTAAATGACCGAGGGGGGCGACGGCATCACGTCACCTGGTAATGCAGAAACACCCCGTCCTCGATCTCGGTAGGCCCGCACCAGCAGTCGATGCTGGCGACGTGCTCGCGCTTGATATCAAACGCTGCGTGTATCGGTACGGGTGGGCTGTCGTTGGTGGCGCAGCCCCCCACACTGCGGTAGAGGTCGAGGAGAGACGCCACTCAGTCAGCCTCGCGCCATCGGCAGGAACAGCCAAAGGCCCAGCATCAGGACACTGAGCCACGCCAGAATACCGCTCGCCCAGGGGTAGCCGGTGTGCGGCCCCGCCGGAAAATGCGTCAACATCCACAACACCATAAAGATGACGAACAGGATCTGAATGATCATCGGGCGCCCTCTTTATCGTCCGTTCATCTTATCCGCCACCTTGGGCGGCGGTTTGCACGGATCGCCGCAAAGCTTCTCCAACTCGGCGATCCGGGCATCCTTGGCCGCCAACTGGCGCTGCATCTCGGCAGCATAAAGATCGACCGAGGCGCCGATTTGCTGCATCGCGGCAGCCAAGCCACGCTCTGCCGAGGTAGGTGGCTGTGCCATGGCCGCGCATGAGAAAACCACAAGCAGTAATGGCCACCACCTCACGGGCAGGTTGCTTTCTTGTACATGGCCCCGGCCGTGTCCACACAGACGGCAAGCCCGCCGCCGCCGGCGCTGGTCGGCAGGCTTGCCGTCAATGCCCCGGTACCGCTGACCGCGAAGCCGGTGCTACGAAAAGCGTTACCGGAAATTGTGAAGTTTTGCAGGTCGATCCCCTGCGCCGCCAGCGTCGGGGTGGCGGCGGTCGAACCCAATACCGTGCCCGCCGGGCTCAGTGCATTGCCGCCGTAAACCGGCGCTCCGGCAAAGTCGATACCGTATTTCCAACCTCGGGTACCAGCTACCGAGAAGATCGCGTAAGCGGCGTCAATCAGCGAACCTTGCTCGCTGTCGCCCGAACCGCCGTTACCAAAATCGCCGGAATTGAACCCGATCCGTATTTTCATCGTGCAACCGGTGCAGCCGGTTATGTTGCTCTCAGCACCGATGATGTCGTAGTAGTTGCTTGGTGTCGCGTAGATGTTCGACAAACCGGCTACGATGTTCATTGCGTGCAATTCGCCCTGCTCGAAGCCGAGCGCGCCGCCCTGCGATTGAAAACCGCGGGCGGCGCCGACCACCCCCACGCAGGCCGCCACTAGACCGACGCCGCCGGTCGAAGGTCTGGCGCCGAGCAGATTGCAATTGCCGGTGACCCCGGTGAAACTGTCGTTGTTGGCCGTCGTGCCGGTGTCGTTGTAGTTGGCCTCAAACAACCCGATCGAGGTATTGACGCCGCTGCCCACCAATGCGCCCTTCTGATACAGCCAGAACAACGGCATCTGGGCGGTGTCGCTGAGCACCGCCGGCACCGTACCGCTGGCGTTGGTCATGTAGGTAATCGCCGGGACGGTTTGCTTAGTTGTATCGACAACAAATGAAGCGGGGCTGGTAAAACCAAGCGGCGGCCATTGAGTAGGCGGCGTGCCGAACTGCGTCGGCATCGCGATGACACCACACGCTTTGATCAGATTACCGCTAGTATTACCCCAACATGGCAACGAGTCGAGTGCCGTAGTAACACCAGGGCCGGATACCGGGTTTGGCACTTGCTGCGCTTGCGCAACTGCCGGCGGCAACAACAACCCCAGAATGAAAACAAGAACTTTCATACCTGCACCCGCGAGCAGACTCACTCCGCTGCCCCGTTCGGCCGCGCCGGGCCTTCTGGCGGATTGCGCGGCTGCTGGTCGTAAGCCCCGGCGGCGAACTTCAGCTCGATCTCTTTGAGCTTCGCCTCGCCCTCGATCTTCACCCGCGCCATGCCGACTGCCAGGTCGTTGGCCGCCTTGGTCCGTTCCAGTTCGAGCTGGTGCTCGGCCTTCAGGGCGGCAAGCTGCTTCTCGTGGTCAAGGCGCTGCTGCTGGATCGCCGCGTCGATCTGGCCCTTCTGGCCCATTGCCGCCTCAGCCGCCTTCGCCTTTAAGAGCATCGCCTGCACATTGCCCTCGGCCTTCATCTGCTCCGATTGCATCTGCGCCTGCAATTTCGCCGCCTCGGCGGCGGCCTTCGGGTCAGGCGGCGGCGGTTGCGGCGGCGGCGTACCGGGCGGCGGGCCTTGCCGCGGATCGGCGAAGAACGAGCTTTTGAAGCCGGCGTTCTCCTGCAAGGCCTTCAGGGCGTCGTAGACATTCTGGGCGTACACCAAGGGACCGTTCGGGCCGCCCTGCTGCTGTACGATGGTACCCTGCAATTGGATGATCTGCATCAGGTGCGCCAGGATCTGGTCCCGGTTGCCGGTGCCGAGCCCTACCGACACGGTGACCGGCATCTCTTGCCGCCATTCCCTGGGGTTGGTGTTGAGCCAGCCACCGGTCACCCGGATCATGCGTTCCTGCTGCTGGTTCTTCCGAACCAGCCGCATCACCCCGCGCAGCAATTCCTCGACCCCATGCGCGAAGATGCGGGCGAAGAGTTCGACCCGCTGCGCCGCCGCCTGCTGCAAGAGGCTGACCCCGGTGGCGGTCTTGTTCAGGTCGTCGGGGTTGATCCCCTGGTTGTGCCGAGCAACCCCGGTCCTGACTTCCTGCGTCTGGTCGAGGTATTCAACCAGGGGGAAGGTTTTATCTGCCGTGAACGGGATCATCATCGGCTGGATGCCGCCCAAGCGCCGCGATCTGACCACCCCACCGGGCCTTAATGTAAGCAAATCATCGTAAGTATTTTCATTAACTGAGTCGTCAGCGACTTCAATTCTTGGCCAATTACTTAAAAAAGCATTGTCGATCATTTGCCTTATCAAAGTGCTCTTGATCAACTGCAGATCCATCGTCAGATCGGCCAAGCTCTGCCCGACCAGCTTGTGACTAGCCGGGATCGGGCAGATCGACACAAACGGGATCTCGTCAACGCACTCGACCAGGGGCTTGTTGTCCTTCGTCAGGATGACCTTGCCGCCGCCGGCGGTCATCACCCGGTAGAGTTCCGATGTCGGCGCGTCCTCGTCGATGTTCAAAGTGACGTAATTCTCCTCGACCCAGATCTCCCGGCCGCTGTCGCCCCTCTTGCGCTCGCTGCCGGACCAGTTGCCGCCGCCCAGCCGTAGGGTGCGCTCTTGGGTGTATTCGGCGCTGTCATCCATCGGCACCAGGTCGAGGCACTCCTTGTCGTAACCCTGCTGGATCAGGTCGCTGTACGTCCAGGACCGGCGATGCGACAGAAACGGGATGTCGCCACGCTTGGCACGCTTAGAGAACAGGACCTCCTCGGGTGGCACGTTGACGATCCGGACATAGCCGTATTCGCGCGTGACCCGTAAGGTGCAGTCGTACAGCTCAATCTCAGGAGGCGGCAGTGGCGGCAACCCCATTCCTGGAACAAGCCCGTTTATCGCTTGAAGTGGCTCTGGCGGCCCTGGAGGCAGGCCTGGAGGCATTAGCGGCAGCCCAGCTCCAGGAGCGGCAGGCCCTGGAGCCGCGCCTGCTGCGGGCGGAACAGGCGACAGAGGCGGCATGGGAGCTTGTGATGGAGGCCAAGAAGGCGACGCTGGAATTGCCGGCAAAGGTTGCGGCATCCCCCCCTGCGAAGGCAGGGGCTCCGCGGGGGCCGGGGTCTGCGGCCGATCCAGATTGAACGAGTCGGCTTTCTGGGGATACCGCTCCAGCTTCAGAACCTCGACATCCTCGTCATCGCCGAGGAGCGCGTCGTACTGCTCCCGCGTCAGGCCGGTATACGTCTCCGTCTCGGTGGTCTTCTGGGTGTCCCAGTAAAACTTCAGCCATCCCAGTTTCTCCAGGAGCGCGTCCTTGAACCAATCGTGCAGGATCAGGAAGCCCTGGTTGTCCTTGTGAAATATGTGGTTCAGGTAATCCGTCGCCTGCCGGGCCTGTTCCTCCATCCCCGGCCGCGGCGGCTCGACGATGCAGATCTTCTCCGATGCGGTGAAGATCCGGATCAATGCCGGCAGCACCCACTCCACCGCCTCCAGGACGGTGCGCATGACGACCTGACTGCGGTCGTCTACCTCGTTACCAAACGGCTCGCCGCTGTAGTATTTCAGCGCTTCCAGGCGGGCATTCGATAGTTCCCCGCCATCCTGGCCCAGCGCCTCGTCCAACTCCTGCCCGATAATCGCCTTGACCCGCTCCTCCTCCAATTCGTCCAGGTCGAGGCCCTGCTCGATGACCTCGCGAGTGCCCCCGCGGAGGCGGGGGTCGGGCATACCCCGGCCCCGGCCCCTGATGTCGTCGGCAAAGGCCGAGCCGCGGATCGTGTAGTCGGACATCAGCGGCTTTTCTCTTCGAGCATTTAGCTATCTCCCAGGCGGCCGACCCGGACCCCGCCGCGCCTCGCGCTCTTCGGTGTGGTTCGGCTGCTCGGCGCCGTAAAGCTCTTGGCTCATCTCCTTGCCCCGGACCGCCTCCATCAGTTCCTTCACCTGGGCCTCCAGCCGCTCGATCCGCTCGATCAGACCCTGCAGCATCGCGGTGTCGCTGGCACTCATGTGTGATCCCCAATCGTTGATACTTCAGCTTCTGCGGCCGGCCTATCCCCACCGCTGATCGGATCCCAACCGCCCCCGCCGGGGCGGCACGTCTAGGCGTCGCCCGTAGTCGTCGCGCGGACGACGGCCCCATAACTCGGCGGTCGCGGCGCCTAGCGACATCGTTCCGGCAGCAACCGCCTCCGCCAGATCGGGCGCGTCTCGCAATAAAATACGCGCCTCCTGAAGGCAGGAGCGCGGCACATTGAAGTTTTCCGAGTAAAAAAGTCGCGCGTAACGACGACAGACCCCCGCCTCTTCATCCTGCTTCCACGCAACCGCGGCCACCATTGCGGCGACCCCAACGGGGTGCACCTTCATAAGCTACACAATCCCCATTTGTTGGTACTTCAATTTAATCGGCCTTCCTTGAGGCATTTCGTAAGCCACACACAACAAGCCGAATGCGTCCGCTCCATTCGACGCCCAATCATGCTCGGGTCCAAGTCCGACATCTCGAACATCTTCACTTTTCTTCTCATGATACCAACCGAGCGCGTCGCGGCCAGGTTCAGTGGTTTCTTCGTTGAACCAGATTGATGGAAACAACCTGCGAGCCGCTTCTATTCGCATCTTCGCGGCGCCGCGGCCCTGATTCGGAATTACCTCGACCGGGAAGCCCGCCGACCTGAACGCGCTCTCGAACGAAACATCGTAAATTCGGTCGTGCGTGGCCCCGTCATGCGGAAGGTAGATTTGCGCCTTACCCCAGCCGCTGTCCCTCAGCCACTCGATATGCGCCGCCAAAGATTGCCCAACCGATTCATAATAGTCCAAAATATGAATTGCATTGCGGCCGGCAAACTGAGCGATCCACATGGCAAAGGCGTCGCTCTTTGCCCCGGTGCCGCCAAGATCGCAAAATGCCTTAATCGACAGTAACGGATCTCGGGTTACTTTGGTTATCCGGCCCTGTTCTTTTGCTTCATTAAGGTGCCGGGCAAAATAGGCACCCGTGTGTGCACTCGCGTAATCTCCAAGCCACACATGGCCGTATTGCTCTGGCCTCGCCCGCTCGTCCTCGGCCCGGATCTGCTCCAGCACACTGGGAAACCAGGGATTGTCCTTGTAGTTTACCTCGACGATCTTGCTGTCGATCGGCGGGTTAATGCGAAATCTCTGATTGGTTGCCGATGCGCGCCTCTCAGGGTTCCACGTTACCCAGATCTCAGCACCCTCTTCACGAACAGTCGGGATGGCTTTCTGCCACGCCACTTCGGAAACGGGTTCCGCTTCGTCGACCCAGAGAAGACGTATGCGTGCCGTGGACTTAACACTTTCGATGTTTCTTCTAAGACCGACAAAAGTGAAATCAATACGTCCGTCTTTAGTCCTGATGTACTTTTCTCCAATCTCATAATTCTTCGCCAGCCACGGTTCGCTTTCAATAGCCTGCTTGACCTCCGCCATTGAGCTTTCATCAAGCGAGTTCTGAAATTCCCGGCCACAAACAATCACCCCCGATTGCTTCGCCTGGGCGCACCGCAGACCATGCACCGCCGCCATCTTTGCGAAGCTGCGCGATTTTGCGGAACCCCTGCCGCCGTAGGCGCCGCGGTAAAGCGCCTCGCCGGAAAACACCTCGACCAGCTTCTCCGGCAACTCGATCTGCCCGCTGCGCATCACACCGCCGTCACTTCGGCGCCTCCGACACCTTCGGCTGCTTCAGCGCCTCCAGTTCCTGCATCAGCTTCCGCCGGTCCTCGACCAGCCGGCCCAGCGCGGATGCGAGGTTCTTGTTCGCCAGATCCAGGCTCTGCCAGTGGTTGGCCACGTCCAGCTCGATAGCGTCGGGCTGCTGCTGCGGGCGCGGTTGCGGCGGGCTCTGCGCCCAGGCCGGGGCCGCCAGAAGCACAAGGATGAACGCGATTACAGGCATGCGCCCGCCGTGGTCTTCTTGTAGACTACCCCCGCCGCATCAATGCACAAACTCCCCGCCGCCACCCCCGACGTGCCGATGCCGCCCAGCTTCACCGTGCCTACGGGCAGGGAGATATTCGTCGCCTGCACGCTGTTGTTGTTAAAAATCAGGTCAACCCCGGTCGCGCCGGCATTTGTCGGGTCGGCGTACATCGTCATAACCCGCGCCGCATTCGGGCTGGTGTTGTCGGTGTAATAGAACTTTATCCCCTGACTACGCTGGGTGATCCCTATCGGGTTGTTGCGTGTCGCAATACCAACCGACAACGCGAAATCAGCCGTGCCGCTGGCCGACTGGAAAGCATTCTGCCACTTGCCGTCAAAGGTGCTGGTGCCCAGCGCGAACCGCTGGTTATCGGAGTTGACCAGCAACGCCAGCGTTAGCGTCGCGCCGCCAGTTGTGCTCTGGGCAAAAGACACCGTTGGCTTGGCCGAGATGCCATTGTTTGTCGGATAATAGATCCGCACCAACGCCCCGACACCGCGAGCCGTGTACCCAGCCGCAACCAAGTTAGCGTCGTCGTTGATCTTCTGCGCCAGCCCCGCCGCCGCAGTGGTCGCCGTGTCACCGCCGATCATCGTATAGCTGATAGCGCGCGGGCTGCCGGTGACCAGACCGTCCGTCACGGTCAGGTTAAGCTGGTTGCCGGCCGCAATCGTGCCGCCGACGGTCGCGCCATGCACATTCGCCTGCTCGCCGTTCGGAAAGTGCCCGACGATAATGTTCCGGCAGCGCGTGTCGTTGTGCATGCAGAAATGGTCGTACTCGTCCTGCACCAGCACACCCGAGCGATACGGATAGGCCGACAACGCCTGCGTCGCCAACGTGCTCGGCTTGTTCAGCCGGTATGTGCCGGCGCCGCCCGTTGTGCCGGAAAGCTGCTCCATGATGTAACTGCCAGGCGTCAGCCCGACACTGGTCGCCCCAATGATGTTGACGTTGTCGCCAACGCTGAAAGAGCCGGTTACCGTGCCGCCGACCGTCAGGGTTGTTCCGGCAATGCTCGCCGCCGTGCTGTCGCCCACTATCGGCGCATCCACCTTGAGCGTGTTAAACCCCCACACCTCCACCCCGTCGGCCTGCGCCACACCCTGCGCGATCAAGGCGGCCGAGGCGGAATAGCTCTGCGTCGAATAAAGCCCCGAGGCCAGGTAAGAACCCGCAGACCCCGCCGGGATCGTGGCGCAAGAGCCGATGCCGTACTCAAACCACCGGATCGGCCGGAAGAACTTCCCCATGTGGGCGGCGCAGTCGTCCGCGCCGTACTGCACCTGCATGCCCCACCAGCGGCTCGGGCTCGCGTTAGGGAGAGTGCCGGTATAACCGCTAACAATGTTGATACCGCTATTCAGTGCCACCCGGTTCGGCGTGTTTACTACTATTCCGCCTTGGGTAAGCCGCAGATTAGTATCCTGCGTGCTGTTATTAGAGATAACCATGTCGGTGCCGGTCGTACCGGCCAGCGCCGGGTCGACAAACAACGTCGCGATCTTTTGCGTCGGCACGTTGTTGTCGTTATAGTGAAATTTTATCGCCTGTGACCGGTTGCCGATAACCCCATCGGGGCCTTCCAGCGCGCCAACCGAAAAGGCAAAGTCGCAGCACCCGTTGGCAGCAATATAAGCTTCCTGCCACTTGCCGATGCCGCCGAACCCGGTCGAAACGGCAATAGAATACCGCGCCTCGATCCCAGCCGCGATCAATGCCGTCGTCGCCGTCGCCGCGCCAGTTGCCGACGACGACACGGGAAACGTGACGCGCGGCAGCGGGCCATTGGTCAGCGGGAAACTTACCCGCACGACATTACCGTCAGGCCGGGCGCTGTAACCGCCGGCCAGCAAATTAACGTCACCATTTACCGCCGCCGCCAAACCCGCCGCTGCCGTCGCCAGCGTATCGCCAGCCAGCACCGTATACGTACTAACTCGTGGCGATGCCGTAATCACGCTGTCGGTAACCGTCAGCGTGAGCACATTACCTGTCGCTAGTGTTCCCCCGATTGTCGTCCCCATAACTCTGGTTGCCGGACCGTTCGGAAAATAACCCACCATATGATGTTGGTGACAGGCCGTGTCACCCAGCATGCAAAACATATCCCATTCGTTGTTGGCCAGCCCACCCTTCTGAAAGGCATAGGTCGTCATCTGCGCGTTGTTAATCGTGTTGCCCGTCGCGCTTATCTGATAAGTTCCAATCCCGCCAGGCGTACCACTTGACTGCGACAGGACGTAGGTATTATTCGGGACACCTGTCGCCGGGAGGATGTTACCGATGCCGATTGTGCCTTCGCGCATCTCGGTGACCACCAACGACGTGCCGGTAATCTTACCGACAAAAAACGCGGTCTTCGGGGTATCCACCCCGACCGAGCCTATCAGTGAATTAAACTTGTTATCACCGACGTTAATACCCTGTACCGCCAGGCCGCCGCTCTGATCGCCGTCGGCGATTTGTTGGATCAACAACCCCCAGTGGTTCGATACAGTGCTGCCGGGCGCTGCCCCGCTGATGCAAATACCCATCGCGTACTCGACGCCTCGCACCCGCCGGAAGATATCGAAATACTGGTCCTCGCAGCTCTTCGGTCCCTGCTGAAGTTCTATACCCCACCAACGACCCTGCACGCTGTTGTCAATAACGCCGTTATAGCCCTGAGTTATATGTATACCGCCCTTCATCGCCGGGTCGTTCGGCGTCGTCAGGTGCCACGGTAATTTTGCGTTGCTGGCGTCCTGGTACATATCGGCCGCCGCCGGAAAAGCAAACAGTAACAATCCCAATACCAGCCACCGCATCATGGCGTGCCCCAATACGATTTTTGGTTAGCCTGCCACCCCGCCGCCTCGGCCGGCAGCAAACGATAATTATCCCAGAAAACCCCCTCGGCGATACTGCATACCGTCGTCGTGGTGCCACTCCCGACGATCGTTACTCCGCCAGTCAGTATCGCAGTAACCGTCCCCGTTACCGGAGCACCTCCGTCAACCGTCAGTGCCGACGACGCTCCGTCAACAATACCAATCGCGGTATGCCAGGCAGCGTCCGTCGCCGTCGCGCCAATAAAGCCGCTACCAACAAGCCGCCATGTGTTTGCTATACCGTTCGCAGCCTGCATCACATTTGCAGCGGCTGCCCCATTCTCCCGCAGAAAACCACAAGGCCCGGTTCCACTCGTGCGGTTCGCTACCACGTTCAGACTTACCAAACCCGTCGCCGGGGTGAAACTCGCGCCGCTGAAAAAATCCGTCGCGTCCGACTGCACACACGGTAAAGTGCCCTTGCAGTTGAAGGCTAATGCCGGCTGATTAGCTACTGTCGCGTTCCCGACATTTCTGGCATTGCCACTTTGATCATACCAAATAGTAATAAAACAACTCGTCGCCGCACAGTGCGCCGCCGCCGCCGCCTCGTCCCACGGCGCACCCGTGAAGCCGCTGAAGCCCAGGAAGCCTATGTCCAACTCCGCGTTGTCGCTCGCCCGCCTGAGGCGTACCGCCGGCCCGGCATAGGTGCTTTTCAGCTTGCGGAAGCTGTAAGCACCCGACGGCGCCGCGAACCCGTCCAACGGCGCACTCGCCACCGCCACAATCCGATGCCCCCGGTACGGATGATGCATCCGGGCTTCAGCCACGCCGGATGCCGCCAGCAACCCCGCCAGCAACCCTATATATAATGAGCGGCGGCGCATCGCCCTACAGCCCACTCCCCGGCGTCAAATACACCGTCGCCGCCGTCCCAGCCGAAATGCCAGCAACGTAAGTCTGCCCGCAATGAATGATCTCTACACTGCCCGGCGCTACCGGCATCGACGTGGCCAGCGCCGCCGTGACCGCCACATCACCGCAGGAAAGGAAAACCGCCACCGTCCCACTGTTGTACACCCGAATGTTCGGACTGCCCGTCCCCGCCGCCTGTACCTGGACCCGACCCGAGGCCCCCGTCACCGCCAGCGACACCGTCGCACCACCAGGCTGAAACGCCGTCTGCGCCATGGCAAAGGACGACATAGACAAAAACAGGTGCAGCGAAAGTAACGCTGCAACCAAGGGTTGTGCTCGTCTCATGGCAGACTTTCAAAAAAAATTCCGGGTGACGCGGGGGAAACTGGCGGGTGGGCTGGGGCCACCGCAGCCGCGATGGGAACCCAATTTTCTGAGGGTGCCGGCGGGGGGGGCGATGGGTGGGGAGCCTCGGCTGAAGCTGCGCAGATCGGCACGAGGCCGGTGCCTCGCGCGAGCGTGTGTGCGCGTACAGAAGACAGTCTCGGGCGAGTTACCGCTACATAGACGGTAGATACCTACGCATAACCCTAGGGTTTCCGCCGGCTTCTCGTTCCCTTTGGGTTTCGGGCTTCCTCAGGGCTACCGTTGTGCTCGATTAACCGGCTCTTCGGCGGCACCGGCACCAGCTCGATGCGGGTGATCAATGCGCCGCCGTCCTCGCCGGTGATCTCCTGCGTGACTTTGTCACCGTACTGTTTGGGCCGCAGCTTGGCTAAGAGCCAGCGCCGGTTGTCGCTCAGCATCCGCAGCCGCTGGATCTCGCCGTTATCGACGTAACCGTCAGGACCAACGCAGTCGGCTTTACTATCGCCGAACTGCAGTATCCCTTCGGCAATACTGTCGTATCCAATATCTCTCGCGCGAGCATACATCGACCCGAAAGTATCGGCGCGCGTTATTGCCCACTTTCTCACGGTCTT
>Ga0208685_1000635_pt1 | contig 12084 bp, 13 predicted proteins | sample EasRivMeERMLT890_FD_187533 | JGI IMG/M metagenome (GOLD analysis project Ga0208685, IMG submission 187533) | Soil microbial communities from meander-bound floodplain in the East River, Colorado, USA - East River MetaG ERMLT890 (SPAdes) (version 2) | ecosystem: Environmental > Terrestrial > Soil...
TGCGACGAAGCCCCGGGCTTCAAGCCGCGCCGGCCGCAAGACCGCGCGTTCGTCGGCAACATCGTCCAGGCGATGCAGGGGTACGCGTCGGGCGCTCTCGGCAAGCCGGAAATCCCGTTCGCGAGCACCGACCGGATCATCGCCATCGGCTCCGATCGCATGATGGCGGCGGTGGCGCAGGCACGGCACGGGACGCTCAAGAAATTCCTTAACGAAAAACACGTCGCCATCGGCTCCATCAACAGCCCCATGCAGTGCATGATGAAAGAGATCTGCGCCCAGTGTCTGCAGCCGCACGTCGACCCGGCGAGCGGCAAGACCACCTACGTCTTCTCCTGCTTCAACCAGGACCAGCCGCTCGACCAGGTCGACTTCGGCGCCCTCGCCCAGCGCCTCGCCCAGAACGGCGTGCAGGAGAAGCTCACCGCGCTCTGGATCGACCGCTGCCTCAAGCTGCTTCCGCCTCCGGCGGAGCGAAAGGCGGCTTGACGCGATATACAAGTCTTATATAAGATTTGTATATGGTGAAGGGCAAGGCAAAGGTCACGACGTTCTCGGCCACGTTGCGCGACCTCGAGATGCTGGAGGTCGTGGCCCGCTATCACGGCCTCAACAAGAGCGCGACGATCGTCAGCCTCGTCCGCAAGGAATTCTGGCGCGCCTTTCCTGGCGGCACCGACCGCGTCCGCCCCGACCGAGGCGCTAAAGTCAAAGGTGAGGAATGATCCTCAAACCACTGTTTTTCATAACCTTTATTCTGCTCACTGCTCCCGCGTTCGGCCAGACGATCAAGATCGGGGAGCTGAACAGCTACAAGGTATTCGCGGCCTTCCTCGAGCCTTACAAGAAGGGTATGGATCTCGCGCTGGAGGAGATCAACACCGGCGGTGGAGTGCTCGGACGCAAGCTGGAGCTGGTGGTGCGCGACGACGGCGGCACGCCGGGCGATGCCGTGCGCGTGGCCGAGGAGCTGATCGCGCGCGAGAGGGTCAACGTTCTGATGGGAACGTTTGCATCGCACGTAGGCCTGGCCGTGGCCAACCTCGCCGCCCAGCGCAAGGTCCTGTTTGTCGCCTCCGAGCCGCTCACCGACAAGATCGTGTGGGAGAACGGCAACCGCTACACGTTCCGGCTGCGTCCCTCCACCTACATGCAGACGGCGATGCTGGTGCCCGAGGCGGCGAAGCTGAAGAAGAAGCGCTGGGCCATCGTCTATCCGAATTACGAGTACGGCCAATCGGCCACGGCGTCGTTCAAGAAGCTCCTCAAGCAGGCGCAGCCCGACGCCGAGTTCGTCGCCGAGCAGGCCCCTGCCCTCGGCAAGATCGACGCCGGCGCGGTGGTCCAGGCGCTCGCCGAGGCGAAGCCCGACGCCATCTTCAGCTCGCTGTTCGCCGCCGACCTGCAGAAGTTCGTGCGCGAAGGGAACACGCGGGGGCTGTTCAGGAACACGGTGGTCTTCAACCTGCTTGCCGGCGAGCCGGAGTACCTCGATACCCTCAAGGACGAGACCCCGGAGGGCTGGTGGGTCACCGGCTATCCGTGGAGCGAGATCAACACCCCGGAGCACAAGGCGTTCCGCGACGCCTACCAGAAGCGCTGGAAGGACTACCCGCGCCAGGGCTCGGTGGTTGGCTACACCGCCGTATACGCCGTGGCCGAGGCTTTCAAGAAAGCGAAGAGCGTAGAAACCGAAAAGCTCGTCGAAGCTCTCAAGGGACTGAAGATGCAGACGCCCTTCGGCCCGATCGAGTGGCGCGCGCTCGACCACCAGTCCACGATGGGTGCGTACGTCGGCCAGCTGGCAAGGAAGGGTGGTAAGGGCGAGATGGTCAACTGGCGCTACGCCGACGGCACGAAGGTCCAACCTTCCGATGGGGAAATAAGAGCATTAAGGAAGGAGTAACGCCACAGGAGTGAGCAGCTCCGCCGTTCTGTTGCAGTTCCTGAACGGGCTCGCCGGCGCGAGCTCGCTCTTCCTCGTCGCCGCCGGACTGTCGCTCATCTTCGGCGTCAGCCGCATCGTCAACTTCGCCCACGGCTCGCTGTACATGCTCGGCATGTACCTCGCCGTGTGGCTCTCCGCCAGGGTTGGCTTCTGGGCGAGCGTGCCGCTCGCAGCGGGCGTCGTGGCCGTCGCGGGTCTGGTCATCGAAGTTTTTCTCCTGCGAAGAATCTATCGGGCGCCCGAGCTGTTGCAGCTCCTTGCGACCTTCGCGCTGGTGCTCGTCATCAAGGACTTTGCGCTCTGGGCCTGGGGTCCGGAGGACGTGCTCGGCCCGCGCGCGCCGGGATTGGCAAGCGCAGTCACCATCGCCGGCCGGCAGTTTCCGCAGTACGACCTGTTTCTCATCGTGCTCGGCCCCGCGGTGTTCGTAGCGCTTCATGTCCTCCTCAGGCACACCCGCTTCGGCATCCTGATTCGCGCCGCGACCGAGGACCGCGAGATGGCCGGCGCGCTCGGGGTCAATCAGCGGCTGCTGTTTACGATGGTGTTCGCGCTCGGCGCGGCGCTCGCGGGACTGGGCGGCGCGCTCGCCATTCCGCGCGAGCCGGCGAATCTCGAGATCGATCTCGCTCTCGTGTCCGATGCGTTCGTCGTGGTGGTGGTCGGCGGCATGGGCTCGATCCCGGGCGCCTTCCTCGCCGCGCTGCTCATCGGCGAGATCAAGGCGTTCTGCATCGGCCTGGGCTACTCGGAGGTCACGCTGGTCGCCGAGTTCATCGTCATGGCGGTGGTGCTGGTCCTGCGTCCATGGGGCCTCCTGGGCCGGCCGCTCGCCGAGGCCCGCGGCGTGACGCCAACCGGTGATTTTCAGGCTGCTTCGCGGAATCCCCTGCTGATAGCGCTCGTCGCGCTGACGATCGTCCCGCTGCTCTCCGACGGCTACGCGCTCGTTCTCCTCACCGACGTGCTCGTCTTCGCGTTGTTCGCGGTCAGCCTGCACCTCCTCCTCGGGCCGGGCGGCATGGTGTCGTTCGGCCATGCCGCGTACTTCGGCCTTGGCGCCTACGCGGCCGCGCTGCTTTTCCTGCGCTGGCAGTTGCCGATGGAGCTGGCGCTGCTCGCGGCGCCGCTGGCCGCGGCGGCCGGCGCTGCCCTCTTCGGCTGGTTCTGCGTAAGGCTCTCGGGGATCTATCTCGCCATGCTCACGCTCGCCTTTGCGCAGATCGTCTGGTCGATCGCGTTCCAGTGGGATGCGCTCACCGGCGGCTCGAACGGGCTGGTCGGAATCTGGCCGGCGCCCTGGCTCGCATCGAGAACCGCCTACTACTTCGTCGCGCTCGCTCTTTGCGCCGGGGCGATCGCCTGCCTGTGGAGAATCTCTGCTTCGCCCTTCGGCTACGCCTTGCGGGGAAGCCGGGATTCGCCGCTGCGCGCAGGGGCCATCGGCATCGATGTCCGCGCGCAGCAGTGGACGGCCTTCATCGTCGCCGGCAGCTTCGCCGGCCTTGCCGGCGCGCTGTTCGCCTTTTCCAAAGGCTCGATCTCGCCCGAAACCCTGTCGGTGCCGCGTTCAGTGGACGCCCTGGTGATGGTTCTGCTGGGCGGCGTGCAAACGCTCACCGGCCCGGTCTTGGGCGCGGCGCTCTTCACCTGGCTGGAGGATGCCGTGTCGCGCGAAATCGCTTACTGGAGGGCCGCGATCGGAGCCGTGATTTTGTTGCTCGTGCTGGCTTTCCCGCAAGGCATCGGGGGCTTTTTTAGACAGAAACTGACCCGGTGGTCGCGCTAACCGTCAACCGGATCTCCAAAGCCTACGGCGGCGTGCAGGCGGTGCGCGATGTCTCCTTCAGCGTCGCCCCCGGGGAAATGGTCGCGATCATCGGGCCGAACGGCGCCGGCAAGACCACCTGCTTCAACATGCTGAACGGGCAGCTCGTGCCCGACTCGGGCGAGATCCGGCTCGGCGGCGCGAGCCTGGCCGGGCTGCCGCCGCACCGGATCTGGCGGCTCGGCGTCGGGCGCACCTTCCAGGTCACGGCCACGTTCGGCTCGATGAGCGTGCGCGAGAACGTCCAGACCGCCCTCCTCTCCCACCACCGCAGGAACTACTCGCTGTGGAGCGACGCGCGGGAGTTTTTCGTGGAGGACGCCGATGCGCTGCTCGAGCGCGTGGGCATGCGCAGCCAGGCCGGGCGGCCTTGCGCGGTTCTCGCCTATGGCGATCTGAAGCGCGTCGAGCTCGCGATCGCGCTGGCAAACCGGCCGCGGCTCCTCCTCATGGACGAGCCGACCGCGGGCATGGCGCCGGAAGAGCGCGGGGCCCTGATGGCTCTCGCCGCGGCACTGGCGCGCGACGACCGTCTCGCCGTGCTCTTCACCGAGCACGACATGGACGTCGTCTTCGGGTTCGCCAGCCGGGTCATCGTCATGCACCTCGGCGAAGTCATCGCGGCGGGCACGCCGGACCAAGTGCGTGCGGATGCGCGGGCACGCGAGGTCTACCTTGGCGACTCTTGATATACGTGGCCTGAGTGCGGGCTACGGCCGCGCCCAGGTCCTGTTCGACGTCGCTCTGGAGGCGCGTCAGGGCGAAGTGGTGGCGTTGCTCGGCCGCAACGGGGCGGGCAAGTCGACCACGCTGAAGGCGATCATGGGCTTGATCGAGCCTTTGTCCGGGGAAGTCATCTTCGAAGGCAGGAACCTGAAGGACCTCGAGCCCCACGAAATCGCGCGCCTGGGGCTTGGCTACGTCCCCGAGGATCGGCGTATCTTCACGGACCTGACCGTGACCGAGAACCTCGAAGTCGCTCGCCAGCCGCCGCGCGGCGCCGCACCCGCCTGGACCGAGGAGCGGCTGTTCGCGCTCTTCCCGGCGCTCGCCGGCCTGCGCAACCGGCGCGGCGCGCGCATGTCGGGAGGAGAGCAGCAGATGCTCTGCATCGCGCGCACGCTCGCCGGCAATCCGCGGGCGATCCTGCTCGACGAGCCCTCCGAGGGACTCGCCCCGCTGGTCATCGAGCAGGTTGCGCGGACCATTGTGGAGCTCAAGCGCTCGGGCATCACCGTGCTGCTCGCCGAGCAGAGCCGGCATTTCGCCGGCCGCGTCGCCGACCGCGCCTACGTCCTGGAAAAAGGCATCATCAGAGGCGCATGAGGCGCGGCCTCCTCCTCACGCTCACCGAGCCGCCGCCCGGGATGGAGGAAGAATTCAACGCCTGGTACGACGAGGAGCATCTGCCCGAACGCCTCGCGATACCCGGATTCCGCTCGGCGCGACGCTGGGTTGCCGGCAGGACGTACCTCGCGACCTACGAGCTCGACTCGCCCGAGGTCCTCTCTTCCGCGCCCTATCTCGCGCGCTACCGGAATCAGACGCCCTGGTCGCGCCGCTGCCTCGGCAAATGCGTGACGTTCAAGCGCTGGGCGTGCGAGCAGCTCGACCCGGGCGACGCCGACCCACACCCGGGCGCGAAGGGCTTGATTCTCGCCATGGACGCCACGTCGCCCCCTCGCGTGGTCCGGGCCCGGCGCTTCGCCGCCGACTCCGGCGAAAGAATCACGCTCTACGAGCTCTCCGATCCCGACCCCACTGGCTACCGCCTCTACGAATCTTGAGCGTTACGCCTGGCTGTCGATCGCGGCGGCGCTCGCGACGATCGGCCTGAAGACGGCTGCGTGGTGGCTGACCGGGTCGGTCGGCCTGCTTTCGGATGCGCTCGAATCGCTCGTCAACCTCGCGGCGGCCGTGCTCGCGCTATCCATGCTGCGCCTCGCGGCCTCGCCGCCCGACGAAGCCCATCCCTACGGCTTCTCCAAGGCGGAGTACTTCGCCGCCGGAATCGAGGGCGCGCTCATCGTGCTCGCCGCCGGCGGGATCCTCGCCGCCGCCATCCCGCGGCTGATCGAGCCGCGCGCGCTCGACGCGCCGATACTCGGCCTTGCGCTGACCGTCGCGGCGTCGGCGATCAATTTCGCGGTCGCCGCGGTCCTGGTCCGCGTCGGCCGCAGGGAGCACAGCATCACCCTCGAGGCCGACGGCCAGCACCTGATGACCGATGTCTGGACCTCGGCGGGCGTGATCATCGGCGTCGCGGCTGTGCTTGCCACGGGCTGGCTGCGCCTCGACCCGCTGGTCGCGCTCGCGGTGGCCGCGCACATCGTGTGGACCGGCCTGCGGCTGATGCGCCGGTCATGGAAAGGCCTGCTCGACGCCGCGATCTCAACCGAGGACACCGGTGAGGTGACCAAGCTTTTCAAGGAATATTCGCGCCGGCATGGCGTCGCTTTCCACGCGCTGCGCACGCGCCAGGCGGGCGCACGGCGCTTCATCTCGTTCCATCTCCTGGTGCCCGATGCCTGGAGCGTGGCGCGGGCGCACCAGCTTTCCGAGGAAATCGAATCGCGCATCCGCTCGATGGTGCCGAACGCCGCGGTCTTCACCCACATCGAGCCGATCTCCGACCCCGCCTCCTACGACGACCAGGGGCTCGACCGTTGATCAATGGCCGGGAAGAATGATCTCGATGTGGTCGCGGCTGACGTTGATGAACGGCGCGGCGAGCACCTGCCGGCCGCCGACCTGGAGCTCCCACACTTCCGCGTTGGTCACCGCGATGAAGTCGCGGGCTTCGGCCATGAAATCCGTGACCCTCGAGCCCGGGATCAGGTCGATGTGCCCCTTGATGCGATAGCTCGAGGTGAGGATGGTGACTTTGGTCTTGGGCTCTTCCATGGTCACAGCGCCTTGGCACGCTCGCGCAGCACGAACTTCTGGATCTTTCCGGTCGCGGTGGTCGGCACCGGCCCGAACACCACTTTCTTCGGGATCTTGAAGCGCGCGAGGTTCTGCCGGCACCAGTCGATGTAGTCCTGCTCGGTGGCGTTCGCGCCGGGCTTGAGCTGGACGAAGGCGCACGGCGTCTCGCCCCACTTCTGGTCCGGCCGCGCGACGACCGCGGCGAGCTGGGTCGCCGGGTGCTTGTAGAGCGCGATCTCGACCTCGACCGACGAGATGTTCTCGCCGCCGGAGATGATGATGTCCTTCTTGCGGTCCTTGATCTCGACGTAGTGGCTCGGATGCCACACCGCCAGGTCGCCGGTGTGCATCCAGCCGCCGGCGAAGGCTTCCGCGGTCGCTTTCTCGTCCTTGAGATAGCCGAGCATCACGGTGTTGCCGCGCACCAGGATCTCGCCGATCGCGCTTCCGTCCTTCGGCAACGGCTTGCAGGTTTTCGGATCGGCGACGATGTGGCCCTCGACGACCGGGTAACGCACGCCTTGCCGTGCCATTTCGGTGTACTTGTCGTCCCAGTCCTGCGGCGCGCAGAACGTCGACGGCCCCTGGAGCTCGGTCATGCCGTAGATGTGCAGCACCTGGAATCCGAGCTCCTCCATCGCCTGGATGACTTTGGCCGGCGGCGGGGAGCCCCCGGTCTGGATGTGCACTGGGTGCGGGAACTTGCGCCGCTCCCCTTCCGGCGCTGCGATCAGCATGCCTAATACCGTCGGGGCGCCGCACATGTGGGTGACGCCATGCTCCACGATCAATTCAAAAATCCGCTTGGGCTCGACCGCCCGTAGGCAAACGTGCGTGCCGGCCATCGCGGTCACCGACCAGGGGAAGCACCAGCCGTTGCAGTGGAACATCGGCAGCGTCCACAGGTATACCGGGCTCGCGGGCATGGCCCACGCCATGACGTTGCCGCAGGCCTCGAGGAAGGTGCCGCGGTGGTGGTAGACGACGCCTTTTGGCCTGCCGGTGGTTCCCGACGTGTAGTTGAGCGCGATGGGGTCGGATTCCGATTGCGGAAGCGACCATTCGAACCCGGGGTTTCCGGTCTTGAGAAAAGCTTCGTATTCGACCTGGCCAAGCCGCTCGCCCGGTCCGGTGTATTGCGGGTCGTCGACATCGACGACCCGCGGCTTCTTCTTGAGCTTGGCGAGCGCCGGCCCGCAAACGCCCGCAAACATGCGGTCGGTGATGAATACCTTGGCTTCGCCATGCTCGAGGATGTAGGCGACCGTATCGGCATCCAGGCGGGTGTTGATGGTGTTCAGCACTGCGCCGAGCATCGGCACCCCGTAGTGCGCCTCCAGCATGGCCGGGATGTTGGGCAGCATGGCCGAGACCACGTCGCCACGCTTGACGCCGGCCTTCTGCAGCGCCGAGGCGAGGCGCTTCGCGCGCTCGAAAAGTTGCTTGTAGGTGAACCGGGTAGAGCCATGCAGGACCGCAACGCGGTCGGGAAAGATCTCTGCGGCGCGCGGCAGGAAGACGATCGGTGAGAGGGCCGTGTAGTTCGCGGGACCCGGCTTCAGAGACGACCACATCCCGTTTTTGCGCGTTGCAGCATTCGCTTTGCGATTCTTCGGTCGGCGCTTGGCCATTCGCTTCCCCTCGCTTTAGACTCGGCGAATCTACTCCAAGGAGGAGGAATCCGTGAAGACACTGGCCATCGCAGTGGCGTTGGCGCTTTCCACGAGCGCCTTTGCGCAGGAGAAGTCGATCCGCATTGCCGGTTTTGGCGCCAAGTCGGGCGTGGTGCGCTCGTTCGGCATCAACAGCGAAGCGGCGATGCTCGCCGCGGCTGACGTGATCAACAAGCAGGGCGGCGTCAAGCTCGCCGACGGCTCGAAAGCGAAGCTGGTGATCGACTACCTCGATGACCGCTGCACCGCGGAGGAAGGCATCTCGGTGCTGCGCCGGATCTACGGCACCGATGCCATCGTGGCGGTCGGCCCCACCTGCTCCAACGTGGCCGAGCCTCTGTTCGGCATCCTGCAGAAGAAGGTCGACGACAAGGGCGACTCGGGCCTGCAGATGCCGGTGTTCACCGACGTCGCGATCAAGATCGGCCTCGCCAAGATCTCGGAATGGGCGTTCCGCAACGTGCCCAACGAAAGCATCATGTACTCGTCGCTCTTCTACTGGCTGAAGACCAAGTATCCGAACGCGAAGACGGTCTTCGGCGGCGTGGAGGAGGATTTCGCGCACTCGCGCGCGTCCTGGTACGCGATCATGAAAGACCGGGCGGAAGCGAACGGCTACCAGGTGCTCGGCAACTCGAAATGGCTGCTGAACGACACCAACTTCGCCACCCAGGTGCGGGAAATGAAGAACGCCAACCCCGACATCGTCGCGATCTCGGCGCACCCGTTCACCACCTGCGGCGTGCTGAAGGAGATGCAGCGCCAGGGCGTGAAGCCCAAAGTGCTGGTGGGACTCACGAGCTCCTCGAGCCTGGAGACGCTGCAAGGCTGCGCCAAGCAGGCCGAGGGCATGATCATCCCGACCTCGTTCGCCCCGGTCACCAAGGAAGGCAAGACCGCCGCCGAGACTACGGCCAAGTTCAAGGGCGCGGCCGACCTGCACTCGATGGCGGCGTGGGAGAACATGTTCATCCTCAAGCAGGTCATCGAGTCCGAGAAGATCTCCGGCGACAAGAGCCAGCTGCAGGCCGACCGCCGCAAGATCCGCGACGGCCTCGCCAAGCTGAGGGAGACCAAGGGCCTCATGGGCGTGACCAAGCGCACCGACGATCGCGAGGCCGACAAGCCCTACCTCTTCGTCCATGCGAACAAGGGCGAATGGAAGGTGCTGCATAACCCGCTCTAAGGGTTTTTGCTCGACTTCCTCCAGGCCGTCTCCGACGGCCTACTGTTCGGCGCGACCTATGCGCTGATCGGTATCGGCTTCACGCTGGTGTTCGGCGTGATGCACAAGCTGAACCTCGCGTACGCCGCGGCCTCGGTCGGCGCGGCGTACGCGGGGCTCCTGATCCTGCAGGTTGCCGCCGGCGCCCCGCCGTGGGTGGTGTTCCTGTGCGCGTTCCTCGGCGGCGGCGTCATCGGCTGGCTGGTGTACGTCACCTGCTTCCATTTCATCCCGCTTTCGAATCCGCTCGCGCCGCTGATGGCGACGGTCGGGATGCTGCTCCTGATCGACGAGATCATCGTGCACCTCACGGCGGGCATGCCGCAGAACTACCCGGCGATGTTCGACGATGTGATGCTACGCGCCGGCGAGTTCACGTTGCGCGGCGACCTGCTGCTGGTGGCCGGGGTGTCGGTGGTCTGCATGATCGCCCTTCTCGCCCTGCTCTACCGCACGCGCCTCGGGCTCGCTACACGCGCGGTTTCGCAGCAGGCGGTGGCAGCGCAGCTCTGCGGCATCCGCGTCGGGCAGGTGAACGCCATGACCTTCGTCGTCACCGGCTTGCTCGGCGGCATCGCCGGCGCGCTCATCGGCGCCTCGGTGGGAGCGCTGTCGCCGCTTCTCACCGCGCCTCTTACGGTGAAGGGTCTGATCGTCACAGTGATCGGCGGACTGGGGAGCATTCCGGGCGCGATCGTCGCCGGGCTGCTGGTCGGCGCCCTCGAGAACGTGTTCCAGCAGTTCCGCGGGGTCACTGAGAGAGATCTCTACGTAATGCTGTTGCTTTTCGCCTTCCTCATCTTCCGCCCTTCGGGACTCTTCAAGCAGTAATGGACTTCTATTACGGACTGGCGCAGACCGTGGGGATTCACACCCTCCTCGGACTTTCCGCCTACATCGTGCTGCTCACCGGGCAGGTCACCCTGGCGCAGGCGGCGTTCTTCGCCATCGGTGCCTACGCCGCCGGCATGCTCACCGTGCTTGCCGGATGGCACATCGTGCCGGCCCTCGGCGCCAGCGCGATGTTCGGCGCGGCGACCGCGTGCGCGGTGGGCTTTCCCGCGCTGCGCGTGAAGGGGTTGATGCTGGTCGTGGCCACCCTCGCCTTCGGTGAAGGGGTGCGCCTCTTCTTCTTCAACTTCGACTACCAGGTCGCGAAAGGCGAGATCAAGGTGGGTCCGCTCGGCGGCGAAGGCTTCCGCCAGATCCGCTACTTCCAGGAGCACGGCTGGAGCACCGGAGAAGTGATGCTGTTCGTCTGGGTCTTCGTCGTCCTGGCCATGGCGGCGCTCTGGTGGCTCGACCGCTCGCGCTATGGCGCGGTGCTGCGGGCGGTCGGCGAGGACGAGCTTGCCGCACAATCCGTCGGGGTCAACCTCACCGCGGTGAAGGTGAGCGCGATGACCGTCGGCGGCGCGGTGGCGGGCATCGGCGGCGGCCTGTACGCGCATTACACGACGCACATCGAGCACGCGAACTTCAACGTCCTCCTCGCCACCTTCGCGATCGCCTATCCGATCGTCGGCGGGCTGAAGAACGTCTTCGGCACGCTCGCCGCGGTGATCTTCGTGCAGGCTTTCCTCATCGAAGGGCTGCGCTTTCTCGGCGACTGGCGCAACCTGCTGTTCGGGGCGCTGATCGTCGCGGCGATGAACCTGCGGCCGCAGGGGTTCCTTGGGGGCCGGCGTGCTTGAGTTGAAAGGGCTTTCGCGCCACTTCGGCGGCGTAAAGGCCGTCGACGGCCTCGACCTCACCGTGCGCCAAGGCGAGATCGTCGGCCTGATCGGCCCCAATGGCTCGGGCAAGAGCACCACCGTGAATGTGATCGCCGGGCTCTTTCCCGTCACCTCGGGTGAAGTTCGTTTTAACAACGAAAGTTTGGAAGGGCTACCCACCCACAAACGGCTGCAGCGCGGCATCGCGCGCACGTTCCAGAACATCCGGCTCTTCGGCCAGCTCTCGGTCTGGCAGAACCTGTGGGTGGCGCAGAATGCTCCCGAGGACCATGCGCGCCGCGGCTTCATCGCGCGCTGGCTCGGCGGCCAGTCCGGAGTGCGCGCCGAGATCGCGCAGCTCCTGGAGTTCAGCGGGCTCGCGCACAAGCAGGACGAGCTGGCGGCGAACCTCGCCTTCGGCGAGCAGCGCCGGCTCGAGCTCGCCCGTGCGCTGGCCGCGAAACCGAAGCTGCTCCTGCTCGACGAACCCGCGGCCGGCATGAACAGCGAGGAGATCGGGCAGCTTCGCGACCGGATCCTGAAGCTCCGCGCCCAGGGCATCACCATCCTGCTGATCGAGCACGTAATGGAGCTGGTGATGGGGGTGACCGACCGCATCGCGGTGCTCAACTTCGGGCAGAAGATCGCCGAAGGCAGGCCCGCCGAGATCCAGGCGGACCCGCTGGTGAGAAAAGCCTACCTGGGCGGCGCCTGATGTTGCGTGTTCAGGATCTGGTTACTGCCTACGGCAAGATCGAGGCGCTTAA
>Ga0208685_1000640_pt1 | contig 12033 bp, 15 predicted proteins | sample EasRivMeERMLT890_FD_187533 | JGI IMG/M metagenome (GOLD analysis project Ga0208685, IMG submission 187533) | Soil microbial communities from meander-bound floodplain in the East River, Colorado, USA - East River MetaG ERMLT890 (SPAdes) (version 2) | ecosystem: Environmental > Terrestrial > Soil...
GCCGGCGGACGCGCCGCCCTGGCTGGGACCGTTCCTCGACGAGGTCACGAAGTTCACGGGCGTGAATGACAAGAACGACGACCAGGTCGACTGGCTGGCGCACGCCTGGAACACCGAGACGTCGATGTCGATGCTCGACGTGCTTTAGGCCGCGTCGCGTTCGGGGTCGGCGTTCGGATCTGGCACGGGCTCAATCTCGGCCGGGTCAGGGATCTCGTCGTTCGTCATCTCGACGTCGGCTTCCGTCATCGTGCGGTAGGTGCCACGAGCCTTGGCCTCGCGCGCGGCCAGGTTCTCGGTGATGACGCCGTCATCGATCAAGATGTGGTCGGCCTCGGCGTTCAGCTTCCGGATCTCGGCCTCGTCCTTTGGGTCGGACTTGGTCAGCGGATTGAACGTGATCTCGTACTCCTTCGGCATCGTGCCGAGCGTGGAGCGGATCAGGATCTGGTCGATGCGCTTCAAGATTGGCTTCAGCACCGTGCGCTGCAAAGCCTCGATGTGGTCGTCGTAGTTGTCGTTGTCGCTTTCGCCTGTGGCGTTCTGGCCGCCGGGCGACATGGCGAACAGGCGGGTCATCGGGATGTCGGCGGCGCCCGCGACGCTCTGCCCGAGCCGGTCCAGGATCTTGTCGAGGTTCGCGAAGGATACCTGCTTGTGGTCGAACTTGTCGCCGCTGTCCGCGACGCCCGTGCCGGCGTCAATTACGAGCGCGTTCCAGATCGACTTCATCATCAGGGCGAGTTGCACCGCTTGCTGCACCTTGGCCTCGCCGCCGGTCTCCGACAGATGCTTGGCCAGGTTCTTCATCGCCAAGACGTCGACCTTGGCCTCGAGGATGAGCGACGCGACGCCGTTCTCGGACTGATCGTAGTTGCTGACCACCTCGGTGATCCGGCGCAGGATGCTGTCGTCCCAGTACTGCTGCTGCCGACGAACGCGCGGCGACACGGCGCGACCCGGGAACCGGATGGCCCGCGACCAATGGATGTCGAGGCCCTTGTAGCGCTCGCGGTACGAGACCGGCAGGCCAGCGTTCGGGCTTTCGGGGTCGTCGTCGATCGTGGTACTGGGCGTGACCTCGAAGCGATCGTATTCGAGGAAGTTCACCAGCATCCCGGGCTTGATCGAGTCGAGCAGCAGAGGCTGGTCGAGGCGCTGCCCGCGGATGACCGGCACCAAGATCAGCCCGCCGTAAAGGCGTCCCCACTTCGCGCAGCGGGTGACGCGCGCGGGGATGCCGAGAGCCTCTTCTGCGTCGGCGACCTTCTTGGCGTCGCCCTGGTCCTCGCTGTCTCCGAGCTGCCGTGTCCAGCCCGTACGGGTCATGTCGTCAACGGGGACGTCGATGATCTTCCCGGCCAGCCACGACCCGCCGTACATGTTGTCCAACTGCGTCTCGTTGAAGACGGGCGGCGTGCCGTAGACGCCGGCGGTGCGCTTGTCGCGCGGCAGCCCCATCGACGTGACGACGTTCTGCATGCCGTCGGACGCCCTCAACTCGGTGGCCGTCGCAACGATGGCTGCCGCTGTGTCGGACGCCGACAACTGCGGTTTGCCGAAAAGCCTCGTCCAGATCGACATTAGGGATCCCTTTCAGCGCCAGCCGCGCCGCTTGAACTCTTCGTCAATCTCGATGCCGACGAGGCCGCGCACATGCTTGCCCTCGGCGACCTTCCTGACCGTTCGCGGGTCTGCCCGGACGGTGCGCGCGACCGCGATGATCTTCGAGTGCGCCATCTTCTGTTTGTCCGCCATCTTGAGGGCCAATGATCCGCCGCCCGCGCCTCTCTCCCAAGAAAGGCAGCACCGTGTAGTACATGGTGCCGTAAACCGTCAGGCGGCAGCGTTGGCACGGCACACGGTCGTGTCACCGTGGGCGCATGGGTCTGCTGCACCTCTCGCGTTACGTCGCCGACCGCAAGCGCGGGGCGGTTGTTGGCGCAGCCGTGCGGCCGTCGAAGCGCGCCGAGTTGCGATACCGGGCGCTGTTGTTCCGGATCGTGGGCTGGTGTGAGGGCGTCGGGCGTCAGATCGTTGCCGAGTTCAAGCCGTTCTGGCCGGCGGCGGACGGGCTCGCCCGTGACGCCAAGAAGCCACGCCACCCGCGCGAGTTGATCGAGACCACGCGGATCGTCGCCCGCAAGGCCACCGAGGTCGGCAACAAGCGCGGGGTGGTGCGGGCGGTCAAGCGCGACGTCGACAAGCGGCTGGCGAAGTCGGTGCAGGCGGCCATCGGAGTGGATATCACCGGGCTGCTCGAGCTGCAGAGCGGCGGGCAGATCGCCGTGGCGATGGAGATCGCGGCGGCGCAGAACGCCGCGCTCATCGAGAGCATCCCCGTGCAGTACCTCGACCGCGTGCAACGCGCGATCAGCAAGGGGTTCGCCGAGGGGCAGCGCCACGAGGAGCTGGCCAAGGAGGTCGAGCGCATCGGCGGCATCACGGCTCGGCGGGCGAAGTTCATCGCGCAGGACCAGGTCGCCAAGATGGCGTCGTCGTTCAATCAGATCCGCCAGGTCGGCGCGGGCATCAAGTCGTACGTCTGGAGCACCTCGCACGACGAGCGCGTGCGGGTTTCGCATCAGCGCATGAACGGCGAGGTCGTGCCGTGGAACGATCCGCGCGAGGTCGACGGCGAGAAGGCGCACCCGGGCCAGCCGCCGCGCTGCCGGTGTGCCGCGCTGCCGGTCATCGAGCCCGCCGAGTTGGGCGCCGAGCAGGAACCGGAAAGGGCGGCGGCCTGATGGCGGCACGCGTGCGCGTGAAGGCGATCGACTTCAAGGCCGGCAAGCCGACCCGCTGGCAAGCGTACGACGTGATCGGGTTCGAGGTTGCCGACGCCTCGAAGCGCAAGATGACCCGCGAGGGGTTCCTGGTCGTGCCCGCGTTCATCTCGCGCGCCGGCAACGTCCAGGACTACACCGCGCGCGAGCTCGGGATCGAAGGCACCAACCGGGCCATTCGCCTCTATCGCCCGCCGGAGGAGGTATTTAAGCCGGAGTCCGTCGCGACATTCGAGCGCCAGGTGTTGACCAACAGCCACCCCGACGGCGACGTGTCGGCGGCGAACTACCGCCAGGTGACGAGCGGTGACGTGCACGACGTCGCTCCGGCAGAGGACGGCATCAACCTCGGCGCGAACCTGTATGTCAAGGACGCCAGCACGATCGAGATGGTCGTCACCTACGACAAGAACCAGTTGTCGTGCGGCTACAGCTTCGTCCTCGACATGACGGAGGGCACGACGCCCGAGGGCGAGAAGTTCGACGGCGTCATGCGCGACATCATCGGAAATCACGTTGCCATCGTCTGGCAAGCACGCGGTGGGCCCGGCCTTCGGGTTGCCGACAAGAAACCCAACCAGGAGAAACGAATCATGCGAACGGTCACCATCGACGGCACCAACGTCAACTTCGAAGACGACAACCAAGGCGCCATGGTCGAGGTCGCGCTCAAGCGCGCCGCCGACGCCGTGAAGACGGCCACCGACGCCACGACCGCAGCGACGGCTCAGATGACGGCATCAGCCGCCGCGCTCAAGGCCGCGACCGACGCTTCGGCGAAGGCGACGGCGGACCACGCGGTCGAGATCGCGAAGCTGCAGGCCCAGGTCGTCACCGACGAGCAGAAGGCGGCCATGGTCGCCGAACTGGTCAAGACGATCGCAGACGCGAAGACGATCCTCGGCGACAAGTACGACGCCGGCACCAAGGGCGCCGTGGCCATCCGCCTCGACGCGCTCGAGGCCGTTGTCAAGGACGCGGCCGCCTATCCGGGAGTCGTCGCGGTCTTCGGCGGCAAGAAGCCGGCCGAGCTCACCGAGCAGATCGCGGCGATCGCATTCGACGCGGCGGTCGCGGTGCGCGCGGCGGGCGGGGCGACGGTGTCGCCGGGGACGCGCACGGCCGATGGCGACTACGAGCGCCAGCTGCGCGACGCCATCGCCGGCAAGGGCAACGGCGGCGCGAAGGGCACGCCGCGGGTCATCGACTACAACGCGCGCAACGCGCCCAAGAGCGGACAGGCCTCGGCCTAGTTCGGTCCGACCAACCAAGGAACAGGAGAACAAGTCATGCCGAATCCATCCAACGCAACGGTCGGAACGATCCCGGCCAAGGCCTACGCGGGCCAGGACCAGAGCCCCCTGCAGCCGACCGACTCGTACATCAACGAATCGGCGACGGCGATAGATGCCGGCGTCCCCGTGGCGCGCGGTACCACGGCGACCACCGCCGGCCGCGCCGAGAACTGCAAGCCCGTCGCGGCGGATGCCGACGAAATCCTCGGGCCCTCGCTGCGGTGGGTGTCCAAGGATGCCGACAGCACGCAGGATCCGCAGTACGCGCGCTACGAAGACGTGCCGGTCAAGAAGGAGGGGCGCGTGTCGGTCATCGCTGGCGAGACGGTCGGCGGCGGCGACGAGGTCCTGATCGTCGTGGCGTCTGCCACCGACCCGACGCTCTGCTGGGGCAGTTCCCGCGGCGGCGTGATCGGATCCGGTCGCATCGCGATGACCGGCTGGAAGTACTGCGGCAACGGCACGTATGCCGCGGGCACGGTGGTCGACATCGAAGGTCGCAGCGCGAGCCGCGGCAAGATCACCACGTAACCACCGGCACCTCAAACCTCGAAACAAGGACAGAACGACCATGAGAATCCAGACCATCGACGGAGAGCGGCAGCCGGTTGTGATCGAGAACTTCCCCGACGATCGCGGCGAAGAACTGACGCAGTTCGTGCAGGACAACCGCACCCGGTTCGGCATCGGGCGCGACATGGAGCCAATGACCCATCTCGTGGGTCAGCTCGCGTTCCTCGAGACCGAGGCGCGGCCGCAGGAGTACGAGGAGCGGTTCTACCGCCGCCTCTTGCCCGGCGGGTGCGTCACGTCGGGAGTGGGCGAGTGGGCCGAGACCGTCATCCACCGGAAGACGGATCGCACCGGAGAGGGGCGGTTCATCCATCCCTCGGCGTCGAACGTCCCGATGGCGAACGTCGCGACCTCGCAGGCAGGCGTGTCGATCGCTCACGCGGCGATCGGCTACTCCTACACGCAACAGGAGTTGCGCACGTCGGCCAGATACCTGACGCCACTGCCGGCCGATCGCCAGCAGGCGGCCGTCGAAGGCGCCGAGGACCACATCAACCGCGTGTTCTTGCAGGGTGACACCTCCAAGAACTTCTCGGGGTTGCTGAACCACGCCAGCGTCGATGCCAACACGCGCGCCAGCGGCGCGGATTGGTCGGCTGCCACGCCGGACGTCATCGCGTCGGACATCAACAAGGTGATCGAGAACGTGTTCGTGAAGTCCAAGTCGCTCTACCCGCCGTCGCACTTCATCGTTCCGCCAGGTCGTTCCGGCAGGCTGCAGCAGCGTCTCGCCGGCGACGGCAAGACGGTTTCGCAGTGGATCCGGGAGAACAACTTCTACACGGAGCAGACCGGGAAGCCGCTCACCCTCGTGTATGGTCCGGCGTTCCTCGAGACGGCGGGCGGGTCGTCCACGAAGCGCGGCATGGCCTACACGCCGGTGCCGCTGAACGTGAAGGCCCATCTTCCCCTGTCGCAGCGATTCCTGCCGCCGCAGATGGAGGGCCTGTCGGTGGTGGTCTACAGCGAGTACCGCATCGGCGGTGTCGACTACGCCAAGGTCTACACGGCCGAATACGTCGACGGTCTGTAGGTCGGTGGCGCGCGGCGACGCCTGATTCTTGGGGCGCGCCGCGCATCGACGCATCGTCATTGCAACGGAGGGATTCCCATGAAGCGACTGATCAAGAACACGCAGGAGGGCGGACTCGGGACGTACGTCGGGCCCACCGGCGGCGAGCGCGAGCACATTCTGTTCACGGGCAGCCTCGTCACCGAGATCGAGGACGCCAAGCTGAAAGAGGCGCTGTCCGATCCGGTCGTGGCGAGCTGGTTCAAGGACGGCTTGCTCGTCGAGCAGACGCCCCAGGTGGCCGCAAAGGCCCCCGAGCCGGCGAAGCCCGAGGCGAAGAAGGACGACGGCAAGAAGTAGGGACCGTGACGAGAGCCGCGTATCAGGCGCTATTCCCGGAGTTCGGTGCGAGCACGTACAACGCGCGCATCGACGCTCTGCTGCCCGTCGTGCCGGACATCGACGCGACGAAAGCGGGCGTGCGCCTGAACTTCATCCTCGGGCTTTGGATGTCGGACCAGCTCGCGATCCAGGACATCACCATCCTGTACGGCTCGGCATCGACGATGTCGTCGAGCTCCACGTCGACCGAGAAGAAGGTCGGCGACGTGTCCATCAAGCGGGCCATTGCGCAGGCGGCGGGGTCGTCGAGTGGGTCGACATCCAAGCCCGGTCAGACCACCTACGGTGCGCGCTACGAGGACGAGGTCAGGCACCTCGGCCTGGGAGCGCTGGCGTCCTGATGCCCACCTCCGGCACCGTCCGCGTCATCAAGGACACCCACGGCGCCGGGCTGGCAGCGCTGGCGAAGCGTCTGCGTGCCGGCGAGCATCGGGTGCTGGTGGGCGTGCCGCGGGGGGCGGGGGTCGAAGAGAACGGCGCGAGCTTGGCGCTGGTCGCGGCGACCGTGGAATTCGGCAAGGAGAACCAGCCCGAGCGGCCGTTCCTGCGCGGCGGCGTGCGCGAGTCCCTGCCGACGGTGCGGCGGGCGGCGGCGCGCGACCTGTCCAGCGTGGCCAAGGGGACGAAGACGCTGGACGCCGCGCTCGAGATGTCGGGCGTCATCGCCACCGGCGCGGTCAAGCGGTACATGGCGGGCCCGAACTTCGCGCCCAACGCGCCGAGCACCATCGCCAAGAAGGGATCGAGCCAGCCGACCATCGATTCGGCGCAGCTGAGAAGCGCCGTTACCAGCGTGCTGGAGAAAAACGCGTGAGCCTCGTCGACGTCAGCGAGCTGTTCACCGGCCCGGACGCCGCCGACTTCATGGAGTCGGTCACGCTGCGCCGGCCCAGCGTCCACATGGCCAACGAGGGGGAGGCCATCGCCTCCTACGATCCCGATGTCGCTTTCGACGCCAGCGTCCAGCCGATGAAGGCCGAGAAGGTCGCCGAGTTGCCCGAGGGGCAGCGGGGGAGCGGCAAGGTCTACGTGATCTACACGGCCACCGAGCTGCGGTTCTCGCCCGGCAAGACGGACATCTCGGACGTGCTCTCGTCCAGCAAGGGGACGCTTGTCGTGATCGGCGAAGAGGACTGGGCCGGCAACGGCTACCACAAGTACCTAGCGGTGGAGTACATCGCGTGATCGACGACCTCAACTACAACGTCCGCAAGCTGGTCCGCACCGTGATGGCGATGCCGGCCAACAGCGTGCGCCCGGCGAAGCAGAGCGCGCCGGCGGGCGGCCAGGTCGACGAGATGGCGACCGTCGACATCATCAGCGACGAGCCTCTCGGCACGCCAGCGGTGAGCTACGAGACCGTGGGCACCGTGCCGACCGACGTCACCACGCAGCGGGTGGACAACGTGCACAGGTTCGTCGCGTCGGTGAACTTCTACCGCCGCCCGCCGACGTCCAGCTACCTGCGCGGGTTCACGATCAGCGACGACCCAGACGACTACCTCACGATCGAGGACGGCGGGTTCGACATCTCGATCGACGGCACCAACCGCCAGATCTCGTTGCTGGATTTCAGCGGCGCCACCACCATGGCCGGCATCGCGGCCATCATCCAGACGCGGCTGCAAGCGGCCCTGGCTGCGACGAAGTGCGCCTGGGACCCCGACAACGTCAGGTTTGTGGTGACCAGCCCGACGACCACGCAGACGTCGGCGGTTGGTGGGGCCGTGCCACCGACGGCTGTTACGCTGCCTCCCACGGTTGACGTATCGGCCGTGCTCGGTCTGACGGTCGCCGGCGGTGCCCTGCCGGTCAACAACCGGGCCGGCATCGCTCGCTACGGGAACGCCGCCGTCGACCGCGCATCGCGCCTGCCGCAGAAGCTGTGGATGGAGTCGGCCCGCTCGCTGATGCATGCGTTGGGGCTGGCGTTCGTGAGCGCGTCTCCTGTCCGCAACCTGACCGCGTTCGAAGACGGCGCCTGGGAATCGCGCGGCCAGGTCGACCTGACGTTCACGGCCGTGAACCGCGAGAGCGAGACCGTGGAGACCATCCTGACCGTTCCGATCACCATCAACCACCAGGCGCCCGGCGGCGCCGAAACAACCCGCACGTTCGAGGTGACTCAATGAGCCTTTCTCTCGACACCGTCGTCGACGTCACGATCAACATCTCGCCGCAGTCGCCGGCCGCGCAGGGCTTCGGCAAGGCGCTGCTTCTCGGCCAGGCCACCGTGCTGGGTCTCTACCAGCGGGTGAAGGAGTACGCCTCGATCACCGAGGTCGGCGTCGACTTCATCACGAGCACCGAGGAGTACAAGGGTGCCGCGATCTGGTTCAGCCAGAAGAAGAAGCCGAAGACGATCAAGATCGGGCGGCGGTTCCTGGCCGCGCAGGCCGGCCAGCTTCGCGGCGGCACAGGCGCTACGCAGACCATCGCGACCTACACCGCGATCACCGACGGGATCTTCGACATCACGATCAACGGCACGAACCGAGTCATCGACGCCGTCAACTTCACGGGCGACACGACCATGGCGGACGTCGCAGCCACCATCCAGACCGCGCTGCAGGTCGCGCTGGCGTCAACGCTCTGCACCTGGGACGGGACACGGTTCATCATCACGAGCCCGACCACCGGCATCGCGTCGATCGTTCTGTTCGCGGTAGCTGGCACGGGGACCGGCGTCGAGCTTTCGACCATGCTCAAGCTGACGGTCGACGACGACGCGCGCAGCGTGAACGGGATCGCGATCGAAGATCAGACGGCCGCCCTCAATGCCTCGGCGATCTTCGACCCCGACTTCTACGGGATCACGAACACCAAGGCCGCCTCTGTCCAGGACGAGAAGGACACGGCCGCCTGGGCGCAGAGTGTGAAGAAGGTCCACTTCTACACGACCAACAACATCGATACGTACGACAGCGCTGTGACGACCGACCTGTTCTACTTCCTGAAGAACCTCGGCTACGACTACGCCTTCGGGCAGTTCAGCTCCGCGAGCCCCTACGCCGCGGTGTCGTCGATGGCGAAGGGCCTGACGGTCAACCTGGATCTGCCGAACAGCGCCATCACGCTGAACCTCAAGACGCTGCCGGGAGTGTCGGTCGACGACCTGACCTCGACGCAGGTGACGAACATCAAGGCCAAGAACGGGAACGTATACGTCAACATCGGCAGCTCGCCGGCGCTGACCGAGGGTCGCATGGCCAACGGGCGCTTCTTCGACGAGGTCATGGGCCTCGACTGGCTCGAGGCGCGCCTGAAGGAAGCGGTGTTCGGCCTGCTCTACGGCACGCCGACCAAGATTCCGCAGACCGACGCCGGCATGGTGAAGGTCGTGCAGGCGTGCACGGGCGTCGGCAAGAAGGCCAAGGCCAACGGGCTGGCGGGCGCCGGCACCTGGAACGGCGACGATATCGGCGAGCTCAAGAACGGGGACACGCTCGAAGACGGCTTCTACGTTCACGCCGAGCCGATCTCGTCGCTCTCCACGGCCGACAAGGAGAACCGCCTCGCGTCGCCCATCACGATGTGCATCGTCGGCGCGGGCGCGCTGCACGGCGCGAACATCACCGTCAACTTCCAGCGCTAGGAGATCTCACATGAAAGCGTATTCGATGCTCGATGTCACGGTGGTGATCAGCGCACCGCCCGTGATTCCTGCGCACGAGGTGACCCACTACGCCGACGGAGACGACGCCATCATGATCACCCGTCGCGAGGACGGCATCACGGACAAGGTCGGCGCCGATGGCCGCATGGCGATCGCCCGGAGCGCGAACAAGTCGGGCGAGATCACGCTCAAGCTGATGCAGACCAGCCCGACCAACCACGTCCTGACGGAGATCCACACCCTGCAGCAGCAGAAGGGCGGGGCCTTCATCCCGATCCAGGTGCTGTTTCAGGACACCAACCGCCAGGACCGCGCGGCCGCGGTGGCGGGCTACATCAAGAAGCTGCCCGATGTCCAGCGTGGGGCCGGCGTCAACACCCAGGAATGGGTGATCGTGTCCGAGAGCCTCGACGTTCGGCTCGGGGACCCGACCTTCGTCGGCCTGCCGTCGGCCGGGGCTGAGGCCCTGTAGTCGTGAGCGCACCGATCCAGACGATCGGTGGCCGCCGCTTCTCGTTCGGGAAGATGTCGGCCACCAACGCCGTGCGCGTGCACGTGGCGTTGCTGCGCGTGCTGGGCGAGCCGCTGACGAAGCTGCTCGCTATCGGGGCCAAGGGGAAGAAACAGGCGCAGTTCCTGTCGGACGCGCATGGCGCGGCTGGAACCGAGCCGCCCGCGCTGCCGGACGCACCAGTTGCGGGCGAGGCGGTGGCGGGCGATGTCCCTGCGGCGGCCGATGGTGCGACGGCACCGGACGCGACCGTGAACGTGATGGGCATCGAGTTCGACGAAGCCGACATCGGGATCGTGTCAGGGGCCGTCGGTCTCTTGGCGCAGAAGATGGACCCCGACGAGTTCATCGCGACGCTCGCCCTGGTTCTTGGATCGGTCAACTGCGAGGGCAGAAAGATCGCAGACATGGACGTGACGTTCGGCGATGGAAAGGTGGACGAGATGTACATCGTCTTCGGCCATGCCATGAAGGTGAACTTCTCCGGTTTTTTTCACGGGCGCCTATCCGCTTTCGTGCAACTCCTTCGAAAGCAGCATCTGCATTAGAGGCGATCGAGTCCGCCAACATCAACTGGTACATCATGCGGCCCGTCGCGAGAGATAAGTGCCGCCTCCATGAACTGAAGGACGGCACCTACACGATCGACGACCTCGCCGACTTTCACGAGATGCTCGACGAGATCGACGAGATGGATCGCCGAGCCGAGAAGGCCGCGAAGGAGGACAAGTAACCATGGCTATCGGCGCGTCCGGGGTGATCGATCAGTTCTTCGTAGCGCTCGGGTACAAAATCGACCCGGCCGGCGCGCGGCAGGTCAAGCAGAACGTCGAGGAGGCGAAGTCGCAACTTCTCTCGATCGGCACCGCGCTGAAGGTGTTCGCCACCGGGATGGCGATCAAAGGGATCGCCAGCATTGGCGACTCATTCGAGAAGAACACGATCGCGATTGCCGGCTTCCTGTCGGCGCTCGGTCTGTCCAGCGACTTCAACGCCGGCCTGAAGGACTCCGAGGCCATCCTCGAGAAGATCATCCAGGACGCGGCCAAGCTGCCAGGCACCGCAGAGGACTACATCGAGGTTTTCCGGGCCGGACTGCCTGTGCTCAAGGCGTCGATGCCGGGCGCGAACGTTACCGACATCGCCGCGTTCTCGAACCAGATCGCCGCGATCGGGAATGTTCTGGCGATCGATGCGCCGCAGATCGGCCGCGACCTCGCACTGATGCTGGGACCGATCGGGCGCGCAAGCGGACAGGCGCGCACGTTTCAGGGCCTGTTGACCTTCATGAAGCAACTGCCCGGCCAGGCGAACCTGACGGCCGAGTCGTTCAACAAGATGACGCAACCGGAGCGCTTCAAGCTGCTGCAGCGGACGCTCATGAATCCGGGCCTTGTCGCGATGATCGAGAAGATGTCGAGCAGCTTCGACGCCATGTTCGGCGCCGCGACGTCGATGGTGAAGATGCTCGTGCGACTAGGGACCAAGGGACTGTTTGAGGGGATGAAGAAGGGCCTAGACGAATTGCGGTCCCTCTTCGTCGACGACAAGAACGAGCTGACGGAGTTCGGTAAGAGCTTCGTCGCCGGCGCGAAGACCGTCAGCCAGTGGATCCTGCAGATCGTCACGGCGGGCGCCGGGATCGTGAAGTGGCTGGCCACGTCGGCTATCGGTTCGAGGCTGCTCAAGGTGGCCATGATCGGCCTCGGCCTCGCGCTCTCCGCCCTGGCCCTGCAGCAGACGGTCGCGCTGTTCGCCAAGCTGTCGAAGCTGCTGCTCAACCCGAAGCTGATGCTCATCGGGGCGCTGGCGGTCCTGATCGCGCTGGTCGCCATCCT
>Ga0208685_1000643_pt1 | contig 12023 bp, 5 predicted proteins | sample EasRivMeERMLT890_FD_187533 | JGI IMG/M metagenome (GOLD analysis project Ga0208685, IMG submission 187533) | Soil microbial communities from meander-bound floodplain in the East River, Colorado, USA - East River MetaG ERMLT890 (SPAdes) (version 2) | ecosystem: Environmental > Terrestrial > Soil >...
GGACGCTCCCCTCCGGCCGCCCCTTGCCGTCTGCGCCGTGACAATTGCCGCAGGCGAGCGCCGCGCCGGAGAGCGGCATCTGCCCGGATCCGACCAGCCCCCGCAGCGGCTCACCGGAGGGCGTGACCGCATCGACATAGATCTTCCGTCCCGCCTGCTCCTCGGCGGTGAGCGGCTGCGCCGCGAAACCATCGAGCGCGGCCACAGCGCAGAGCGCCGCGGACGCAGCCGCAGCGAACCGGAAGAATCGACGACGCCGGATATGCATCGGGCGGGGGTACGGTGCTCCCGTGCTTCCCGCCGCCGCGGTGCGCTACGGCTGGCGCGCGTTCCCGGACGCGGCCGTGGCGGCGGTCCTCCGCACCTCGATTTCGCCGGCGACGAGCTGGCGCAGCTCCTCGGCGATCACTTTAGCGGGCGCATCGGGGCGCACCTTCTTCCAGCGGCCCAGCTGCGGACTGCCGATAATGATTCCCGTCGAATGGTTCTCGACCTGTTCGGTGTAGGAGCCGAGCTTCTTTACCACGTTCTCGACACCGGCCTGCGCGCCGGTGAGAAACAGCCATTCGGCATGCTCGGCGTCGAGCTTGCGCGCGAACTTCGCCATCGCCTCCGGCGTATCGTTCGCCGGATCGATACTGATCGAGATGAAGCGCACGTCCCTGCCGAACGCGTCTCCGAGATCTTTCTTCGTCTGCACCAGCTTCGCGGTGATCAGGGGGCAGGCGTCGCCGCAGCCCGTAAACATGAAATTGATGAGGACCACCTTGCCGCGCATCGTGTCGCTGTAGAAGCGCACCGAACGCCCCTTGTGCGTCTTGAGGACCGTGTCGGTGAAGTACTCCCGGGCCTTTGCATCGCGCTCGGCGGGCGAGAGCTTCGCCTGCTTCGCCTGCTGCGGCGGCTGCGCCTGCGCCTGCTGCGGCTGCTGCACCTGCTGCGCCTGCGCCTGCTGCGGCTGGTGCGCTTGTGCAGCGCCGGGCGCGAGCGCGGACGAAACAGCGGCCACTGCCAGGAATCGCATCGTGACGGACATGATCAGCTCCCTTGATTGTTGCGTTCAATCAGACGTGAAAACGGCTAATGCCCCGCATGCTGCGCGGTCCGTCCTACCTGGGCGCGCGCGGCGCGGAGATCCCCGACGCGGGCGAGCAACTGGTCCACCGCGGGAAATCCCAGAAAGCGCGTCCAGCCGCCGGCGTCGCCCACCAGCACCATCGACGGATGGTCCTCGAAATTGGGCGTGTAGGCGCCGAAGCCCTTGAGCACCGCGTCGACGTTGGGCTTGGCGCCGGTGAGCCAGGTCCAGCCCGCGCGCGCCTGGTAGCGGCCGGCGTATTCGTGCAGCCGCTCGGGGGTGTCGCGCAGCGGATCGACGCTGATCGAGATCAACACCACTTCTTTGCCCAGCGCCGCGCCCAGCCTCCCCTGCAGCTGCTGGAAGGTCGCCGAGGTGACCGGACACACGGTAGTACAGGTCGTGAAGACGAAGTTGACGACCGCGATCCTGCCGCCAATCACGTCGTCCGCGAGCCGAACGCGCTTGCCCGTCTGGTCGAGCAGCGGATCGCCGCGCAGCACGACCTTGGCGGCGCTCGGCGCCGCCGCGGCGGCCGCATCGTGCTTGTGAACCTCGCCGTGTCCCCGCGCGGCGCCCGGCGCGCCCGCGGCGATAACGCAGGCCGTGATGGCCACGATGAAATGTGCGTGATTCATGTCGCTTCCATTCCCAAGAAGTCAGTTCTGCGGCTGCGCCCGCTTCTCCGCCGCGACGCGCCGCTTGATCTCCTCGTCGATGTCAGGCCGCGCGGTGCGCACGGAAAAAGACGCAAGGTCCTTGAATTCCTTGTTGAGCTGCCTGGAGGCGACGTGGATCGAGTACGCCCCGTGCTCCTCGATCTTGATCGCCGTCTCGTATACGCCGGACTCGACCTCGCGGGCGATCGTCTCGTTGCGGCGCTGGCCGGGCACGAGGAAGGACAGCACCCGGATGTCCGTCAGGCCGGCCAGCGGCTCGCCGCCCTCGGTCCTGACCTTGAAGCGCACCGGCACGATCGCGCCGAGCGGCACCTCCCGGTTTTGCGTCAGGAACTCGACGACGATGCTCCGGCGCTGCGCGGCGAGCAGAGGGTTCTCCTTCGCCTCGAGCGAGAAGCAGTTCACCAGCCGCGGCGATTCGAGGAGGAACGCCACGTCGTAGCGTCCCGCCACGGGAATGCGCACCTTGCTCGAGTAGATGCCCGGCTCGGTCTCCTTCAGGCTGCGGTCGATCACGGTGACCGCGCGCGCGCTCGCGCCGTAGGACTGGTAGCTGCCCATCGGGGCGTTCATGCCTTCCATGTAGTAATAGACGGTGTTTTCGGCGGGATTCACCACCATCACCGCGGCGTCGCCGAGCGCGGGCGCGATCGAGTCCGCCAGCGGCAGCTCGCCTCCCGCCCTGGGCGGGGCCGCCCCGGCGGCGAACGACTGCACCGTGGGCTTGTTGCCGCGGCCGAGCGAGAGCAGATTGATCATGGACACGCGCTCGCTCGCGAGCGCGCGCACGTAGGCGTAGGCGCGCGTGAAGGCGACCTGGAACGGCTGCCCGGATACCGGGATGTCGTGAACCAGCTCGTGGCTCGAGACGTCGATAACGTGCACCAGGTTCTCGCTGGTGTTGACGACGAACGCGTAGCGCCCGTCGGGCGTGAAGCGCAGCGGCCCCAGCCCGGGCTTGAGCGCGATGCGCTTCACCGACTTGAATTCCGGCGCCGAAATGGCGCTGACCGCGCCGCCCTTGCCGTCGGCGACGTAGGCCGCCCGCGCGAGCGCCGAGTAGCCCACCGAGATGGGCACCCCGCCCACCTTGATCTCGCGCAGGAGCTTCAGCTCGCGCACGTCGATCAGGCTCACCGTGCCGGTGTCGCGGTTGGTGACGAAGGCGATGCGGTTGTCTTCCGAAACGGCGATCTCGTGGTGCCCCGTCCCGGTGGGCAGGCTCTTGACCGGCTTCAGGGACTCCGTGTCGATGACGGTCACCCCGCTCGCCCCCGGCGCTTTCGCGTCGTTGCCGACCCACAGGTAACGGCCGTCGGGCTGCAGGAACACGCGCGTCGGGTTGCGCCCGGCGTCGATGTTGGCGAGCACCTTGAAGCTGTCGCCGTCGATCACCGCCACCTGGCCCGCGAACGGCATGCTGACGTAGATGCGCTTGCCGTCGGCGCTCTTCACCCAGTCCGCTCCCGGCCGGGCGATCTGGATGCGCGCGAGGGTGCTCGTCGACTTCGCGAGCGACACCAGCGGATCGAGGATGGAAATGCTCGCGTCGTGGTTGAGGACCACGACGTAGTAGCTGTTGAGATCGAGCATCGGCCGCAGGCCGACGATGCCCCGCATGTACAGCGCGACCTTTTCCCGGCACGATTTCACTTCCGTGCCCGGCTTGCCCTGGATGACGGTGCCGATGTCCAGCCACGCGCCGGGGTTGTTGCCGCGCAGCGGCTGGCCGCTGGCCTCGTCGGTGAGCTTGAAGCGCAGATCAACCAGCTCGCCCTCCATCAGCTCGCGGCTCGCCGACCCCTGCGCCGGAGCGGCGCTGAACTGGATGACGATGCCTTCCCTCGCGTAGCGGTCCGGCACCGCGGCGCCGGGCGGCACGCTGCCGGTCCTGGGGGCCTCGGCCGCGATCGCGGCGGCGAATGCGGCGGCGAAGACGGCCGCCGCGGCGGCTGAACCATAACGGGCGTATGTGGCCTTCAACATTTCATGCCTCCTGAGTCCAGGCCGGTCGGGCGGAAAAACGCCGCTCCTCCCGGCCGCAAGTGATTACAGCCCCAAACCGCGGCCCCGGTGATGATCTAGATCAAATCTCGCCAATTCGGCCGGCACAAACAAGTGCAGCCCCTTGTGGGGGCCGCACTTTCAGCACGACAGGGTTTGCCGCGCCGTTGCCTTCCGACTCACTACTCCACTCGCAGGATCCCCCACAGGCCGCTGGTGTTGCCGAAGCCGGCGTTGTCGCGGAACAGGTAGTCGCCCAGGATGTTGTTGCCGCCGCCCGCGCTCGGGAACCGGAACGTCCAGTGCGAGGCCGGGGTGACGCTTTCGTTGGCACCCTGGTAGAACTCGTACGGGCTCAATCCGATGTTGCGCGATGCGACCTCGGTCATGGTGCACGCACCGGTCAAGCCGTCGCGCGCCGAGCCTTCGCAGACGTAGGGGTGGCGCTGCCAAACATGCCCGTGCACGTTGATCGTCGTGCCACGGGTGGTGCCGTACGGCACGACCACGTGCATGCGCGCTTCCTTGCCTGCGTTGGCTTGCAGCACCGGCGTGACTGGGTCCTGGTTCGCCGACAGTATGTTGCTATAGGCCTGATGCGAGTTCGGCACGCCGCCGAAGCCGCCCGGCTGGTTGTTGAAGGGCGCCTGCGGCACCAGCCCGAAGCGGAACCACAGCGGCTCGATACCGTAGTTGAGCGACATACCGGACGCTTCCTGGCTGTCCTCGGGGATGCCCACGGCCTCGCCGTTGATGTGCTCGACCGGCTGACTGTCGCGGTAGTAGTGCGTGTTCGCCTTGGTCATCACCACCGACAGGGACCGGAAAGCACCCGGATTGCCTATGGCGCAGGCCCCTCCGGCCGGGCAGACGGTTGCCTGGGCGCGCGTCGCACGAGTGCCGGCACCGTCCTGGTGATCGAAATTGGTGCTGTTCTCGACCCAGGTGGCGCCCTGCCGCTCGATGACCAGCGTGCCGACCAGCGACTTCATGCCCTGCTTGATCCGGTCCGCCGGGATGAGGGAGACGCCGCCGAACTCGACCGGGGTGGCAGTCAACTGATACTGGCCGCCGACCTTGGTGGGCGTGATGTCGCCTGCGTACCACTTCACCCGCTCGACCCCGACCACAGGCGGTGTCAGACCAGCGAGCGGATTGAACACGCCGGACTGGTTCAGCCCGACCAGGTTGCCGTCGGCCCGGGTCGGATCGTATTCGACCAGTTGCGGATGCAGACCGACGTGGGAGGACGGCTGGATCAGGTTGGTGTTGAACGTGGTCGAGCCTTCCGGATTGAAGCGGTCGCGCTTCACCACGCCTTGCAGCGTGGTGAAGGTCGCCAGGTCCACCATGTTGTTGGCGATGGGCAGCCTGTTGCGCAACGTCACGTTGATGCAATCACCCGCATTGGCGCGCAGGACCAGTGGTTCGATCGGCGCCGCCGGATTGAGGATCACTGGGCACAGCGGGGCGGTCACCCCACCGTTATTGCACGCCGCCGTTTGAAGCGGGGTGGTCGGCGCCGGTAGCAGGTCCGAGGTGAGCACGTAGAGTATCGCCGTCGGGTCGTGCAGCGGGCCCTGGTGCGTCGGCAGCACCACGACCTCCCCGTCTTCAAGGGTGACCGTCTGACCGCCCACCGTGGTCGTGCGATGGTTGTACACCAGCGTGCGGCCGTTGTTGGCGGGCGCCTCGCCCACGTGCCTTCCCGGCGCGACGTCCTGGATCGTGACGTTCGCGTTGGCGGGCAGCACGCGGTTGGCGAGCACCGCGGTGACGTCGAAGTTGCGCGCCGGCGCAGTTACCGGGCACACGCCGTTGAAGGCCGCGGCCGTCGCGGCGGTGAGCACCACCGGCACCTGCGTCTTGGGCAGCGACACGAGGTTAGCGACCAGATTCTGGTGGGCGCGGGTGATGCCCCACATGCCGCTCCAGAAGCCGTCGTTGGCGGCGTTCATGGTGTAGAGGTAGTCGATCTGCGGCTTGTCGAGCGCATCCTCCGGCGGTACCACCGGGGTGAGGAGCGTGAACTGCTCGGAGATGCCCGCGGCCTGCGAATTCCTCCAGCCGGTGTTGGGCGACCTGCCGTGGCCCGATCCGCCCTGCAGCCACTTCATGCCGTGCAGCGAGGCGTTGTGCTCTTCCTCGTGCGCGCCGGCCTGCATCTTCACCCGGATGAGGTCGCCCGGATAGGTGCGCATCATCGGCGTAAAGGGATCGCCGGCGGTGACGCCGCCCGCGTTGATCGGCGGCGGGAAGCGCGTGCCGTTGATGACCGTGGCGGCGGTCGGCTGCACGTTAAGCTGGTTGATGGCGCGGTCGGTGCGCGATTGCAGCGCGAACGCGAGATCGCCCTTGAGGCCATCAGCCTGCATGCCGGGCTTGCCGTCCGGACCGGTGCGGTTCGGATCGTAGACCCGCAAGCCGACCGATTCCATGCGGTAGTTGGTCACCAATACGCCCGGGTCCTGCACGCTGATCGCCTGCGGACACGGACGGGTCGGACAGCCTTCTGAGATACCGCCTCTACGCTCGACCACCAGGTCCGGGAAGACCGGGTTGATCTGCCCGCGGTTCGGCGGGTTGAGCGCGAAGCGGAAGGCATCGGCCACGTTGTTGTTGAACAGCGGGTTGCCGGCGTTGAAGACTCGCGGCGGCAGGTCCTGACCGGTGCCCGCGAGCGGACGGCCGTCCTGGCCGGCGCCGACGTAGACTCCGGCTTCGTACGCGTGCTGGAAGTCCGCAAACTCGTGGTAGAACTCGCGGAACGCCTCGATCGTATGGGATTGCACGGTGTTGCCCGCTACCGCCGCGGTGGGCGGCAGGATCGCCGCTTGCCACGAGGTCGGGCCGCCGTCGGCGCGGCCGCCGACGCCGTTGGGTCCGGCGCCGAGCTGCACGCCGGTTTCGTTATGCACCCAGCGCGAGCCCGCGGGCTCGGTGAGCACCGTCGCATACAAGCCGATCTGCTGGTGCGTCGAGGGGCCGTAATGATCGTGCGTGAAGATGATGCCCAGGCCGCGGTCCACGCCCTCGGTGTTCACCACCGGGTCGGCGAACCAGCGCTGCATCGTGGTGCGGGCGCCGATCCAGTCGGGCCGGTTGAACTGGCCGAAGAACGGATGCGCCTGAGGATGTAGCTTCGCCACTCCGGTCGGCGTACCGGGGGTCACGCCGGGCTTGCAGGACGCCGCAAAGCCGTTGAAGCAGTTAATGGCTTCGATGCGTTCGACCACCATGCCGGGCGAGAGCGTGCCGTCCTCGTAGTTCCAGCCGTTGCCCGCCCCGTCCGTCGTGGTGAGGTCCCACTTCGGCAGGTGGATGTGCTGGCCGATCACGTCGGTCGGGGTGCGCACCTGATAATCGTCGATCTCGTAGTCCTTCGGCACCAGGTTGGCGTGTGAGTACACCGCGCAGTCGAAGGTGTTGAGACGCATGACCAGGGGCTCGGGCGGCTGCTGCTTGTTGATCACCGGCACCGCGTCCTCCCACAGCGTGATGATGCGCTGCTGCGGGTAGTGATAGCCGGTCTTGTTCAGCACCACGTCGAACTGGATGTTCGAGCCCTTGTACTTGCGCGGCCGCTGCGCGTTGAAGAAGCTCGAGCCGCGCGTGTTGAGGCCGGTGAGCGTTTCGCCGCTGAAGAACGTGCCGACCACGCCCGTGTTGAGGCGCACGCCGACGTCGTCGATGCAGGGCTCGTGGAACGGAGCGCCCACCGCCGGACCGCCGGAGCCGTTGGTGACGAAGTTCGCCGCCACGGCGGTGCGCGGGCCGGTCAAGGGAACCTTGAAGCTCGGATGGTTGCGCACGGCGTGGAAGCGCATCGACGTGATCTCAAGGTCCGTGCCCTGCTCGGGGAAGAACTGCGGGCGCGCCTTGAGAATTTCCTTGCTGAAATCGATCGGCGTGGTCGTGGTGTGCGCGACGCCGCCCGCCGCCAGGCCGTGAAGCGCGTGGCGCGGCAGACCGCCGTCGAAGCCGTCGGCCTGCGCCGGGTCGAGGTTGTTCCACAGCGGGTCGCCCGTCGCCCGCAACGCGGTCGCGAGGGCCGGAGTGACCATGTCGAGCACCGGCGTCGGCGGACGCTGGCCGACGATATGCTCCATGCCGGCGATCCAGAACGGATAGCCGGGATTGATGTTGCGGTCGATCACGTTCGAGAGGCTGCCCACCGGACGCCCCGTCGGGGTCGTGAACGGATTGGCCTTGACGGTCACCCGTCCGGGTATCACCGCCATCGCCTTGCCAGGCAGCGGAACGATTGCCTGCATCGGGGCGCCGACCACGACCTCGCCGTCGGGCAGCGCACGCGCGCCTGCGGCGGGCGTGCCGTCCTTGAGCGCCCAGCGCGTGGTATGGAAGCCGGTGCCGCTCACCTGGAGCTTGGTGCCCTTCTCGAACACGTCGTGGTTGCGCCACATGTACCACATGCCCATCGCGAAGTGCGGATAGAAGTGGCAGTGGAAGATCGCGTCGCCGGCGGACTTGTTGCGATTGCCCGAGCCGCCGAAGTTGATCTCGTAGGTGAAGCCGGCGCTGGGCCCGATGCCCTGGGCGTCGAGGTAGTTGGCGTTGTCGTCATTGGCGTTGAACAGCCACTGGTGGTTGTGCAGGTGGAAGACGTGCTGCTCCTTGCCCACGTGGGAGTTGCGGAACTTGACGAAGTCGTTGATGTAGCTGTGGTGCACGTTGGACGGGTCTCCCGGATAGAGCACGACGTTCGCCTTCGGTCCGGTGGTTCCGGCCGGGGGCGTCTGGCCGGGACGCAGGGTCTCCAGGCCGAAGTTCGCCGGGACGTCAACCAGCTGCGCGACCTCGCCCACCGTGAAGAAGGTGAGGAAGAACTCCTCGTAGGCGCAGTCCAGGCAATCGTGCATGGGGCCGACGCCGAGGCGGTTGGAGATGATCTCCGAGCCGATGCCGCCCGAGCCGTAGTTGATCATGAAGATGTCGCCCACGCCGGAAAGGACGTAGCGGAACACCGGGTCGTCCCGGAAGAAGCCGGGGAACGCCTGCGCGGTCGCCACCTCGTCGTGGAACGCCGAGGCGAAATCGCGGAAGGGCTCGAGGCGGTTCGGGACCGTCGGGTTGCGCTTGCCCTTGCTTTCCAGCGGATAGGTGTTCGCCGGGAAGCTGCCGTCGGCGTTGGGGCCGGCGACGATGGCGTCGATCTCGGCGTGCACGATCGCGTTGCCGGCGATCATGTTGAGTACCGGCAGGTTCGCCTTGCCTTCGAGGGTCCAGGGTGAATTGTTCGGATAGACCGCTTCGTAATTGATGATCGGCTGGCCGCCGTTGGGGCCGGTGGTCGTGCCGACTGTCGCGAGCCGCATCTCTTCCTCGGTCACCGCGCTGCGGTAGATTTTCGCGCCCTTGGGCTCGACGATCACCTGGCCGTGCAGGCCGTTCGCCGAATTGCCTTGCGAGCCTTCGGAGCCGAACGGGCCGCCCAGGCTCTGCGACAGGTACACGCCTTCCTTCTGGGCGTAGAGCCGGTACGTCTTGTTGGCGCCGACCGGGACCAGGCTGCCCGGATCGGCGACGACGCGGCCGACCATGCTGGAGTCGTCCGCGATGCCGGTGCGCAGTTGCATGCCGGTGACGTGGAAGCCGACATGACGGTCTGCGACCTGCTCGTCGACCTTGATCCTGAACGGCGGCACGTTGGCGGGCAGCAGGTTGTTCGGATTGGCCGCCGGCGCGAGCAGGTTGGTCAGCTTCACGTCGAGGCAATCGCCCTCCGCGACGCGCAGGATGAGCGGACGCGGCCGCTTGTCCGGCCGCAGCATGACCTGGCCGGCAACGGCGCCGGCGGGGGTCACGGTGAGCGGCGCGAGCGTCGACTTGTGGACGACGTCGCGCCGCAGCGCGTACATCATGCCGTTCACGTTCGCCGCGCCGAGGCGGTTGAACATAATCGGCTGGTCGAGCGCGATCACGTCCGCGGTGAGCGTGCGCGCGCACGTGATGGCGGCGCCCGCCTGCGCCGAAGCGAGGAGAGCTACCGCGGCGGCGGCGAGCTTCCATGCCGTCGTCGAGCGGGTGGCGTTGCGAAGGGCGATGGTTTTGCGGCCTGCAGACCTGCTGGATTCCATGTTCAATCCCCTATCAACTGGTCTCAAAAAGAAGATCACCAACGCGCGTACTTCCAATCGCGCGATTGCAGGACGTTACGCTTCGAGTGCGCGGGGCGAAATTAGACACAGTGTCGCGCGACAGATTGTCGCAGGGGGCCCTCGTGCTCCTGCCGGAATTTCTCGCCGTGGTTCACCGGTGAGTTCCCGAAACCCTGCGCCGAACGCGGATGGGATTCGGATCCAGACCCATTGGCGCTGCAGACTTCGAATCAGCAGCCTGGGTGGTTCGTCCCACTCCGGGATGGGAGTTTCCTCCCATCCTCCCCGGCGCGCGGACAAGTATTCTCTTGGCGTGAATTCCGTGCCCGATCCGACGCTGCTGCTCGTCGACGACGAGGAGATTCACTGCCGGGCGCTGCAAAAGGCGTTCGAGCACCGCGGCAACGTCTCGGCCGCCGCGCGCGCCCCGGGCATGTACCGCCGCACGTTGCAACGCGAGCTCCACAGACATCCGCAACGCGCATGACCTGCGTGCGACGGCACGGTGTCATTGCCTCGCCTGCCCCATGATCGATTCCGGGACCGAGGCGCCCAGGAGGGCATGGCGCGGTCCTGCGCCTTCGGGCGGCGCGCCCCGTGCCGGCGCCATGGAATCCGCCCGCAGCCAGGTCGACGCCCGCTCGGGCCGCGCCGGGCAGCGCCCGAAGTGGTATCTCCTCTACTACCTGCTGGCGGCGTTTGACGTCGTCACGGTCCTCGCGTGCCTGACGCTCAACCACCTGGTGTTGCAGAACTACGTCAATTCAGTCGGCAAGAGCCGGGAGTGGGCAAACCGGGAGGACCAGTACGCGCACCTCGCCGAACTCGCGCGCACTGTCAACGCGCCCGGCAACGACGTCTTCGACTCGCGCGATGTCGACGCCGAGTCCACGCGTATGCGCGTGTCGCTGGATGCGTTCAACGCGCTGTTCGACGCGGCCCGGTCCGAAATCGCGCGCAACATCGGCGCGGGCGAAGCGCTCCCGCTGCTGGCGGCTTTCGACGATATTCAGAAGGCGATGCACGACATGGTCGCCGAGGCGGAGCTGATTTTCACTTTCTTCGGCACGAAGCAGCCCGACCGGGCGGGCGAGCGCATGGCGACGATGGATCGCAAGTACGCAAACGTCAACCGGGCGCTGGCGCGGCTTTCGGGCGCCGTCCGGTCCATCACGCAATCCCATTTCGACGAGCAGCTCAAGGCGGCGACGCTGCTCAAGCAACTGGAATACCTGATCGTGGGCCTGATGATCCTGATGATCGCCGGCGCGCTCTACTACGGGTCGAGGATCTATCGCGCCGTTCGGGCCGCCGACACCGAGCGCGCGCAGCACATCCAGGCGCTCACCCGCGCGCGCGCGGAAGCGGATGCCGCCAGCCGTGCCAAGTCGGAATTCCTGGCCGTCATGAGCCACGACATCCGTACGCCGCTGAACACCATCTTCCTGACCCTGGACCTGCTGGAGGATCCGCGTCCGGACGACGACCGGCGGAGCTACTTCGCCGCGGCGCGCACATCGGTCCAGTCGCTGAGGCGGCTGATCGACGACGTGCTCAGTCTTTCGAGAATCGAGGCGGGGAAGGTCGAGCTCGAGTCCGTTCCGTTCGACCTGCACTACCTCCTGCAAGGGCTGCTCGCGCCCCATGTCAGGCGCGCCGCAAAGAAGGGCGTGCCGTTCGCGATTTCGATCGAGCCGGAGGTGCCGCGCAGGGTGCTTGGGGACCCCACGCGGTTCGGCGAGATCGTCGCCAACCTCGCGGACAACGCCGTCAAGTTCACGAATGCCGGTGCCATTGAAATTTCGGTCTCGCTGCGCCCGGGGGAGCCGCGCAACCCCGGAGACGCCCCCGGGGACAACGTTCCGCTGTGCGTCGCCGTCCGCGACACCGGCATCGGCATCGCTCCCGGGCAGGAAAAACGAATATTCGAGGAATTCACACAGGCCGACGTATCGACGAACAGACAGTTCGGCGGAACCGGACTGGGGCTTGCGATCGCGCGCCGGCTGGTCGGACTGATGAAAGGCGAGCTGGGCGTGTTCGCCACGCCGGGCGGCGGATCGACGTTCTGGATCAACGTGGACTTCGCCGCGGGCGGTCACGGCCCGCTCGCGCCGCAGCAGGGCCGCCGCGGCGGTATGG
>Ga0208685_1000647_pt1 | contig 11980 bp, 7 predicted proteins | sample EasRivMeERMLT890_FD_187533 | JGI IMG/M metagenome (GOLD analysis project Ga0208685, IMG submission 187533) | Soil microbial communities from meander-bound floodplain in the East River, Colorado, USA - East River MetaG ERMLT890 (SPAdes) (version 2) | ecosystem: Environmental > Terrestrial > Soil >...
GCGCATCGGGAACTAAAGCGCAGAGACGAGGAAATGAAGCAGCTGTCGCTCCAATGGGAAATTTTGTTGCGCACCATCCGTGATCTGCGAATTAAGGCTCAGGCACAGCAGAAAATGCTGGAAGAAAAAACGCAGGAAATCGATGTTGCAAGGCAGCAAATCGCTCTATTGACGGAGGAACGCGCTGATTTGCACGCTGCGATACAGGCCGAGAGGCAAACTCTGGCAACGATTTACGACAGTGTCGGGTGGAAGATTTCGGATTGCTACCGACGCCTGCGCGAATCCTCCAAACTGTTGTCCCTGTCCCACAAAGTGCTAACGGTTCCGGTAAAGAAACTGATCGCCCGTAGAAAAAACGCTGCACCGGTGTCTGTGAATCAAGGCGATGGGGGAGGTCCTACTGATGTCATTGGCGAGATGGATAGCCAGCATCAACGGGAACCGGTCGGGGAGCTGCTACCGTTTGAATTTGCTGAGGTGCTCGAACAGGGAGGTCCTACTGACGTCGTTGGCGAGATGGATAGCCAGCATCAACGGGAACCGGTCGGGAAGCTGGTGCCGTTTGAATTTGCTGAGGTGCTCGAACCTACCATCTCAGTAGTCATCCCCGTATACAACCATGCAGAGTTCACGTACAGATGTCTTCTATCGCTGTGCAACAATTCCATCACGAATAGTTTTGAAGTTATTGTTGTCGATGACTGTTCTACGGATGAAACCCACGAGTTTCTTGCACGAATGAAAGGTATTCGCGTCGTCAGAAACGAGAAGAACAGCGGTTTTATTCTTTCATGTAACGCAGGCGCAGCTGCTGCGCGCGGCAAATATATCTGGTTTTTGAACAATGACACTGTACTGACGTCTGATTCATTAGATGCGCTGGTCGCAACCTTCTTGGAGTGTTCCGACGCCGGTTTGGTAGGTTCAAAGCTGATTTATCCGGATGGCAAGCTTCAAGAAGCGGGCGGGATCATTTGGAAAGATGCGTCGGGCTCGAACTACGGGCGCGGCGACGTCCCGGACAAGCCGGAGTATAGTTATTTGCGGGATGTGGACTGGTGCTCGGGGGCCTCTATCATGATCCCGAATTCTCTATTTCATGAGCTGGGCGGCTTCGATCGTCGCTATCTTCCCGCCTACTATGAAGATGTTGATTTAGCCTTTACCGTGCGAAAAGCAGGGAAAAGGGTCTTACTGCAACCTTTGTCACGAATCATTCATGCGGAAGGAGTTTCTTCTGGGACAGATATCAGAGAAGGCGTCAAGAGCTTTCAGCAAATCAACAAAGATAAATTTTATCAGAAGTGGAAAGACACGTTGGCGCGGCAGGGTAGTTCGGGCGTGAATCCCAGTTGGAAAAAGGATCGCTACGCGAAAAGAAGAATATTGATGATAGACGCATGTACACCGACTCCAGACAAAGATGCTGGATCAACCGTGGTCTCCTTTTACATGAAGACCTTTGCTTCGCTGTCGTATAAAACGACCTTCATACCGGCTGATAATTTCCTCTATCTTGACCCTTATACGCCTAACCTCCAAAGCATAGGAGTCGAGTGTCTTTACGCTCCTCATGTCGTGGACGTTGAAACCCATCTCAGAGAGCGCGGAAACGACTATGATATTGTCATACTTTTCCGAGTCCACTTTGCCGCAAAATACATCGACGTGATTCGTGAGTGCTGTACCCGGGCGGTGGTGATCTTCAATCCCATCGACTTGCATTATCTACGCGAAGAACAACAGGCGACTGTCGAGAGTTCAGCGGAACTGGCTCAGCACGCGAAGCAGACTAAAGCACTTGAACTCGAAACGGTTCGGAAAGTTGATGGCACAATTGTTGTCAGGGAGGCGGAGTGTGAGATCCTGAACAGAGAGATTCCAGGCGCGAATGTAACTACGATACCTATTTTATTCAGCGTAAAAGGTAACCGTGCGCCTTTTGACGAGAGAAGAGATGTGTTTTGTTTGGGTGGTTACCAGCACAAACCCGACGTTGATGCCGTCTTTTACTTTGTCCGGTCTATTTGGCCTTTGATTAAGCAGAAACTGCCAGAAGCGAAGTTTCATGTACTTGGTAGCAATGTGACACAAGAAATCCTGGCCCTCGCGACTGACGATGTGGTTGTCGTGGGCTACGTGGAAGACTTGTCCTATTATTTGGGCCGCTGCCGACTGTCAGTCGTGCCGCTGCGTTACGTAGCCGGCATGAAGGGTGAAATCGGTACAAGTATGAGTTGCGGGGTGCCTTGTGTAGCTACTTCGATCGCGGTGGAAGGCCTAGGACTGAAGCAAGGAGAGAATATTCTCGTCGGAGATACGCCTGAAAATTTCGCCCAAGAAGTCGTCACCCTTTATACCGATAAACGTCTCTGGGACCATCTCTCAATCAGCGGCCTGTCCTTCGTGGAAGCTCACTGGTCCATCAAAGTTGGAGAAAGGAAATTGAAGGAATTCCTAGATCGACTTTACTGGAGCAACGAGAGCGTTTGCATGCCCTAAAACTAGGTGGTGATTTGCTCTTTGGTGTTCCTTTTGAGCGGAGTTCCGTTCGCTCCGCTAGTTCGTCATGGTGTAGAAGGGGAATCTCATATGAAAAAAGCCCTGACCACAGGCATCACAAAACAAGACGGCGCTTATCTACCCGCGCCAAGAAACTACTTGGTTGGTCGCCCAAGACATCTTTTAGATACCTGGTCGGTATTATGGTCGAGTACGACCTTGAACTAGTAGCGGAAGAGGGTTATCGCGCATTGCCGGTTTGATTGGGAAGTTCAGATTGCTTCATTCTGAGAATGAATCACATTCTCTTTGGATGCTATGGTTTGCCATCGTGTAAATATTTGTATGAAAATGCGTTGGCAGTTCATGCTGAGTCAAATGCAAGTGCGAAAAGCCTTTAGTGGCTTTCGCCCCAAGAACTGACACCTAAATTTGAAGGGTGATACAAGGTTTGTCTGCCTGCAGAGGATGACTCCCAGAGGACAGAACAACAAGGTCAGCATCATCGTTGTCAATTGGAACGGTGAAAGACTTCTCAAAGGCTGCCTGAGCGCTCTTTGCGGCCAAAGCTATGTCAATCGCGAAATCATCCTTGTTGACAATGGCTCCTCGGACAACTCCGTCCGCTTTACCAGGGAGAATTATCCTGATGTAAGGATAGTTGAACTAAAGGAGAACAGAGGGTTTACGGGGGGTAATGTGGCGGGACTGCAGGTTGCCACAGGAGGTTTGATCGCCTTGGTAAACAACGACGCCCGCGCCGATCGGGCGTGGCTTGAGAATCTACTGCAGCCGATGCTCCGCGATCATAGCGTGGGCATCTGCGCGTCGAAGCTCATTTTCGAGAATATCCACACGTTAAATAGTACTGGTGACGGCCTTACTAGCGCGGGGGTCGGATTTAATCGTGGACTGGGCGCGCATGCTGCGGAGTTTAATGTGCCCCAGCCTGTGTTTGGCGCCTGCGGAGCGGCCGTCTTATATCGGCGGCGCATGCTTGATGAGATCGGCTTTTTGGATGAAGACTTCTTTCTGTATGATGAGGACACGGATCTAAACTTCCGTGCCCAACTGGCCGGTTGGAAGTGCGCTTATGTTCCCTCCGCGGTTGCCTATCATGTGGCCAATGCGACTGCCCGGCGGCTTAGCGATTTGCACGTCTACTATCATACGCGAAATCTTGAGTTCGTTTGGATCAAGAACATGCCGGGCGGTCTCATGATGCGATTCGCACACCACAAGATTGCCCAGGAAATGGGTTCTTTCTGCTACCTTTGTCTGAGGCACGGAAAATGGGTTCCGTTTTTTAGGGCCAAGCGGGATGCTCTCAGAATGTTTTCTGTGATGTTAAACAAGCGCCGGAAGATCCAGGCCGGAAGGAGAGTGCCCAACCGTTACGTGCGATCGGTTCTCACGTCTATGTTCACATTCGATTTTTTCAAGCAAAAAGTCAAACAACTGATCAAGGGATGACGCTCTAGCTCTAAGTTTCAGGTTGGACCATGTTTCTGTAATCTCCCGTCTTCACCGGTCATATCGGAGATCAATGGGAATAGCGGGACGCGAGTAGTTTGCGTCAACAGTGTGGCGAGTGTGCCCTATTGCATGGCACGGGAGGTAATGAGCGATATGAGACGCGTACCGGGGCTCTCGAGTTGGTTGTTCTTGGGCACCCTTGTGTGGATTGGTTGTGGCGAGGGCGGTTCGTCCAGGCTTCCGCCGTCGGGATTCAAAGCCGAGTTTGGCAAACATAACCTTCCGACTGAAATGGTAGCGAATCAAACTCTGTCGGTGGAGGTCACTGTCAGGAACGTAAGCCCAAACACATGGCCAAGTAAACCTAACCCTAGGGGAATGAATGCCGTTCATCTTTCCTACCATTGGCTGGATCGGAAGCGGCAACCGGTGGTTTATGACGGATTGAGAACGCAACTGCCAGGCGATCTGAAGCCAGGTGAATCGGTTACCCTCAAAGTAGCGATTCGGTCTCCTGACAAACCGGGAGAATATGTGCTACAGATGACATTGGTACAGGAGGGGGTTGCGTGGTTTTCTGATCAAGGTGGAGGACAAATTTCCCTGCCGGTCTCAGTCGTCAAGCAGTGAATCTCGCCTCGACTTCCCGATAGCCATCCATAGAATGGAGAGTAACCGGTGGGGGCAAAATGGGTCGTCGCCCACCGGGAGGATTCATCCGTGTGGCTAAGGAACTTAGAGGCTGCGAATCAGGGAAACCCTGATGGCGAAGAATCATGTTTTTCGGGCAAACTCACCAACGGATGCAGGAATGAGGGTTGCGATCATCCATGATTGGCTGGTTACGACCCGCGGGGGGGAAAAGTGTTTGGAGGCCTTCTGTGAGCTATTTCCCAAGGCGGATGTCTACACGCTCGTCTACGTTCCCGATCGAGTCTCCGGTTTGATCAAATCAATGAACATTCGCGCTTCTCGATTGAATAATGTTCCAGGTATCGAACGTTTCTATCGCTATTGCCTGCCTCTGCTCCCAACGGTGATTGAATCGTTTGACCTGAGAGACTACGATCTGATCGTCTCGAGCAGCCATTGCGTGGCGAAGGGGATTTTCCCACACCGTGGGCTGCATATTTCTTACGTCCATGCCCCGATGCGTTATGTTTGGGATATGCACGATGCCTACAGAGCGGGTGATGCATCCTTTCTGACGCGGATCGGTATGTCTATGTGGCGTCGCTATCTGCAAAAGTGGGATGTTTCGGCTTCCGAACGGGTGGATTTTTTTGTCGCGAACTCTTGCAATATCGCCGGGAAGATTCGGCGGTTCTATGGCCGTCAAGCCGTGGTGATCTACCCACCGGTTGATTTAGCGAGATTCCCTGTCGGTGCCGAGCAGAAGTCGTATTATCTTATCGTTTCTGCTTTAGTGCCCTACAAAAGGATCGACATCGCGATTCACGCGTTTAATGAAATGGGACTCCCGCTGAAGGTCGTGGGGGAAGGCCCGTTGCGGCGACGACTGGAGCGTAGCGCGGGAGCCAACATAGAATTTCTCGGTTGGGTCAATGATTCGGCGTTGGCAGAGCTGTATGGTTCATGCCAGGCGCTGGTTTTCCCTGGAGAGGAGGATTTTGGTATTGTTCCCTTGGAGGCTCAGGCTTGCGGCAGGCCCGTCATCGCCTATGAAAAAGGCGGCGTGTTGGAAACGGTGATTCCAGTGGGGACAAGTGCTGAAGGTGTTGGGCCACCAAGTTCGCCCACCGGAGTTTTCTTCTCGGAGCAGACCGCGAAGGATCTGATTAAAGCGGTTGAACGTTATCAACGAATGCAAGACCGATTCAAGCCGGTCACAATACGCGCTCATGCGGAGCAATTTTCGTCCCAACGCTTCAAAAATCAAATTCACGAATACGTCGAGGCTCGGTTGAGCGAGTGGGGAGTAGTCAACCCATGTTGAAGCAGCGAAGCGAGTTCTTTCAGAGTTTGATGATGCTAAACGACCTCTTTTTTCTGAGCGTCGCTTGGTGGCTCGCTTACCTGATCCGCTTTGAAACAGATTTTTTCCCTGACCCTGAGCCGTACTTTGCCCCACACTATATCATCGCCTGGCTCATTATCTTGATCGTCTGGACGGTGATTTTTTATTGGCTGGACTTCTATCGTCCGCGGCGAATGTCCAGTCAAAGGAGTGAAATCCTTGAGGTGTTCAAGGGGTCCAGTCTGGCGATGCTTGTTTTTTTAGGGTTGCTATTCTTGCTTCGCGGCATCGTAGTTTCCCGCATCGTTGTGATCGTATTCGGGCTCTCCAGTTTTATCTTTCTGAATATCAGTCACGTAACTTTTCGAGAAGGGCTGAGGTTTTTGCGCAGGCGGGGTTACAATTTGCGACACGTGCTGCTTATCGGAACTCCCCTCCAGATTGACCAGTTGAAACAAAAGTTACTCACCTATCGCCAGTTCGGTCTCAGCATCGCGGGAATCTATCTTACTGAGCCAGCAGCTGTGGGGATGACGCTGGCTCCGGGAGAATATCTAAGGGACACCACGGAGCTTCGTGGCCTGGTCAAGTCTGGAACCATCGATCAAGTTTTTGTTACTTTACCCTTAGATCAGGCGGGTAAATTGGCTGAGATCCAGCAATGGCTGGATGATGAGCCGATCGCGTTGCATTTTATTCCCGACCTGGGAGACCTTGCCAAGCTTCGGGGTAGAATGGAGGAATTTGATGGGTTACCCATCATCAGCCTGCAAAGCTCACCGCTGCACGGGTGGAACTCTTGTCTCAAGCGAGCCATGGATCTGTCGATCGGCGGACTGACGCTGGTATTGTTTTCACCGTTGATGTTGGTCATCGCTGTCGTCATCAAACTGACTTCTCCAGGGCCGATGCTTTATCGACAGGAACGAATGGGTTTGGATGGAAAGAGATTCCGGATTCTCAAGTTTAGGACGATGGTCAAAAATGCCGAGCAGACTACCGGTCCCGTTTGGGCCACAGCCGATGATCCACGGGTGACGCGGCTAGGGCGACTATTGCGGGCGACCAGTCTGGACGAACTACCCCAGTTGATTAACGTGCTCCGTGGTGAAATGAGCTTGGTGGGTCCTCGGCCGGAGAGACCGGTATTGATCAATTACTTTCGGAAATCGATTCCCGGATATATGCTGCGGCACAAGGTGAAAGCGGGAATGACCGGGTGGGCGCAGGTTAACGGCTGGCGAGGCAATACGTCACTGGAGTCGAGGATTCAGCACGATCTGGACTACATTGGGAATTGGTCGATCCGACGTGATCTTAAGATTCTCGCGCTAACCCTGTTTGGCGGTTTTCGGAACAAAGGATCGGGAGATCTGCGAAATTGATGGTCTCCACCTTGTGATCATCCTGCCGTACCCTTGACCGTATCATATTGCACCCGGTAAAGTGCCCCTCCATTGTCAGGTCCGCATGGATAAAATAATCAGGTGGTGGGGCGAGGGCGTTTTTGTTGCGCTCTTTATTTCCATTGTCTTTTTAGGCACGGGACCTTGGGTTTGGTCTTCTCCCGAGTTCAGTGTCAGTGCATGGAGCATTTCTCGGACCACGTTTTTCTTCTGGCTGATCTGGAAACTGGCGATTGGGGTCCGCCACGGCAGCTCGCAACTGGGTTTTCGCGAGCATCCTGTACCGACGCCGCTCCTGCTTTTCTTCGCTTTTGTCACGATGTCCTTACTGCCGGACTTTCATCAGGCTGGCGACTATCGCTATTTTTTCTTGGGCGCGATGCATTATCTGATGATTTTGGATCTATGCTCAGACCCAAAGAGATGGAAACTCATGTTTTGTCTGCTAGCCATGTTGCCGGGTATGCTCGCGGTTAGGGGAATTCTATCCGACCCTTTGCTCCTTGACCTTGCTCAGATGCGGCGGTTTGCGTATCCACTACCCCATCCCAACATCGCCGGTTACCTTTTTGCCATGACCTTCCCGCTTTGCTTGGCCGTGGTAGTTGGGAAAATAGGAAGGCTGCGTGTCATAGCTCTTCTTTCTTGTGGAGCTCAGCTGTTGGCCCTGATCTTGACCTATTCAAGGGGATCTTGGTTAGGGTGGTGGGTATCGATGGTTTCCTTTGGCGTCATGCTGAAGCGATGGCGAGAAATTTGGGTTATCCTGATGTTTGTCGGGTTTGCTCTATCCGTTGTGATACCGCTCAAGGACCGGCTGTTTACGCTAGTTCGACCCCAAACTGACTTTTCCATCAACGAGAGGATGCTGTCGATGGCAGCCGGCCTGAAACTCGGGCTAGAACATCCGGTTTTAGGAGTAGGATTTGGCCGCGGCCGGCTTAGAGAAAGTCTGAAAGAACAAATGAAAAACACGCCGATGGACTTTAAACATATTGCCCACACGCATAATGTCTACATCGAGCTATTTGCTGAGACCGGATTACTCGGCCTAGGGACTTTCTTATGGTTGCTTTGTCACAGTCTTTCTAAAACCCTCGGTAGGGCACGCCGTCTCGATGGTGCTGACCGTGTATTCCAGTTTGGCATTGCGGCGGCCTGGATTGCGTTTGCTGTAACCGGCCTCGGAGACGTTTTCTTTTTCCATAATGAAGTTCGCATTTTCTTTTTTACTCTTTTGGCGCTTACGCATCTCGACAGGCAATTGCCCCTTTTGCCTTCACCACCCGGAGCAATTGGTTTCCCACTTTCATAAAATTTGGTATCATAAAGTCGATTAAGGATGGCTGAGCAGACTTATAGAGGGCAAATTGTGGAGAAGCCATGGGGTCATGAGCTCATTTGGGCTCATACCGCACGCTATGTGGGTAAGATTCTCCACATCAACGAAGGCGAGTCCCTGAGTTATCAATACCATCGGGTCAAAGATGAAACGATTCGTCTGCTCAGTGGGAGCTTAGAGCTGGAGGTCGAGCTGGAAGGCAAGAGAACGAAGCTCGGGCTTCAACCCGGTGATTGTGTTCACATAATTCCAGGGATGAAGCACCGGATGCTTGCCCTCAAGGAGTGTGATGTTTTGGAAGTATCCACTCCCGAGCTCGACGACGTGGTGCGGCTGGAAGATCGCTATGGCAGAGCGGATGCCAAAGATTAACTGAGCCGCAATCAAACCGATGAACCGACTATGGATTCCCATTTGAGTCTTACAGAGCAGTTGATCGAGCGCCGGCTCCTCTCGAGCGATGAGATGGAGCGCGTGGCTAAGCTGCAGCAGGAGCAGCAGGTGTCCTTAACCCGGCTTATTGTCGAGTTGGGATTTCTTTCCGAGGATGATTTGCTGCCTGTATTGCGGGATCATTACGATATGCCAATGATCTCGCTTAAGGATCTGCCGGTAACGCCGTTGTCTGTGGAATTCTCGCCCACCGTGGGAGATTTTTTCAAGCAGTCCCGGATGGTACCGATAAAGGTTGAAGGCCGGGATTTAGTCGTAGCCATAACAGATCCGATGGATATTTCGCGCCTGCATGCGCTTGAGCTCGCAGCCGGCATGCACGTGAAGCCCGTGCTAGCCAAGGAAAAAGATATCACGGCGAGAATCGAGACGCTTTTTGCAAACACCTATTCCACCGAAGCCAACGCGGGATCGGCTGCCCGCGAGATCGAAGGTGCCGTGGATGAGGAAGATGTTGCCCATTTGCGCGATATGGCGTCGGAAGTACCCGTGATCCGCCTGGTCAATCAGTTGTTGGTACGGGCGCTTGAAAGCCGGGCATCCGATGTCCATATCGAGCCCTTCGAAAACCAGCTGAAGGTGCGGTACCGAATCGACGGCATTCTCCACGAGGTCGAACCGCCGCCACGGCAGCTGAAGGCCGCGGTGATTTCGCGGCTGAAGATTCTCGCCCAACTCAATATTGCAGAGCGCCGCTTGCCGCAGGACGGACGAATCAAGATTCGGCTGGCAGGCAAGGATGTCGATCTCCGTATAGCTACGGTTCCGACTCTCTACGGTGAAAGCGTGGTGATTCGGTTGTTGGAGCGGGCGCAAATCTTTACTCAGATGGATACGCTGGGTTTTCCCGGCACAATTCTCCAACAATTTAACGAAATGATTGCCAAGCCCCATGGCATGATCCTGGTTACCGGGCCGACGGGCAGCGGCAAGACGACGACTCTTTACGGCGCCCTTCAGAAAATCAACGACCCCGGGAAAAAGATCATAACCATCGAAGACCCCGTGGAATATCAACTCGGCGGGGTGAACCAAATCCAGGTTAAGCCGCAAATCGGCCTTTCTTTCGCCAATGGTCTCCGCTCCATCGTGCGCCAGGATCCCGACGTAATTATGGTTGGCGAAATCCGCGACGCGGAAACCGCCGAGATCGCGGTCCAAGCCGCGCTGACCGGCCACATGGTTCTTTCAACCTTGCACACCAACGATGCCGCGGGTGCGATTTCTCGTCTGTTGGAAATGGGGGTTCAGGATTATCTGCTATCGTCGTCGCTTCTAGGTGTTCTGGCCCAGAGGCTAGTCCGCCGGCTGTGCGCGGGTTGCCGAAAAGAAATCCCGTTTAGCGGGTTCAACGGTAACGAACCTGAGTTGACGCTCCAGGGTGTCGAAAAACCGGAGAAGGTATGGGATGCAGTGGGTTGCGATCGATGCAGCGGCACCGGATACCTGGGCCGCGTGGGGATCTTTGAGCTTTTGCCGGTGACTTCTGAAGTCTGTAAAGTCATCGTTCAACGAGCGGATGCGGGAATGATCAGAAGCCTGGCGGTTCGGTTGGGAATGCGTCTCCTTAGGGAAGATGGCTGGGACAAGGTTCGGCAGGGCGTGACAACGGTTGCCGAAGTGCTTCGAGTCACCCGAGAGGAAGCATAGCCGGTTCAAGACTCTAAAGCGCCTGGATTTTAAGCGTTTCTTTCCCGTATGATCTTGGTTTGCAATCCTAATGGCCTTTTTTCAATACCGTGCCGCTGACCAGGCGGGAAAGATCGTTGAAGGTGTAATGGAAGCCGACGCAGAGCAGGGTGTCGTTTCTCGCCTCCACGAGATGGGCTGTATCCCGCTGCGGATTGCAGTGCCGGGAGACCGGTTGGCGGGCCCCCAAATACCACGGTTGCCGCTGTTTGCGAAGCGGAGGGTCAATCAACAACAGCTACTTCAATTCACCCGGGAGTTGAGTACGCTTTTGGCGGCTGGGCTTCCACTCGACCGCAGTCTTTCGCTGCTCGCCAATTTGGTCGAAGGGGAAGAGTTTACTAAGGTGATACAAACTCTTCTAGAGGCGGTACGCGCCGGTAAATCATTGGCCGCGTCGATGGGAGAACATCCGGACGTTTACCCCAAGCTTTATGTGAATATGATTCGAGCGGGAGAGGCGGGAGGTATCCTAGAAAGCGTCCTCCGCCACCTCGCTGAGTATCTAGAGCGCTCGGTTGCCCTTAAGGAAGAGATAAAGTCCGCTTTGGTTTACCCGACGATTCTGGCAGGCGCTGCTGGGCTGTCTCTGTTGGTCCTCTTCATCTATGTCATCCCGCGCTTCGCCGTAATTTTTAAAGACGTCGGCGAAGCCTTGCCTTGGATCACCAAAATCGTGCTTAATTTTAGCCAAATATTGAGCCAGTACGGTTGGGCTATTTTGCTGGTGCTTGTGTTTGCATCGGTGGCAGGAATTTACTATTTCCGCAGCCCGGAAGGCCGGGCGGAATGGGATCGTCAGTCTCTTCGTCTATGGCTTCTGGGAGACTTGCTGCAAAAGTTCGAAACCGCCCGTTTTTCCAGAACGTTGTCCGCACTGCTAAAAGGAGGGGTGCCCTTACTCGAAGCCCTCGGTACAGTGCAGGGCGTTGTCGGGAACCGATTATTGGCACGGGCCGTCGGACAGGTGCAGGTTCGCGTGCGAGAAGGCAAGGGGATGGCTCAAACCCTTGGAGAAAGCGGAATGTTTCCTCCGCTGGCCCTCAATATGATCGCCGTCGGGGAAGAGACCGGCAAATTGGAAGGTATGCTTTCCGACGTAGCCGAACATTACGATCAAGAGGTCAAACG